>JAEEGH010010762.1_pt1 | contig 20902 bp, 22 predicted proteins | sample 9134181 | NCBI WGS metagenome assembly JAEEGH01 (sample SAMN16246544, study PRJNA631951) | gut metagenome | biome: gut microbiome; feature: rumen; material: DP-attached | host: Bos | place: Iran: Karaj | collected 2018-10
CTGGATGCGCAGACGCGGTTCCTTGCCGAGAACGGTATCGAGACCTATGAGGATCTGGAGAAATACCGGGACCGTGCCGAGCAGGATATCGACTATCTGAAAAGAGACCGCGAGATGCTCCGCAATGAGCTCAAGCGGGTTATCCGCAGAGGCGACGAGGCGGAGATCCTTGCGGTAAAAGGCAGGATATCTTCTCGCGTATGAGAACGAAGCGAAATATCCAGGGAAGGTCATAAAAGTGAAGAGCTTCACCGTTCAGGGTGTTGCCCGGCATGTTCTTAAGACTCTCTGAGAAATAAATGTGATAGGAGATGCTTGAAGTGAGTGCTACTGATGTGAAGTGCCCTATCTGCGGTACAGTGAATAGGTCTCTCGACTTAGAGGAAACAGACGGATGGATGGAATGTGAGCATTGCGGGAATACGGTTCAGCTCATGAAGTATATCAAGACACGGCGCATACCGTGTTATCAGATGAAAGACTGTCAGGTACTGGTTCCTCTTCCGCAGAAATAAACGTAAAGGAGTACGGCGATGCTGGAGGATTGGACGATTTATTCCTGGTATTGCCCGAACTGCAAGAACGAAGTTGCGGGGCTGAAAAATGAGAAGAACCAGATAAAAGTAATGTGTAATAACTGCGGAGCCAGGATGGTCCGCACCTTATGCGGCCGGAGACATGATGTGATCGACGTCTACCCTCCGGACGGCGAAGAACGATATGACTTAAAACTTAGGAGGTTATGATAATGACGATGATCGAACGTTTCGTCAAAGAGCGTAACGAAGCCCTGTTCAGTCTGGACAGGAAGAAGATCGAAGCCTATCTCATCAAATATGGTGAGACCGAGTTTGCGGACACTCCGGATCTGCTCTTCTGGGCAGGCGTCTACAAGGCGATCTGCGGTATCAAGAGTGCGCCGCCGGAGCTGGTCGATAAAGCTCACGGCTGGCTTACTGAAAACGGGTTTGCTATTCCCGCATAAATAGCAGCGTAACAACTGAATCAACGGCATCACGACGGGTCGGTCGGGCTGAAACAGGGCCACACTAAATCCGATTCCAGGTCACTTGACCGTGCGGCAGAAATGCCCGAACCCAACCGGTAGTTATTCCAGACATACGTGAGAGGCCACCGGCAAGGCAAGACACTATAGCTCTATCTATAGGTCTACCTTGTCGGTGGCCTTTTTCTTTTTCTCACCGACAAACAACAAATACATATTCGCAGCCTGAAGTACAAGGGCCAAGGATACAAATACGCTGATTTCAAATTAGTTTGAAAAAGCCGTATGGGTACCCTTAGATTTCTGCACCCTTTTTCAGGCAGGCAGCATCGGGAGTCCTTTTCGCCAGCGTAGTTGTGTCCCTTGGACCGCAGCAGGCGGAAAGGACTTTTTATGTTACGTCAGTGGCTTTGCTATGTAGCAGCGTATCCGTGATCTCTGAATTTTTGACTTTCAACCCAAATTCAAAAATTCAAAGGAGATCACAAAATGTCAAACATCACAAACCTAAAGAACTACTCGTCCTTTGTGAAGGAATGCCGTTTCTTTTACTGCCAAACTGTATTTGATGGTGATTGGGATGGCAGAGAAAAATTCATAGTTTCCTCAGACACAACTGAGAATGAGCTGTGGATGAAGTATCCAGAGATAATGAAGGCTTTGTCCCCTTACATGTTCTGTAACGCTGCTTGCGGAGATATTTATGCAGAAAGCCTCAAGAACATAAACAAATTTAGAAAACGGAGCTCAAATACGATTGATTTTGGAGCAATTGAGGTTTTAGAAGATCAGATGGACATTGAGGCACCCGAATTGGGCATAAGACTGATCTTATCAGAGGGGCTATCCGTTTGTACTCCACTTCAACGTGAACGTATTCAAAAATACTACATTGAAGGAATGTCTCTAAGCGAAATAGCTGAAGGCAAGAATATTTCTCCTGTTCAGCAATCCATAGATGCAGGAATAAAGAAAATGAAAAAATTTTTTGGAGTAGACCCATAAAAACACCCCTTCTAATTCCTTACTTAGTGAAAGGGTATTTCAAGCTATCCGGATAAGCGTTCCCTTACTTAATCTTGAAAGGAACAAATGAAATGAACGAAGAGAAAAAAGTAAAATATGGAGAAATCTATTTCTATGATTTCGGCGAGCATGAAGGCTCCATTCAAAATGGCCTACGTCCGGCAGTCGTCATACAAGATAATAAGCTAAATGATCATGGTCCAACGACGATCATTGCCGCCATTACTTCAGTAACAAAAAAGCTATACCTCCCTTCACATATTCTGATTGGTGAACAGTTTGGGCTCACAAAGCCGTCAATGATCCTTCTTGAGCAAGTTGCTTGTGTGAATCAGAAAGATCTTGGGAACTTTGTGGGAGCCATCAACAACGAGAAAATAAAGCGTGCAATCCGTTGCGGACTGAAAAAAACATTTGGATTGTGGGATTATGCACCGCGCGGAGACGCAGATGTTAGATGTTTGTGCCCCAAATGCTTGCAGGACTATATTCACTCCAACAAATATATTGTGAAAAGGCTCGATCCGTTTGCCGCTGCCAAAGAGCAGTGTGACAAGTGTGATTCCAATGGATACGACTATATCCTTATTCCCCGCAAGGTCGAATTGAAAGATCAAATGTGTAAATCTCAAATTCGCACATTTGAGATGGAGGCAGCAAATGAATAAGCTAAATGCAGTCAGAATAATCACCTATTCCCAAAGCGCTGGAACCACAACTACCGGGTTGCTCCATAAGCAAAGAGGCTGCATTTATAGCAAATCACAGGATGAATACTATGCGGGAAAGGAGGCGCGACATGGAAAAATTGTATACGCGTAGAGAAGCAGCCTCTATGCTTGGTATAAGCCTAACATCGCTTGATACCGCAAGAAACACGGGTGCTATTGCCTTTATTCAATACGTTCCAAATGGCAGCGTCTTCTTTACAGAAGAAGCTCTCCAGGAATATATAGCAAAACACACATACCAAGCGAAGCCTGAAGAACGACGGGTGACATACCGAAAACCGTGGGCACATAAGTAGTTGTTCCGTTTCAGTGTTATTGGATCGTCTCAATGAAAGGAGATCACAATGCCAAGAAAAAAGAAAGTAATTCCTGAATACGGAACTTGTATAAGAAAAGGAATTGAGTATTATCGGACAAGAATTGTTGACTCTGACGGTAAACGTGTTTCGCTCTATGCCAGAACCCCCGAGGAGTTGTATGAAAAGGTACAAGAGGCTGAACGGCTTATTGCGGAAGCATCTTTTAGAAAAGAGAATCCGACAGTCAACGAATACTGTGAAAAATGGTTGTTGATTCAAAAAGGTCGTCTCAGAACCACCACATACACGGACTATGAGTGGAAGGTTAAAAAGTATATCCAGAAACCGCTCGGAAACAAATATATGACCGATGTAACCCCGGATGACGTAAATCTCGCTATACTTCCCGCGTTAAGTATGTCGGAATCCGTATATCGCTCAACGCAGATGCTATATAAACTGATTTTCACAGCGGCAGAAGATAGCAACGTCATTAAAAAATCCCCCTGTTCAAAGCTATCAGCTAAGGGAGGAAAACCGCAGAAAGTCAAAAAAGCATTGTCTGATGAACAAGTCGAGAAGTTACTAACGGCAATTAAAGATCTGCCGCCATATGTGTTTGTTATGATAGGATTGTATTGTGGGTTAAGGCGTGAAGAGATTCTCGCACTTCAATGGGATTGTGTCTTTCTGGATGTCCCAGCCCCGTATTTGTCTGTAAAAAGAGCGTGGCATACAGAGCACAATCGTCCGGTAATACTGGATGAGCTGAAAACAAGTGCAGCCAAAAGAGATATACCCATACCTCCGCCGTTAGCTGATTGCCTTAGAAAAGTAAAGGCAAAGAGCCAATCTCCATTTGTGGTCGCAAACAGAGATGGTGAGCCTCTTTCCTACACTCAGTTCCAACGCGTCTGGAAGTATATAGTGACAAGGAGCAATAAGGAACGCACCTACGTGAGGTATGTGAACGGTCAAAAAATCAAGCACACAGTCACACCGGTTCTCGGTGAAAAGGCTCCTCATAATGGCAAGGTGGTGTACAGCTTGGACTTTCAAGTGACGCCGCACCAGTTGAGGCATACATATATCACGAACCTGATATATGCTGGGGTAGATCCCAAAACTGTTCAGTACCTGGCCGGTCATGAAAACAGCAAAATTACAATGGACATATATGCTAAGGTGAAATACAACAGCCCCGATGCGCTGTCCACCATTGTAAATAACGCATTCAACAACATGTACGCGAAAGCGGAGTAACCTGTTGAGGAGCCGAATAATATCGGCTTCTCTTATTGTCTCTTGAAAAAACAATCAGCTTGTGCTATATTATAAAAAACTAAGGGAAACAAGCGCCATACGAGAACTGGAGCTTCACGGGGACAACCTAAGGGACAACCCAATGGCATAACCCTCAAAAACCTTGATAAATAAAGGACTTTGGAGCCTGAAACTTTCAGAAGTACGGCTTGAAGGCTGCCCGCCGCGCACCCCAGTTCTCCAAGCGTTAATCAAAGCTTTCAATGTACCAAAAACCCCGGAAGCTCGTGGCTTCCGGGGTTTCGTTCGTTCGGGAAAAGTTTCGTTCGGGGAATGCCTACACCACAGAGGGCTCGGTGAAGAGCTTGCCCTCGGCGAAGCGGGAGAGCTTGAGCCGGGAGGCGTCGATGGTGGGCTCCATGCCCAAAATCATCTCGGACATGACGGTGCCGGTGACGGGGCCGAACATGAAGCCGTGGCCGCTGAAGCCAACGGCGACGTAGAAGCCCTCCACGCCCTCCACCTTATCGTAGATGGGCTGGCGGTCGGGGGACATATTGTACAGGCCGGCCCACTGGCGGACCACCCGCAGCTTGCCGATGGCAGGCAGCACCAGGTCGATGGTCTTGGCCATCTCCTCCAGGAAGTGCCAGGAGGAGGTGCGCCGCAGATCCCTGGGCTCCGAGGAGTCGCTGCGGCCCATGATGAAGGAGCCGTGGGGGGACTGCTGAACGTAGAGGTTCAGATTGAAGGCCATGACCATGGGATCCTGCATGGGCTCCACAGGCTCGGTGACCAGGATCTGATGTCGCTCGGAATACAGGGGCAGCTCCACCCCCACCATCTTTGCGATGCCCTGGGACCAGGCGTTGGCGGCGTTGACCACCACGGGGGTCTCGATGCAGCCCTTGTTGGTCTCCACGCCTACGATCCTGCCCTTTTCCACCTTGATGCCGGTGACCTCGGTGAAGGTGTTGAACTCCACCCCCAGGCGCTTGGCGGCCTTGTAGAAGGCGTCGGTGGTCTTGTGGGGGTTCAGGAAGCCGTCCTTCTGGCAGTAGGCCGCGCCGGAGAGAACGCTGGTGTTCAGATGGGGCACGATCTCCTTGGCCTCCTCCAGGCTGACCATGCGGGAGGGGATGCCGCAGGCGTGCTGCACCTCGATGTTCTTCCGGAACTGGGTGAGCTCCTTCTCAGTGTCGGCGATCATCAGATAGCCGCTCTGCCGCAGCTCGATATCGCCGTCGTATTCCAGGATGTCGTTGGCGTGCTCAAAGAACTCAGTGGAGAACTTGGACATCCGGCAGTTCATTTCCGTGCCCCACTGCATCCGGAAGCCCGCGCCGCAGGCGCCGGTGGAGCCGGAGCAGATGAAGCTCTTTTCCAGCACGACGATGTTCTTCGCACCGCGCTTGGCCAGGTTGTAGGCGATGGAGCAGCCGGACATACCGGCGCCGATGATGACGATATCCGCTTTATTCTTCATTCTTCACCGCCTCCTCTGCGATCAGATGCAGCTTCACGCCCACCACGGGGGGACGAATGTTGTGGAATTTGAGATCGGCGATGTTCTGGCCGGTGGCGTTGGCGATCTCCCGGAGGACCAGCTGGCCGCAGGTCTTGCCCTGGCAGGGGCCCATGCCGATGCGGGTGATCCGCTTGATCTCGTCGTAGGTCACGTAACCCTGGGCGATCAGATCCCGGATGTCCTTCAGCGTGACGTCGGAACAGCGGCAGATGATGGTATTCTCATCCATGCGCTTTTGCCTCCCTTCTGAAATTCCGGAAGTCGTAGAGATACTTCCGCTCCACCTCCAGCGTCACCACCGGGGTACGGTCGAACGCGGGGGGATTCATGACCTTGAGCACCTTGGCGCTGCACACGGGCTGTCCGGCCCGGTCCAGGCCAACCACCTGTTCGCCGGCCTCCGGCAGCGGCAGGAACTCGTAGGGGATGCGAAACTCCACCGTCTCGGCGGATTTGGAGCCGTCCACGATCATGATGGCCAGGCCGGGGCATTTGGACACGCAGATGCCGCAGCCGGTGCAGAGGCTCTCGTCCCGCTGGGGGACGTTGTTGATGTCGTCGCCGATCCGGATCGCACCGGCGGGGCAGGCGGTCTGGCAGGGATTGCAGGGGATCTTCTGATAGCATTCCACCACTGCCACGGGGCCCTTGTTGATCCTCTCCATGGGAGGAAATTTTGTCATGACCATCTCTCTGGTGGCCACACCTGTTTTTTCAAACATATCCGTTCCCTCCTTACAGCTGGCTGAGCTTCATGCCCGCCCGGATCCGATCTCCCACGGGGCCGGAGCGCAGATCCTCCAGCTGGCCGCGGTATTCCTGCCTGCGCTGCTGGAAGTCCTCGGGCACATGGCCCAGCTTGGCGGCGGCGCACAGACCTGCCAGATAGCCCTCCGCCATGGCGGAGCTGGCCTCCTCGATGCCGGAGGCGTCGCCGGCCACGAAGATGCCGGGGATGCTGGTCTCGCAGTCCTCCGTCCGCAGGGGGACGAAGCCGCTGAGCTGACCCACGTATTTCATCTCCACGCCCCGCATGGCCAGCAGCTCGTTCAGCGGGCTCAGGCCCACGGAAATGCACATCACGTCCACGTCATAGCGCTTTTCCGTGCCGGGGATGGGCTGGAATTTGTCGTCCACCTCGCAGACCACGGCGGCCTCCAGGCAGTCGGTGCCGATGGCCTCCTTGACGGTGTGGGAGGTGAGGATGGGCACGCCCATCCGGGCCAGCTTGGAGGCGTGTACCAGATACGCGCCGATGCGGGGCGCAGCGTCCAGCACGGCTACCACCTCGATGCCCGCCTGCATGAGCTGATAGCTGACGATCACGCCGATGTTGCCCGCGCCCACCATCAGCACCCGCTTGCCGGGCTGGATGCCGTAGACGTTCATCAGCGTCTGCACGGCGCCGGCCCCGTAGATGCCGGGCAGGTCGTTGTTGGGGAAGGCCAGGGACTTCTCATAGGCACCGGTGGCGCAGATGATGGATTGGGCCTTGACCTTGCAGTATTCCTTCTCGTCCTTCAGGACGGTGACCACGTTGTCCTCGTAGAAGCCCACGGCGGTGGCGTTGAGCAGGAGCTCGATCCGGTCGCCGAATTCCGCCAGCTTGTTCAGCAGGATGCCGGCGATGTCCACGCCTCTGTGGGAGGCGTACTGCCGCTCTGAGCCGAAGAACATATGGGTCTGCTTGATAAGCTGTCCGCCGGGCTTGAAGCTGCGCTCCAGAATGAGCACCTTCGCGCCGGAGGAGGCCGCAGAAATGGCGGCGCAAAGACCCGCGGGGCCGGATCCGATGATCAGCAATTCAACCTCTCTCATTCGATCTTCCCCTTTCCTTCCTGCGTCTGGACCGTCATGCCCTCCCGCAGAAGGGTGATGCAGGTCCGGACGTTGGGTTCTCCGTCTACGATCATCTGGCAGGAGGCGCAGTTTCCGATGGCGCAGTAGAAGCCGCGGGGACGGTGCTTTTCCAGACTTTTGGCAAGCACTTTGACGCCGGCGGCGTGCAGTGCGGCTGCGATGGTTTCTCCCTCATACCCAGTCATGGGCTGACCGTTGAAGGTAAAATGAATTTCCTTCCCACGGTCAAAGGAGAGAATCGGGTGCTCGGTAATCCTCATATCCGCTGTTCCTTTCCTGAAAATAGAAATAATGCCAAGTTTTTTGACGGTTCTTCACATGAAAATTGTGAAAACTCCCCAATGAATTATATACCACCCGGCCTGGGATGTCAACGAAAATGAATGAATTATTCAAATGAATATGTGAATTATACAAAACGGACAGGCTTTCGTTTTTCCCACCCAGCCTATTGACAAGGCCTGCCGGATATGCTATAAAAGCTCAAAAGAATCTACTATGTAATACTGTAATAAGGAGATGACTGGCGCCGTGAAGAAGCACACCGGCCCCTCCCTGTGGACGCGGGATTTTACCATCATCACGCTGGGAAGCGTGATCTCCATGTTCGGCAACGCCATGGCGGGCTTTGCCATCAGCCTGTTTGTGCTGGACTATACCAACACACCGCTGTACTACGCCCTCTACGTGTTTCTCTATACGCTGCCGCAGCTGGCCGCTCCGCTGATCGCCGGTCCGCTGATGGATCGCTACAGCCGCCGCAAAACGGTCTATTCCCTGGATTTCCTCTCCGCCGCCATATACGGCTTCATGGGCCTGATGATCTATTTCGGCCTGTTCCGCTTCTGGCTGCTGGCGGTGCTGACCTTTGTGGTGGGCTGCATCAACAGCACCTACCAGGTGGCCTATCAGAGCTTCTACCCCATGCTGATCACCGAGGGGAACTTCTCCCGGGCCTACTCCATCGCGGGCACCCTGGAGACAATCTCCGCCGTGATGGTGCCGGTGTCCCTGTTCTTCTACAAGCGCGTCGGCCTGGCCCCGCTGCTGCTGGTCAACGCCCTGTGCTTCCTGGGCGCGGCCCTCTGCGAGACCCGCATCCACGACGTGGAGAAGGACGGCAAGCAGCCCCAGCGGGAGGATTACACCCTGTCCGCCTACTGGAACGACGCCAAGGAGGGCGTCCGCTATCTGTGGAAGGAAAAGGGCCTGCTCTGCGTGACGGTGTATTTTGCCGTCTCCGCCATGGCGGGGGGCGCGTCCAGCGTCATCGTCCTGCCCTATTTCAAGCAGGTGTTTGAAAACGGAGAGTGGATCTACCTGCTCACCATGGCCTTCTCCGTGCTGGGCCGGGGCATCGGCGGCCTGCTGCAGTATAAGATCAAGTACCCTGCCGCCATCAAGTTCGGCCTGGCGCTGACGGTCTACTGTGTGGTGGATCTGCTGGAGGGCAGCTACCTCTTCTTCCCGCTGGAATGGATGCGGGCGGCCTGCTTTGTGATCGGCATTCTGGGCGTGACCTCCTATACCATCCGCTCCTCGGCCACCCAATCCTACGTCCCCCACGAGCGCAAGGGCCGCTTCAACGGGGCCTTTCTGATGCTGACCACCTCGGGCTCCCTGCTGGGGGAGCTGGCGGCCGGTGCTTGCACCGCCTTCCTGCCTATGCGTACGGTGCTGGCGGTGTTTATGGGCATCGCCCTGGTGGCCGCCCTGGCGGTGATCGGCGGCGGGAAGAAGCACGTCAAGCCCCTCTATAACCGGGAGACGTAAAAAAAATTAAAAAAAATAAAAAAATTTAAAAATCTTGTAGTCCAAACGCCCCCTTTTTCAGTCTTACAGACAGAACGATGGAAAGGGGGGCTTCCGTATGCAGGAGAAAGCAGAGTTTTCCGACCGGTACAAACGGCTGGTGGACGGAAATCTTGCGCCGGAGCCGGAATGGGCGGATGATATGCTGAAGAGCATTCTGCTGCGTGCGTTTCCGCGGGATCCGCCCGAATCGCCCGGCTCGCCCGGCCCGCCCGGAGCCTAAGCCGTGCCGCGGATGAAAACCGAGAAGACCCGATAATCAAATCTTTGCTTATGAGAAGGTGTCGAAAATGAAAGAGAAGAATGAAAACAAGAACGTGCCCATTTCCCCGGAGCTGGTGGCCAAGGCCAAGGCCGGCGATCAGGCCGCGTTTTCCGAGCTGTATCAGCTGACCAATACGGCGCTGTACCGCTCCATCCGCGCCATGGTCCACAACGAAGATACCGCATGGGACATCGAGCAGGAGACTTATCTCAAGGCCTATCAGAGCCTGGATAAGCTGGATCACAACGAGGCCTTCCTGCCCTGGCTGCGCCGCATCTCGGTGAACGTCACCGCCACGGAGATGAGCAAGCGCCTGCCCATGAATTTCTCGGATCTGGCGGATGAGGACGGCGATCTGCCTGAGCAGGTCGACCTCAGCATCGACGCCCAGCCCGAGCTGGCGATGGATCGGAAGGAGACCTCCCGTCTGGTGCGGGAGATCCTCTCGGAGCTGCCGGAGCAGCAGCACCTGGTTCTCGGTATGCACTACTATGAGGATCTCAGCGTCAAGGAGATCTGCGAGCTGCTGCATCTTGCGCCGTCCACGGTGAAGACCCAGCTGATCCGCGGCCGAAAGCACGTAGAGACCAGAGTCCGGGCGCTGGAGAAGAAGGGCGTCAAGCTCTACGGCCTGTCTCCCATGGCCTTCTTAGTGGCGCTGATGCGCCGCGCGGAGCCGGCCGAGCGGGCCGCCTGGAGCACCGGAAGGGCCGTTATGGCCCAGGCCTTCGGCGACGCGGCGGCCACGGCGGTTCCTGTTGCCGCCAAGACCTTCGGCCAGGTGCTGGCCGGCAGGCTGCTGGCGGGGGCCCTGGCGGTGGCCCTGATCGGCGGCGGCATCTGGGGCGGGGCCAAGCTGCTGAAATCCAAGCAGCGGGACAACCCCTACCAGCCCACCACCGTGGAGACCAACGAACGCCTTTCCGGGGTGGAGACCCCCGAGGAGCTGACGGAAACCGTCGAAGCCCTGCCGGTGGTCACGGAGCCTGTGGTGACTGAACCTGCGGCCACGGAGGCCGTAACGACGGAGCCCACGGAGCCTGCCAGAGCTGCCAACCAGTGCGGCGAGCACCTGACCTGGAGCTTCGATCCTAAAACCGGATGGCTGACCATCTCGGGCAGCGGCCCCATGGACGACTATGACGAGAAGGAGAACCGGCCGCCCTGGTACGAGCGTCGGGAGGAAATTACTGATGTCAGCCTTCCGGAAGAGCTCAGCTCCATCGGCAGCTATGCGTTCTGCGACCTGACAAATCTGGGTGATCCGGATTATCTGAACGGACGGTTTTCCTGGATCAAGATCCCCAACAGCGTTGTTTCTGTCGGAAGCCATGCGTTCCAAAACGCCAATATCGTCAATCTTGTGCTGCCGGAGAGCCTGAGCTCCGTGGCGGATTCCGCACTTTCCGGCTGCACCGCCCTGCGGGAGCTGTGGGTGATGAACCCGGACTGCGCGTTTGGCGCCGAGCAGGAGGTTTCGCCCGAGCTGGAGGTCTGCGGCTTCCCCGACTCCACGGCGGAGCGCTTTGCCCGGGAGAAGGGCTGCAGCTTCAACCCCATGACCCCGGATCAGGATGCCGTGGTGGAGCAGCTGCGGGCGGAGGAGCGGGAAAGACAAGGCACGCGGATCATTTGGGCTGCCAAGTGCGCTGCGGGCTATATGGCAAAGGTTGTGACCTTCGAGCCCGTCTCCGTCACGGAGGAGGCGTTCCAACAGGCCAAACAGACAGGAAGCATGGTCGTGGACGGAGTAGAATGCGCCTACACGGAGTCGAGAGAGCAGGCAGAGGAATGGGGCTTCGTCAGCGAAAACAGTGAAGAAGCGGAGGGCTGGAGCGGCTGGATCCACAAGGACGATGGGAGCGAAAAAAGAGTCTATTCCGTTCTGCGCGAGGGCGATCATTTCATCTTCAGCGCAAACTTATACCACCACGAAAGCGATCATGTGCTCAGACAGGAGGAACCCAGGGATCTGGCCTGGTTCCTGATGGATGACAACACGCTGGTGGATTATAGCGGCGTTCGCCTTGGCGAATTTCTTGTGGAGGATAATTATTACACAAGGAATTTCCCCGGCGATATGTTCTACTACCCGAATCTGTATCTGACGAGCGACGGTGAGATCTTTGTAGAGGTCGTAAAGTCCGGCGCAAAACGCTGACCGAAGCACGGTTCAAGCATACGGTTCAAGCATACGATCACAGGGCGGCCCACCCGGGCCGCCCTTTTCGTCATTCTGAGCCGTAGGCGAAGAATCCGTACCCCATCCCCCGTCATTCTGAGCGCAGCGAAGAATCCGTTCCCCCGCGGCCAGACGAAATGAATACTGAAAACTTAAAACGGAAAACTAAAAAATATATGTGTTTTTCAAATCGCGATTTGAAAAACTCCGACATTATTCATTAGACGGTTATTCAGTATTCATTATTCATTAAAGCCCCATCGTGCGGGGTACAAGGAGCGATGTGGGCATACTTCGTGACGCTTCGAGTTCGCTCCCTACGGGCGTGGCGCGCTGCCGCACTGATCCCTGGAGACTGGTGACTGGTGACTCTGTGCGAACGGGGGACAGGCGGACAAGCACTACCCATGAAGGGCACAGGTGCTTGTCCCTACAGGCGGTGCCTGATTCCTGATGCCTGATGCCTGATCCCTGAACTCGAAGAGTCACGGAGTATGCCTGAAAAAATATTTCAAAACCCTGTCAACCGATTCGTACTGCAAAGCGTCTAATAGACAGAAACCCGATGGGAACAAAAAACAAACAAAATAATAATAAAAGAAAAATGAAGAGGAGAATGAACCATGAAAACCAAGACCACCCACATCACCAAGACCACCGAGACCGTCAAGACCCCCAAGATCAGCTGCACCTGGAAGCGCGGTCTCTGCGTCGCACTCGCAAGCCTGCTGCTCGGCCTGACGGCGTGCAGCGCCAAGAACCCCGCCCAGACGAGCGGCGCCGGCGCCGCGGCCGGTGCGAACACCACCGTGGCGACCGAGGCGCAGAGCAACCCCGAGGATCTGCTGGCTGCGACCCCGGAGGACGTCAGGATCACCGAAGCCCCCGAGACCACGGCGCCCGTCCAGACCGAGGCTGCCACCGAGCCCGCCGCGACCGAGCCCGAACGGAAGGCGTATCAGTGCGGCGAGAACCTGACCTGGGCGATTGATTCTTACGTCGAGGGTGTAACCAGGCTTGAGATCAAGGGCAGCGGCGCGATGTTCGACTATGACGAGGAGAACCACGCTCCCTGGTATGATCGCCGCGACGACATTGACATCGTCGTCCTTCCGGATGGACTCACATCGATCGGCAGCGATGCGTTCTGCGATCTTACAAAGATGGAAAGCTTTGATATTTGGGGCGGCAACATGTTCAAGCTTCCGGACAGCGTCAGCTCCATTGGCAGCGGCGCGTTCCGGAACTGCGCCAGCTTACACATGCTCACGCTGCCCGAGAGCGTGAGCAGCATAGCGGATTCCGCGTTCTCCGGCTCCGGGCTGCGGGAGCTCTGGGTGATGAATCCGGACTGCGCCATTGCTGCGGATGAAACCGTTTCGCCCGAGCTGAAGGTCTGCGGCTTCCCCGACTCCACGGCGGAGCAGTTTGCCGCGCAGAGCGGCTGCAGCTTCGACCCGATGATCTCTGACCCGGACGCCGTTGCGGCGCAGCTTCGGCAGGCGGAGGGAGCCGGCGGCACGCGGATTAACGGGATCGCCAAGTCCGGTACGGGCTATATGGCGAAGGTCGTCGTTTACGAGCGCATTTCCGCAACGGAGGCGGAGCTCCAGCAGGCCAGACAGAGCGGAAGCATCGTCCTGAACGGAGAGGAACACGCCTACACGGAGTCGAGAGAGCAGGCGGAGAAATGGGGCTACGTCTATGAGGGCGATGAAGAAGCGGAGGGCTGGAGCGGTTGGATCCAAGGCAGCCGGAGCGCCTGCCCCGTCCGGCGCATCGGAGACCTTTACTATTTCTTTGACCAGTACACCCTCGACGGTGATTATCTCAGATATGAGGAGCCCACGGACGTGGCCTGGCTCTTCCTGGGCGACGATACGCTGACTTATGATGGAGAAGTGATTCCCTTCTCTGAATTCTTTACGCGGGAATTTGACGTGAATTATTTCAACAGCAACTGGTTCTATTATGATAATCTGACTCTGACGGAGGACGGCAATATTCTCGTCATGCCCGTAAAGTTCGGCGCAAAGCGCTGACGCAGCCCTGGAAACCGAGACGAATTACGGCAAGAGCTTCCCGCGTGGAAGCTCTTGCTTTTTCTGTCGGGTTCTGCTATTATTTTCGAAAAAAAATTTCAAAAAACCATAGACCATTTTGCGGGACGGCGCGTCTATTAGACAGAAGCCCCGATGCACCGACCGTAGGGGCGGCCAGTGGCCGCCCGCAACACGCACCGATTGACGGAATGCAAAATGCAAAATGCAGAATGCAAAATTGAGGCAATAGGCAATAGGCAACAGGCAATAGGAGACGCGATTGTAGGGGGCGGCGCCCTCGACGCCCCGCGGGTTTCCGCCTGCAGCAGCCTCCGTAGCGGCGCACACCAGTGCGCCACGGAATGCACCGATTGACGGAATGCAAAAATGCAAAAGGGCTGACCGACACCCGCGAAACGGAGGTGAGCCGCGTGGAGGATCGGGAATTTGCGATCTGCTACAAGAAGCTGATCGCCCACTATCGCCAGACGCCGGAGGAATCCAAACGGCAGCTCGCCGGGATCCTTCGACGGATCAGCGAAACCGACAACCCGGAAAAAGAGAAGAAAGAATAACAGGAGGAAGCACCTATGAAACCCGAAAGAACGATGACCGAACTGGTTGCCGCCATTCGCGGCGGGGATCAGGACGCCTTTACCGAGCTCTACGAGCGGACGAGCCAGGAGGTCTACCGTAGCGCCCGCGCCGTGCTGCGCAACGAGGACGAAGCCCTCGACGTCCAGCAGGATACCTTCGTCTACGCCTATCAGCACCTGGATCAGCTCAGCGAGCCCGAGAAGCTTCGCCCCTGGCTGAGAACCATCGCGGTCAACCGCGCCAAGTCCGTTCTGCGCAAGAACACGCCCGTGCTCTTCACGGAGCTCGAAAACGACGAGGGCGAGGGCTTGCCCGAGCAGGCCGACCTTTCTCTTGATGCTTCCCCCGAGCTGAGCTTAGAGCGGAAGGAGACCGCGGAGCTCGTCAGCGAGATCCTGAGCGGCCTTTCCGACGGCCAGCGCGCCGCGGTCGCCATGTACTACTACGAGCAGATGTCCGTGAACGAGATCGCCGCGTCCCTCGGCGTCTCGTCCAGCACGGTAAAGAACCAGCTTGCCAAGGGGCGCAAGAAGATCGAGGAGGCCGTGCGCGCGCTGGAAAAGAAGGGCGTCAAGCTCTACGGCCTGTCTCCCATCGGCTTCCTGGTCGCGCTGATGAAGCGGCAGGCGCCCACGGCGCAGGCAGGCGAGGCCGTTCTGGCAAAGACGCTGGCAAAGGCCGGGATCGCAGCCGGTGCGAAGACCGCCGCGGCGGCCGCCACTGTGACGGCAGTCCAGGTGACAGCTTCAACCTTCGGCCACGTGCTGGCCGGGCGGCTGGCGGCGGGCATTCTGGCCGTGGCTTTGATCGGCGGCGGCATCTGGGGCGGCGCGAAGCTGCTGAAATCGAGCAACACGGACGCGCCCTACCAGCCCACGACCTCCGTAACGGACGAGCGCATGGCCGGGGTCGAGACCCCCGAGGAGCTGACGGAGACCGTCGTGCCTGAGACGGAGGCGGTCGTGGCTCCCACCGACGCGACGGTCAACTCCGTCACCGAGCCGGTCGTCACGGAGCCGAAGGAGACTGAACCGGTTGCCACGGAGCCGAAGGAAACCGAGCCGGAAGAGACCGAAGCGGAGGAGACCGGCGAATTCGTTCCCGATCCGAGCTGGCCGACTGGCTCCTGCGGCGATAATCTTACCTGGTACTTCGACGCCGAATCCGGCTGCCTGACCCTCGTGGGCAGCGGCGCCATGCACAACTACGATGACGGTCACCGCGCTCCGACCCCCTGGGAGGAGTACCGCGAGCAAATTACGGCGCTCACGCTGCCGGAGGGCATGACCTACGTCGGCACCTGCGCGTTTCAGGGCTGCCAGATCAAGAGCGTGCGGATCCCGTCCACTGTGACGCGCATCGGAAATGCTGCGTTCTCCGGCAGCAGCCTGCAAAGCGTGACGCTCCCGGAGGGCTTGACGCAGCTCGGAAGCGGCGCGTTCTCGGGCAGCAGGCTGCAAAGCGTAAAGCTCCCGGAGAGCCTGACGCACCTCGAAGAGGGCGCGTTTGACAGTTGCCCGATGCGCAGCATTACGATCCCGGCCGCTGTGCGGAATCTCGGCGAACGCAGCGACGACGTGGTGACGCCGTTTGGAGAGATCACGCCGTTTGAATACGGTGAGTCGTTGGAGGAGATCAACGTGGATCCGGCCAACGCGACCTATTTCAGCGTGGACGGCGTGCTGTTCAGCCGGGACGGGACCCTGCTTCGCTACCCCTGCGCCAAGGCCGACGCGTCTTACGCGGTGCCGAACGGCGTGCAGAAGATCGGTTATCGGGCGTTCTACTCCTGTAACGGATTGAAGAGCCTGACCCTGCCGGATGGTCTGACCCGCATCGGCGAATATGCGTTCGCTTACTGCGAGAATCTCGAGAGCCTGAATCTGCCGGACAGCGTGACCAGCATCGGCTGGGACGTGATGACCGGAACCCGCTACGAGGACGTGCAGTCGAACTGGTACAAGGACGGGCTCTACCTCGATAACTGGCTGCTCTGTGTCAAGGACAGGGCAGTCCAGACCGTGGAAATCCGGGCAGGAACCATCGGTCTCGCAGACTGTTCATGCAGCGGCAACATCAAGTTTACCCTGACGAGCGTGAAGCTTCCAGACGGCTTGCGGTATATCGGCTACGGTGTGTTCTTCTGGGACTCCAACCTGTCGGAGGTCACGATCCCGGACAGCGTGATCGAGATCGGAGACCGTGCGTTTGAGGAATGTGCGGCGCTGAGCGAGCTGAAGCTCGGCAGCAGCTTGCAGCGCATCGGCAGGAACGCCTTTGACAAATGTGACGCGCTGGTCAACGTGACGATCCCGGCGAGCGTGACCGAGATTGGCGAGGAAGCGTTCGGTTACAGCTATCGGCATCAGAACGGTGTGGTTCCCGGCTTCACCATCCACGGCGTGTCCGGCTCTGCCGCCCAGAGCTACGCGGACGCGAACGGCTTCACCTTCGTGGCCGAGGCCGAATAGGATCAAGGATCAGGGGAAAAGCCTTCCCCTTGAGGGGACACAACAGTCCGGGGGACTGCTGTGGATTTTATCGCCAGTGCGGCAGCTATGCTGACGCAACTGGCATCCTTCAGCGCTGGTGGCATCGGGCGTCTCACGGAAGCCCGATGACGGATGAGGTGGCTTCTCAATAACGGGCTGCTTTCCGTGAGGCTGGCAGAGATCAGGGAAAACCCGTCCCCTACGGCCCGTAGCGCGGGCCATAGCTTCGCGTCGCTGCCCGCCGTTCTCCTCGCAAGAGCAAGAGCTTCCCGCGTGGAAGCTCTTGCTTTTTCTGTCGCCCTGTGGTAAAATGAGCAGGCAAAAACCAGAACGGAGGTGATTTCATGCTTCGATATGCAGGCGTAAAAACGGAGGATCTGGCAAACGTCAAGGCATCCCTGGAAGGCCTGACGCTCAAACAGGTTCTGATTGCCGTTGCCATGCTTGCCGCCTCCATTGCGATCGTGCGGGTCGTGACAATGCTGGTCGGCCGCGCGCTGAAACGCACCAAGCTGGATGAGAGCGTACACCGTCTGATCAAGACCATCCTTCGCTTTCTGCTCTATTTTGTCGCCCTGCTCGTGATCGCTTCCTATCTGGGCGTCGACGTGACCGCACTTGTAGCGCTGCTCAGCGTTCTGACTCTGGCGGTGTCTCTGTCTGTGCAGAACGCCCTGTCCAACGTGGCGGGCGGCTTGATGGTGATGGGTACCAAGCCCTTTAAAAAGGGCGACTATGTTTCCATCGACGGGATGACCGGTGTGGTGGACGAGATTACCATGGTCTACACCCGGCTCCACACTGTCGACAACCGTTCCGTTCTGATCCCGAATTCCAAGGTTTCCTCCGCTACGGTGGAGAACTATTCCTCCTACCCCAAGCGCCGCCTGGATCTGACGGTCTCCGCCTCCTATGACGCCGATCCCGAGCGCGTCATGCAGGCGCTGCGCAGCGCGATCGAATGCTGCGAGCCCCTGAAAGGGGAGGAGATCTGCGTCGCCATTGAGGACTTCGGCGACTCCGCAATCGCCTATCATCTCCATTTCTGGATCCCTTCTGCGCGCGTTATCTCCACGCGCTTTGAACTGCGAACCCATATCTGGGAGGCCTTCCGAAACAGTGGAATCGAAATGACCTACCCCCATCTGAATGTACACGTCAAAAACGATTGAGTTTTCAGCTATGAGTAAGAAATGGATGCGGCTGGACAATGCCGCCTTGATCTTTCCCGCCGTCCGTCGCCGCCGTTGGGCCAATGCCTTCCGAGTCTCCGCCACCCTCTCCGAGCCGGTGGATCCGGAGCTGCTCCAGCAGGCGGTGGAGGAGCTGATGCCCCGCTTTCCCTCCATGTACGTCCGGCTCCGCACCGGCGTGTTCTGGTACTACCTGGAGGAGCTGGACGCGCCCCCCAAGGTGCGGGAGGACTTTGCCTACCCCCTGACCCTGATGCAGGATAAGGAGCTTCGCAGCTGCTGCCTGCGGGTCATGTATTTCCGCAACCGAATCGCCGTGGAGTGCTTCCATTCCCTCACCGACGGCACCGGCGGCATGATCTACCTCAAGACCCTCACGGCCTGCTACCTCACCCGGAAGTACGGGGCGGAGATTCCCCCGGAGGCCGGGGTGCTGGACTGGCGGGAGGCCCCCAGACCCGAGGAGCTGGAGGACAGCTTCGTCCGCAACACCAACGGCGTGGTGCTCAACGACCACGAGCCGGACGCCCTGCGGATGCGGGGCACCCGGGAGTGGGATTTCCTCCACCTCACCACCGGCGTCATTCCCACCCAGGCCCTGCTGGAGGCAGCCCACCGCTACAAGAGCACCGTCACCGTCTTCCTGGCCGCCGTGATGGAGGAGTCCATCCTGGAATACCAGGCCCAGCGCTGCCCCAACCGCAAAAAGCGCAAGCCCGTCAAGGTGACCATTCCCATCAACCTTCGCAGGCTCTACGGCAGCAAGACCCTGCGGAACTTCGTGCTGACCCTGAACCCCGGGGTGGATCCCCGGATGGGGGACTACAGCCTGGAGGAGCTCTGCAAGATCATGTCGGCCCAGCTGGCTGCCGAGGGCACGCCCCAGCAGATGGCGGGGCGCATTGCCGCCAACGTCACCCCCCAGCAGATCGCCCTGATCCGGGCGGTGCCTCTGTGGCTGAAAAACATCATCATGGGCATCATCTACACCCAGCGGGGGGAGACCAAGGGCTGCATCAACCTCTCCAACCTGGGCCCGGTCAAGCTGCCGGAGGCCATGAGCCCCTACGTGCGCCGGATGGAGTTCATCATCGGCCCCCAGCGCACCTATCCCAACAACTGCTCCGTGGCCAGCTTCGGCGGCGAGACCTACGTGAACATGATCCGCAATATCCGGGAGCCCGAGCTGGAGCGCCGGTTCTTCTCCCGGCTGGTGGAGCTGGGGGTTCCTGTGCTGATTGAGACAAACAAGAAAACTTGAATGCATAGTGCATAATGCATAATGCATAATGAGTGATCCCGGAATGAACAATTCTGCATTTTGCATTTTGCATCTTGCATTTCCGACTGTAAGGAGGAGCCATGTACTGTGTCAAATGCGGCGTGCGGCTGCAGGAGGGGACGGAGCGCTGTCCGCTGTGCGAGACGCCGGTGTGGAACCCGGAGGGGTCTGCGTCTGCTGCCCCCACCTTCTCCGACCGCTATCCTGTCCCGCCCAAGAGCCGACGCTATCCCATCCTGGCCTTTCTGACCGCTTTTCTTATCGCGGCCAGCCTGTCGCCGCTGATCTACTGCCTGACGAATCTCCACGGGGTCTACTGGTCCGGCTATGTGATGCTGGGCTGCGCCCTGTTCTACTTCTCCGTCGTCTTTCCCTTCTGGTTTGAGCGCCGGGAGCCGCTGATCTTCGTGCCCCTGGCCTTTGTGCTGACCAGCGGATACCTGCTCTATATCTGCCTTTACACCGGCGGGCGCTGGTTCCTCAGCTTTGCCTTCCCGCTGACCATGCTGGTGGGGATCCTGACCACGGCCGCCGTGGCCATCTTCCGGCTCAGCAGACGCCGCCGTCTGGCGAAGACCGGCATCCTGCTGATCGCCATCGGCTGCTCCACCATGCTGGCGGAGCTGTTCCAGCATATCACCTTCGGCGGCCGGATGTTTGCCTGGTCCCTCTATCCGGTCTGCGCGTTTTCCATCATGGGCCTGTTCGTGTTCCTGTGCGGCGTGATCCCCCCCTGGCGCGCCTACTTCGAGCGCAAACTGTTTTTGTAATACATATCCGTCTATGGGCCGCTGACCGCAGCCGGCCGTCCCCGTAGGGGCCGATGCCTTCATCGGCCCTTCTTATATTACGTGAGCCATCTCCGTAGGGGCCGATGCCTTCATCGGCCCTTTTCGACCAAAAAAGAGAAACAGAAAAAAGTTGAAAAATACCGAAAAAAGTGCTTGACATTTGAGAGGGAGCGTGCTATTATATCGAAGCGCTCGCGAGAAGGGGAAGCGAAACACCGGAACACAGCGCGGTTGTACCTTGAAAATTAAACAACGAAAAACATGAACAAACACCATGTCAAACAAAAGTGAGCGATTCAAAATCGCCCACGAACGTTGCAAAAAGTCAACGTAATTTCTTGAGTAGCTGAGAGCGAATTCAAGTAAAGTGATGTTGGTATGGCCGATTTCAAATCGACCATTCAATATACCATTTTATAGAGAGTTTGATCCTGGCTCAGGACGAACGCTGGCGGCGTGCCTAACACATGCAAGTCGAACGGACGAAGGGAGCTTGCTCCCCTAGTTAGTGGCGAACGGGTGAGTAACGCGTG
>JAEEGH010010769.1_pt1 | contig 20896 bp, 14 predicted proteins | sample 9134181 | NCBI WGS metagenome assembly JAEEGH01 (sample SAMN16246544, study PRJNA631951) | gut metagenome | biome: gut microbiome; feature: rumen; material: DP-attached | host: Bos | place: Iran: Karaj | collected 2018-10
AATTTTTCTCTTAATTCTATTAATTCATCTATTTTTAAATTACATTTATATCCTGGCATTTGTTTTATTCCAAATCCTTTCTTTATGTTATTTCCCCATTCTGGCATATCTTTAAATTTATCATCTTTCTTCGCATTTATTTTTCTTTTTTCATTCTCATTATTTTTGTCCTCCTCAATTATGATACTTTGATTTTCACTCTTTTGATTTGTTTTTATATTTTTATTACTTGACCTACATATTCCCATTTTGTATTATTGTTAATTACTATTTTTAATAAACAAATTAATTAATAAACTATTTGATTTAATTAATAGGTTATTGAATTTATAATAATAGAAAAAGAGTTTTTATGATATTTAAAAAAATATTCCTTTAATGAAATGAATAATGAAAATCTCAAAATGTATAATATAATTCCAATAAAAAAATATTCTAAAAATCAATTATAAAAAATAAACATTTTTTAAAAATGATTATAAAAAATATAAAAAAAAATTTAAAAACCTCTAAATAAAAAAATAAAAAAATAACATTAATATCCGTGAATTTAATTTATTAATAATATAACTTAAATGGAAGCAGAATTAGAAAGACCAATTAAAAATAATGAAAATGAAATGAGAGAAAACTTAAACACAATGAAAATGAATGAGCCAAGAGATACATTAATGAATAATCAAAGGAGAGACAAACTTAAGCAAACATTAATAGATAGATTTATGCAAAGTTTTGGTGAAATAGCAGTTAAGCCAATAATAGAAAAAGAAGTTTCAACATTTTTAAAAAGAGATAAATTAAATGATTATGATCTTCAGCAACTTGAAAAAACAATTCAAGGAAAATTAAATGTTAAAAAAAAGAAGAAAGATTTAAGAAAAAATTTATCAAATCCTAATAATGATAGAAATCAAACTTATCAAGGAAATAATATTAATGTTGAAGAAGTTAAATTACCTGATATTAATCAAAGTAGACTTCAAAATAAAAATTTATGTTCTTGTGAAAGATTAAATCAAAGTAGAATGAGTGGTGCAAGTGATTTAGATAAATTTGATGATAGAAATTTAGGTGATCAAATGAGAGATGAAGAAATGAAAGATTTTCAGAAATTAAATTTAGGAGATAAAGAGAAAGAAAATAATAAAATAGATTTTGACTTTTCTAAATATGCTGATGAATGGGATGCAATAAATATGTATAATAAGAAAAAATTTGAAGAAGATAAAAAAAGAGAAAAGATAAAAGATCATGAAATGAAATTAAGAACAAGGAATGATTTAGATAATCAAATAAAACAGAAAATAAAAAGAGAATATGAAGAAAAATTAAAATCTCTTGAATATGATGCTTTAGTAGATAAACATTTAAAGCATTTAGATGAATTAGAAGCAAAGAAAAGAGAAGAAATAAAAAAGAGAGTTTTAAAAGAGAAAGAAATGAGAGATAAACAATTAAGAGAACAATATGTGAAAAAAAGAATTGAGTTTTTAAAAAATAAGAAATATGAAAGAGCATTAGTAAAGGAAAATCAACAACAACTAAAAGATGAAAAAAAAGCTAATTTAGAAAGGAAAAAAGCAGAGAAATTAGCAATGGAAAAAACAAAAGAAGATAATTTATTAAGAAGGAAAATTTTAGCAGAAGAAGCAAAAAAAGAAAGAGAAGATGATATTAGAATAATGGAAGATGCATTAGCCTTGGATATTAAGAAAGAAAATGAGAGAAAAGAATATTTCCAGAAAATAGAAAGAAATGCAAATGTTTTTTCTGGAAAAGCAATTGAAACTGTTTTAAAAGCTCAGAAAGAAAAAATGAGAATGGAAGAAGAAAAATTAAAAGAATATGAAAGAATTATGAATGAAAGAGCTAAAGAAGATGATGAAAGAAGATTAAAAGAGATTGCTCAAGGAAAAATTAATTATAGAAATTATTTAGATAAACAAGTTGCTAGAAGAAAATTAAATGATGAATATGAAAAAAAAGTTGATTTGGAACAAGGAAGAATTTGGAAAGAAGATACTAAAAGATTTCATGAAAAAGAAAAAGAAGTTGCTAGAATTATTAGAGAAATGAATAAAAGAAATTTAGAAGCTCTTAATGAACAAGTTAAAAGAGGAAAAGCTATTGTTGATCATGGAATGAGTGAAACTGAGAAAGCTATGAATAAAGATATTTTGAGAGAAGCTACTCAAGCGTAATTTATTTTTTTTTGAATGTTTTTAAAAATAAAAATAATTTATTCACAATGTTTTTTTTCTATCTTTATTAAGTTTTAATTATATTTTTTTTTTGCATGTTTAAATAGTTAACCTACTTTATATAATAAAACTGAAATTTGACCAACAGAAAAGAAAATATAGGTTTTTTCTTCATGAGAAAAAGAAGAATAAAAATTTTTTCCTACAACACAATGCCAATTAGGTTGATATTTTTTATCGAAAAATTCTTTCATTTGTCTACTTACTTCACCTTCATTTATTTCAGTATGTCCTAAAAATTCTTTTGCTTTTGTTTCTGCATCTTTTTTCATTTCACTTGTTATTTCCATATCTGTTGATATTACATTCATTTTTCTTTACTATTTAATTTGTTTTTTATTATTTTAGAAATTTTAAATGTTTAAAAGTTTATATAAGTTATTAAATAAATTAATTAATTTTCTTTTTCAAAATATTTTTTTTTTGAATTATATTTATTTAATTATATTAATTTATTTTTTTTCTTCTTTCTTTATTTTATCTTCTTCTTCTTTTTCAGTTTTATCTTTATTATCTTTTTCTTTATCTTTTTCATCTTTTTTGTTATCTTTTTTTTCAGGTTGTTTTTCTTCTTCCTTTAACATGATTTTATTATTAATTAATTTATGTAAAGCAACAATAGTTTTAGTAATCCAACTTAAATATAAAACAAGATAATTATTATTAGTTTGAATACTCATAGCTTTAATAACACTTTCAGTATCAAAATTAGGTAAATAATTAAAAATTTCTTGAATATTATAAATAATTTGTGGATTAGTAGGAATTGTTTGATTAATAATTTTCTCTAAATAATTTTTAATTTCATTTAATCTTTTAATCAAAGCTTTAAAAGACATAACTTTATCATTAGCTAATTTAGTAATATTTCCTTCTCTATTTGTATCATTAATATCCCTTAACATAAATTCAACTCCAATTTCTTCAGGTAAAGAAGCTTCAATTGTAGTATTTAATTTAAAGAAAGTTTTAATTAATTGACCATCTTTATCAACTTCTTCTTTCATAGTATAACTTTCAGTTGGAATACCTAAACTTTCATTATCTTCTTTAACATCTATAATTACAAAAACAGGATTTTCACAATATTTCCTAAAAACTTCATTAATTTCAATATCATGAGGACGAATTTTTGGTCCTGAAGAATACCAACCAACTATTTTTTCTTTATGATTAATTTTTTGGAACATCTCAAGCATATCTTCTGAATAAATATGATCAACAAACCAAACTTTTTTATCTTTTGGATCTTCTTCAAAAGGTAAAGCATAACAATTTGTAACATCTACTTTATCATCTATGTATTCTCCTAATAATGCTCCTACTACTCTTCTATTTGTTCCTAATGCTGATCTATTGTAATGATCTACTACACTTAATAATACTATTGGATGAACTGCCACTGTTTGTTGTATTAATGTTTTTTTTTCCATTTTTTTAAATGTATATTTTGATTTTTATTATGTAATTTATTGGGTTCTACAATTATTAATTTTTTTATATTTTTTTGAATTTTAATTATTTTATTCTTTTTTATTGTGAAAATAATAACAATTAATTATATAACGTATTATAAATTAATACAAATGGGAGGTGAATTATCTCAAGGAAATGTTGAATCAGGAAATAAAGGTTCTAAATCATCAAGACATAAGCATCAAGAATTAGAAAAAGTAGATTCAAGAGATTCAATTCAATCAACAAATCAGAATACAGAGCCAAAATCACATCGTGGAAGTGTAGACAACAAAATGAAAAGAAAAAAAGAAAAAATAGCAATAATAGCGAAGAACAAAGCATCATCAAATCATGAGAAAAAAAATTTACACGTGATTCACAAAGGGAATTCTAATAAAGAGGATTATGAATTAATATATAATATAATAGACAAGCATTTAGTAATGCAAACATTGAATGAACAAGCAAGAAATGAAATAATTGTAACAATGTCATTATGTAAAGTTAAAGAAGGAGTGACATTATTCACAGAAGGTCAAATTGGGAATTATTGGTATATTGTTCATGAAGGAAAATTAGAAATGTATATGAATGGGAAATTAAAGAAAGAAATGAATAGAGGTGATTCTTTTGGAGAATTTGCTTTAATTAATAATGCTCCTAGAATTACCACTGTTAAAACTGTTTCTGAATGCAAATTATGGGTAATGAAAAGAGAAGTTTTTAGAAAAATTATTGATTTTATTTTCCAATTAAACTATAATGAAAATAAAAAATTTTTAGATTCTATTAATTTACCTTTGGAAGATTCTTTTAAAACTATTCTTGCTAATAATTTACTTCAAGAAAAATATAAAACTGGAGATTATATTTGTAAAGAAGGTGATTTAGGTAATTGTATTTATATAGTTAAAGAAGGTGAAGTAAATTGTATTAAAAATGATAAAATTATTAGGACTTTAAAAAAAGGAGATAATTTTGGACAAAAAGCTATTCTTGAAGAAACTAAAAGATCTTTAGATGTTGTTGCTAAAACAAATTGTACTATTTGTTCTATTACTGTTGATTTTTTCAAAAATCAATTAGGAGTAAATTATAAAGAACAATTATATTTCAGTTTTATTAATTTAGCTTTTCAAAATTCAAAACATTTCAATAAAATTCTTACTAAAATGTTATTGAAAGTTTTTTCATTCTTTACATATAAAAATTATGGTAAACATGAAATTATATTTCAAAAAGGAGATATATTAGAAAAGAAAATTTATATAGTTTTAGAAGGTTCTATTGCAAATAAGAAAACAGGTTATGTTGAGGCAAAAAGATATGAATTTTTATATGAGGAAGAAATGTATGAAAACAAATCAATTACTTTAAATCATGATTTAATTGCAGATCCAGATTGTATATTAGCAGAAATTGGATTAGATAAATTTCAAGAAGTTTTAGGAGGAAATATTGATAAAATTCAAAAACAAGCAGTTGAAAAAAGTAACTTTGAAAATATTGCATTTTTCAAAAATTTAAGTGAGGATAAAATAGAATTATTAGAATCAAAATTAGAAATTGAAACTTTTGATAATGGAAGAAAAATTATATCTCAAGGTGAAATTGGTGATAAATTTTATATAATTAAATCTGGAAGAGTTGATTTCTTTGTTAATTCAAAATATGTAAGATCATTAAATGATGGAGAAGAATTTGGAGCAAAAGCTTTAATTGTAAGTGAAAAAAGATCTGCAACTGCAATTGCAAATGGACATGTTATTGTTTATTCATTAACTGCTGATGTTTTTAAAAGTATTTTAGAAACAAATTTATTAAATTATTTCCAGAAAAAAATATATTTGGAAGATAATACTATTGAATTAAAAGATTTAGATAATATTAAAGAATTAGGTTCAGGTAATTTTGGTTTTGTTAATTTAGTTAGAAGTAGAAAAAATAAACAATTATATGCTATAAAAGCTCAGAATGTATATCAAATAAAAAAAGAAAAATTAGAAACATGTATAGAACTAGAAAAAAATGTTTTATTAAAAGTAGATCATCCATTTATAATGAAAATGGTAAAATATATGAAAAATGAAAATTTCATATTTTTTTTAATGGAATATATAAAAGGAAAAGAATTATGGGAAGTAATTCGTGACATAGGATTATTAAACAAAGAACAAACTCAATTTTATGGTGGGAGTATGTTATTAGCAATAGATTACCTTCATAAAAAGAAAGTAATATATCGTGATATAAAGCCAGAAAATATAATGGTAAATGATATAGGATACATAAAAATAATAGATTTTGGAACAGTAAAAGAAATAAAAGAAAGAACTAGTACAATAATAGGAACTCCACATTATATGGCTCCTGAAATTGTTAAAGGAGGTGGTTACACTTTCCAAGTTGATATTTGGTCTATTGCTATTTGTATGTATGAATTTTTCTGTGGAAGATTACCCTTTGGAGAAGATTATGATGATCCTATGATGGTTTATAAAAGTGTAATGAGTGAAGAATTAGAATTTCCACATTATGTTCATGATGAACCTTTTATGATTCTTCTTGAAAAAATGCTTAGGAAAAGTCCTACTAATCGATTGTGGAAATTCCAACATATTAAACAAGATCCTTATTTCAAAGGATTTGATTGGAATAAATTAATTTCTTTATCTCTTACTCCTCCTTATAAAATTAAATTCAAAGATAAAGATGATAAAGGACAATCTATTCCTTATTTAGCTTATATTAAAGGAAAAGATGTTAAAAAAATTAAAAAAGGAAAAAAATTAAGTGCTAGAGGCGCTGAATTTGAAAAATGGTTTAATAATTTTTAATTCATATATGAATGATTTTAAGTATTCAGTATATATAAAATATTATTGTGTGGTATAATGAAAGTTATTTATTTATGATTAAAAATGAATTTTATGTTTAATTGTTTTTATTTTAAATTTAAAATCGCTTTACATTTTAAAGAAAATATAAAATTTTAAAGGGTATTATTAAATAAACAAGTAAAATAAATTTTTCAATTAAAACAATTAACCATTTATTTATAAACACAATTTAAATATTATTAATAAAAATGATTGATGTAACTCTCGGAAGAAAATCAAAAGCTACTTTACGTTTAGATTTATTAAAATGTTTTGGAGCAGATTTTCAACAAGATATAAAAGAGCCATTATTATTTGCAGGAGAAATGGGAAATTCTTTAATTTATCCTGTAGGACATCATATAGCAATAAGAGATATATTTATAAGAGAAGAATTAAGAAAAAATGATATAATGTTTATTTATAATGAAGAGGATGTGATTAAAATGAATTCAATGAATATGACAAAAGATTATTCTCTTCTTTTAGTATGTGAAAAAAAAGTAAAAACAGCTTGTATAAGTGTATATAATTTAAGTAAATTAAATTTTAAATCAATAATGATTTTCAAACCAAAAAGAAGAGTAATTTCAACAATATATAGTGAATTTACAACAGCATCTTTTTCAATAGATGGAAATTACATTGCATCAATAGGTAAAGTAAAACATTCAAATGAAATTCATGGTATAATATGGGATGTTCAAATATTTCAATCTTATAAGGAAGATAATTATAAACCAAAATGTGTTTTTCCTTTACCAAATGGAGTAACTAAAATTACTATAGAAAATAAATTACTTTGTACTTCAGGTGAAAATCATTTATCATTTTGGTATATTTATGAAAATAGTGTTAAAGAATTTAAAAATCCAATTAGAAATTTAAATTTATCTTTATGTAATTTCGTTGGTCATGAATGGTTACCTTTAAAAATACCAACTTTAGCAGCAATAACACAACAAAGAGAATTATTTATTTTTGAAGGTATGAATGATTCACCAGGTGGTTCATTTACTAAAAAAGAAGATGATGAAGATCAATTATCAATGAGAGTAGAGAGATTTTTTATTAAACAACATTTACAAAATATATTTAATAATGAAAATATTATTCCAAGTATTATTAAATGTTTTTCAAAAGGAATAATTATTGGAAGTACTAGAGGTCATTTATTATTTGTTGAAAAAAATACAATTGGAGATACTGTTACTTTCACTCCAATAAGATATACTAAAAGAGAAAAACAAGCTGCAGTTACTGGAATAGCAATTACTAAAAATGAAGAATATGTTTCTATATCATATGATTCTAATGAAATTTCATATTTTGGAATAAATAAAATTTTTGATAATTTAAAAACAGTGAATTTTGAATTGAAAATGAATTTAGTTTGTGATGGTTTTCATCAAGGTCCAATCACATCAATGGATGTTGCATTACAAAGACCAATAATAGTAACAACATCTAAAGTAGATAAAACAGTTAGAGTATGGAATTTTTTAACTGGACATTGTGAATATTGTAAAATAATATTAACTGAAAAGGAAAAAAATCAAGAGAAAGAAATGGATATTTTAGCAGTTGCAATTCATCCAAATGGTTATTATTTAGCAATTAGTGATAGAGAAATGATTAGATTTTTTCATTTATGTTATAAAGAATTAAGATTCTATAATAATGATTCAACTGCTAATGAAAATCCAAAAAGTGATTGTCATTTATTAAAATTTTCACATGGTGGTCATTTATTAGCTGCTGTTAGTGGTAAATTTTTATATATTATTAGATCTTATACTAGAGAAACTTTAAAAACTTTTGAAACTCCTCATAATAGTGATATTCAAAGCATTTTCTTCCATGTACAAGATTATTATGTTTATACTGTTGGATTAGATGGTCTTGTTGTTGAATATAATTTATTTAATTATCATTTTGAAAAAATATCAAATAAAATTGTTTCTTATAATTTTGGTTCTTTTTCTTATTTGAATAAAAGCCAAACTTGTATTATGGCAACTGGGAAAGAAGGACAAGATAAATTTGTTATTAATGAAATTTTATGTACTGATATTGATAATTCAACTAATATTAATGTTGATTCTGATAATCCATTTCCTTTAAATTCAATAACAAGAACAAATGATTTATATACACATTATATTGATAAAAATTTAACTTCAATATGTTGTATAAAATCAAAAAGATTTGATATAGGATCATATGCAACTGGAAGTGAAGATGGTTATTTAAGTTTATATCCCAGTTTACTTTGTTTAGATACAAGAGGAAAACCAAATCAAAATATAATTTATCCTTGGAAAAGTGTTAAAAGTCATAGAGGTAAAATAACAAATATATTATATAATAGAGATACAAATTTATTATTTAGTTCTGGTGATGATGGTAATTTATTTATATATTGTATTCATGAATTACAAGATGGTGAAAATTTATCTTATGAAGATAATTCTAATGTTGTTGGTGTGAATCAAATTGCTGCTATATTAGATGAAGGATTAGGTGATAATGTTTTATATCCTTTAGGAAGTATTTTTATTCAAGAAGAAGAAATTATTTCTCAGAATAATCTTATCAACGATTATAAAAATCAAGAAGCTAAATTAAAACAAGAATATACTAATAAATTAAGAGAAAGAGAAATTGAATTGAATAAAATTAGAGAAAATGAAACTAATGATTTAAAAGATTTATTAGAACAAGAGAAAATGTCAAAAAAAAGAGAAATTGAGAAATATAATGAAAAATTAAATAAAAATAATGAATTACATCAACAAGAAATAATGAATAATGAAAAAAAATATACTGAAAGAATTGATCAAATGTCAAATACTATTCATGATTTAAATTCTAAAATTTATTCTTTAAAAGCAGAACATGAAGTAGATTTAAAGAAAAAAGATGAAGGTTATGAAAAAAAATTTAGAGAAATTGATCAAGAATTAAGAACTAAATTTGAAGAAATAAAAAATAATAATGACAAATTAACAAATGAATTAAATACAAGACAGAAATTAGAAGAGTATAAATTTATTCATTTAGATCAAGAACATGAACAAGAAATAAATTATAAAAATGAGAAATTTGAAACAATAATAGCAAAAATGGAGAAAGAAAAATTATCAAATCAAGGAGAAATATCAACATTAAACAATGAAAAGAAGAAATTATTGAAAGAAAAAGAAAAATTAGAAAATGAAATTAAACATCAAAAAGAAGAAATAGAGAGACATATAAAAAATATAGAATCATTAAGAAAAGCAAATGAAATGAAAGAACAAGAAAAAGAAGAATTAAAAAGGAAATTAAAAGAAAGTGAAGGAATTCTTCAAGAAAAAAGTAAATTAGCAGGTTTCAGTTCAAAATTAAAAAATGAATTATATATTAAAAATGTTGAAATAATGTCAAAATTTAATAAACAACAAATTGAAAATACAGAATTAAAAGAAACTTCAAAAAATATAGAAAAAGAATTAGATGAAAATATTAGGTTATTGGCAAATAGAGAAAAAGAAATAAGAAAAAATCAAATTTTATTAGAAGAATATAAAGAAAAATATGAAAGAGAAAGACATAATGCAAAATTAATAGAAAAAGATTTTGATAATTTATTACAAAAAATTTATGATACTTTCCAATCAAATGATAAAAATGTGATTATAAAAGGAATAAGAAAAATATATAATATTTATTTAACAAGTGATGTTGTGAAAAAAATAGATTCAAGTAAATTAAATGTAAATATAAGAGATGAATTAACAAAACAAATAGATTTTCTTCAAAAAGGAATATTAAACATTACAGAAACAAAAAATCGAAGAGAATCAAATCAAAATTCAGAAATATTTAAAAAAACAAGAGAAAACGGAGAATTAATAAAGCAATTAAATGCTAAAAAAAAAGCATATTCTGAATTAGAAAAAGAATTTCATATAGTTAAAAGTGATTTAAGTGCTTTAAAAAAGAAATTTGAACAAATTCAAAGAGAACAAAATATGAAAGAAAATAATGTAAATAAACAACAAATAATAAATGAAAATTTACCTCAATTAAGTAAACAAATTAATGCAGAAAAAGAAAATAATTTTAGTAAAACATTATATCAAATGAATAATATGAATGGTCTTTCAACTGTTTCTCAATTTAATAACACTCAAAAAAAATTTAATATGACAACTACAGAAAAAAAAAGTTGGAAAGATACTAAATTATATAAAGGAAATTCACTTTCTTCTTTTAGAGAAAATAGAAATGATGCTTATAAAATGAGTGAAATTAAAAAAATTTTAGAAGAAAAAAATGAAATTATTAGAAGACAAAGAGTTGAAATTCAAATTTTAAAGAATAATCTTATTTCAAAATCAAATGAAAAGGAAAATGGAAATAATTCTTTAATGAATAATGGTGTTTCTTCTTTTTCTTAAATTGATTTTTTTTTAAGTTAAAACTATTTTTTAATAATATATATCAAATAAAATACAATATAAAAAAAGAATAATTTAAACATGAAAAAATTGCGAATTTTAAAAATGTTAAAAATTAAACTTTAGAATATTTATTAATAAAACAAAAAAGTAGACAAAATAATTGATAAAAATTATAGAAAATAAGGAACAATAGTTCTAGGAGCTTTACTATCATTACTTTCAGGTGCAGCAAGAAAAATTTCAAAACTTCTTTCTAAATTAATTCCAATTTTCAAAATAGAAGCTTTATTCCCACATCTATAACAATAATTAGGAGCAGACCAAACAGTAATTAAATTTTGATTAGGAAACCAATATTTATAACCTTCCATAACTAATTGATGAGCTCTACAAATTAATTCTAAATTATTAATATAATTGAATTCATCTACAACTTTATTTCCAAAAACCCATCCTGCACCTCTATTACTCATCATCCAACATTCAATATCATCAGGGTCACTCCACATTAAATCACAGAAAGCTCCTTCATGTGGGATTTCCATTTTTCTATTAATTAATCTAATTTGATCTACTGTTGAAATAAGAGGACTTAAACCTCCATGTATACAGAATATTTTACCTTCAATTAAAGCAGCAATTGGTAAATAATCAAAAATATCTATGAAATAATTCCATACATTAGCATTACCATATTTTCTATTAACTTCTTCTAAGAAACCATAAGTATATGAAATTTGTCTACTTTCATGATTTCCACGAAGTAAAGTTATATAACTTGGATATTTTAATTTCAATGTGAGCAATAATGTAAAAACTTCAACACTATTAAATCCTCTATCTACGTAATCTCCCATAAATACATATCTAGAATTTGGTATTGCTCCACCTTTTTCAAATAATTGAAATAAATCATATATTTGACCATGGATATCTCCACATATTATCACTGGAACTGTTACTGGCTGAACATTACTTTCTTCAATAAATATTTCTTTTACTTTATCACATAATATTTTTATGTCATGTTCTGGAATACATTTTCCTTGTTGTAATATTTCTAACCATTTATCTATCATTTTTTTTTTAAACTTTTTTCAGATTTTCAAAAAGAATATTAATTATATATATAATATAATGAATGTTTATTTTTTTGATTAAATAAAATTTATATAAAAATTAATATTCACCGAATGATTTTGTTTTTTTATTATAAACAACTTTAGTAAGAACTTGTTTAGGATACATTTTATTACAAATATCACATTTTTCCAATTGATAACCATGAGTACATAAACCAGGATAATCTCTTTTATTTTCCATTTCTTTTAATCTTCTTTCATCTTGTTTTTTTAATCTTGAATTATAATAATTTTCTCTGGTCATATCTAAAATTTCTTGTTTTTTTCTTTGTTCATTTTCATAATCTTTTTCCATTTCTCTTTCATTTTCTTTCATCATTTTTTTTTCTTCATATTTTCTTTCCATATCTTCAGCTTGATTTCTTAATTTTTTAGATTGCAATAATTTATAATTTTCATCTTGATAATTATCCCAATCATTTTTTCTTTTTAAATATTCTTCTTCCATTTTAATATTATCATTTTCAATTTGATTTCTTAATAATCTCTCATCTTCCATTTTTTCATCATATTCTCTTTGCCTTCTCAACCTTCTATTTTCTTCTATTTGATCAATCATCATTTTATTATATTCATCTTTTGTTATTTGAGGTGATCTTTCTTTTATTAAAATATTATCATCATTATTAACATATTTTCTATAATAATCACTTATTTTTGGGTTTTCAAAATTTGAATATGCCATCATATTATTTTTTAGTTTGTTGTTGTTTATCATATTTTTTTTCTGTGCTCTTAATCTTCCATGTTCTAAACTAGTATCAAAAAAATCCCCATTTTGATATTCTGTTTGTAATTTATGAATATCATTATCTCTTATATTATTTAAATATTTTCCTGCTTCAATTGTTAAATTTTCTCTTTGTTTAATTCTATTTTGAATTACTTTGTCATCTTCTTTTGATAAATTATCTACAAAAGATCTAGGTATAAATCTATCTGAATATAAATACTTTTCTTTATGACTCATTATATTTCTATTAAAACAATCTGGACATATCATCCTATTAGAATGGATTGAATCTGCTTTTGAATATTGAGATATATTATCTTGATTATCACTTTGGTTTGATCTATTTTCATATTTTCGAGTTTCTGGATTTTTTTCTCTTCTATTTGAATATGAATAATAATTTGGTTTTGAATATGACATATTATATGATGTTCTAAAGTATCTTTGATTTTCATTATTATCTGAATAATCAGAAGGTGGTGATTGTTTGAAACTTCTCTTCATTTTTTAAATTAATGGAAGTATCAATTAATTAATTAGAATATAAATTTTATTTTTTATATAATAATTAATTATTTAAATAATGGAACTTCTCAAAAAATTAAAAACTGCTCAAATACCAAAAAATGATATACCCCAAGAAAAAATTCAATTTTTGGATGATTCAGATTTAACAAAAATAGTAAATAAAGGATTGGCAGAATTATATCGTCTTAAACCAGAAAATCCTATAACCTTTCTTGCAAATTTCCTTTTAAATGAAGACCACACAAAAGTACTTTTAAATCGAATTTCTCAATCAAAAGAATTAAAAAAAGAAACAGAAGAAAAAATGCAAAAAGAAGAAGAATATATGACTCAATTGACAGAAGAATCAAATAAAAGGGAAGAAGAAAAGAATGAAATAAAGAAAAAATTACGTGATACAATAATAAATTGTGAAGATTTTGAGGAAGGATTAAATGATATATGTGAGCAATTAAAAAATATAATAGGAGCAACAGGAGTATATATAAGTATATATGATTTAAAAAGGAAAGAAGTAAATTCATTAGATGAAGATGAAAATGCTCACATTGATCCAGAAAATATTAATGTATTAAGATATATTCATTGGAATAATGATCATGATTTTTTACATGGAAAAATATTAGAACCAAAACAAGGGGTCACTTATTCTCTTTTTATGGATGTTTCTGGAGATGAAGAAGGAGAAGAAGGAGAAGAAGCTCCTCCTGAAAAAAATGAAGGTGAAGAAGGCGAAGAAGGAGAAGTTGATGATAAAAAAGAAGATGTTATTAAATCTATTGAAATTCAAGATGTTGTCATGGATAATAAAATTAAATTTTTCAGAGAACCTAGATTAGGCTCTTATTTAGCTTATAATATTTCTTATCAAAGTTCTTTAAGTTATAAATCTCTTTTATCTGCTATTAATAATTTAAATGATTATAATACTAAAAATGAAGAATATGAGAAATTAAAAGCAGAAAAAGAAGAACAGGAAAAATTAAATAAAGAGAATAAAGAAGGAAATGAAGAAGAAGAAGAAGAAGAAGAAAAGAAAGAAAATGAAGGTGAAGAGGGAGAAGAAGAAGAAGGAGAAAAATTAATAAAGCCAATATTAGAAGATTTTGAGAAAGAAGGAAAGACATTAATAATATCAATGGATACATTAGGTCAAGATAGGACATTTAGTGAAAGTGAAAAGGAATTTGCAAATGAAATAGCAAAATTAATAAGAGATTCAATTCAATTACGTGAAAAAACTTTATTAGAAAAAGATAGAGATTTAAGAAATGATTATCTGAAAATAGAAAAACCTTTAGTTGAAGATTGGACTCCTGAAAAAATAGAAGCTGAGGCTGATAATGCAATGAAAGATTATTTATCTAGTGAAGAATTTACTAATAAAAATATTGTTGATGAAGGTCAAAGAAAAGTTGAAGAAGATTATGGAAGAGCTAATTGGAATATTCAAACTTTAGTATCAACTGATTTTCTTCAATGTTTAGAAATGTTCGCTCAATTTGAATTTGTTGAATATGAAAAAGTATTTCAAAATATTTTATATTTTGCACATGTTGAACCAAAAGAAATTAATGAACCAGAAACAAATAAATTATGTTGGAAATTAGCAAGAAAACATTGGGTTCCAATTTTTGAAATTTTTAAAGTATATACGCCTTTAGGTGCAAAACCAGATCAAGTTTTAAGTGTTTTTAAAGGAAATGTTATTTTAGCAAATTTAGAACCATTTATAACAGAAGAAAAATTAGAAGAAATGAAAGAATATTCATTTGCTTTAACAAGATTACTTCAATATGTAGTTGATATACTTAAAGTTAGAAAAGAAGATATTTTACAAAGACATTCTGATCAAAGAGCTGCTATTAAAAATAGAAATAAAATAATTCATGATAATAAAGAAATAGAAAAAGAAAGGAAAAAAGCATTAAAGAAGGCAAAGCAATCTTTTGGTAAAAAAGAAGGTGAAGAAGGAGAAGATGAGAAAGAAGATGAAAAAGAAGAAGAAGAAGAAGAAAAAAAGGAAGACGAAGAAGAAAAAAAAGAAGAAGGAGAAGAAGGAGTTGTTGTTGAAGGATTTAATGAGGAAGAATGGTTAACTCAATATAATTTAGAACATCCTATTACTCCTGTTCCTGAGGAAGTTTTTGTTGATCAAGATAATGATTTTGATGTTGAAGAAAATATTGAAGGCGAAGGAGAAGAAGGAAAAGAAGAAGAAGATTAATTTTTTGATTTTAAACACTTTATTTTTTATTTTTTTTTTGGGAATTTATCCAAATGGATTCATTCTTTCTTCCTCTTTTGTTAATTCATGTATATATTTCATTTTCTTTTTCTGATTTTATTATTGAATTATTATTGTTTTCTTCTTATATTATTGATAAACCCGAAATAATATTATTAAATGTTCCTTCTACTCTAAAAGGAATTCTTTGACTTAAATTATTTTTTTTAAATTCTAAATTTTTACAATATGAACTCCATTTATATAAAGAAATAAAATATCAGAAAGAAAACAATCATTTTTATATATTTTTACACTTGTTAAATTTCTCTTTGAATTTTCATAAAAGAATATGTATAAAATATTCATTCTTCGTTTGATTATTTCATTATATTGAAATTTACAATATCATTTTGATTTCTTTATATTCATAAACATTTTATATTAAGATTCAAATAAATAAATAACTAAAGAAATTATCTTCACTTTTTTTTCCTTTTTTAAAAAAATATGAAATATATAAACTAATCTACTAATATTTACTATAATTCCATAATTTTCAATTCTACCGAAAACTTCTTTTTAATCTTATAAACTGTTTTATTCTTTAATTACAAAAATATCTGAATTTTATAAAAATAATTAAATCACTTGATTTGAGAAATTGATTTAAAATTGAAAAAAGAAATTTAAATATACAACCTTTTTTTAAATCATCAGGAAATTTCACTGGATTTTTATTTTCAATTTATATATCTTCTTGATATTATAAATCTTTATTAGAATTAAAATAAGTCATTGTTACCCCATTATTTTGATAATGACAATTAATTCATATTATTCCTTTTTCTTGTTTATTATCATATTTTGAAAAAGTTAACATTATTTAAAAATTGTTTTTCAGGAACCGAAAAACGAAAAAAATTGTATTTTTTCTTTTAATAATTATTTTAATTGTATTCTGAAGATATATATTATATAAAAAAACATTTGTTTCTTTACTTCCTTTTCTTCCTCAAATTAATATTAGAATATTATTTAAATATATAATCTCCATATTTGAATTTTTTAAGTTACATAATTTTTGAACAATTTTAGTTAGAAAAGGAACATTAAATAAAAATGAAAAATAATACTATATTTTAAATTATCTGTATTTCTTTCTTGCATATCATTTCTTTGTTTAATTGCATTTTCTACAGTAGATGAATTGACTTATTAATTACTTCTTCAATCATAATTTTAGATTCATTTTTTTTTAAATTTACTATCAAATTCCATTATTATTTAATTTCAATTTTATATATTTATAATTATTATTTTTTTAAAAATTTAAAAAAAAGAATAATAAAAAAATTAGAATGATAAAAAGTTTAATTTATGGGCTTGGAATAGTAAATCTACAAACAGTACTTTCTTTTTTTCTCTTCCCCAAATCAATTGGACATTTCCACCTAAACCATTAGCTCTCCACAAAATATAATGTAAATTAGTAGCGACACTTCCATTAACAATAGGTTGATAACCATCACAAGTCCATTGATTGGAAGTAAAAAAGGAAAGTTTGATAATTACCTTCTTGATCAACATATTCAATTCTAACTCCTAAAGCTGCTAGATCTTTTTTACTTACTTCTCCATTATTCTTTACATAAAATCCTAATTCATCTCCTGGAAATAATACAAGAGATGCTTTTTTAATTATGCAAATTTATCCATATAATTCTCATATTCTGATAAATCTACTGGATTATCATTTAATTGAACTGATACTAATATATCATCTGCTCCTATATATATTGTAGAACGATACCATTCTTCATTTTTTCTAATATGAACTTCTAATGATATTGTTATTAAAAGTTATAATGTTAAAGAAATTGTTTTCATTTTTTATTATTTATTGAAAAAATATTTTTCATTTTATTTATTTATTAAATAAATTTAATATTATTTTATTGTACTTTTGCTAATTCTTCATCTAAAATTGCTTTGAAAAATTTATTTGTTGCTTCTTTATCAATAAATCCTCTATCATCATATACTTTTGTACAATCAATTTGTCTTACTTCAGATTTATGTTTAGTTCCATCTTGTAAAGCAGTAAAATTAAACCATATATTATAAATAGAAGTTTTATCCTTTATTTCTGAATTTATTTCAATTTCTTTGATTCTATAATGTTTTCTTGCTCTCGGTTTTTGACAATAATCAGCATTACTTCCAACATAAATTATATTGTTAATAATTTTTTTTTCAATAAACCAATATAATGTTGAAAAAATCCAATAACCAATACATCCAATTAAAATTGCATTATAATTTTCAGGATAAGGTTTTGGATATAAATATGCAAGAGCTGTAAATGCTAGAGTAATTAAACCCACAATAATTTTTAAATTAGATAATCTTTGACTTTCTTTAAAATCATTTGATTCTAAAAAACCAACAATACATTGATCAATTCCACTTTTTAACTCATAAATAGAATATTTATTAATAGGTAAAACTTTCTTTTTATCTTCTCCTTTAGACATTTAAAAAATAAAATAAAAAAAAAATAAAAATATAAAAAAATAATTTTTTAATTTAATAAGTGAATGGATCTATTTTAATTTGACCCGAATCCATCATTTCATCAGAACGTTCCATTCTTTGATTTTGCATAGAGCCATTTCTATCAATAGAAGACATAGTAGCATTATTTTTAGAATATCCAGTTCCTCTTCCTTTACCTTTTGTCATTTCACCATCTTCTAATCTTTCTCCTTCAGAATCACTTTCAGGATCAATTTGTTCAGCAACAAATAATCTTCTATCAACAAATTGTTCTTCTTGTAAATATGCTTTAAAAATTTCTTTTTTATTTTCTAAATCAGCACCAAATAATATATCTGCTTTTACTTTTTCATAATGTGTTACTTCTTGTCCATCTAATATTCTTAATTCCGGTATATAATATAATATTTGATATCGATAAAATTTTTTATGTTGAACATCATTGTAACAAAAATCTAAATCTGTTAAAAATGGTAAGTCAGTTAAATATGCTACTTGATTACAACGAGATAATTTATTACTTGATAAATATAAATAACGTAAATTTGTTAATCCTTGTAATCCTTTTAATCTTGAAATTTCATTTTGACATAAATTTAATTCCATTAATGATGTTAAATTATCTAATCCTGAAAGATTTTTTATTTTATTTGCACTTAAATTTAATTTTGTAAGACAAGGTCCTAATGCATCTAAATTTTCAATATTTTCAATATAATTATTACTTAAATCTAATTCTTCTAAAAATTCACATGAAGATAACCCATCTATTTTACTAATATTATTATTTGATAATATTAAAGTTTTTAAAAACGGGTTTTTTTCAACATTTTGAATGTTTTGTACTAAATTAAAAGAATAATCAACCTTTTCTAAATTTTGTGGAGGGTCAAAATCCATAATTTCTTCTATTTTATTATGAGAAGCATTTAATTCAGTTAAATGATATAATCCACTTAATTGTTCTAAAGTAGATAAATCATTATTACTTACATCAACTTTTTGAAGAAATTTATAATTTGTTATTCCTCCAACAGATATTAATTCTTTTCCTGAAATATTTAATCCTAAATATGCATGATTATAATTATCATATGTTGTTCCAAAGTCATTCAATCCTTTTTGAAATATTTCTGGATCAATTATTGTTTTTGCTTGTAACTTTTTCTTTTTTAATTCATATTTCTTTATTTTATTTTCCATTCCTGGATCTATACTCTTCTCTAGATCCAAGAGATATGTAAATGTTGTCATTGTATTCATTTAGTCAGTTATTATTTTTTTTTTAATTAAAATAATATTTGAATTTTTATTATATAATGGAAGAAAGAGTTGACTCAATAACATTATCAGAACAAGCAAAAAATAAATTTGTTTTTAAAGGTATTATATTTTAAATAAAATTTATATTAAGCAATTGTATTAGGAGATATAAGTGTAGGAAAAACTAATATAATAAAAAGAATATTAGGAGAAGACTTTGTTCCTACACAAGCAACTATTGGTGCTGATTTTAAATTTATGGAATATAAAATTGAAGATGACAAAGATAATTCAATTATTTATAATATCCAATTACAAATTTGGGACACATGTAATAATTTCAAAATTAAATTTTTTGATTATAGCAGGAGCTGAAAAATTTAGAGCAATTGCTTTATCTCATGTTAGAAATTCAGATGGAGTTTTTATTGTTTATGATATTACAAATGTAGAAAGTTTTTATCATGTTTCTTATTGGGTTTCTGAAATTGAAAAAGCAATTGATAAAAATGTTGTTATTTATTTAATTGGAAATAAAATTGATTTAGAAAATAAAAGAACAGTTTCTTATGAAAATGGGAAAGAAAAAGCATTAAAAGAAAATTTTAATTTTTTTGGTGAAGTATCAGCAAAAACTAATGAAAATATTATGACAATATATAATCAATTTTATAAAGAAATTTTTTATAAAAATAAAGAGAAAATATTAGAAAAAAGAGAACAAAATAAAAAATTATTTGAAGAACTTCAACAAGATAATAAAGGAAAAAAATGTTGTTAAAAATAAAAAAACTAATTAAAATTCAATAATTTTTTTTAAAAAGTTTAAAAAAAAAGTAAAAAAATAAAATATAAAAATGGTCACAGCAATAAAAGATATATTAAATGATCCAGATAAATTATTTGAAGTAACAAAAATTGCATTTGATTGTGTAGATATAGATAAATCAGGACAAATTGATGAAAATGAATTGGAAAAAGTTTTATCCCAAATTTCAAGTGATATGGGAGCTGATCCTCCTACAAAAGAAGATGTTAAAGAAGTTCTTAAATATTTAGATACTGATAATTCTGGAAAAATTGAATTTAAAGAATTTGAAGTTTTAATTAAAGATGTTTTAGAATCTATGATTCAAAGTGACGAAGGATAATAATTTTTATTTAACTTACTTCTAATTATTTTATTATTTTTTAATTATGTATAATTTTATAATAACAAAAAATAGTTTTTTAAAAAAAGTTTTATAAAATATTATTTATTTTAGGAAGATAATTTTTTTCTTTTGGAGGTTGAATATATCTATCAAAGTCTTTTTCACAAATCCACTTTTTTTTATTTTCTTCTTGTTGATAATATTCTTCATTTCTGTGTTGAATTAAAGGAAATGATAAAGCTAA
>JAEEGH010010770.1_pt1 | contig 20895 bp, 17 predicted proteins | sample 9134181 | NCBI WGS metagenome assembly JAEEGH01 (sample SAMN16246544, study PRJNA631951) | gut metagenome | biome: gut microbiome; feature: rumen; material: DP-attached | host: Bos | place: Iran: Karaj | collected 2018-10
GATTTGAAGCCCAAATCAGACCCAGAAGTGGTTTGGCAGCCAAAAGCGGTATTACCGTTCTCAATTCTCCCGGCACTATCGATGCTGACTATCGCGGAGAAATAAAAGTAATACTTATCAATCTTTCTAACACCGACTTCACCATTCACCACGGTGATAGAATTGCACAAATGATTATTGCAAAACACGAAACAATTACTTGGGAGCCGACTTCTGAACTCAACGACAGCGAACGCGGAGAAGGTGGTTTTGGTCATACAGGTAAAAAATAGTTATGAAACGTATTCTTTGTTTGATTTTGATTCTTACTTTATCATATAATTATGTTTTTTGCCAAAAGGCAAAGAAAAGTAAGAAGTCTTCATCAAAAAATGATACAGAATTATTTGTTTCCTTAGAACAATACAGAGACCAATCCAACACCTTGTTGGAAGCTGTAAAAGAACGATTGTCAGGCAATTTATCGCAAGCAGAAATACTGCTGAGAAACTTAATTCAATCTAATCCCAAATATGACTTGGCATATTTTGAATATGCAAAAATTCTTTTATTGAAAAACAAAACCACAGAAGCCATTTCTGCATTGAATACTGCCATTTCCATCAATGACACCAACTATTGGTTTAAAATTTTATTGGCGGAAAGTTACGATGCAATCGGACAATTTTCACAATCAGAAAAATTGTGGAAAGAAATAGCTAACGCAAAACCCGACAATCAAGAATATTTATTCAAATATGCCATTGCTTTAATCTATCAAAACAAACTTAGGGATGCCATTTCCGCCTACGACCAAATGGAACTGCACATGGGTGTCAGCAAAGACATTACTGATGCCAAACGAAATATATGGCTTAAACTTAATCGTGTGGACAATGCTGCACATGAAATGGAAAAATTAGCCAATGCATACCCTAATGAACCTCAATATTTGATAGATATTGCTGACATGTATATCCATCATGAAATGAGTGAAAAAGCCATGCCGTATTTACAAAAAGCACTTCAATTAGATTCCACCAATCCATATATCAATGTCAGTTTGTACAACTACTACGTTGAAAACAAAAAGACAAATGATGCCTTTAAATATTTGAAAGGAGCCTATGCATCTCCAGAACTGAGTGTGGATGAAAAAATCAGAATAGTTTTATCGTTCTACAATGATAAAAATCACCAAGATATAGCCTTTGAATTATTGCACATTTTGGTTCGCACGCATCCTGACGAAGCAAAAGTATGGTCGGTATATGGAGATTTTTTATACAAAAATGACAGTTTGTCTGCTGCCGCCAGTGCATACGAAAAAGCCCTTACTTTAGACGAAACCAAATATCCAATATGGCAGCAATATCTTACTATTTTGCTACAATTGGGAAGAACACAAGACTTGTATCAACAATCCCATACTGCAATTACCGTTTTTCCATCACAACCATATAGTTACCTGCTCAAAGCCATGGCAGCATTAGATCTGGAATTTTACCAAGAAACCATTTACACTTTGGAAGAAGGCAGAAAATTTAACTATAACTATCTAAGCGATGAAGCCGGTTTTGACTTTTTGGAAGCAAGTGCTTACAATAAATTGGAAATGATGGATAGTGCCATTTTTTATTATGACAAAGCTGTGCAAAAACAAGCTGACAATGCATTGTATTTAAATGGATATGCCTATAGTTTGGCAGAACATGACACTTTGTTGGACAAGGCTTTGCAAATGTCGGAAAAAGCCAACAAAATAGAAAACAATTCCGCTGCTTATCAAGATACGCATGCATGGATATATTACAAAAAAGCCGATTTGAAAAATGCCAGAATATGGATAGAAAAAGCCCTACACAACCAAGGTGACAAAGATATAGATATTTTGGAACACTATGCTGCCATTCTTGATGCATTAGGCGATAAAGAAGCATTGGAAAAATGCCAACAACAAATCAACCTTTTAAGACAAGAATAATGCCCTACAAAAACGAATATAGTCTAAAAGAACTCATTCAACAATTATTGGAAGAATCTCCTCAATTGGCGGAGAAATATGCCAGCGTAAAAGTGCAGCAAATTTGGAAGCAGTCTATGGGAATTTTCTCGCAATATACTCGAAAAATAGAACTAAAGGGCAATAAATTAGTGGTTTATATGACCAATCCACTGGTAAAAAATGAATTAAGAATCAACAAGACACAAGCCATCACAATGGTGAATGAAAAATTCGGAAAAGAAATTATTAACACAATAGAAATTAGATAATATGTATAAGTTAGTTTTAATTCGTCACGGAGAAAGTGAATGGAACAAAGAAAATAGATTTACCGGCTGGACCGATGTAGATTTATCCGAAAAAGGTGTACAAGAAGCACACGAAGCCGGAAAACAGTTGAAAGAAAAAGGATTTCAATTTAAATATGCCTATACTTCCTATTTAAAACGAGCCATCAAAACATTGGATATTGTTTTAGAAGAAATGAATCTTTTGTGGATTCCAGTAGAAAAAACATGGCGTTTGAACGAAAAACATTACGGCAATTTACAAGGATTGAACAAAAAGGAAACTGTAGAAAAATTCGGAGAAGAACAAGTATTGATATGGAGACGCAGCTATAGCACTCGTCCACCCCAATTGGATATAAACGACCAACGCCACCCTGCCAACGATGTAAAATATCAAGGCATCAGCGATGAAGCAGCCCGTCCGGCAACAGAAGCTTTGGCGGATACTATTGATAGAATTTTGCCCTATTGGCACAGCGATATTTCAAAAAAATTGCAAGAATGCAAAGAAGTTATTGTGGCAGCACACGGAAATAGCTTGCGGGGCATAGTAAAATATTTGAAAAATATCAGCGACGAGGATATCATCAACATGAATATTCCTACGGGAATTCCATACGTTTTTGAATTTGACGATAATATGAATTTGATAAAAGATTATTATCTGGCAGATCCGGAAACATTGAAAAAAATGATGGAAGCAGTTGCCAATCAAGGAAAAAAATAGAAGATGAATCGTTGGGCAATTGGCGATGTTCACGGATGCTTTAGCACATTACAATCATTAATTGAAAATGTATTGTGTGTTCAAAAAGATGATGAAATATACTTTTTGGGCGATGTGATAGATAGAGGTATGAAATCCAAGGAAGTTTTGGACTATATCATTCAAAAACAATCCGATGGATATCATTTTAAAGTGCTAAAAGGCAATCATGAATATTTTTTGCTGAAAGTTGTCCAAACGGAAATCAACAAGAAAAAACAGTTTTTATTCGGCAAGAAAAAATCAAAAAAAATCATTGACACTTGGTTAAAACGTGATGGCGGCTACAACACTTTGAAGAGTTTTCATGTGCAAAATGCATTAGAAATACCGGAGACATACATTTCTTTTTTGCAATCACTGCCCTACTTTTTTGAAGTCGGCAATACCATTCTTACACATGCAGGATTGAATGCTAAGATAGACAATCCCTATCAAGACATTCAATCTCTTTTATTTGGCAGCAACAATCAATACGACAATGATTTTTTGAAAAATCGGATTGTTATTCACGGACACAATGCAATTTCTATGGAGGCCATCACCATTTTAGCCAACAATACCGATAAATACCACTATATTTGTATTGACAATGGTTGTGTATATGGACGACACCACGATTTGGGACATTTGCTTGCCATCAATTTAGACACATTAGAAATAAAAAAACAAGTAAACATAGATTAACATGGCTTTAATAAAATCAATATCAGGTATAAGAGGAACCATTGGCGGTTTGCAAGGTGACAATTTAACCCCTATAGACATTCTTAAATTCACTACTGCCTTTGCCATCATCATGAAAAACAATCATCCCGAACAAGCCATCCATGTTGTTGTCGGACGTGATGCAAGAATTTCCGGCAATATGGTCAACCATTTAGTATGCGGCACTTTGTTGGGAATGGGTATCAACGTAATAGATATTGGATTGTCAACCACACCGACAGTAGAAATGGAAGTCATTGCACAAAAGGCACATGGAGGTATTATCATTACTGCCAGCCACAATCCAATGCAATGGAATGCCTTGAAACTTTTGAATGAAAAAGGCGAATTTTTCTCTGCCCAAATGGGAAAAGATGTTTTGGAAATAGCAGAAAATATTGACAAAGTTGATTTTGCAACAGCCACAGAATTAGGAAAATACACACAAGTCAACGATGCTATTGCACGCCATATTGAAGCTATCAAACAATTAGATTTGGTAGATGTTGACGCTATCAAGAATGCACATTTTCATATAGCAGTTGATTGCGTAAATTCCACCGGAGGAATATCCATTCCACAATTATTGAAAGAATTGGGTGTAGAAAAAGTACATGAATTAAATTGTACTCCGGATGGAATGTTCCCTCATATTCCTGAACCATTACCGGAAAATTTAAACACCACTATGGACTATATCAAACACAACCGTGTTGATGCAGGTTTTGTAGTAGATCCTGATGTAGATAGATTGGCGATTATCCAAGAAGACGGAACCTATTTCGGTGAAGAATACACTTTGGTATCGGTGGCAGAATATGTACTCAGTCAGCAAAGTGGAAATACCGTTTCGAATCTTTCTTCTACACAAGCATTGAAAATTGTAACCGAAAAGCATGGCGGACAATATTCTGCTTCTGCTGTCGGTGAAGTCAATGTGGTAGAAGAAATGAAACGTGTTCATGCCGTTATCGGCGGAGAAGGCAATGGCGGTGTTATTTATCCTGCCCTACACTATGGCAGAGATGCTTTAGTAGGCATTGCTTTGTTTTTGACAGCATTGGCAAAAAAGAAAATAACTTGTTCTGCCTACCGACAAACATTCCCGAACTTTTTTATCTACAAAGACAAAATACAACTTACTCCCGATATAAATGTTGACAATGTATTGGCATACATCAAAGAAAAATACAAAAACGAAAAAGTGGTTGACATAGACGGTGTCAAAATATTGTTCAACAATGAATGGGTACATCTAAGGAAATCCAATACCGAACCAATTATTAGAATTTATGCTGAAAGTATTGATGAAACTACTGCAAAAACTCGGGCTAATCAGATTAGAACCGACATTGCAGAATACAACAATCGATAACGATACAACTCCTCCTGAAATGAAATACTTGATAGTAGGATTAGGAAATATCGGCAACGAATACAGCCATACAAGACACAACATCGGTTTTGCAGCGGTGGATTACATTGCCCAACAGCAAAATCTTGTTTTTGAATCGGATAGATATGCCTACACTTGTTCTTTTAAATACAAAGGCAAGACTATCATTTTAGCCAAACCTACCACCTATATGAATCTCAGCGGAAAAGCCGTTCGTTATCATTTGGACAAACACAAAATTCCACTTTCCAATTTAATGGTAATCGCAGACGACAAAGATATTCCATTAGGAACTTTTAAAATTAAATCCAAAGGAACAGGCGGCAGCCACAATGGCATCAACAATATTGTTACCATTTTAAACAGTATCGACTTTGCCCGTCTGCGTATCGGCATCGGCAATGATTTTGCAAATGGCTATCAAGTGGATTTTGTTTTGGGAAGATTTGAAACAAACGAAATAGAACAAATAAAACCCTGTATTGAAGAATCCTACGAAATAGTTAAAGACTTTGCCACACAAGGCATTGACCGAACGATGAACCTACATAACAGGAAAAAACAAAATCAAGAAAAAAAAGTTGACTAATGTCAACTTTTTTCAATTATGATTGTTCTTTTATAACAAACAAAAGGCTGATTATTTTGTAATCAGCTAATACTACTTATGAAGATTATTCTTTGCTACCGAAATATTTGATAAACTGAGTACGTTCAAACAAATCGGTGTCATCGCCTTCACTATCAGAATGCAACAATCCTTTGAATTGTGAAATGGATGTATAATGATGTTTTTCCATCCATGCTGACAAATTTTCTTTCATTACATTTATATATTGTGGTCCTTTTTCAAAAATGACACTACACAATTCAACGGCGGAAGCACCTACAAGTATTGATTTCACCAAGCCATCAGCATCACGAACACCACCGGAAACGGCAATATTTATCGGATTCAAACGGCTATAGGCAAATCCTGTCCAACGCAAAGAATTAGACAATTCAAATCCGCTGCTTAAAATTTGACCTGCCACGGTCTTCATATTATCAATATCTACATCTAAGGGGAAAAAGCGATTAAACAACACTACTGCATCGGCTCCATTTTGTTTCAATTGGTCCACCAAGGCAATAGGATTGGTAAAATTGTTGCCCAACTTCATGATGATAGGAATATTGATAGTTTGCTTAAGATGCTTTAATATATTGACATGTTCTTTTTCAAAACTGCCATATTCATAATTGATAGCTCTTTGGGTTTGCAAAGACAAAATATTTATTTCGATGGCATCTGCACCGGCTCTTTCTATATCTTTGGCAAAATTTACCCATTCGGAATCATTATAGCAACTAACGCTGGCAATGACAGGAATATTGCAGTTTTTTTTGCTGTCTCTGACAACATTTAAATAATCTTCCAATTTATGCTGACGAACATAAGAAGTTAAATAATCGTAGCCTTCTGCTCGACCGAAAGCATTATCGTCTAACAATTGGGATGTTTCGTGCAAAATTTGCTCTTCGAACAAAGATTTAAGAACAACAGCTCCTGCTCCGGCTGCAGCTAAATTTGCATTATTTTCGGCACTTTTAGTAAGTCCTGAACTACTTATGATTATTGGATTGTTAAGTTTGAGTCCTGCAAAGGTGGTTGTTAAATCTAACATATTATTACATTTTTATATTTACAATTGCAAAAGTACTGCCACATTCAAGTCACAAATGCAACTTTTGTTAAACTATTTTTTTGCAAAAGTAGTAAAAAATATTCATATGGGGTTAAAAATCCCAATTTTTTTCTTGGTCGGTTGTTTAACTTTTCCTGAATCATCTCAATATATTCATCATCAATATCTTCCAATGAGGATCCTTTAGGAATATATTGTCGGATAAGTCCATTCATATTCTCGTTAGCACCCCTTTCCCATGAGTGATAAGGATGTGCAAAGTAGAAATCTATATTCAAGTCTTCTGCAATAGCAATATGATTTGCAAACTCTTTCCCATTGTCAGAAGTAATGGTATGAAGCATACCCTTAAATGGCATCAGTTTTTTGACAGCTGCTTTGTACAACGAAATACTGTCTTTGTCCGAAAGTTTTGCAATCCAAGTTATCATAGTACATCTGTCATTTGCTGTAAAAAGTGCTCCCTTGTGATTTCTGCCGACAATAGTGTCAAACTCAATATCCCCAAAACGTTTCTTTTCATCAACTTCTGCCGGACGATTTTCTATGCTAACTCTATTCTTAATAATACCTCTGGAATCCTTCGCCCAACCCCTTTTCCGATACTTCCTCCCATTTCTGCGTAAGTGCTTGTATAATTCTCCTCCTTGCTTCTTGTTCTGCCAGATATACTGATATATCCGCTCATGACTGACCATATCTTTTCCCAAAATACTCATACGTCCTTTTATTTGTTCAGGACTATAATCTTGTAGCAATAGATTATCTATCACTCCTTTCATGGATGATGTTAATCGAATATGCTTGGGCTTTTCATGTAACCGTTTTTTATACTTCCTTTGTGCAAGTTCTGCATCATATCTTTTACTCCTCTGATCTCTATTCCTCTTTATCTCCCGACTTATAACTGATTTGTCTTTACCAAGATATTCCGCAATCGTTTTTATTGTACTTTTTTGCTCAAGTAATGCTTGAATTTTGTATCTTTGCACTTCGGTTAAATGACTCATATTTTTGAACTTTTGTCACACACAAAAATAGTCATTTTTTCCCTTCAAGTGTAGGGAAGGTATTTTACTTTCCCTTACTTGATAAAAATTCTATTCTTGTTCGTGATAAAGTTGCATTTATTTGTTGAATTTAGGACTAAAAATAAATGAACCTTGCCAATATTTTCTTTATTTTTTCAACATTTTCACACAATAATATGACAAATAATGATGTCGTTTGATAGTCTCCCCTATCCACTTACAAAAAAACACCGCTTAAAGCGGTGTTGAAATGTTTGTGTTCCGTGGCAGATTTGAACTGCCGACCTCTTGCGTGTGAAGCAAGCACTCTAAACCAGCTGAGCTAACGGAACGCTTAAAACAACACTGCAAAAGTAGCGTTTTTTTTTCAATTATTCACCATTATTCTACTCCAAAAAATAAAATTTTATTACTGATAAGAATTTAATAGTTGTTTCTCTACCTCAGACAGGTCAAATATCTTATAAATTTCTTCATTTATAGTAGCTAATAATTGTGCAGTTGCCCCGCTTTGTAGAATTTCATCCACCAATTGCACCAATTTGATATCTTGAGATTTTGTAATTTTAGGGAAAGGAAGTTTGCTTAAATTACTTTTTAAAACTTTTACATCATGAAAACTACTTGTATATAAATACCGATATAGTGATGAATTGAGAAATGCAGCAACACTTTTTATTGACATCGTGTCTATTTGAGGAATGAGTATGTTAGCACTGTTTAAGCAAAGTCTTTGTCGGTTATCATAAGCAAAAACGGGTTTAGTGGCAATAAACCGATAGATAAGTTTTTCCGGTGCACGATAATACGCTTCTTTTGCACATTGTTGTAATTGTGACGGAATAAAACATATATATTTTTTCTCCGGAGAGATTCTATAAGGTTGAATTTCTTTTCCTGTATAGATAGCTTCTGCCTCATTACAACATTTATCTAACAATTTTTCTTTGTTGTTGCCGGTAACTATTCCCAATGCCCACTGACTATGCGTTAAATAATCATGAGCCTTATTCTCCACTTTTCTTTGAATAGATTGTTCTATCGGATTAATACTGAATAGAGGAATGGAATGTGTATCTTTGTCAACTACAATGCTAACATGATTAAACTTATTTTCATCTATCACACAATATTGTTGTTCAGCCACATGCTTAGGTCTAAGTTGGATGCTAAAATATTTTGTAAATACACCATCAAAATGGTCATGATAGATGGAAATGTTATCTATTGTTGAATGATGTATGATATAGCTTCTTATATCTTTATGAATATCAATATTTAGCAGTGCATACGGCAACAGAAATTTTAAATATCCATCGCTTTTAAGCATTTGCAATGCTTTGAACAAACATTGTGAGGCTTTCTCTTTGCTATCCAACTCCGAATGATGATATACACGTCTTTTGTCTGTCCCCCATGGAGGATTGGTACAAATATAATCAAATCGGAGCGTATTTTTTGAATCAAACAAGTGATTTGCAGTAAGAAAATCGCCACAAACAATGTTAGGTATGAACCTATGACGCTTATATTTTGCCAACAGATTCACCTTGGCAATCAAAACTGCTATCGGATTGATATCGGAACCGAATAAATTTTCCGGATGCTTTGTTTTTACTCCCAATAAAAAAGCTCCACTTCCACAGCACGGATCATAAAAATTCTTATCTTGTTGTAAAACAATATCTCCTACCATATCTTGTACAATATGGGCTTGAGTGTAATATTGTCCCATAGCATTTCGTTCGCCCTCCGACAATAAGGATTGATAGACAAAACCCAATAAATCCTCGTCAGTATTCCATATCAATGGAGAAATTTCAACAGGCAACTCACTATATGCAACATAGGGTTCTAAAACCTCTTTTACATGTTTTAAATGATAGATGCCGATAGCTTTTAATTTGGCAATACATAGTGTATAGATGATATCTTCAATATGGGATTGATAAGGCAAAACTTTTTCAAGCAAATCCATAGCCTGCTTAGATTGTGCATAATTGGCAGCGACAACTCTTTTGGTGGAAAGAGTTTTATTGGCTCTTTGCCTTAAGCGACCTTTACTATTTGTTTTCAGTCGGGTCCAATTATTAATCGTTGTCTGGCTTACCAATGAATTCATCAATATTTACCCATTTATATCAAAAAAAAATCTAATCTTTTGTTTTTACATCTATTTCATCTATAAACAGATAACTTTCACCTCCAGATCCCAAATGCCATTTCGGCAAAGGTCCGTAATATTTAGCATATACCTTTACATATTGTGCTTGGCAATTATCTAATTGCTGTTCAAAGTGATAAATTTGACTTTTGTAGTCATTATCTGCTATTGAGTGAGTAAGATGTGCCACTTTTTTGAAATGAATATTATCTGTAGATACATAAAAGTCAACATATTTCGGCAATATAATCCATGACCGGGTATCTTGTATAAATCCCGTTTCTATGGCAGTGATATTTCTCGGTGTCAACAAATCGACTACCGCCACAAAATCTTGTCCTTGATAGCCTTGCCATTCACCTGTGCGGAAATCACTGCCTCCTCGCAATCGGTCTATCAAAGCCTCGTCTCCACCGGCGGAATACATAGAAGAATATTGACTCAAGATGTTCACTTTTCTATCATCAGCAATTTTTACATAATCGGCATATATCGGCTTGGAATCTATCATTCCTTTATGAGATGAATAAGCACTTATGCTCGCATCTTCTTTGATGAGAATTGGCTTTGTATATTCTTGATAATCATTATTATTGATAGAATAATAAATTTTTGCATCAGGATAGTAACAATCTAAAACTATCCAAGTTGAATCGTAAAAAGTTCGCTTGGTTGAATTTGTAAAAGGAGTCGGAACAATTTGATATTCATCTATTTGTGAATAATAAATATGTTTTTCATTAGTAGCGAATTGAGTAGTACTATCATTGGTCATATAACAATCAATTCTGCCGCCATCGGCAATTGTCTTGTAGTCTATATAAGCATATTTGTAGTTTTTGCCATTCACTTTCATTTTTTCTATATAGAGATTCTCTTTGCTATTATTGTGTGCTACAATGCTGCATTTTTTGCCGTTGTCCAAAGTGATAACAATGGTATCGAAGATAGGACTACCCATGTCAAAAATACCATTGGCAGGATTGACAGGATAAAATCCCATTGCACTCAACACATACCAAGCAGACATTTGTCCGCAATCTTCGTTACCACAGCAACCTGCAGGTGTAGCTTGGTACATTTCTTCCATAATTTGTCGTACCAATTTTTGCGTTTTGGCAGGTTTTCCACAATAATTGTACAGATAGGCAATGTGATGACTGGGCTCGTTTCCATGTGCATACTGCCCTATCAATCCGGTGATATCCACTTGATGGCGGCCATGGGTTTGTTCATCTGCAGCAAACAAAGCATCCAATTTGGCTTCAAAGGTCTTGTTGCCACCCATCAAGCCAATGAAAGTATTCATATCTTGAGGCACATAGAAAGAATATTGCCAAGCATTGGCTTCGGTGAAATTGTTGTCCACTTCGCTCGGATCAAAATTCTCTTTCCATGCCCCGTTTCTACGCGGTCGCATACAAGAACTTTCTTTGTCAAACAGATGCTTATACGACTGAGCCCGAATAAGATATTCCTGATAGACTTTTTTGTTGCCGATGCTATTTGCCAATTGAGCAATACACCAATCATCGTAGGCATATTCCAAAGTTTTCGATACCGATTCATGTTCGGCTTCTATCGGCAGAAAGCCGAATTTCTCGTATTCTTTTTTTCCCAATTCATCACAAGTAGCCGATGCTATCATGGCTTCCAATGCCAATTGCTGCAGACTTGTATCTATCAATCCTTTGTTGTATGCATCTACAATTGGTGGCACGGCATGATAGCCAATCATACATTTGGTTTCATTCGACGACAATTCCCACATCGGCAATTGCCCGCCTTGTTGATATTGACAGAGAAATGTTTTGACAAAATCTGCCGTTTTTTCTTGTTGGACAATCGTATAAAGCGGATGAGCCGCCCGATAGGTATCCCACAAAGAGAATACCGTATAATAGGTAAATTGGTCGGTGGCATGCGTTTGCAAATCGGTTCCACGATAGCTGCCATCTACATCTTGTGCCAATGTCGGATGAATAAAAGCATGATAAAGAGAAGTATAGAAAATTTTTCTTTGCTCTTCCGTGCCACCTTTTACAATAATCTTATTCAATTCTTTATTCCATACTTGTCGGGCATTGGCTTTTACTTGCTCAAAATTCCAATCCGGAATTTCTTTTTCCAAATTGCCGATAGCACCTTGTTCGCTCACTTGTGACAAGGCCACTTTTATCTTCAATACTTGGATAGTCGTATCGAGAACTTCAAATACAAAAACAGGTTTTTCCGGTTCAAACAATGAATCTTGTTGTAAATGATAATTAGCGATTTTTACCGGAGAAGAAAAATCCATGGCAAAAAACAGGAATTGCTTGTCAGCCCAAGCATGCGAATGTCGCAATCCGGTAAACCTCGTTTGGGAAACTTGTCGCAAACCTGCCGCCAAAACCACATCTCTATGTTCCAAATCCAATACCACATAACGTTTCCCTGCAGCCTGAAATGTATATTGATGCATACCGACACGTGGAGAAACCGTCAATTCTACATGAATATTTTCATCTTGTAATTGTACAGCATAATAACCCGGCTCGGCAATTTCGTCTTGATGGGAAAATTTAGACGGATAAGCATTGCTATCGTCTGCTTGGTTGGAAATGGAATAATGACCACACATAGGCATCAACAATACATCGCCATAATCAGAGCAACCTGTTCCACTAAGATGTGTATGCGAAAAACCATATACGATAGAATCGGAATAATGATAGGCGCTACAGCCATCCCATCCTGTCAAACGAGTATCGGGACTCAATTGCACCATTCCAAAGGGCATCACCGCTCCCGGAAATGTATGCCCATGTCCGTCAGTTCCTACAAAAGGATTTACATATTGTGTTAAATCTTCTTCCTGCAAATCTATGGCATTGAAAGTTTGACAGGAAAAAAATGCAATACCTACCACTATTATTACACAAAACCATCTTTTCATATCCATTCCTTTGATTACATTTGCAAAGATAACACTTTTTTATTTACTATCACCATCCTTGCACAACATATTTATATCTAGAAATCAATATTTTACAAAAAACTTTTTTTACCGATATTTTTAACTTATATATTAAAAATAATGATACTTTTGTATTTATTAATACCCTATCAAATAGGAGAATGAAAAAGAATAAAAAGATGTTGATTCTTACCTTATTTGCAATTTTTTGTTTGGGAATATTATTTTCTATTATCTCCCCACGTTTTGGCGGACGTCCCAAAGGGGCACGCTTAGAACGTTGTAAGCAGTCGCCTAACTATCAAAACGGACAATTTGTCAATCAAGAACCCACCCGGATGTTCACTTCCGACAAGCACCCTTATTCATTGATCGGCTCATTTTTAAAAAGAGACAAACAGGTACGACCACAACAAGCCATAGAAGTGGATGTTCCTGACTTAAAACACCTTGATAGCAATAAGGAATTATATGTATGGTTTGGGCATTCCACCTATCTGTTGCAAACAGGCGGCAACAAGATTGTAGTTGACCCGGTTTTTTACTACGGTTCCCCTTTTTCGTTCATCAACAAACCTTTTCCGATGACTTACCATTTTACTCCCAACGACCTGCCGGACATCGATTTGCTGATTATCACCCACGACCATTGGGATCATTTGGATTATAAAACAATTCGACAACTCCGCGGACGTGTAAAGAAAATAGTTTGTCCTTTGGGAGTGGGAGCCCATTTTGAGCGTTGGAAATTCAAGCAAGAAGATATCATAGAATTAGACTGGGGAGAAGATGCCACTTTTAACAATTTAACCATTCACTGCCTTACCGCCCGACATTTTTCGGGCAGACTTATGGGCAATCCTACCCTATGGGCTTCTTTTTTGATAGAAAGCCCCGATAGAAAAACTTTTATCAGCGGAGATGGTGGCTACGGAAAACATTTTGCCGACATCGGCAAGCAATTTCCGGACATTGACTTGGCTATTTTGGAAAACGGACAATACAACCCTCAATGGGCAAATAATCATACACTACCGGAAAAACTGCCACTAGAAATCAACGATTTGAAAGCAAAAACCATACTTACCGTACATCATTCCAAATTTGCACTATCCACCCACCCATACGACGAACCTATAAAAAACATACAAACACTGCAAAAACAAGGATATCATGTATTAAATCCAAAAATTGGAGAAATCATTTATTTTAACCCGACACAAGAAGAACATTAAAATACAAATAATATGACAAGCATTGAAGCAATAAAAAATCGACATTCAGTACGTGCATACAAAGAGATGCCGATTCCTGCCGACCTTCGCCAACAAATAGAAACCTGTATCAACCAATGCAATCAAGAAGGCAAACTACATTTGCAACTGATATGCGACGAACCCAAAGCCTTCAACAGTACTATGGCTCGTTACGGCAAATTTGTAGGTGTTGCCAACTATATTGCCTGCATCGGCAGTGGCAAACATTTAGATGAACGCATCGGCTACTACGGAGAAAAAATAGTATTGCTGGCACAAGAATTAGGTCTCAATACCTGTTGGGTGGGCATGACATTTAGCAAACAGCCGCACATTATGCATATTGACAAAGGAGAAAAATTAGTATGTGTTATCTCCATAGGTTATGGCAAAAGCCAAGGTGCAGGTCACAAGATAAAGACATTTGACGAAGTGACCAAAAATGCCAAAGACGCTCCACAATGGTTCAAAAACGGTGTGGAAATGGCATTGCTGGCTCCCACTGCCATCAATCAACAAAAATTTACATTCAAATTATTGCCCGACAACCGAGTAAAAGCAAAATCGGGCATAGGATTTTTTGCCAAAGTAGATGTAGGCATTGCCAAACTGCATTTTGAATTGGGGGCTGGAAAAGAAAATTTTTCGTGGGAGGAATAATTTCCCCACAAAATACTTCGGTTATTTTTGGCGGATGTTTGTACAAAAAATGCTAATTTTGCATTTCATTTAAAGAAAAGAAAAAATGAATACAATTACTCCTATACTTTTATTGACAGGTTATCTCGGCAGTGGAAAAACTACCTTGGTCAACCATATATTGACCAACAAAAAAGGTATCAAATTTGCAGTTATCGTCAACGATATCGGCGAAGTGAATATTGATGCAAGTTTAATTCAGCAAGGCGGTGTCGTCAACAAGAAAGACGAAAGTTTGGTGGCTTTGCAGAACGGCTGTATATGCTGCACTTTGAAGATGGATTTGGTGGAACAATTAGACGAAATTGCACGCATGCAACGCTTTGACTACATTGTTATTGAAGCCAGTGGCATTTGCGAGCCGGAACCGATTGCCCGCACCATTATGAATATTCCTCGTATGGCACCGCAATATGCACAACACGGCATGTTTCGCTTGGATTGCATCGCTACGGTAGTGGATGCACTTCGCTTGCAAAGCGAATTCTCCAACGGAGAAGATCTTACTCGCAAACATATTGACGATGAAGATATTGAAAATTTGCTCATTCAGCAAATTGAATTCTGCAATATGATTATCCTCAACAAAGTATCGGAAGTTTCTCCTCAAGAATTAGGTCGTATCAAGCAGATTATCCGTGCCTTGCAACCTACCGCACCTATTTTTGAAACCGACTATGCAAATATAGACATTGACAATATTATCAATACTTATTTATTTGATTTTGAAGATGTAGTTGATTCAGCCGGTTGGATACACGAGTTTGAAAAAGAAGTGGATGAAGACATGGAAGAAGAAGCCCACCACCCTCACCACCATGATGAAGAAGAGCATCACGAACATCATCACCATGATGACGATGACGACAACGATGATGACGAAGAACATGAACATCATCACCACCACCACCATCATCATGACCACGAAGGTGGTGAAGTGGAAGAATACGGCATCAGCACTTTTGTTTACTACAGAAGACAACCATTTGATTTAGTGTCGTTTGATAATTTTATTGCCAAAAAATGGAACAAAAATATCATTCGTGCCAAAGGTCTTTGCTATTTTAACAACGAACCTGACATCTCCTATTTGTTTGAGCAATCAGGGGTACAAAAGAAAATTACCGACATCGGCTATTGGTTTTGTACCGCCTCGAAAGAAGATTTGAAAGAAATTTTGGACAACAATCCGGATGCACTTCGCGACTGGGACGACTATTACGGCGACAGAATGATAAAAATTGTCTTTATCGGACAACACATGGATATACAACAACTCACCAAAGAGTTGGATGCCTGCTTAACCGATTTGAAACTATAAATTAAAAAGAGAATTCATGAAGAAAATATTGTTTTTCATCCTTGCCGGCATCATTAACCTACAGTTATTTGCCCAGCAGAAAGTCTATAATGAAAAATTAGACGGCATGCAACAAATCAATACCGCTATCCGACAAGCACAACAAGAAAACAAATATGTTTTATGCCAAGTGGGCGGGAATTGGTGTCCATGGTGCTTGCGATTTGCCGAATTTGCAAAAACCGATACCGCTGTCAATCAAATCATACAAGACAATTTCATCTATATCCACGTCAACTACTCCAAAGACAACAAAAATCCGGAAGCCATGCAATTTTTAGGCAATCCGGCACGCTTTGGCTTTCCTGTTTTTGTCATAATCAATACAGAAGGAAAACCTATTCATATACAAAATTCCGCCTATTTGGAAGAAGGAAAAGGCTATAGCGAAACCTTGGTAAAAGACTTTCTACTCCATTGGACGCCACAGTCCGTTACCACTTTGAAATAAGCAAATCTATTTAAAACAAAGCTAAAAGATAGGCTATTGACACTCCTAAATAAGTACCGATGGCATAGCCGATTAATCCTATGGCGATACCGCTTATGAGTACTTTTTTGTTGCCCATCGCACTTACTACCGGTGGAATAAACGGCGGCGAACACAGCAAACTCACCAACGACACAGTGAACAAATCGCCATCCACCTTGTAAAGACGACAGAAAATTATATGTACTATCACCGATGCAAACATAACATACAAGACAAAGCCTACCAAAGGCAAAGCAGTAGTATGCAAACTATGTATATTGAATTGTGATGCCACTACAATGCTGAACATAAGAATGAATATCATCCCTAATTCAAAAGTTTTTGGCAAAGTTCTCACTTTTTTGAAAAATGAAGCAATAATCGACAATGTGGTGATAGTAAGGATAATAATCATCTCATTCGTCTTGCCGGATATTAATATTGACAAGCCTGCTCCTATCAACAAAAACAAGACGGACAGCAACAAAGCAAACATCAATTTTGAGAATGTCCGCCAACTTAACATACCGCTATAATCTTCTATTCCGGCAGATTGTTCCGACTCTTGGCTGTTAGGAATAGATAAATGGTCGTTGTTAAATGGCAATATTTTTCTAAAAAATCGGAATCCGCCGCCGACAATAAACAATACCAAGGGAAATGTTATCAGCATTTCAAAAGTATATACCATGGTCATGGTGCTGGCATCGACATGCAAAGCGGCCCCTAAAGCAAAAAAGTTCATTGTTCCTCCCGTATAGATGCTTGTCATCAAGGCTGACACTTGCGACAAATGTTGGATGCCTGAATGTCTGAAAATAAAAAATAACGATATCACTGCCAACAATACTGCCAAGAGTCCGCCTAACAAGACAGCAAAAGTTTTCGGCAAAGATTTTGTCCACAATTTGAAGTCGGCATTGAACAAAAGCAACGGAATGGCCAAGGGCACCGCCAAATTCATAATCCATTGCTGTATGAACGCCAATCGTTTTTGTTGCAAGACACTGCCGACACTCTGCCAACCGACGGCATCTTCTATTTGGAGAAAAAATTGAAAAATATTGGTATCTGGGTCAATATTTACAAAACCCGTCAATGCCATTAAAAGTCCTACAGCGTATGCCATCATGACCGTTCCTACCTTTTGCAAAATCTTCCACCTATAAAAGGCAGATACTATCAGCAAAGGAAAGAACAAATATATTAATGTAATCAATAAAACCCTCATAATTGTGCTATCAGCATTTATTAATGAAGGACCAACTCTTTTACCACGCCACCCCTATCGTAAGACCTATTCCGTGATGAATTTTTGGAGTTCCTCTAGACAGCCAATTCATATTGTAATGCGGACCGAGTATAAAATCACATGATTTTAACGGTATTCGCCAATCCATGCCAATGCGGGTGTTTGTAATAACACACATACCTTCGTCATATCCTCCTAATAATATAGCAAAACCTACATTTTGGGTAACACGCGGGGCTAATATATGTTTGCCTACCGATATAGGCACTTGCCCGCCGAGAAATATTTCAAAGGCAGTACCTAAAGAAATGTCGTAGTCATCTTCGGTTTCAAACTTTAAAAGAAACAGGGATAGTTTTGTACCTGTTGCGAAATAACCCCACCAGTCATAACCATATTGGATGCCTGCCTGCTGGCTGATTCCGAAATAATTATCATAAACCAAACTGACACTACTACAATGTTCCAAATTTTTAACGATATGCGAAGCTGACTGATCATAATGTTTTGCTTTGTTCTCACCCACATTCACCAAGCTGTCGCGTATGGACAAGGTCCGCAAAGCGGGCTCAAAAGGCAAACGCCAATCCATTTCTATAAGATCCTGTTGTGTGGAATCCGGCAAATGACGAAAAACATACAGCCAATCTTCTCCTGAAAGGGAGCGAAGCGGTTCCAAGTCTTCGCTAAAATCCACCAACGGCATATTCATTGCGTTTAGGAATGCCTGCACATCTTCTTTCCCGATTGACAAGCCCACTCCGTCACGATAAAACGCCTTCCATGTATTTATGCCGAGAATGTAATATTTTCCGTCTTCGTTTTTAAGCAAGAGCGGTCCTCCGCTACTGCCGGGGTCAATGGAGGCGGTATGCTGGATAATCCGTGTAGCCCCTTCCTTGCTGTCAATATCCACTTTTGCATTGGAGATAATGCCACGGGTGAGTTGCCAGGAGGGTTTGCCTGCCAATTCGGGAAATCCTGCTGCCACAATAGATATATCTTCTTCTATTTCGCCTTCGTAGATAGACAGAGGTATCATTTCACAATCTGCAGGAAGTTCTACAACTGCCAAATCAGCGGTGTTGCCGATGCTTTTCACTGCACAATGCGGGTAACGGACGGTTTTCTCGTGCAATTGGAAAACTATTGTTGCCATTTGTGCATAGCCGATAACATGCAAATTGGTAAGAACATATTTTTTCCCGTTTTGTGTTACCACCACTCCTGAGCCGAATGTTCCTTCGCTCTTGTAGGCCACTAAAGCACGAGATGCACTATTCATTCCTGCACGTGCCATAAATCGCGAATAATCAGCCATCAGCGTTTTGTCGTCATCGCTTAACTCCGGCTCTACAATACATACACTATGCCGCAATCCTTGCGACCAAACAACTTGTGATAAACACAATAGCAATGCTGTCAAATAAAAAATTCGTTTCATGATAAATGTGATATTATTCATCGTCTCCGATTTCGCCGTTTTGTTCAGATTCCGAAGCAGGTTTTGTGTCAAGCGACTTTTCCTTTTGTCCGCCTGCCATTTCATCCAAAATATACTCCATATCCTCACCTGACAACTTACCATCTAATATGGCTTGGGAGATTTCTTCGTTCTCTGCAAATATTTCTGCAGCTTTCTTTTTGGGAACCAAAATTTCGTCCCACATCACCAATTGTGCTTCCTGCCAAACAGGTCGCATCAGGTAATAGAGTGTCGGCGTGTCGGGAGATTTTCCGCCCACAAATTTAACAAAGCCCAATTCTCCGGTTTTATTATTCATCTTGTAGTTCATTTCACATTGATAAACAACGCCCCATGAATTGCCCATTATCGGAGTCCCCCATTGATGTTCATTATTCAACAGATATTTCTTGGCGTGTACATAATACAGCACATGCACTTTGTCGGGAAAATCCTTATGCCAAATCTTGATACAGATAATATCTTCGGCTTCTATAGTCGTGCGTTTCTTGTCAGAATCATACTTCTTGACACTCAACTTACTTTTACCGACTCTCGGCAACTCCACTTCGACATATTCTTCGTGATGTCCGTCTTTAAAATACACTTCACCCGGATAATAATGCGGAATCAACAATTCCATTTCCGCAATCAACTGTGCTTTTGCAGAAATACAAATACAAATAACAGCAAGTAAAACTAATTTCTTTTTCATAGTTATTTTAATATTGATGAACTTGACGCCACAAAATTACAATATTTTTTTGATATACAAACAAATGGACAAAAAAAAAATAAAAAAAAAATAAAAAAATCTATAATTGAAAGATGTTAAACAGCGGCAACAAATATTACAAAACCATCATCCTTATGATTGAATATGCGGATAATAGAATAGCATCCCGAAAGCATCTCCCGAGAACACCACCCTATTACATGAAATAGTATCTAACTATTTATTGCCTTTGGCTCTGTTGTGGGTCTGGCAGAGCATTTGGCAATTGGAAATATCCGTGGCACCGCCTTTGCTCCATGCCGTTACATGATCAGCATCCATTTCTTTTAGTTGCCAAATACGTTTTTTATTATTGTCATGTCCTAAAGCACACAAAGGACAATTAGAAATTCCTTTTTCTTGAGCTTCTTTGGTTTGCCGTGCATAGACCACCTTTTTATCGCGGTCTTCAAACACGCGTATTTCTAACAGTTTGCTGTCTTTACATGCTCCCAAAACATATTCAAAAATGCCTTTTTTATTTCTTACGCACTCATCGGCATACAATTCCGCCACTTTTTTGCTGATTTCTTTGGTATTGTAAGGTTGTTTGTGATAACTTTCGTACAATCTGCCCCATTCTATGCTTTTCATTTCCGAATGAATATCCATAAACAAACCGTCTACCCA
>JAEEGH010010771.1_pt1 | contig 20893 bp, 14 predicted proteins | sample 9134181 | NCBI WGS metagenome assembly JAEEGH01 (sample SAMN16246544, study PRJNA631951) | gut metagenome | biome: gut microbiome; feature: rumen; material: DP-attached | host: Bos | place: Iran: Karaj | collected 2018-10
TACTTTTGTACACGAAATGAAACGTAACAAATATGACGACGAAACAGATTGAGAGAATCAAATTGATGGAGCAGCATCTGGACCGTGCTTCACAGGCTGTGTTGCAACTGTCAGCAGCCCTCGACGACTATACTGCAGCACAGAAGGCCATCAGTGAACTTTCTGCCTATTATGGTAGCAAGGACTGGAAACAAGACTTTGCCGACGACGAGCAAGGCCTGTTGCCAAACGACTTAAAACGCGGCGTTCTTTCCGAAGATGCCGTTTGGAACCTGCTGAGTGACTGCACCGAGCTAAACACCCGTATGCAGGAACTGCTCACAGCAAATAAGCATTAATCACGTGTAGTCGTTGTCCACATAGCGTCGCTGCATTGAAGGCTTTTTCTCTCCAGCAAATGCTTTCTGACTTTCAAACGTCGCTCTATCCATAGTTTTACTTGGCAAAGATACAACTTTTTTTGATACTTTATTCGTTATGATGGAAATTATTTGTAATTTTGCAAACTAAAAAACAATATGGGATACGACATCGCAGTTATAGACAAACGGCATCGCTTTGAATCGCGACAGGCTTTCGATGACTTTTACGCAAAAGCGGTAAATTCAGACAACGAATATGACCCTTGTGATTATCATAACTGCTCACCAAGTCTGCAACGGTGGTTTCTGTCTGTGAGAGATGTCGTAAGGCCCTTTTTTACTGAGGATTCACAAGAAGATGAGGAAATCCCAGGTACGTATTGGGGCGATTACGACTTGATGCCCGAAGTGATCCATGTAGAAGTGGGATATTCGGATATCAGCCAGATATACGGTTTCCTGTATGAGAAGGCGAAAGAATGTGATGTAGCTTTTTTCGACATCAGTGGCACAGACAATGTGTATTACCCTGACGACACCAGAATACTCAGTGCCAGACAAGAAGAGCAGTTGGCGGTATTTAGGGCAAAGTACTATGAAGACAGTGCAAAGGAGTTTAATCGCAGAAACAAATACTCGTTCTTGTTAGTCCTTCCCTTTTTTATCATTGCATTAGGACTCGTTGTTTTCAGGACCACTATACCTTACGCCCTTTATTATATATTAGCCATCATTGTTTTTATCTCCGTCTTCGGCTTCTTCTCTCATAAATGGATACAGCGTGCTGACAGCGACGTGCTGAACCGCCTTAAGCAGCAAGCCGCTGGCGAGCATCAGCAACATATGTTCTACTTTCCCTCCTTCCTCAGACGATGGGCTGATAAGGTATTCATCCACAATAAGTGATCAGGGGACGGTTCCTCTGATCACTTTTTTTCGGTTTTTCAACAGTGTGCCCTGACTTTGCTTTGTGTTTAGGCAAAGCTATTGAAACCTTTGTTTATACATCTTTATGAACTCGCGGGGCTGGTCGCTGAGTGGGGCGATTTCTTCATCTGTGATTATTCCGTCGAGATAAAGACCGAGTACGCAGTCGATGTAATGGCCACCTGTGATACCGTCGTAGCGGTCCGCTACGTGTTTGTCATATTCTTCCGTCTTTTTATATAGGGCGATATAGGGCGCAGTTCAATTCTTCCGTGGATGACCACCCTGTGACAACTATCCGAATATCGCTTCTGCCAAGGACCCTCTATAAGGGTAGATTGTAGTTTTCTTCGAACTCTCGTATATGTTCACGGACGGTCTTGAAATTTGGCTTTTTAAGTTTGCCGTCCATGAAGCGCAGCAGATAAGTATCCATATCAGGAATAGATGCAGAGGGATAGGTGCCGCGTCCGTCGAGTAGGGTGATGTAGTTGGTGGTACGTTCGCTGTAGTCTGCCGATTTTTCCAATACGATGCCGTGTTTCCAATGTGTATCGTTCTTTTTGTTGTAGATAATGAACAGCGCCGACTGGTTTTTCCTCTTTAACATGTCGCCAAGGGTGAAGCTATGACAACTACTATCAGGATATAGATTGTCCTTTGTCTGATAGAGGTATTCCGTAGGTTCTTCTTGACGACCAAATGCCACCATAATTAGTTGAGCAAGGGCTTTCAAACGGATGTTCGAGGGAACCTGTAAGGTGCGTTCCACCAGTTCTGGGGCATCTGTCAGTTCTACCCGGATGGTGTACCGCTTTTGTTCCTTTCTGCGGTCGTAGAGGTCTGTTTCCAGTATTTCCTCTTCTTCTTCATCATCGTAGTAGTCTTCCTCATCATAGTCCCAATTGCCGTCTTGTTCTTCTTGGTGATTCAGATAGCCGTCGATGCTGTCGAACAGAAAACCTTCCAAATGGTCTGTGGGGTCATCATATATACGCTTAATCTCCTGGAATACCTCCATATCGAGTGTCTTGACTTCAGTAAAAAGTCGTTTCAGGATGGGACGTGCCTCATTAATGTGGGCATAGGCAAGGGCACGGCCATAGATGGGGACATTGCGTGCTGATGCCCCTTTTTTACAAATCTTTAGACAATGGTTTAGATAGGCAGTCAGCATCGCTATCACACCAAGTCGGTTTTGGGGCTGTCTTAGTGTTATCCAGATAAGGGCATTGAATACAATAGGCTTGATGAGGGGAATCAATCCGTCCTCGTATAGTATGTCGATCAGTTTTTTCGGTTCATCTTTTCCAATCTGATAGAGAACTGCTGAAAGACATTGTGGGGCATGATCGATGTAAGCCGTATAGAACCACGCGTCTTGTCTGAGCAGTTCCAGTATCAGGCCGAGACAGTCCGTCAGCTGATGTTTCTCTATCAGCCATAAAGGACCGATAAGCCTGATGGGATTAGGCTCTGGATATTGACAGTAATAAAACTCGTCAATAAGCATGTAGAGGTATTTCCTGATGTCTTGGCTTCGCTTCTCATCATTCAGCTCTTTACCCTTCTCGTCAGTATCCTGACAAAGTTGTAGCCAGCTGTCGTAGTCGTAGGCATCCCACATCTCCTTTAGCCATTTGGGAACCCGTTTCGAACCTTTGTTATATACCTCTGGTCCTTCGTATTTATAGTAACGAGAGTTGAGGTATTCTGGGTCGTTGGAGTCCTCGTCACTTGTGCCTATCAGCATTTGCATGGCAATTTTACGCTCCTCTTCTGACATTTCTGACAGATGGCTGAGTATTTGGTCTATCAGCATCTCCGCTGCAGACCCCTCTTCTTCGTGTTTCTTCTTGCTCATATCTTCTGTATTATATAATGATTCATATCAACTACGCACCCAGACTTTGTGGGAGGCGGCGCCTTTGGCTTTGATGCCTGAGAGGGGGTCGAGGACGAGTTTGGTGAGTTCGCGAGATGCGGAGGTGTAGCTGAGACGGTTGAGGTTGGCGTATTCCTGGAGGGTGATGAAGCCATGTTTGTCGATGTGGTTCAGCGCTCGTTGCAGACGCTCTTCAAGGGTGTAAGGCGAAGGAGTCGAAGGATTGCCGGATGTGCGCTCGAAGGTGTTCTCCTTGTTGATGGCGTTGACTAACTTTTTGTCGACCTTGAAATTCACGCCCTTCACTTTTACGTGATGGTATTTCTTCTTGGAACCAGTTTCTTGGGTTTCTTGTGACTCCTGTTGATTAGTGGTTTCTGTCTCATTGTCGGCAAACTCCAACGATAGCGAGAAGACTCCTAAGTTGTCAATCTTCATCGTATGCCCCATAGGGAGATACGACTTCATGACGACTGCCAACGTGTCCAGCACTCCTCGAACTGTCGCCTCGCTGAAGGCTGGCGAGTTGGTGTGTACGAGTTCAACGACCTTGTCGTAGTCGAACTCCGTATAGACTTGCATCTTGGGGAAGATTCTTCCTTTTTTGCCATTGCCCATACCCACGGGCATTTCCTTAATGATGTAATTTGCCATACTATTGCTGTTATTTTATTTCTCTAACTTTGAAACCTAAATACCAAACTTTGCAATGTAAATACCAAACTCTGAAACTTATATCCCATACTTTGCAATTAAAATTTTCTGCAAAGATACAAAAATAATCTCCAACGGCAAAATTATTTTATTAGAAATTCGAACGAATTATTTGTAGGATTCGTCGTTATGTTGTACCTTTGTGCCGAAAAGTGTTATCAGAGAAGGAATGAAGAAGCTCTGTCATTACATATCAGAATATATGGGCGTGCTGGTGCTGGCGGCAGCTTTGTTGGCATTGGTGTTCCCTGAGGTGCTGCAACAGGTGCGCCCGACAGTGATTAACTATATGTTGGGCGTGGTGATGTTCGGAATGGGACTGACGCTGAACCTGCAAGACTTCAAAATCGTGTTCAGTCGTCCCAAGGATGTCATCATCGGTTGTCTGGCGCAGTTTACCATCATGCCTTTGTTGGCATGGGGATTGGCCCGACTCTTTGCGCTTGACGAGGCATTAGCCCTTGGCGTGGTACTCGTTGGCTGTTGTCCTGGAGGTACGGCCTCAAATGTGATTACCTATCTGGCTAAAGGCGACTTGGCACTCTCCGTAGGAATGACAGGCGTTTCCACCTTGCTGGCTCCGTTGCTGACCCCCTTGCTGACGTGGGCGTTGGCAGGGAAAAGCGTTAACGTCGACGTGGTGGGTATGTTGCTGAGCATTCTCTGGGTAGTCATACTGCCTATCGTCGTCGGACTGATTGTGAAATGGCTCTGGCCCAAGTTCACAGAGCGGGCAACGGATTATCTGCCTGCATTCTCTTCGATAGCCATTGCCGCGATTGTTGCCATCATCATAGCTGCCAACGCCAGCAAACTGTTGGCAGGAGGATTGATCATCGTCCTCGTAGTGATGCTCCACAACATCTGTGGACTCAGTCTTGGCTATCTGATTGGTCGGCTGTTGGACTTGTCCGAACCCAAGAAACGAGCCATATCCATCGAGGTAGGTATGCAAAATTCAGGGTTGGCCAGCAGTCTGGCAACCCTGCACTTTGCGGCCTATCCGTTGGCCACTATTCCTGGAGCCATTTTCAGCGTATGGCATAACATCAGCGGAGCCATCGTGGCCCGCCTGTATACGCGAAACGGCGCCAACGACTAACGTTGTTGTTCTTTCTTTTCTTCCAAATAGCCCCAGATGGTCAGTTCCTTGTCGGCCAGCGGAGTCTTAAACAGGAAGCTGGCCACATAGCCTACGACGAGAACGATGAGGTGGCTGTAGACACCTAACATGTATTTATGGTGGGTGAAATTCCAGTCGCCCAAGTCGAGCAGCGTCTGCTTCACTCCATCGCCATCAATGTCGACCTTCGTGGAGGTTAGCACAGCGTAGGCCGTATAGATGACTGCGGCAGCAATGCCGATGTAGAGCCCTTGCTTGTTGGCACGACGACTGAACAGTCCCAGTACGAAGATGCCCACAATACCCGCTGAGAAGATGGCATAAAGTGAGAACAACGCACCCAGAATGCCTTCGCCACCCCAGAAGATGTAGAGGCAGGCGACGCCGATGGCGCCAATACCCGAAGCAACCACCATCCACTTACCAAAACGCAGCTGTTGCTGGTCGGTAGCGTCTTTCTTGAAGCGCTTATAGTAGTCTTGCACAGCAATAGCTGACAGACAGTTCAGGTCAGAGTCCAGTGACGAGATAGCCGCAGCAGCAAGGGCTGCAATGATAAGGCCACGAATACCTACGGGCAATTCGTGAGCGATGAAATAGGGGAAGACCTCATCCGCCTTGATACCATCAGGCAAGAGCGGTGCCCCTTGTGCATGATAGTAGGCGAAGAGTGCCGTACCGATAAACATAAACAGCGCCCAGATGGGAACACTCATCAGCACACCGATATAGGCAGCCTTCTTGGCCTCTTTGTCGTTCTTCGCAGCCAGATAACGCTGCACGATGGTCTGATCGGTGCCATATTTCTGCAAAGCATAGAAGACACCGTTGAGCACCATCACGAGGAACGTCAGTTGCGTGAGGTCCCAGTCGTAGGGTCCGAAGCTGATCTTGTTGTACTCAGAGGCAATGCGGAGCGTCTCTGCTGGTCCGCCCTCGATGCCAAACATCAGGATGAGGATACAGATGATGCCTCCTCCGATGAGCAGGAACCCCTGTGCCACATCCATCCACACGATAGCCTCCATACCACCAAACAGCGTCAATATAATAATGGTAATACCCAAGATGAGTACTATACTATATATATTAATGTTAAGGAAGGTCGCCAGCGCCATCGATACCAAGAAGAAGACGGTTCCTGCCTTCGAGAAATGTCCCAGCGTGAAGGCGAACGACGAATAGAGGCGTGCGAAAAGTCCGAAACGTCGTTCGAAGTATTCGTACGTCGACAATCGGATGACCTTACGGAACAGCGGCACGATGATGCCAATGAGTGCAACGAGTACGATGGGCACCATCAGTCCCTGAACCAGCAGAATCCAGTTGTCAGCATACGCAGCACCAGGATAGGCGAGGAACGTGACACTCGATATCAGTGTGGCGAAGATGGAAATTCCCACAGCCCAGGCAGGAATTTTTCCGCCTCCAGCGAAGTATTGCGAGGTGTCCTTCTGCTTGTGGGCAAAATAGACGCCCGTGCCAATGGCTGCCAGAATGGACAGCAGTACAATGACGTAATCTATGATATGCATATCTTCAAATGGCTTGTGCCTTTAGGGTAATGGCTCGTTCTTCGAACATGGACAGACGCGTCAACGGCATCAGCATCCAAGGTTCGCAGAGTCCCTTGGTCTGCATCATCACCTTCAGGGCTGTGAGCGACTGTCCGAGGGTACGGTCCTTTTGGTAGATCTTGGCAATCTCGTTGGTCTCGTCCTGCAAACGGTTGGCAGTATCCATATCGCCACTGACGGCAGCCTCGAAGAGCTGTTGGAACATCTGAGGCACGAAGTTGCCCGTTGAGGGTACAATACCATTGCCTCCCAGTTCCAGCGAGTGTGCACTTTGTGCAGCCCAACCGCAGAAGTAGGCAAAGTCGTCGCGACCCTTGGCAATCTCAATGCACTGAGCCATACGTTCCAAGTCGCGCTCTGAGTCCTTCAGACCTACGATGTTCGGATGGTCAGCCAGTCTCTTGATGACAGCCACGGGGATGCTCATGTGCGTCGTTGCCAGAATGTTGTAGAGCATCAGCGGACCCGTGATGCAGTCAGCCAGCGTCTTGTAGTATTCGTACATCTGCTCCTCAGTCAGTGCATAGTAGGTGGGCAGGGTGGCTACAATGATGTCAGCGCCTAGAGCCGTATAGACCTCTGCCTGGCGGACTTGTTCAGCAAAACAGTTGCCCGTAAGACCTGCATAAATCATAATCCGTCCGTCTGCTGCTTTTACGGCAGTCTCCACAAAGAGCTGCCCGTCAGCCTGACTGACGCTGTTGCCTTCACCCGTAGTTCCCATCAACAGGGGAGAAACTCCCGAATGCGCAAAAAAGTCAATAATCCGCTTGACAGCTCCCACGTCAAGCCGTCCGTCTTGAGTGACTGGGGTTACCATGGGAACCACCACGCCACGATACTTGCTGTTGTTCATATACACTTTAATAGTTTGTTGTTATCTGCTTATATATTAGAGACGTACGAGCGTGTGATTAGTAATCACTATCTATGAATCTTCTGCCGTTAACGTTTTTTTACAAAGAATTCTTCGTAAAAAGTATGCTTAATTCGGGTAATATTTGTACCTTTGCAAACGATTAGCGTTTACCAAAATGGAAAACTTTTTGGAATTTGAAAAACGAAAAGTTGTCCAAAACGGAACACTTTAAGGGAGGACAACCCTAAGTCAGTAACTAAATATAAAAGAGATATAATCAAATGATGGAGATTAAAAACTTTACGATTACGAAGCGTGACGGTACAAAAGACCGCTTCTCGTTAGACAAGATTATGAATGCCATTGTAAAGGCATTCGAGAGTGTTGATGAGCCTGCTGACCTTGGAACAGTTTCGAAGATTCTGAGCCATCTGGACATGCACGACGACATCAAGGTGGAGGACATTCAAAACCAGGTGGAGGAGGCTCTGATGCGCGAAGGTTTCTACAAGGTGGCTAAGTCGTTTATCCTTTATCGTCAAGAACACTCAGAGGATCGTGACACTTTAGAGAAAATGATGTTCTTGTCAGAGTACACCGAATCGGTGAACGCTGCTACGGGTTCGAAGTACGATGCCAACGCCAATGTGGAGCACAAAAATATTGCCACGCTGATTGGCGAGTTGCCCAAGTCGAACTTCATTCGCTTGAACCGTCGTCTGCTGGTAGACCGTATCAAGAAGATGTACGGCAAAGATCTCGCCAGTGAGTATATCGACAAACTGACCCATCATTTTATATATAAGAACGACGAGACCTCGTTGGCCAATTATTGTGCGTCTATTACCATGTACCCCTGGCTCATCAACGGCACGATGGAGATTGGCGGCAATTCAACGGCTCCTACAAATCTGAAGTCGTTTGCCGGAGGCTTCGTCAACATGGTATTCATGGTCAGCTCTATGTTGAGCGGCGCCTGTGCAACACCAGAGTTCCTGATGTATATGAACTATTTCATCGGTAAGGAATATGGCTTGGACTATTGGAAGCGCCCCAACGATCAGGCAGACCTCAGTCTGAAGCAGCGTACTATCGACAAGGTCATAACCGACTACTTCGAGCAGATTGTGTACACGCTGAACCAGCCCACAGGTGCCCGCAACTATCAGGCTGTATTCTGGAATGTGGCTTACTATGACAAGTATTATTTCCAGAGCATTTTTGGTGAGTTCTACTTCCCCGATGGTTCTCAGCCTGATTGGGACGGACTGTCTTGGTTGCAGAAGCGTTTCATGAAATGGTTCAATCAGGAACGTACGAAGACCCTGCTGACATTCCCTGTTGAGACGATGGCTCTGCTCGTTGACGAGAATGGCGATTGCAAGGACAAGGAATGGGGCGACTTCACGGCAGAGATGTATGCTGAGGGCCACTCTTTCTTTACCTACATGAGCGATAATGCCGATTCTCTCTCTTCGTGCTGCCGTCTGCGCAACGAGATTACGGATAATGGCTTCAGCTATACATTGGGAGCAGGTGGTGTATCGACTGGTTCAAAGTCGGTGCTTACCATCAACCTGAATCGCTGCATTCAGTATGCCGTGAACCACAAGATGGATTATCTACAGTATCTGGAGGGTATCATCGACCTTTGTCACAAGGTGCAGATGGCCTACAACGAGAACTTGAAGGAACTACAGTCGCATGGCATGCTGCCGCTGTTTGATGCGGGCTATATCAACATCAATCGTCAGTATCTGACCATTGGTATCAATGGTCTTGTGGAAGCAGCAGAGTTCATGGGCCTGAAGATTACCCCTAACGAGGACTATAAGAAGTTCGTGCAGGGTATCCTTGGACTCATCGAAAAGTACAACAAGCAATATCGTTCGAAGGAGGTGATGTTCAACTGCGAGATGATTCCTGCTGAGAATGTGGGTGTGAAGCACGCCAAATGGGATCGCGAGGATGGCTATTTTGTGCCCCGTGATTGCTACAACAGTTACTTCTATGTGGTAGAGGATGACTCGCTGAGCGTCATCGACAAGTTCAAGCTGCATGGCCGTCCCTATATTGAGCACCTGACGGGTGGTTCCGCTCTGCACATGAATCTGGACGAGCACCTGTCGAAGCAGCAGTATCTGCATCTGTTGAAAGTGGCTGCCCAAGAGGGTTGTAACTACTTCACATTCAACATTCCCAATACCGTTTGTAACGACTGCGGTCACATCGACAAGCGCTATCTGAAGGAGTGCCCGCACTGCCACTCGAAGAATGTGGACTACATGACCCGTATTATCGGCTATCTGAAGCGCGTCTCGAACTTCTCTCAGCCCCGTCAGGAAGAGGCTGCACGTCGTTTCTATGCACATGCGGAGGCTTAAACCATGCTGAAATACGTCAACACAGGAGTTGTTTTTCAGGAGATACCCGACGAAGTGACACTGGCAATTAATATCTCTAATTGCCCGTGTCATTGTCCGGGCTGTCACAGCCATTATCTCTGGGAGGACGTGGGTATGCCCCTGACGACAGATGCCATTGATGACTTCGTGTCGCAATACGGCACAGACATTACCTGTATTTCCTTCATGGGTGGCGATGCAGACCCTCGCTCTGTCAACCAGCTGGCGCAGTATATACACGAGTATCATCCTCAGTTTCATGTGGCGTGGTATAGCGGTCGCATACGTATTCCGTCAGTTGTCAACAAACAGGATTTTGACTATATTAAGGTAGGACCTTATATCAAACATCTAGGCCCTTTGAAGTCTGCTACCACAAATCAACGACTCTATCGTCGTCGTTTGGATGGTGAATTTGAGGATATTACCTTCCGTTTTTGGCGACAGCAGGACGTTGCTGTGTAAGACACAGACATTCCTTATAAGATAAGACTGATGACAAAAACCTGCGTCGTCAGTCTTTTTTATATATAAAAGGTATGGCGAGATGAAGAAGAAAATCATAGTATTATGCTTGGGGCTGGTAATGGCTGTAATGGCTATGGCACAGCAAGTATGTGTGATCACATCTAAGAGCGCATCTGTACGCGAACAGTATGCTGCCGAGTATCTGAAGAAGAAGCTAACAGCCTTAGGCTGTGAAGTAACCCCCAAAAAGGGAATGCGCATCACGCTGGTGAATGCTGGTAATGGTCCTGCCGAGGGCTATAGCATTACGAAGGGCAAGAAGGGTGACATTGTGGTATCGGGCAACGATGCGGTGGGTGTCATCTATGGCTGTGTAGAACTGGCAGACCAAACCCGTCACAAAGGGTCGTTGGATATCGAGCCTGTGCAGGAGACACCTGGCATGGTGATGCGTGGCACGTGTATCGGGCTGCAGAAGACGGTGTATCTGCCTGGCCATGCTGTTTACGAGTATCCCTATACGCCAGAGAACTTCCCTTGGTTCTACGACAAAGCAGAGTGGGTGAAGTACCTCGATATGATGGTGGAGAACAAAATGAACTCGCTGTATCTGTGGAATGGACACCCCTTTGCTTCGTTGGTGAAGTTGGAGGATTATCCCTTCGCTTTGGAGGTGGACGAGGAGACGTTTAAGAAGAACGAAGAGATTTTCTCGTTCTTGACCCATGAGGCTGACAAACGTGGCATTTGGGTCATCCAGATGTTCTATAACATCATTCTGAGCAAGCCCTTTGCCGACCACTATGGTCTGAAAACACAGGATCGCCATCGTCCTATCACACCATTGATTTCGGACTATACCCGCAAGTCGATTGCCGCCTTTATCGAGAAATATCCCAACGTGGGATTGTTGGTATGTTTAGGCGAAGCAATGGCGACGATAGAAGACGACGTAACGTGGATGAAGGAAACCATCATTCCTGGCATCAAGGACGGACTAGTAGCCAGCGGTCGCACGGATGTTCCACCTGTGGTACTTCGCTCTCATGATACGGATGGACCATTGGTATTAAAGGAGTCCTTGCCTCTCTATCCGAACATATATACAATGTCGAAATATACGGGAGAGTCATTGACCACCTACGAGCCTGGGGGCCCTTGGGGTGAGACGCATCGCCAGTTGGCAGGTGCTGCCCCCGTGCATATCGACAACGTACATATTTTGGCGAACTTGGAACCTTGGCGCTGGTCGTCGCCTGCCTTCATCGAGAAGACGGTTCAGGCCATGCATCGTGTACATCACTCGAAAGGGTTGCACCTCTATCCGCAGGCCTCGTATTGGGACTGGCCCTATACGGCAGACAAGTTGCCCAATGGCGAACGCTTGAAGCAGTTGGATCGTGACTGGATGTGGTATCAGGCCTGGGGCCGCTATGCGTGGAACGACCAGCGGGGTGAAGATAAGACCTACTGGAAAAAGGTGTTGGCCGAATACTACGGTATTGACACAATTGCTGCTACACATCTGCTTAACGCCTACGATGAGACTGGTGAGATTGCCCCCAAACTCCTGCGCCGTTTTGGTATTACAGAGGGCAACCGTCAGACGTTGCTCCTGGGTATGACGATGGGACAACTCGTCAATCCATACAAATACACTATCTACCCAGGTTTCTACGAGAGCTGCGGTCCGCAGGGAGAGAAACTTATCGAGTATGTAGAAAAAGAGTGGAAAGGCGAACAGCATGTCGGTGAAATGCCGCTGGACATCGTCAACCAATGTGTGGAACACCAGCACAAAGCCGTCGAGGAATTAAATGCCATTGTTGATGTAAAGCCCCAACGTCATGCGGATGAATATGAACGCTTTCGCAATGACATCATTTGTTACTCCTTATTTGCACAGTCATTCCGTGACAAGGTACTGGCTGCCCAACAAGTGCTGAACTACAAATGGTCCAAAGACTTGAAATATCTCGACGCTGCTGTGCCTTTATTGGAAAAGAGTGTATATGCATGGAATTTGCTGGCTCAATGGGCAGACTCTATTTACCTTTATGCCAACTCGATGCAGACAGCGCAGCGTCGAATTCCTATAGGTGGTGATGGTGGTAAGATGAAAACGTGGGGTGAGCTCGCCGTCGTCTATCAGCAAGAGCTTGATGCCTTTAAAGAGAACATTGAGAAGTTGAAGCATCCCGTGGCACAGACGGATGTCAGGATTCTGCCTGCAAGACCTGCACAAGTCAAATACAATGGAACAGTAGTTACCCTGCAAAAGGGTGCGATACTCTTTGAAAACCGTCCTGACACTCCTGTCGACTCTGTGGCTCCAGAACTAGTAGGTCTGCAGGCCCTTTTTCTGAATCGTGACACTACTCGTATCGTAGGTACCAGTATCGAGTATGAGAGCGACAAACCTGTCAAACTACTTGTTGGTCTTTTTAAGGACGATGACCGTAAATTCGCCAAGGCTCCGAAGCTGGAGATTGACGCAACGGGCAATGAGTATGGTCAGGCAGAACCCGTCCTGACCAATGCCATCAGCATCGTACAGATGCCTAAGGTCAATATTCACCAGTATTCTCTGCCAGCAGGTCGTAACACCATCCGTCTGCCAAAGGGTATTCTGATGGTGGCAGGTTTTACTGACAGCACCATCAATCCACGTGACTGTGGTCTGAATGGCCCTTCTACTGAGGTTGACTGGTTATTCCAACAATAAACGAAAGACATGAAGCAACTATTAACAACCTTCGTGACGCTCCTTACTGTGATCGGCGGTTTTGCCGCTGACATCATTTCGCAGCAAGATATGCAGCGCATCAACCAAGAGGTGCGCACGCCTTATAAATATGGTATGGTGGTGGCTCCAACGGATAACTATCACAAGATAGACTGCCCGACGGTATTCCAACAAGACGGGAAATGGTATATGACCTACGTCGTTTATAACGGCAAGGATGGACTTGATGGACGCGGCTACGAAACGTGGCTTGCTAAAAGTGACGATTTGTTGCATTGGGAGACTTTAGGACGTGTTCTGTCGTATAAGGACGGCGGATGGGACATGAACCAGCGTGGTGGCTTTCCTGCCCTCATCGACTGGACGTGGGGCGGGGGCTACGAGCTCGGCGAATACAAAGGCAAGCATTGGATGACCTATATCGGTGGGCACGGTACAGGCTATGAGGCTGTTCGCGAACCTCTGAACATCGGTATGGCGTGGACGAAGGATGATATCACCCAAGCCCATGAGTGGCAGTCAGGCGAGAAGCCCCTGCTTAGCATCAACGACAAGGATGTGCAGTGGTGGGAGAAACTGGTGCAATATAAGAGCACTATTTATAGCCTCACCCCCAGCCCCTCTCCGAAGGGCGAGGGGAGTGGTTTGTCCAAGGACTTGGCGAAGTACCGTTTCGTGATGTTCTATAATGCGGGAGGTATCAATCCTGACAACAATCTGAAGGCAGAGCGGATTGGTATTGCCCTGTCGAACGACCTGAAGAAATGGAAACGCTATGATGGAAACCCCGTTTTTGCCAACGAGGTGGGGGGTATCATCACGGGTGATGCCCAGATTGCCAAGATGGGCGACCTGTATGTGATGTTCTATTTCAAGGCCTACGACCCGTCGCGCAAGTACAATGCCTTCAATACTTTTGCCGTCAGTCGTAATCTCATCCATTGGCAGCGTTGGGAGGGTGAAGACCTCATCTGGCCCACGAAATCCTACGACGAGATGTTTGCCCACAAGAGCTACGTGGTGAAGCACGATGGGGTCGTGTACCACTTCTATTGTGCTGTCAACAATGACCAGCAGCGAGGCATTGCCGTTGCCACCAGCGTACCTATGGGGCGCTCTGAGGTCTGTTTCCCAGAACCCGAGCGCAAGGGGCGCCGCACCATCACCCCGCTCAACGACGGATGGATGGCACATTGTCTTGTAGGTCGCGATACCATCGCGACAAACGTAACGGTTCCCCACAACTTCGATGACTATTACGGATACCGCCAATTGCGTCATGGCAATCTGCATGGTAGTGCCGTCTATCAGAAGACGTTCACCGCCCAGCCACAGGAGGGCAAGCGCTATTTCTTGCAGTTGGAGGGTGTGGGCACCTACGCTACCATCACTCTCAACGATACCCAATATCCTAAGGAACTGATTGGTCGCACTGTCTTTACCCTTGACGTCACGGAGGCTTTGAATATAGGCAAGAACACGTTGCACGTTCTTGTCGACCACCCCGCCATGCAGACGGAATCTCCGTGGGTTTGTGGCGGTTGCTCGTCTGAATGGGGATTCTCTGAAGGTAGTCAGCCTTTTGGCATCTTCCGTCCTGTGTCACTCATCGCGACGGATGCTGTACGCGTCGAGCCCTTTGGCGTGCATATTTGGAATAATGCCACTTGCGATTCTGTTTTTATCGCGACGGAAGTCAAAAACTACACCCAGCAGACGCAACAGATAGAACTAGTGAATAAGTTTACGCTGGCCAGTGGTAAGCAGGTGTTCCGTCGTGCTGAACCCGTGACCATCAAAGCTGGCGAAACAAAGACCATCCGTCAGACGGAGAAGATAGAGAACGCCCATCTTTGGTCGCTCGATGATCCCTACCTCTACACCCTCGCAACGATGATTAAGCGCGATGGAAAGACCACTGACGAGGTGCGAACTCCCTTTGGTATTCGTAGTGTTTCCTGGCCTGTGAAGCGCAACAACGGCGATAATCGTTTCTTCCTCAACGGACAGCCCACCTTTATCAATGGTACCTGCGAATACGAACACCTCTTAGGTAACAGCCACGCCTTTACACCAGAGCAAATCCGCTCCCGTGTTAAACAGATTACTAATGCAGGTTTTAATGCTTTCCGCGAGGCCCATCAGCCTCATAACCTGCTCTACCAACAATTGCTCGACGAACAAGGTATCCTATTCTGGAGCCAGTTCTCAGCTCATATCTGGTACGATACCCCGCAGTTCCGCGAGAACTTTAAGCGGCTGTTGGTGCGTTGGATTAAGGAGCGCCGCAACTCGCCAAGCGTCATACTCTGGGGGCTTCAGAATGAAAGCATCCTGCCAAAGGATTTTGCAGAGGAATGCTCAGACATCATCCGCAGTCTCGACCCCACTTGTCGCGACCAGCGCCTTATCACCACTTGCAATGGTGGCGAGGGCACTGATTGGAACGTCATCCAGAATTGGAGCGGTACCTACGGAGGCTCTGCCGAAAACTACGACAACGAGCTGAAGCGCCCTGAGCAACTGTTGAATGGTGAGTATGGTGCTTGGCGCACCATTGACCTGCATGGTGATGCAAAATATAGCGAGGAATCATTCACCAAACTATTGGAGACCAAGGCGCGGTTGGCAGAGAAGGCGTTTAATGTCAGCGGGGAAACCGCTGACAGCGAGGGCAATTGTGGGAAAACCGCTGACAGCGAGGGCAATTGTGGGAAAACCGCTGACAGCGAGGGAGTCTGCGGGCATTTCCAGTGGCTCTTCAGTTCGCATGATAATCCTGGACGTGTGCAACCCGATGGTGCCCTTCGTCGTATCGACAAGATTGGCCCCATCAACTATAAGGGCCTCACTACTATTTGGGAGGAGCCTACGCCTGCGTACTATATGTATAGGCAGCGGTATGCGGGAAGACCCGACGGAAAACCGTCGGGCACAGTGGCAACCACAGCTCATAAGCCCACAGCCGCTGACAGGAATCGCGACCTCGTGAAGGGTGCTGAGGGCTATCATTACCTGTATCGTATCAATTGCGGGGGCGATGCTTACGTTGATGAATTCGGACAGCAATGGCTGGCGGACGACACCCTCTATAGCCACTCATGGGGTCAGGACTATGGCATGCATCCCTATCAGGCCTCGCAGCGTCATATTGCTGAAGATATCCGAGGAACCAAGAGTGACGAACTGTTCCAGTTCTTCCGTTTTGGTCGTCACCGCCTGTGGTATGATTTGCCTGTCAGTGGGGGATTGCGTGCCACACTCCTACCTTTAGGTGGGAGAACCATTGATAGCGAGTATCGCATCGAACTCTACTTCGTTGAACCTTGGCACGGAAAGGGTGGAGGCGAGCGTGATGATTACGAAGGTATGCGCATTTTCGACGTTGCTGTGAATGGTGAAGTTGTGGTTGACGACCTTGATCCATGGGCTGAGGCAGGCTATTGTGGGGCATTGAAACGCGTGGTTACTGCTAAGGCTAAAGATGGGCGTCTCCGCATCTCCTTCCCAGAGGTGAAGGCAGGGCAAGCTGTTATCTGTGGTATTGCTGTAGCGGCTGTTCAGCGTGTCGCTGTGATACAGCGACAAACAGAACCGGCTTCTTGGCGAGCCTTTGATACGGACACCATCGCGAAGTTGCCAAAGGAACTGCTACCGCAAGATACAGAGGCTCGTCCTGCCTCCGTCTATGAACCGATTGCAAACAACCCAAAGGCAAAAGTTAATAGCAGTACTTCCTTCGTTATCAAGCCAGGACTGGGTCAAGAATACGCCCTGCGGTTCCGTTACAAGAACACGACTGGCAACCCCGTGAAAGCCCGCATGACAATCACGGACTCGAAACGTACTACCTTGGTGGATCGTGAGATTACCTTCCCTCCCACGCCCAACAAGTTTAAGATGCTCTCGACGACTACAGGCACCCAGATTAATGCAGGAACCTATACGATTAGGATTGATACCAAGGATATAGAATTCAAAGAACTCGAAATTCAATAGGTAAGCAGCATCTCAAAAATGAAAATAAATCCTAATTTATTTTGCATTTTATTCGATTTGCACTACCTTTGTACGCAGTTATGGACTATACGCTGAATTGTAACGGACGACTGGTTGATCTCAAAGTACCACAGGTGATGGGTATCCTGAATGTGACGCCCGACTCCTTTTATGCTGATAGTCGTCAGCAAACAGAACGCGAGGTCGTCGAAAGAGTCATAGAAATCATATCGCAAGGTGGAAGCATCATAGATGTGGGTGCTTGTTCCACCCGTCCTGACAGCGAACCTGTCAGCGAATCGGAAGAAATGGAACGTCTGCGTTGGGCTTTGACAATTGTTCGTCGTGAAGTTCCAGAAACTATTCTCAGTGTTGATACTTTCCGCCCTTTGGTGGCACGTATGGCAGTAGAGGAGTATGGCGCATCCATCATCAATGACGTTGGTTACACTGCCGCCCAATCGTCCAAAACCACGCTACACTCACAAATCGAAATGTTCCGCATGGTCAGTCGCCTGCACATTCCTTATATATATATGTCACAGAAGAGTACCATGCGTGATATCTTGCTCGATAGTGCTGAAGCAGTAGACCTGTTACGTTCTTTAGGTCAGAAGGATATTGTCATCGATCCAGGTTTTGGCTTTGGAAAGACGCTGGAGCAAAATTATGAGATAATGAGTCAGTTGGAACGCCTCGAAATGCTCAAACTGCCTGTGTTGGTGGGAGTGTCGCGTAAATCCATGATATACAAGCTGTTGGGAACCAATCCTGAGCAGGCTCTCAATGGAACGACGACACTCAACACGATTGCCCTTCTAAAGGGTGCCTCTATTCTACGAGTCCACGATGTAAGAGAAGCTGTGGAATGTGTGAAAATTGTCGGTGCTATGGGCTGTGGCAAAACCACAGTCAGCAAATAAATCGTAAATTGTAAAATAGTAAATAAATAAGGTGTTTTTCGAATTTGGAATTAAAGATATTGTCGACATCCTGTTAGTAGCGTTGATACTCTACTACATCTACCGACTGATGAAGGAGTCGCGCTCGCTGAATGTCTTTATGGGCATTCTTGTCTTCGTTGTCTTGTGGCTGGTGGTGTCACAGGTTTTACAGATGAGGCTGTTAGGGTCCATCCTCGACAAGTTTGTCAGCGTGGGTGTCATTGTGCTTGTCGTCCTGTTTCAAGATGAAATCCGCAAATTCCTTTACAACCTGGGTGCCCATCAACGCATGAAGAGTTTCCGTCGATTCCTTTCGTTAAACGACAAAAAGCAAGATACGGAAAAACTGAAGCAGTTAATCATGCCTATTGTAATGTCGTGTATGGATATGAGTAGGAAGAAGGTGGGTGCCTTGATAGTCATCCAGCGGGCAACGCCTCTTGACGATATTATTGCTACTGGCGAGCGCATCAATGCTGCCATTAGCCAGCGACTGATTGAAAATCTCTTTTTCAAGAATTCGCCTTTACACGATGGTGCCATGATTATTGCCGATCACCAAATTAAGGCAGCAGGATGTATTCTGCCTGTCTCGCACAATCTGAATATTCCTAAGGAATTGGGTCTTCGCCATCGTGCTGCATTGGGTATCACTCACGAGAGCGATAGTATTGCCATTGTGGTTTCCGAGGAGACGGGTGGTATCTCTGTGGCCATCCACAGTCAGTTCCAGTTGCGGTTGACGGCAGAAAAACTGGAAAGTATTCTGACGCAAGAGTTAGCGTAAACGTAAACGCTTAATTATTTTTAATTCATGATGAATTATTCATTATTTATTTGTACCTTTGCAGACAAAGAGAATTATCACTATTTTAAATAAAAACAAACTATGGATTTATTAAGTCAAATTGTAGCGCGTGCTCAGAGTAACAAGCAGCGCATCGTGCTCCCTGAAGCTGAGGAGGAGCGTACACTGTGTGCAGCCGATAAGGCATTGGCTGACAATCTTGCAGACATCATCCTGATTGGCAATCCTGCCAAGGTTGAGGCTTTGGCCAAGGAGAAGGGTCTGACCAATATCGGTAAGGCTACGCTTATCGACCCTGAGAACTACGACAAGAGTGAGGAACTTGCTGAGAAGCTGGCAGAGATTCGCAAGTCGAAGGGTATGACCATCGAGGAGGCTCGCAAGTTGGTGAAGAATCCTTTGTACCTGGGTTGTATGATCATCAAGACTGAAGGTGCTGACGGACAGATCAGTGGTGCATTGAGTACAACTGGCGACACCTTGCGTCCTGCTCTGCAGATCATCAAGTGCCAGCCGGGTATCACTTGTGTCAGTGGTGGTCTGCTGCTCATTTCGAAGGAGAAGCAGTTTGGTGAGGATGGTGTGCTTGTTGTTGGTGACGTTGCAGTTACACCTATGCCCGATGCTGCTCAGCTCTCTCAGATCGCTGTCTGCACAGCTCAGACTGCTAAGTCGGTGGCTGGTTTTGCTGATCCTAGAGTGGCTATGCTGAGCTTCTCGACGAAGGGTTCTGCCAAGCACGAGGTTTGTGATAAGGTTATTGAGGCTACCAAGTTGGCTAAGGAGCTGGATCCCAGCCTGAAGATCGATGGTGAACTGCAGGCTGATGCTGCTCTCGTTCCCAGTGTTGGTGCCAAGAAGGCTCCGGGTTCAGAGATTGCCGGTAAGGCTAACGTGCTGGTATTCCCCAACCTCGAAGTCGGAAACATTGGCTATAAGATGGTTCAGCGCCTGGGTGATGCAATCGCTATTGGCCCGATTTTGCAGGGTATCGCTCGTCCTGTAAACGACCTGTCTCGTGGTTGCTCTATTGACGATATTTATTATATGATTGCCATTACTGCTTGTCAGGCAATGGACGCAAAGAAGTAATTAAGTATTAAGAGTTAAGAATTAAGAAACATGAAAATCCTTGTATTGAATTGTGGCTCATCGTCTATCAAGTACGCTTTGTACAATATGGACGACAAGAGTGTGATGACCAGTGGTGGTGCTGAGCGTGTAGGCTTGGACGGTGCCTTTGTAAAGGTGAAGCTGGCCAATGGTGAGAAGAAGCAGATTATGCACGACATCCCTGAGCATACTGAGGGTGTGAAGTTCATCTTCTCTCTGCTCACCGATCCTGAGATTGGTGTGATCAAGAGTCTCGACGAGATTGATGCTGTGGGTCATCGTATGGTGCATGGTGGCGAGAAGTTCAACAAGAGTGTTATCCTTACTGACGAGGTGCTGAAGGCCTTCGAAGAGTGCTCTGATTTGGCTCCGCTGCACAATCCTGCTAACCTGAAGGGTGTGAACGCTGTGAAGGAATTGATGCCTGGCCTGCCTCAGGTAGGTGTGTTCGACACCGCTTTCCATCAGACCATGCCTCCCAAGGCTTATATGTACGCCATTCCTTACGAGCTTTACGAGAAGTACGGCATTCGCCGTTATGGTTTCCACGGAACCTCTCACCGCTATGTCAGCGCTCGTGCTTGTGAGTTCTTGGGCATTCCCGCTGAGGGCACGAAGATGGTAACCTGCCACGTGGGTAACGGTGGTTCTATCGCTGCTGTCGTTGATGGCAAGTGTATCGATACCTCAATGGGTCTCACTCCGCTGGAGGGTCTCGTCATGGGTACCCGTGCTGGCGATATTGATGGTGGTGCTGTGACCTTCATCGAGAAGAAGCTGGGTCTCGACGCAGATGGCATGTCAAACCTGCTCAACAAGAAGAGCGGTGTGGCTGGTCTCACTGGTGGCTCGAGCGATATGCGCGACGTAGAGAATGCTGCCAAGAGTGGTGACGAGCGTGCCAAACTGGCTCAGGACATGTATTTCTATCGTATCAAGAAGTACATCGGTGCCTATGCTGCC
>JAEEGH010010775.1_pt1 | contig 20886 bp, 17 predicted proteins | sample 9134181 | NCBI WGS metagenome assembly JAEEGH01 (sample SAMN16246544, study PRJNA631951) | gut metagenome | biome: gut microbiome; feature: rumen; material: DP-attached | host: Bos | place: Iran: Karaj | collected 2018-10
TCATCGGTGGTGACGGTGCCTCTTACGACATCGGTTACGGCGGTCTCGACCACGTGATTGCTTCTGGTGAGGACGTTAACATCCTCGTGCTCGATACTGAGGTTTACTCTAACACCGGTGGTCAGGCTTCTAAGGCTACTCCTCTTGGTGCTATCGCTCAGTTCGCTGCTCAGGGTAAGCGCATCCGCAAGAAGGATCTGGGTATGATTGCTACCACTTACGGTTATGTATATGTAGCTCAGATTGCTATGGGCGCTGACCACGCACAGACCCTCAAGGCTATCCGCGAGGCTGAGGCATGGCACGGACCTTCAATCATCATCGCTTACGCTCCATGTATCAACCACGGTCTGAAGGCCAAGGGCGGTATGGGTAAGAGCCAGGCCGAGGAGAAGAAGGCTGTTGAGTGCGGTTACTGGCACCTGTGGCGTTACAACCCAGCACTCGCTGAGGAAGGTAAGAATCCGTTCTCACTCGACTCTAAGGAGCCTAACTGGGCTAACTTCCACGACTTCCTGCTTGGTGAGGTTCGTTACCTCTCTGTTAAGAAGGCTTATCCTAACGAGGCAGAGGAGCTCTTCGCCGAAGCACAGAAGATGGCTCAGATCCGTTACAAGACTTACATCCGTAAGAGCCAGGAGAATTGGGAGGATTAATCCCCTACTCTATATAAGAAGAGGTGGAACTACAATGGTTCCACCTCTTTTAAATGTTTCAATCATGCACCAAAAATCAGTCCAATGTCATTTTTAAATCGAAAATATCCGTTTCAGAAAACCAGCCACTGGCTGAGAGATTGCGCCTTGTATTGCGCCATCGTGTTTCTGATTCTCTATTTGCTACAACCTTTTGGGTTCAGCATGTACCAGGGGAATAAATTCCTGACGTCACTATTGTTTGGCGCTGTTACATTCGGTTGCTGCTATGTGTTCGGACTTTTGGTGAAACCCTTTCAAAAGCGCATTTCGCCTTGGCGTATCTGGCACGAGGTGTTGATGGTATTGGCTATGGTCGTGTTTGTTGGCCTCTGCAACTCCATTCTCTTCTCATTTGTCTTTCACACACCGATTACCTTCGGCCTGTGCCTGTTGTTCCTTTATTGGACCTTGATTATCGGTGCCATCATATCGGTATTCTCTGTCGGCATCAGCTATCACCGTCATCTGCGTAACCAGTTGGAAACCCTACTCGACAAGACCACTGAGGCGCAGACCGATATCCTGGTGACGATTCACGACACCAATGTAAGAGGAAACGACCTGCAACTGCCCATCAATGACCTGCTTTACATCGAAGCGCAGAAGAATAACGTCATCGTGTGTTACGAGATGGATGGGAAAACGCAAAAGACCGAGATTCATACGACACTCTCGGCCGTGCTCAACGACCTGAGCGAGTATGAGAACATCTTCCAATGCCACCGTTCGTTTGTGGTGAACCTGAACAATATCACTTCGGCTCAGGGTAACTCCAATGGTTATCAGCTACGCCTCGGTAACAGTCACACGATAGTACCTGTATCGCGTACCTTCGTCCCCAAACTTCGTTCGTTTATCGCCTAGTCGTTCGTCCTTTTTTATAGTCATTCGTCCATCGACTTAGTTTCCTGTCCATAGTTCTAGCCGTCTGTCACGGAAATTTGGACACATCAGTTTCCTGTCGTATCTTTGCGGCATGAAACATCGACTCGCACATATCATTCTCATGCTACTCGTTGCTTGCCAAGCAATGAGTCAGACCACAGTAACGGGTATTGTCACAGACGGGCATAACGGAACGTCTGAAACAGGGCTCGCAGGTGCCAACGTATTTATAATAGGTACAATCGACGGATGCCTGACCGACTCACTCGGTCGCTTCTCGTTTCAGACCGACCAAACCGGCTCATTGACGCTCCGTGTAACGTTCATCGGATATGATGACTATACGCTCACCACCAGCCAACCCACCGACTTGCACATCACGATGCACGAGCGGGCGACAACCATCGATGAAGTGGTCGTGACTGCCAGTACCTACAGCTTCGGCAAAAGCGATAATTTTAAGACGATGGATGCCCTCGATGTGGTGATGGCGGGCAACTCGTGTGGCGACATCGTGGCAGCACTACAAACCTTGCCAGGCACGCAGAAGGTTGGCGAGAACGGCAAGCTGTATGTCCGTGGTGGCGAGAGCGACGAATGCCAGACGTTCGTCAACGGCATGCACGTGCTCGTACCTTATTCCACCAACGTTGAAAACAACACCTCACGAGGACGCTTCTCACCGTTCCTATTTAAGGGCATCAACTTCTCGCTTGGTGGCTATGGTGGTGAATACGGTCAGGCGTTATCATCCGTCTTGCCCATGGAGACTACCGATGTGGCAACAGGCGACAAGCTGGGTGTAAGTGCATCGCTTGTAGATTGGAACATCGGAGGCACGAAGGCATTTAAAGAGAGTAGCCTTTCGTTTAATGCCGATTACACCAGCATGGGACTATACGATACCCTGTTCCCTGATCGTATCGATTGGACCCGCCCCTACCGTAAGCTCTCTGCTGAGGCACAATATAAGGCAGTGCTCTCGTCGGCTACCGTCCTGAAATCATATGTTGGCTACGATCTCACTTCCGTTGGCCAGCACCTGGGCGACCGCAACCTGTCACTCTGTGAGCACAACATCTATGCCAACGCCACGCTTAAGACAAACATCGGTCGGGGCTATAGCCTGTTTATGGGCATGGCCAACTCATCCGTCATCAACAATGTTGACGAAGCACTGGCGCCTGGCGACCATTACTACAACTTCCGCAACGAGATCCATCTGAAAGCCGATGTCCGTAAAGTCTATTCATCCGTGTTGAAGATGTCAGCAGGCATAGAGAGTTATCTGCGCCACAGCACCAAGCAATACGATGCAAGCTATTACAGCCTCGATTACCAGCTGCAAGCCGCACATGCCGATGCTCAGTTGCGCCTGATGCCTAAACTGTTCCTCAACCTCTCTGGGAGAATAGAGCATGTAAGCTATAATGACAGTTGGCTGATGATGCCCCGTGCCACGCTTAGTTATGTGCCCAACAAGCGTTTTCAACTATCACTCATGCTGGGTCGATACAGCCAGACGGCAGAGGATGACTTGATCGTCATGAGCGGTAAGCACCTGGCACAGAGCACAGCCGACCATACCATCCTCAGTATGCAGTATAGCACACCCAAATTGCTGCTGCGCATTGAGCCCTATTACAAGAAATATCATCACCTGCCTCTGCTCAGAAACGGCATCTATACGGCCCTCGGCTATGGCACCAGCAAGGGGCTCGACATCTTTATCGAGAATCATTCGCTCGTTAAGAATCTCTCTACCACGCTTTCCTACTCCTTCAACGATTCCGAACGCCTCTATCTCGATTACCCAGCCCCGCGTACACCAGATTACGCCTCGCGTCACAATCTGCGCCTGACGCTGAAATACACCATCGGGAAAATCATCGTTGGTCTGGCTGAGTCGTATGCCAGCGGTCGGCACTATCCCAACGGCACCACACCTTATTATAACAGTGTAGATGCCAACCTCACCTGGCTCGTCAGCCCCAAGTTCATCGTCTATGCCTCGTTGAATAACATCTTTGGTCGCACCAACATCTTCCGTTACAACCCTGACGGATCTGCTGTGACAGCCAACCGCGACCGCTTCTTCTATATCGGCATTTTTGTTTCACTTAAAAATAATAAAGCGTATGACATTTCAAATTTTTAAACTCCGTGTTCTCGCCATCGCTCTCAGCATGATGGCTACGATTAGTGTTAATGCCCAAGAGCCCGCACAGATGCAGGCGCTCATCGGCCAGTCACTCAGCAAGATCAATCCGTCGAAGCCCGAAACGATGCTTAACAGCATTGCCGAACTGAAACGTGTGGATGCCATGTTCCCCGACAGCATCCAGCCTAAGTATCAGATGGCCCTGCAAAGTCTCAACTTCTCGGTGATGAACCCTCATGCCGAACAGACCGAGAATTTGCTGGCAGATGCCGAGCAGACTATCAATCAGCTGGAGCAGAAGGATGCCAACCAGTCGGATATCTGCACCTTACGCGGCTTCCTCTATATGGTGCGCATCGTTCAGGACCCAGCTCAGAATGGCCAGCGTTACTACATGAATGTAATGCAGAACTATGAGAAAGCCCTGAAAATCAATCCCGACAACCAACTTGCCAAACAGCTGCAACAAAAGTTCATGGAGGGCATGAAACAAGCGGTGCAATAAAATCCGCAAATCCCCCTCTATAATCAGACAGCGCATCTCAATATGAGTGCGCTGTCTTTTTGTTGTTCAAACCTTTAAAAATTTAATCCTATTATAAATTAATCGGGATCTGGCGGCAGTAAAGGATCGGCAGCCATGGCATATCCTCCCATGGGGATCTCCTCTGCCAGCGACTGATATTCTATATTGCTGTCATCATCAGCCCACTTATTACACTGCTCCATCACAACCTGCAAGGCCTGTTCCTGACCCTCAGGCGGATACTTGTACTTCTTCAGCAATCGCTTTACCAACACGCGCATTTTGGCTCTGGCTGATTCCTTCTTATTCCAGTCGATAGTACGGTTCTTGCGCAGCTGTTCTGTCAGTTCCTTGGTAAGCATCACAAACTGCTCATCGGTATAAGCCTCTCGGATTCCGGCAGGCGAAGACAGGGCATCATAGAAAGCTTTTTCTTCTACAGAGAGTCCCAGCTCGTTGCCTTCCTCCTCGGTCTTCTTAATCTCAGCCGCCATCTTCAGCAGTTCCTCTATCACCTCCTCATTGGTGAGCATACCCTTCAGATAGTTGGATAGCGCCATATTGAGCATATCGCTGAACTTCTGACTCTGTACCACGTTGGTACGCTCATATTTGCGAATACGCTCTTTCAGCAGTTTCTCCAACAACTGCACTGCCAAGTTCTTCTCCTTCATCTTCTTGAGTTCTGCCAAGAAGCCCTCATCAAACAACGAGAACTCACGCTGCCCCTCGAAGAGATTGATTACGCCTGTGCTCTGGATGCTCTGCTCTATCAGTCGGGCAATGCGCTCGTTGATCTCGTGCTTTGTGATGGTGGTGCCTTGCTGGGAGAATCTTGTCAGTAGTACCCTAACGGCATCCATAAAGGCCACCTCCTGTTTCTCACGCTGAGGTATCAGCGAACGGCACAGTGTCAGCGCATTGTGCAACAACTGACTTTCCTTGATATAGTCTTTGAGTTTATCTTGCTTATCAGGTGCCAGCAAGAAGTTCACACCACCCTTGATTAACTTCGCGCGCTCAGGATCAGATCCCTCATAGAAGCCCTCATAATCGAAGCCATGCAACAAGTCGCGACAGATCTCCAACTTCTCCTGGAACTTCACCTTAGCCGTCTTGTTGATGTCAGGATCGCCAAACTGCTTCCTGTCTCTGTTGGTATAATCCTGCATCGCCTGTTTCAGGGCTTGGGCGATACCCACATAATCCACAATCAAGCCACCCTCCTTTTCGGGGAAGACACGGTTCACTCTGGCGATGGCCTGCATCAGATTATGCCCCTTCATGGGCTTATAGACATACATCGTAGCAAGGCTTGGCACGTCGAATCCCGTGAGCCACATATCCACCACAATGGCAATCTTCATGGGCGAGTTGTCTTCTGCCTTAAACAAGGCTGCATACTCCTTATTCTTCTTAGGCTGAATCACGTCGGCCCAATCTGGGTTATCCGTATTGGCGGCACTCGCCACCACGTGCACCTTTTCCACCCATTCAGGGCGCATCTCCAACAGCTTACGATAGATCTTCACTGCCGCATCCTTATTGTAGGCCACAATCATCGCCTTACCTGTCAGTTCATACTGGCGGTTCTCTTCGTAATGCTTCACGATATCGGCACACAGGCTGGCGATGGTATCAGGATGACAGAGTATTTCGCGCAGACCACTATTATCCTGACGCGCCTTGTTGATCTGCTCTTCGGTTGCGCCCTCACTGGCTAACTGATCAAACTCATCATCCAGTTTCTTCAGAGCCTCTTCGTTCAGGTTCAGATTGATTACACGGCTCTCGTAATACACAGGTCTGGTGGCCCCGTCAGCCACAGCCTGCGTCATATCATACACATCGATATAATCGCCAAACACCTCTTTGGTATCCCTGTCGCGCTCAGAGATCGGTGTACCCGTGAAGCCTATAAACGAGGCATGTGGCAAGGCTTCGCGCATCAGCTGGGCATAGCCCTTCTTCATCTTCTCGGCCTTGGCATCCCAGTGTTCCTCGCCATATTGCGAGCGATGGGCCTCATCAGTAATCACGATGATATTGCTACGATCAGAGAGCAACCCCGTACCCTCTTCAAATTTCTGAATAGTCGTAAAAATGATGCCACCCGTCTTCAGGTCTTTCAGCTTGCGCACCAAGTCCTCTCGCCCACCCGTCTTGGTGAGTTTACCCTTCTCGTTCAGGTCGAAACCCACGCGCTGGGGCTCTTTGCGCAGGAACTTCTGACAGCCAGCAAACTGCTCATACAACTGCTGGTCCAGATCGTTACGATCCGTTACCACCACGATGGTACATTCCGGATATTCCTGTATCAGACGGTGCACATAGAACACCATCGAGAGACTCTTACCTGAGCCCTGTGTATGCCAGAACACGCCGATCTTTCCATCGCCTCCGATAGCCGTTGCCGTGTGCGCCATCGCCTTATTCACAGCAAAATACTGATGATAGGCCGCCATGATCTTTGCCAGGCGTCCGTCCTTATGATCGAAGCACTCAAAATTGTGCAGGATATCTATCAGCCGCTCTTTCTCAAAGATACCACGGAAGAAGGTTTCATAATCGGCAATCTCGTTCGTCTCCTCCTTACCATCCACGCTCTTCCACTCCATAAAGCGATTGGCCTTAGCGGTAATGGTACCGGCCTTGGTAGTCAGCATGTCGCTGGTTACGCTGAAGGCATTAAAAACAAACAGCCCCGGGCACTTCTGCTGATACTGTTTGATCTGGGTATAGGCATCCGCTTCGTCCGTCTCGTCGCGCGAGGGCGATTTCAGTTCTATCACCACGAGAGGCAGTCCGTTCACAAAAGCCACCATATCACAGCGAATCTTATCGCGCTCTATCACCGTCCATTGATTGACGATCTTAAAGTCATTTCTCTTGGGTTCCGAGAAATCAATCAGTTTCACCAAGGCCGTCTTGGGACTGCCGTTCTCTGAGTATTTCACCTCTACGCCACTCTGCAGATAATCCATCAGCTGCTCATTGCGCTGCTCCAGCGTACCCTCGTTCACGTTGGTGATCAGGCGATAGGCATCCTCCAGCACATCCTCACGCAGCATCGGGTTCATGCGCCGCAGACCTTTTCGCAGGCCCTCGGCATCATACGGCTCACGGTAATCGCGCTCCACATCATACCCGCACTCATACAGATAACCCATCTCCTTAAAGAGTGCTATCAGCGCCTGTTCGTAGCTATTCTCGTCAAACTGGTTAATACTCATAACTTCTTTTATTCTAAATTCTCTATCACAACCATTTTCTATTCCACAATCCCTGAAGGAATTGTGTTACTGGCCAAACCTCAATCCCATTAAGCATTCTTGGCCTTTCCTCCATTGACAACAAAATCAGTTTTGCGTCAGGATGCTCCTCGCTGAAGGCTTTCAAGCCCTTTGTATCACTCGAGACAACATGGTCAGCCGATTTTACCTCGATTGCAACTTCCACTTGATGAGTCAGCGCATCGCAAATCAAAACATCAACCTCATATTTGTTATCAAGTGTACGCCAATAGCTCATGATCTTATCCTCACCAAAAGTATATGAAACAAAAGCTCTCAACTCCTGTACAACAAAATGCTCCAAAGCATGACCATATATATCAGTGCCAGGCTGTAGTATCTTGCGATGCAAAAGATGGTTGGGGATGGCCACATCAAAATAATAGAATTTAGGTGATTGTATCAGTTTTCGCTTAATCACCTTAGTATATGCTGGTAAATAGAATCCAAGCATCGTCTCTTCCAATATAGCGAAATACTCTTTCACCGTCTTTGCAGAAACGCCACAATCCTGTGCTATATTGGTATAATTTACAATCTCAGTATTACTCAATGCTGCCACCTGCAGAAAACGGGTAAAGGCATCCAACTGACGCACGATAGCCTCTTCTACAATTTCCTGCTGCAGATAGTCACCAATATATGCCTGAATACGCTTCGATGGGTCTGCCACCAAATAATGACGAGGCAACATACCATTGTTTAATGCACGATGAAGGTCAAAGTCTGGAATCTCAGCACTTACAAATGGGAACAACGTAAATCTTAATGCTCTCCCACCCAATAGATTGGCACCACTACGGCGAAGTTTACGGGCACTGGAACCACTAAGTATAAACCGCAAACCACGATTCTCCATTAACCAATGTACTTCGTCAAGTAGTGCAGGAACCTTCTGAACCTCGTCTATGATGACTAATTCACCCTCATCCAGCAATTCACACTCTTCACGAAGTAATGCAGGACGGAGCTGAAATGGCATACGAACATCCGTCTTCAGGAGATCATATAGACGAGCTTTGGGGAATAGTGCCTTCAGCAAGGTACTCTTTCCCGTCTGACGACTACCCCATAGAAACAGGCTGTCATCCTCTATTTCTTGCAGTTTTAATAATCTATCTAGCATATATAAACTTATTGATGCCGCAAAGATAATAAAAAGTACTCAATCATGCAAGAAAAATGCAGAAAATCCGAAGTACAACTCCTAAAATTCTCTAAAAATCAGAAGTAAGACTATCGTTTTTCTGATAATTACATGTCATTTACATGCAGTTCCCCTGACATTAAGCGAGGTAAAAGCGTATCGCGCAACTCCGCCAGGTGACGAGATTCTTGTTGGACAGTTCGGATTTTTTCAAATAGAGGTTTTGTATTCATACTAAATTCCTCTATCACTTCTGAATTTGGAATTAGCAATTTCATTCCTTTTATTGTTTTTGAATTAACTGCTGTAGCTATAGAAGATGTACTACCCAAATTTCCATACTTGTATTGCTTAAGATAAAGATACAAGAATTCACGATATAACTTTTTTGGGAGAATGAAACGAGCAATGGCCTCATTAGTTGTCAATCTCGTATCTGCTATAGCTACTCTACCAACGGTTAATTTAAAACTTAGCAGGATAGAATCTTTCTCAACCAGCTGAATATTAAAACGATTTACTGCCTCATCCGTCAGGTATTCACTTGAGTCCGAGATGAATGTACCACAAGACCCCATATCGGCAATAGATACCCAAACATTATCCTCGTTTGATTCAGAGAACCATTCAGATTCTTTTCTTGGAGGAGTCTTACCAATATTAATATCAAAAACTTCTTGCGCCTCTTGAACCTTCCAACCATGTGGAATCATACCAAGTTCAGACTCTACGAAGGGCTGATCTTTGAATGGTTCAAAATCCACAAACCAAGACTTAAACAAAGCCTGCGCCTGCTGCTCCAAATTCTCATTTATCCGCCTATTGCACTCGATTTTATCATCAAGGGAAGAAAGAATCTTGGCAATTCTTCTCTGGTCAGAAAGAGATGGAACGTCTACCTCGTAGTCTGAAAAAGTTGACTTATTAATAATAGGAACTGCTGTAGAGGTTTTACTGAGAAAATTTAGGTGCTTACCTACTATAATCATCAAATAATAAACGAAATCAGCATCGTTCTCTTCATTCGGTATTATTGAATTAAATTGCTGATTCGTAACCGTTGGCTCATTTGTAATGACTGCCTTACCCAAATCAGAACCAATACAACTAACACATACCGATTTTGAAGGAAGTAGACAGTTTTTGACTTCATTTAAACCAAGTTGTGTTATCGTCTTATTTGTTTGGGGGGAATACTTTCCTGTTAAATCATCAGAGGGAGTGAGAAATGGAATCTTCCCCCCATAGTTATCAGGAATAGATGTTCTCGGTGTTTTACCTGTTACGATCCTTCCTAAGTCCGATATATGTTTTTTATATAGTTCCATAAATGGGAATTTACTTCTTTGAAATTGCTATCTTGGCGCTGAGTTCAATGATTTCATTAACATCTATATCCCATGAGAGCCCATTATTTTTCATGAATTCCTCTATGTCATTTCTCGTCTTGGGGCCACAATTGCGTAATTTTAACAGCCCCATTTTTCCTATCTTAAGAAGGTCGCCTAACGTAGATATATCTGACATACGCAAGATGTTCATAGTTCTGACTTTCAAGGGCAAGTCCTTAATCTCCTTATTAAATAACTCTGTCATTGCGATGACTTCTTCGGTAGAATACTTCGCTTTAGCATTCTTCAATCTCGCCTGAACCTCTTTCTTAATATCTAATGCTTTTCTGCATTCATCAAGTTCCTGCTGAAGAGTCTTAAGGGCTAATTTCAGTCTCTCATTCTCTTTCTGAAGTTCCTGATTCTTTTTTACTAATATTTCTGCTTCCATATTCTTTATCTCTTTTCAAAGAACTTGCTTTCATCCATGCCTAATTCAAGACCTTCGTCTTTCAAACATTCGATAATCTCAGCGAGCGTCTTCTTTCCACAATTACGTGTCTCGAATATTTCTTTGGGGCTAAGTTTGATGACATCCCTTAACGTATAACAATTCAAACTCTTAAGAACATTTAGAGCCCTTATAGAAATTCTGAGATCAACAATCCTGGAATCAAGTTTGCTCGCCAAGAATTCTTTCAATTCCTGCTTACGACTCTTATAATGATATTCTTTGGGGTCTTTTAACCCCATCTCTTTTCTAATTCTATATATTTCCCAGTGAAGGTCATCATTCTTCTTCTCTAACAATCCAATTTCTAACCTTAACTCTAAGTTTTCTATTTCTAATTCTCTTGCTGTCATGACATTTTAAATTTCAAATCCAATACTTCCAAGTTGCTTTTTGATTTCCTCTTCTAAGCGGTGGCTGTCGGTGAAGAGGTTGCTGAGTTCAGAGGTCAGGCGTTTCATCTTTTCGTCGAATGGCTCGCCATCATCCTCTTGTTCGGCGATACCGACATAGCGGCCTGGGGTGAGGATAAAGTCCTGAGCCTTCACATCTTCGAGCATCTTCACGGCACAATAGCCTGCTTCGTCTTTGAGGATACCGCGGCGGAAGTTGTCGAAAGTCTCAGCAATGCGGAGAATATCTTCCTGCATCAGTTCACGAACGGCACGCGTTACCATCGTTCCCATATTGCGGGCATCGATAAACAGCACCTTGCCCGGCTGCTCCTTATGGCGCGAGAGGAACCACAACGATACGGGAATACCCGTGCTATAGAACAACTGCGAAGGCAGGGCAATAATACCTTCTACAAGATCGGCCTCCACGATCTTCTGGCGGATATCGCCCTCCCCACCCGTCTGCGAACTCAGCGCACCATTCGCCAATACCAGACCGATACGACCTGTGGGCGACAGATGATGAATCATGTGCTGCATCCAAGCGAAGTTGGCATTACCAGCAGGCGGCAGGCCAAACTTCCAACGGGCGTCTTTCTCCAACTTATCTGCTCCCCAATCGCTGAGATTAAAAGGCGGATTCGCCATGATAAAGTCGGCTTTCAACGTAGGGTGCTGATCGTTGAAGAAGGTGTCGGCATAACTCTGTCCGAGATTCGCCTCCAAGCCGCGAATGGCCACATTCATATGCGCCATTTTCCAAGTGGAGGGGTTCGCCTCCTGTCCATAAACACTGATGTTATTGATATCCTTCTGATGGTTCTGGATAAACTTGGCACTCTGCACAAACATACCGCCTGAACCACAGCAGGGATCATAAACACGGCCTTCGTAGGGTTGCAGAATCTCAACGATAGTGCGCACAATACAGCTGGGGGTATAGAATTCGCCAGCGTTCTTACCCTCCATCGAGGCGAACTTCTGCAGGCAGTATTCATACACGCGACCTAACAGGTCTTTCTCATCGCCAGAGGCCAGCATGTGGATGTTCGTAAAGAGATCTACCACATCACCCAAACGACGCTTATCCAACTCGGGACGGGCATAGTTGCCAGGCAACACACCTTTCAACTTGGGGTTCTCGCGCTCAATGGCCTGCAGGGCATCATCAATCACACGGCCTATCTCTGGGGTATGAGCTGACAACGATATGACTTGCCAACGCGCATCCTGAGGTACGAAGAACACACCTTCGGCCTCGTACTCATCCTTATCCTCTACATCGGCATATTCATCCTGAGAAAGTTCTTGGAACTTCGCCTCAAACTTATCGCTGATGTATTTCAGGAATATCAGTCCGAGCACAACACCCTCATATTCAGAGGCATTCAGATTGCCGCGCAGCTTATCAGCGGCACGCCATATTGCATCTTCAAAACCTATGGAAGTAGTATTATCTTTCTTTTTTGCCATATTTAGTTATTTATAGTGCAAAGATACTCATTTTTATCCACATAGCCAAATTTATGAGGAAAAAGTTAGCATTTTAGTGTATTAGTGATTTAGTGATTTTGCGTTTTTTAGGTGTTCAAGGGATTATTAGTGATAAAGATATATAGTATATATTTATAATAATATTATATATATTATAATATATATAATATTATTATAAATCATAACTACTTATAGTGTATAGCGATTTTACAAAATCACTAAAACACTAAAACACTAAGATCTTTGATAATAGAAATCGCAGAACGTAAACAATTTTCCTTTTAATAATTCTATGTCTTAAAAGCACATTCGGAGTCCTCCTTGGGAGGACTGGACGGGAGGCTTGGGCGGACTACAAGAAACCCTCGGCCGGACGGCCAGAGGGATAATAGGGACAAAATACGATGTAAAATAATTATCACAGCACACCCAAAACAGAGAAGATGACAGACACCTCGGCAGGGAGGAAGGTATCCCGGCCAATTTAGGTCGAGGATTTCTTAAAAAATATTATTGTGAGGGGGAAAGGTGGCGATTTTTTTGGTGGTATTTCCCGTTTTTCGTAAATTTGTGGACGATTTGCCCAAGGGGGCATATTTAACCATTTAAAAATTAATTTTTATGAGACGATCTAGTCATTATGCAAGGGACGGTGGAGACATACCGGTCCCTAAAGTGAAGAAAGTGTTCGCCATTTATGATGCACCGAATGCGGAGTGGATGGTAGAAATGATTAAAAAATGTCTAAGATTTAATTTATGAAGAAACAATTACCTGGTTCAATCTGTTGGGCAGCATTCCTGAAAATGGGTGCTCGTCTCATTAATTCGCCCAATTAACAGACGATATTCCGAATCAAACCTTAAAGCTAATCGCTATCTTCCCCTTCTAGTTCCCAGTTTCGATATACTGCAGGGCGCGATCCAGCTGGGTGTCGTAGCCAGTGGTGTCGAAGATTTCCCGATCTAAATCGACCTCGATGTCGGGCTCAATGCCCACGCTCTCATAACTTTTTTTGTCTATTGAGAACGTGGCGCAAGTAGGCAGATAAACATAAACAGGGGTTTTACCCTTTTCTCCGATACATCCTGCATAATAATAAGAATAATATTCAGGACCATTAATGACTGTACACGTAGCACCCCAAGAGCGTTTTCCTACGACACAGCCATTACTAAGTGTTTTTGCTCCCAAAGCAGTTAATTCTGACATACTCATCGACAAACAGTTGGTGAGCACGACGATGGGCTCAGTAATGGTTTCATGGGCTATTGACAGCGTCAGGAGTTTATAGGGCAGCATGGGCCCGTAGTCGTAACGCCCCACCCCGTTCTTCTCACGTTGATAGCCTATTTGAAATGGACTGCCTTGAGGAACCAACGCTCCTAACACGTATTTGAAATCATTGTTATAACCACCTGAATTGTGGCGCACATCGATGATGACGCCCTTCAACGTGCCGTTCTCTTTCATCTCCTGAATCATGCTGAACCAGTTGATCCAAGTATCCACAACAGCCTGATTCAGATCCAGAACGCGCTGCGATGCTGAAGCGAAAAAGCCCCAATCTCTCAGATAAGCAGAGAGACGAAAACTGCTAAAATACAAGTAGGCCACACCATCGTCGATCGCACCTGACTTGATTTCTATACCTACTTCTGCATAATCAGGATGCAAATCAATGACAGAATCGGCTATGGTTGAAGCGGACATATAGCAGCTTAAGCGCCCCTCATTCCGATAGTAAGAAAGATCTGGGTAGAAGCCCATAGCCTCTTTGATGTCTTCACGATCGTAGATACGCAATACAGAAGGATCGGCAGTGATATCATTACCTGTGGCGTGATTCTTAAAAATGGCAAACATATGGCTATCATGTAAGGGGCGCACAAGGTCTTCTAACAGACTCTGATATTCCTGATCCGTAATCTCCTCGCCGTTTTCGCGCCGCTGATCGAGGGCCTCAAAGCGCGGCAGGAACGCATCATAGACGGCATCCCAGTCGAGGCCGAACTCACGCTCATAGTCCCAGAGCGCATAGTTCTGGTTCATGGCATGCCAGAACAGCTTAAATTCGCCCGCATAGCTCTCATTGGCTTCCTGGAATCTTAATTCATCGTTCTGACCATAGCTATACAGGGCATCGCTCTCCTGGCGACACGAGGCGACTGTGAGCAGCAGGAGCAGCGCTCCAAGGATGAATAGCTTGTGTTTCATATCACTCGAATTTAATCACCTGTTTCGATATACTGCAGGGCGCGCTCCAGTTGGGTGTCGCGGCCAGTGGCGGTGAAGAGATCCTTATCGAAGTCAACCTCTATGTCGGGCTCAACGCCCACGCCCTCATAACTTTTTTTGTCCATTGAGAAACTGGCACACATGGGCAGATAAACATATACAGGGGTTTTATCCTTTTCTCCGATACATCCTGCATAAGTATAAGAATAAGAATCAGGTTCATCGATGAGTCCCCCAAGAGCACCAAAAGAGCGTTTTCCAACGACACGGCCATTACTGAGTGTTTTTGCACTCATTGCAGTCACTTCAGACATACTTACCGACAAGCAGTTGGTGAGCACGACGATGGGCTCAGTGATGGTTTCATGGGGGTCGGACAGCGATGGGCGCACGTCGGGCAGCAAGGGTCTGTAGTCGTAACGCCCCACCCCGTTCTTCTCACGGTGATAGCCTATTTGCAATGAACTGTCTTGAGGAATCAGCGCACCTATCACGTAACGAAAATCAGGCACAAGACCTCCTGTATTGCCGCGCAAATCGATGATGACACCCTTCAACGTGCCGTTCTTCTTCATCTCCTGAATCATGCTGAACCAGTTATTCCAGGTATCCACAACAGTCTGGTTCAGCGCCAGAACGCTCTGCGGCGCTGAGGGGAAGAAATCTTCATCCTTATTTAAGTAAAAATAGAGATGAAAATCGCTTAATTCCAGATAGGCCACACCATCGTCGATCACACATGACGAGAGGGCCATACCTTTTTCTGCATAGTCAGGATACATCTCAATGGCGGAAGCGGTTATGGTCGAAGCAGACTGGTAGCGGCTTACGCGACCCTCGTTCCGATAGTAAGAAAGATCGGGATTGAAGCCTACAGCCACACTGAAGTCTTCACGATCGTAGATACGCGAAGCACAAGGATCTGCAGTGATATCATTACCTGTGGCGTGATTCTTGAAAATAGCAATCATGTGGCTATCATGTAAGGGGCGCACAAGGTCATCCAACAGACTCTTATATTCCTGATCCGTGATTTCCTCGCCGTTTTCGAGCCGCTGATCGAGGGTCTCAAAGCGCGGCAGGAACGCATCGTAGGCGGCATCCCAGTCGAAACCGAATTCACGCTCATAGTCCCAGAGCGGATAGTTCTGGTTCATGGCATGCCAGAACAGCTTAAACTCGCCCGCATAGCTCTCATTGGCTTCCTGGAATCTTAATTCATCGTTCTGACCATAACTATATAGGGCATCGCTCTCCTGACGACACGAGGCGACTGTGAGCAGCAGGAACAGCGCTCCAAGGAGAAATAGCTTGTGTTTCATACCGTCTGTATTTTAAAGTGGTCGTTAGAAGAAGTAGCACACCCCTGCCTGTAAGGCCAGCGTAGAGTTGTATTTGGGGTCTTTCACACGCATATAGTCCTTCTGGGTGCTGACCACGCTGTAGTAATAGCGCATCTCTACCTGGGCTGCCCAGTGACTGGCAAAGCGGTACTCCATACCGAGGCCGCCTAAGAAGCCGAAATCCCAACGCTGGTCGCGCTCGCTATCAAACGGGATATCCTCATCTATATCATAGGATTCGATAATAAGGTGATTAATCGCAACGCCCTTGATCCGGCTATTGAGCCAATAGCCACCATAGGCTCCGACATGGCAGAAACCGCGCAGCTTCGTGCCGCCAAAGCTGAACGAGGCCATCACGGGCAACTGCAGGTAGCTGTTGGTGATACGACAGTCAGTTTCTTCCAATGTACGCATCTGCTGGTGGTTCTTCTGCACATAGTCCAGCTCGGCACGCACACCCAACCAGTCGAGGATATCGTACTGGCCCATCAGGCCGAAGCCGACACCCCAGCGGTCTTTATATTGATAATCATCGAAGTAATGCTTGTCGATGACGTAATGGTTATACATGCCACCAACGTTGACGCCGATACGCCACTGGGCTGAAGCCTGCAGCGTGGCAAAGGCAGTTAAGGCCAGAATTAGAAACTTTTTCATAATGGTTGAATTAATTGGTTGTCTTTCTAAACGATCTTGAAGCGCACGCGGAAGGAGCGCTCGTGTTCATCCCAGTTGGTGCCGAGCATCTCGAAACGGCCGATCTGCGCGGTGCTGCGTACATGCTTGCCGATACAGGGACAGACGTCGTAGTCGCCGATACGCACCAGGCGGATGGTGTCGGAGGCATCGTCGGGCAGGCGGGTCTGATCGATCTCCTCAGGCAGCTCGTCGCGGGTGACAAATTCGAACGTCACGGGCAGGTCTGCTTCGATGAGCTCGTTCATGCGACGCTCTATCTCTTTTTCTTCCTGGCGACTGGGCTTCTGATCGAGATGAAAGCTCATCTTGCTTTTCTTCCGCTCGATATGGGCATTGTAGGAGCGCTCACAGCCGAAGATCCGCTGCATGGTCTGATTCAGCAGATGTTCTGCCGTGTGAGCTGGGGGAAATTCCTCCTTGTTATGGTCATTGAGTATGTAATCGGCCATTTTCTTAAATTTTTGGCGCAAAAATACAAATTTAATCTAAAAAAAACAAATGTTTTGCAACTTTTTGGTGGGTTAGTACGTCAAACAGACAAAGAATAAACAATTAAAATGTGGAAGTATATGAAAAAGGTATTGTTTTTGATGGTCAGTGTACTGGTGCTGACTTCGTGTAATATCGGCGTCGGCAGCTGGGGAAGTGGCGAGCATATCGAACCGAGTGATGAGACCGTGAGCGAGACGTATAAGCTGGCACCGTTTGAAGAGGTGCACATGAACTGCTTAGGCATCGTGGAACTGATTCAGAGCGAGGAGAAGGACGGCACCGTGGAGCTGACGGCACCCGAGAATTATGCAGAGCTGTTAAAGTTTGAGAGCAAGGGCGGCAATCTCGATATCGATTTCACGAAGAAAAGCATCAATATTGATGCCCATAAGATCAAGATCAAGGTTTATACCAACGACCTGGTTAAGATTCAGAATAGCGGCGCTGCCGGCATCACCATGGAGAAACTGGATACCGACAAGCTGAAGGTGATCAACAGCGGCGTGGGTGAGATCAGGGTGGCTGGCATCACCGACGATGCCGAGCTGGTCTGCAGTGGCGTGGGAAGCATCGAGGCCAAAGACCTGAAGGCGCTGAATGTGAAGGCCAGAGTATCAGGTGTGGGCAGCATCAGCTGCTATGCATCGAACTCGTTGGAAGGCAGTGTGTCGGGAGTAGGATCGCTGAAGTATGCGGGCCATCCGAAACATCTTGAGAAGCACCGCACGGGCGTAGGAAGCATCAGTGAGATGTAAATAAAGAAGCCCCTCCGGCTGGAGGGGCTTTTCTTATGCCTTGAAACTCAGGACGACGGCACCGTTGCCGGGTACTTCGACAGAGACCGCGGCATCGCGTTTCAGGGTGATGTGCACCTTGCTATCATCCATCAGATTAACGGCAATGGCGTTCTTCTCCTTGAGCTTCAGATAGTCGAACGCATGGGCGGGAATGTTGACGTTGACCATCGTCGTATTGTCAGCAAAATTGGTTATCACCAGAAGCACTTCATTGCCTGCCTTGCGGAGGAAGGCATACTGGCGCTGCAGGTGGCCGTTGGCATACATCAGATCGAAGCAGTTGCCTGCGGTCACAGCTTTCTGGTTGACGGCGATACTGATCACCTTATCATAGACAGCCTTGAGGGCCTGCTCTTCAGCAGTGAGCTTGTGTTTGGCAGCACGCACGAGGGTATCCACACTCCAGTAGTCGAAGATGGTGGTACGTCCGTCGTTGCCGCTGAAGCCTTCCTTGTCCATACCGCGCTCGCCATATTCCTGACCTGCATAGATCATGAGCGGGTTCTGCTGCAGCAGGGCTGAGACCACCAGACCCGGCACGCCCTTGCGGCCATTGCCTGCGAAGAAGCTGCTGGCCACACGCTGTTCGTCGTGGTTCTCGAGGAAGTAGAGCATGTGGTCGCGGATATCGTCGGTCTGCTGCCAGGCGCCCGTGATGGCGTGGGCAGACTCGTGTCCGCAGATGACGGCACGAACGGTGTCGTACATGCCTACCTTGTCGTAGAGATAGTCGAAGCCTGCAGCGAGGTAGTTGCGGTATTCGGCTGGGTTATACACCTCGCCGATGAAGAGCATCTCGGGATAGCGGAACTTCACCTTGTCGGTGGCCCAATGCCAGAATTCGGCAGGCACCATCTCCGCCATGTCGCAGCGGAAGCCATCGACACCTTTTGACGCCCAGAAGAGCAGGATGTCGGTCATCTTGTCCCAGGTGTTGGGGATGGGCTTGAAGTGGCCCACGCGACCTGCATAGTAGTCGAGGCCATAGTTGAGCTTCACCGTCTCATACCAATCGTTCATGCCCGGGGCGTTGTGGAAGCAATCGTTACCTGTAGCCTTGGCGGGCTCTTCGAGATAGGGCTCCACTTCGCCGTGATAGAGGTCGAAATAGGGGGTGAAACGCTGACCCGGACAGTAATAAAAATTGTTCTGTGGATCGAAGCCGAGCTGAGGGTTGTCTTCCTCGCCCAGATCCTTCACGCCCTCGGGCTTGCAGATGGAGTGATACTGGCGTGCCACGTGGTTGGGCACGAAGTCAATGATGACTTTCAGACCTGCCTTGTGGCTGCGTGCCACCAGGGCCTCGAATTCCTGCATGCGCTGATTGACATCGGTGGCCAGATCGGGGTCGATGTCGTAATAGTCGGTGATGGCGTAAGGCGAGCCTGCCCTACCCTTCACAACAGCCGGATGCTGACGGGGAATACCATAGGCGGAGTAGTCGGTCTGAGAGGCGTGACGGATCACACCCGTGTACCAGATATGGCTCACGCCCATCTCCCTGATGCGTTTCAGGGTGGTGGGCGTGAAGTCGTTCAGTTTACCGCAGCCGTTCTCCTCAATCGTGCCGTACTCCTTGCGAGTGACCTTACGATTGCCATAAAGCCGCGTAAAGACCTGATAGACGATGAGTTTATTCGATGCCATGAGCGGAAACTGCTTTGTTGATCTTAACAATCATTCCCTGCAGGGCCTTACCAGGACCACACTCTGTGAAGTCGTCGGCACCATCGGCAATCATATTCTCGACACTCTGTGCCCAGCGTACAGAAGAGGTGAGCTGTGCGATCAGGTTAGCCTTGATCTCAGCGGGATCGGTATGAGGCTTACCATCCACATTCTGATAGACGGGGCACTTCGGAGCCTTGATCTCCGTAGCCTCGATGGCTGCCTGAAGTTCATCCTTGGCGGGCTGCATCAGCGGAGAGTGGAAAGCACCACCCACCTTCAGCACGAGGGCGCGCTTGGCACCGGCAGCCTTCAGCTGCTCGCAAGCCTCTTCGATGGCCTCCACATTACCAGAAATCACAAGCTGACCGGGACAGTTGTAGTTGGCAGGAACCACGACGCCCTTACCCATCTTGCTCACCTCGGCACATACCTCCTCAACCTTCTCGTCAGGCAGGGCGATGATGGCAGCCATTGTAGAAGGCTGAGCCTCACAGGCCTTCTGCATAGCCATGGCACGGGCATACACCAGTTTCAGGCCATCCTCGAAACTCAGGGCACCGGCAGCTGTCAGGGCAGAGAACTCACCCAAAGAGTGACCAGCGGTCATCTTGGGATCGAAAGCCTCACCCATGCAAAGGGCAGAGATCACACTGTGGAGGAAGACGGCAGGCTGTGTCACCTTGGTCTGCTTCAACTCCTCGTCCGTTCCGTCGAACATAATATCAGTGATACGGTAACCGAGAATCTCGTTGGCTTTCTCAAAAAGTTCCTTGGCAAGAGGATTGTTCTCATAAAGATCCTTACCCATACCTACGAACTGTGCTCCCTGTCCGGGAAATACAAATGCTTTCATTTTCTTTTTACCTTTTTATTAATAAACCTTTTACTTTTATACCATTTTGTCTCCTTTCGGATTGCAAAATTACAATAAATTTCCGAAAAATACACCTCAGAAGCCATTTTTTTGCCGAAAGTGGGAATAATATCGAAAAAAATGTGTAAGTTTGCACTTTAGAAAGAGAACTATCGCTGAAATGAAGCTCATAGTAATGACAAAACCGACCTTCTTCGTTGAAGAAGATAAGATTCTGGCCAATCTCTTTGAGGAGGGGTTGGAGAACCTGCATCTTTACAAACCTGGAGCCTCTCCGATGTATTCGGAACGGCTGTTGACACTACTCGGAGAAGGTTGTCATAGCAAG
>JAEEGH010010776.1_pt1 | contig 20884 bp, 16 predicted proteins | sample 9134181 | NCBI WGS metagenome assembly JAEEGH01 (sample SAMN16246544, study PRJNA631951) | gut metagenome | biome: gut microbiome; feature: rumen; material: DP-attached | host: Bos | place: Iran: Karaj | collected 2018-10
ACACGTCAACTTTTGCAGCCCCTGCAACAATCGAACCTGTTACGTCAGAGCCACCTCTTGAGAATGTCTTTACACGACCATCCTTATCACAGCCATAGAATCCCGGAATTACTGCACGTGGATGCTCTTCCAAAGCTTTTCCAAGAGTCTTCATTGTCTTGTAAGAATTAAGATGGCCTTCCTCATTGAAGAAGATTACTTCCTTTGCATCAATAAAATCATAGCCTAAATACTCTGCCATGATTTTTCCATTTAAGTATTCTCCACGGCTAGCCAAATAATCTAATGATAAATCTGCCTTGATGTCCTCTGCGATTGTCTTGAAATCCTCTTCAAGGCTAAAGCCCTTTAATTCAAGTCCATCGATAATCTCATCATAGCGAGCCTTGATTGCTTTAAGATTCTCAGTAACATCCTTGCCTGCATTAGCATCTTCATATGTCTTAATGAGCATATCAGTTACTTTTGTGTCTTTGCTATTTCTCTTTCCTGGTGCAGATGGAACAACAAAAACTCGGTCCTCATCGGCACGAATGATATCACCTACTTTTTTAAACTGATTAGCATCAGCAAGTGAACTACCACCAAACTTAACAACCTTTTTCATTAAACTATTCCTCTTCCTACTAATATTATTCTCAGAATCAAGTATCACCCATTATAAACCAACGCTTTAGCGATTTAAAGTGCTAATTTATCCAAATATTTAAGAAAGTAATACTCTATCATTATCTAATTCTTCTCCAGCTCCCACTTTAAACTTCTCAAGCAGGTCTGCAACTGTTAATTTTGCCCTTTCTTCCCCTGTTGTGTCAAACACTATTTTGCCCGCATTCATCATAAGAGTCCTGTTTCCTACCTCAAGAGCCTGATGCATATTGTGGGTAACCATAAGACATGTGATTCCACGCTCAGCGACAATGCTCTTTGTAAGCTCAAGTACCTTTTCTGCAGTGGCAGGATCAAGAGCTGCTGTATGCTCATCTAGAAGTAAAAGCTTTGGTGTAACAAATGTTGCCATAAGCAAAGTAAGTGCCTGTCGCTGTCCACCTGAAAGTAAACCAACCGGCTGCTTCATTCTGTCTTCAAGCCCCATTCCCAGAAGAGCTAACTGCTCTCTAAACTTTGACTTGTCCTTCGAGCTTATTCTCGAGAATAGATGACTAGATGCGTGGCTGGCGCGCAAATATGCCAAAGCCATGTTTTCTTCTATTGTCATATTCGGAGCGGTTCCCTTTAATGGATCCTGGAACAAATGTCCAATTACTCGGCTGCGAACGTGCTCCTTTTTAAATGTAATATCTTCACCATCAAGGTAAATATTCCCCTCGTCAACTATGAAGGTTCCCGCAATGGCATTGAACATTGTAGACTTACCAGCCCCATTGGAACCTACGATTGTCGCAAAATCACCATCCTTTAAATCAAGGCTTAGATTTGTTAATGCTGCCTTTTCATTAACTGTGCCAGGATTAAAGGTCTTTGAAATATTATCAATTTTAAGCATTTTCCTTTACCTCCTGACCACGACGTCCTCTGTAATTTGAGAATTCACGCTTCTTGAGAGCCGCCTTCTTTCTCACGTAAGGCGTTGCGATTGAGATAGCAACTATCAATGCCGAAACTAACTTTAAAGCCTCTGCTGGCACAGACATTCTAAGTGCAATTGCCACTATGAATCTGTAAAGTACAGAGCCTAGGATTGTTCCTATAATCCTACGAAGAATACTTCCTTTGTTACCAATCAAAGACTGTCCAATAATAAGTGACGCAAGAGAAATTGTTACCATACCAGTACCAATATTAATATCAGCTGACTTTTGATACTGAGCAATCAACGCTCCCGACAATCCTGTTAGGGAATTGGCCAAGCACAATCCTACAGTAATAGTAAATGTTGGGTTAATTGATGATGACTTCACCATCTCTGCATTATCGCCTGTAGCACGAATTGACATACCAAGTGTTGTTCCAAGGAACCACCACAAGACAATAGCAATAATAGCCACAATAATAAGTGCTATAACCACCTTGTACCAATCACCGATAATACCGTTTCCTATTGTATCCTTGCCAATTGAGAATAATGTATCGCAACCAAATAGATTTGCAATTGACGAGAATCCCATAATAGCCAAATTCACTGTGTAAAGTCCTGTATTTACGATAATTCCCGCGAGAATAGATTCAACACCTAACTTTGTCTGCAAAAAAGCAGTTATGAATCCTGCCATTGCGCCGGAAATAATTGCTGCAAAAAGTGCAAGAATTGGGTGGCCCGCAAGAGTCACCATTGCTCCAACTGCACATCCTAGCGTAAAGCAACCGTCAGTTGTCAAATCAGCAATATTTAGAATTGTAAAAGAAATAAAAAGTGCTAAAGCAACTAGGGCGTAAATACACCCTAGTTCTAAAGCACTTTGAAATATCGAAATTGTAAATATAGACGACATTACTCAAACTCCTCTGCTGTCTGTATTTCTACGAAACCATCGCATAAATCACGAATTTTATCGTAGTCTAAGTTTAGAGCTTCTGCAGTATCTGTATTTACTGTAGCAGTTCCATTATCAAGAGTCTTTACTGGAAGTGTTGCTGGGTCCTTGCCATCAACCAAAACCTCCGCAACCATATTAGCTGTCTCTGTACCAAGAGTTGCATAGTTTACTCCATAACCAAGATATGCACCATTAAGTGCAAAAGAATCTGCACCACAGTAATGTGGGATACCTGCATCAATAAACTTCTCATAAATAGCAAGCTCAGAAGTCATTATTGTATTGTCAGTTGGTGTGAATACAGCCTCAACTCCCTCTGCAACAAGAGCATCTGCTGCAAGCATTACCTCATCATTTTTTGTTCCTGTTTTCTCAACATACTCTACGCCCTTTGCATCAAGATATTCCTTTGCAGCTGCAATTGGCGCTGCAGAAGCATCCTGGCCTTTATCATAAAGAAGACCTACTTTTTCCAAATCCCTATCCTGTGCAAACATTAAATCAAAAATAGCATCTGTATTCAATGCATCAGATGTACCTGTTACATTTGCCCCTGGTGCATCATTGCTAGCTACAAGTCCAGCTCCCTCAGGATCAGAAACTGCTGCAAATACTACCGGAATCTGATTATCCTCTGTCGCTGCCTGACAAATCATTGCTGTTGGTGTCGCAATAGGAACGAGAATATCAACCTCATCATTAATAAGCTCTGTAACAATCTGATTGATTGTTGTTGAATCAGCCTGACCATTGTAATAGTAATCTGCATATTCAAATGTGCAGCCCTTCTCCTCACCAAGTACATCAAGCTGCTTTTCAAGATTGTCAACAATCTGATTTAAAGAAGCATCATCAACATACTGAATGATTCCTACTTTATATACTGTACCTTCTGCTGCATTATCCCCTGAATTCTCACTGTCGTTGCTTGTGCTATTTCCACAGCCCACAAGCATTGTTCCTGCTAGAGTTGCAGCCAAAAGCATTGAAAACACTCTCTTTTTCATAGTTTATTCCTCCTCAAGCCTTCTACCTTACTAAATTAAATTATATTTTAACACAACACTTTAGTAAGTTAAAGTGGAAAATTATCAGAATAAACCACACTGCCATCCTGCAGAACCCACATAGCTTCCACGCCAGAAAGGCCCGCAATAAATGCCTGGCCTTCCTCTAGAGACATATTAAATACAGCCGTCGAAAAAGCATCTGCCCTTCCTGAATCATTTGTAACAATTGAGACCTGTTTAAATTCATCAGCTGGAAACAATGTGTCTGGATTTATAATGTGACAGTAACGCTTGCCATCTACCTCGTAGTATCTCTGATAGTCACCGCTTGAAACTACGCACTGCCCATTACTAATCTCTACAGCCTCTATATAGGCTTCTTCACTTTCGGTATCTGGATTCTGGATTCCAATATTATAATTCTTACCACCACTCTTTGTACCAATGCAAGAAATATTGCCTCCCACATTAAGCAAAATATGGTCAATCCCCTGTTCCTTGGCTGCCTCCACGGTGCATTGAACTGCATACCCCTTTGCAATACCTCCAACATCAAGTGACATTTCCGAATCCGCTAAATAAACCGTACTATTCTCGTCGTCTATAATAATATTCTCTATATCAATATGATTTGCAGCTTCCTCCAATTCTTCTAGTGATGGTAACGCTGCAGATTCCGGATTGGCATTCCCATTCTCCCTATAGGTATGCCAAATTGATAATACCGAACCCATGGCAATATTAACCTTACCATTAGTTTCGTAATATATTTCCTTACCAAATTCCAAAAACTCAATAATTTCTTCGTCGACTTCAATTGCTTTTATCCCAGCATTTTCATTAATAGTCTTCATGTTGTTAATTCCATCATAAGAATTGTATATGTCATAAAGATTATTGTAGTAAGTCAACTGCTCAATAATGAAAGCGGCATCTGAATTAAAATCATCTTCAGTTGTATCGTATCCATCTATTTCGGTTCTAGTATCAAACAAATCAAGTATGATTGTTGAATACTTGTCATAGCTAGTATTGCCTGCTGACGATGGCGAGAATACTTTGTAAATGATTAATGCCATTAATAATAGAATTGTTAATACTGATATTATTTTTCCCTTTTTCATAGTTTCGATTGTATCACAATTCTATTTTGTAAAACATTGAATAAAACAAATTCTAGCGTCCGTACTCAACTGGGCCTTTAGCATTATTTGTTGAATCATGGTCTATTCCTTTTAGCAAATCAGAATATTCATCAACAGTAACTGTCCCTGTTTCATCTTCAGCCTTTTGAAATGATTTGTGTTGTAAGGTGGCAACAGTTTTTGTAGGCGCACACTCTACTGTATTTGTTTGATGCTTTAAAAGAGAGCCTCCGTTGATTATATAGGCGCTGCACATTATTGAAATGCCAAGCAATGAAACAATAAATAATCTGTTAACCACCTTTACCATTTTTTCTCCTCCTTTTCTTAAATTAGCGTATTTTTTCTTTCTGAGTAGCATACTACTACTAATAATGCCCTTCGTCAATACTTTATTTCATTTTTTACAAAAAAATACCTCCGACTCTGTTTCCAGAATTGGAGGCGTATACTATTAGCCCTAATCAATGTGGTATTCAAGCTTCTGTAAATCTGTCAGCTCTTTATCCCCATATTTTTTTTGAGCTTCTTCTATTAATTCATTCATATTTTTAAATTTAAATGCACAAATGTCATTTGAATTTGCACATATTATCATTTGGGTTTCAGGAATGAAAACTCGGCCGTGCTCTATGTAGCTTAGCTCACCCATGCTATCCAAGTCTATGATAGACATTCCTACATAATTTGAAACAATAAGTCTATTATTCTGGATATCCACCTGACAATAATCATACTCATTAGTTTGACTAGCAAATTTCAAAACATACTCATCTTTTTCTAGATCATAAATTCTAAAATATAAATCAGCACCCTGGAGGTAAAGCTTTGTATTATCCTCTGAGAATTGTACAAGGCCTGTATAGCTTGTAGCATAAAAACTTGTATCGTCAGTGCACTCCATAGTTTCAATATCGTACACTCTCAAATGTCCATCATTTGATACAGTGGCCATCTGCTTTCCATCACTACTAATCCTAAGGATTTCACATCTGTAATCAGTAATAAGCTGCTCGCCTTTATTCTTTTCTACATCATATTTCTCTACAGAATGATTTCCAGAAATATTAAGGTAATAAATTGTCTTTCCATCATTTGTTATTACCGGATCAGAAAATGAAGCAATACTATTCTCTCCTTGGTTAACAACCTTCTGATCAGACATGCTAATAACAAAGAACTGATTTGAATATGTGAATAGTAAGTATTCTCCATTTTGAGAATAATGGCATTCAGCTGTGTAGCCATCAACATACTTTTCACTATCAAGCTTATCCTTTTTAATATCATAGGTATAAATTGAACCTCTTGAAGAAGGAACAACTATAGTATTTTCATCTGCATATCTGGCGTTATTATAGTCCGCATTTGGCACCGAAAATGAACCAGTCTCTTCTCCATTTGTAGCATCAATTATAGTGAAGCTATAGGAATAATCCGCATCCCCCAAGCTGCACGCCGCCACGTAAGAATCGCCTCTAGGACTAATTGCTGGAACCGAACTGATCCGGCTTTCCAGCTCGCTCTCGTAAAGCATCGATTCGTCCTTTGAATACTTCATGATAATTAAATCCGGACTACGATATGTTCTCGCCACTAGGTATCCTGATCTAATGTCAAAATCCATCATTGAATTCTTACATACATTAATCACATTGTCAGTTACTGATTTGTTTATATCCGTAGGATAAAGTGTAACCGTTCCATCCGCAGTTCCAACAAAAATGTAGGAACCATCAAGATTGAATCCTATTTTTTGAATGTAATTATCCGAAGAAATAGTTGTTATCTCTTCACCTGTTTCCAGGTCTAATAAATGTACATCCTTTGTTCCATTTACAATAAAGCGACCGCATTCTTCTCCATCGATAGTTGCATAAGAAGATGCAACATATGAATAGCTTGAGCTTTGCACACTTCCATTGTAAACAAAATCCTTTCTCCACAACTCTGAACCTGTATCAACATTAATTTTCTGTGCGCAGAATGTTCTAGTCTCGTAGCTAAATAAATCATCCTGGGTAATAGAGGATATTGCCAACGCCCCATCAACTGTAAACTTAACATCCAAAACAGCATTGCCGTACACCGGTGCGTCAACATACTCATCAGTCTCAAGATTAAAAATAGAGACATAAATAGGATCTTCATCGCTAATGGCAGATGTTATTACCGCCATATGCTTCATATCCCCATCAACAACCATATGAGATCCAAAGTCCTCTTCAAGATGATTTTCATACCTCTTTATTTCTTTTCCTGTGGATGTATCAATATAAATCACATATCTATCAGAGCAAAGAACAGCAATATCCTGTTTTACTCCTATATATCCACCTGAAATATAGTCATCTTCTGGTCCCTTGACATTGTAAACTTCATCTCCATTATCATCATATGCATGAAGACCTGTAGAGTTAATTACAATCGCATATTCACTGGAAAATCCTATTTCAAAAATTGTATCCTGAAATCCGTAATCGCTATAGCCAATTGGTAACTCGTAAAGCTTTTCTCCGGATTCTATATCCCAAACATAAATGGTCTTTGTAGTATCGTAACTGATGACTTTAGTGCCGTCATTCTTTTCAACAAAATCACTTACTTGAATATTATGGGATAAAAGCTTATCGTTGCGCATCTCAGCACCTATATCATAGCAATCAAGAGCTTGAGAAAGGGCATACATTGCCTCTGGGACAAAAGGACGCTCCTCATCAATTGGTAGTCCATTCATTGCAAGCAAGGCTGCCGTCTGCCTATCACCATTTTCTAGCACCTCAAGTGACTGCGCTGCTAAAACTTTTGATTCGTTTGCAAGCTTTTGCTGATACTCTTCATTTATTTTGGCTAGGTTGTAAGCATTGTATAAACCAAAGGCAACAGCAAGCCCAACTATTACTGTGGCAACACTAAGTGATATTACCATGATTTTGTGCAACTTGCGCTCGCGATGACGCTGCTTTAAATCATCATAATCTACATGAAGAATTGATGCCGCCAAACGCAGGCTTTCTGTCTTTAATTTTTTCTTTACAACAGATTTTTTATCTCCGCGAACATCTGCTGCAAGCGGCTCAACCGGGTTACCATTCTCATCAGTCAAAATTTGCTGTGGGAACGATTCTTCAGGCTCCCCATCCACAAGTACTGCAAGAACATTTTCTCGTCCATGCATGGAAATAAAGGTATCAATTTCCTTCATCACCCAATAGGAATCCTTGGTTTGAGGCGAGCATATTACTATCAAGAATTCAGCCTCCTGCAAGGCTGCCTCTATATTGCTTCCAAGATCACTACCAATAGGTAGTTCTTCCTGATCTCTAAATACTCTGTTTATCTTTTTTCTGCCAATTTGTTTTTGAATCTTTTTTGGAATTTTGGCAGTCTCCAGTTGCCTGTGTAATTTCTTAGCTACATACATATCCCGCTCAAGATGCCTGTAGCTAATAAAAGCATCATATTTCATTCATCATTCTCCCAATAACTAATAACTCGCAATCAGGCGAACGATCCTAACACTCTTTTCCATTCACTAATGTTCATTTCAAAGAGGTTAGAGATTGTTCACTACTGCTAATTTTACATATAAAAAAATGGATGTGCCGAAATATACGGCACATCCACAATTTTACTCAATTTCCTAGTTTTCGTCCACAAAACGCTGAATATTACTTGCATTTGCGTAACGCTTTACTTCATCTCCATTTACTACAACAAGAGTAGGCGCCTGCATTACACCGTACTTTTTAGTTAAATCCTGCTGCTCCTCAGCATCTACAAGGATATATTCCTCGTCCTCAAGAATCTCCTTTGCACGAGCACAGTTTGGACAAGTCTTTGTTGTGAAAAGGTATTTTACTCCAGTCTCTGGCTCCTCTGAAACTATCTCAAGATTAACCTCTGGTATTTCCTTTTCTACACGCTTTGCATAGTCCTCGCCAGCACGTCTGCAAACAGAACCAGCTATATCATAGAGCTTACGATTCTTGAACTCCTGAGTCTTACCCTCATTCCAGTTCTGAACAGGACGATAGTATCCAGTGATACGGCTATATACTTCAGCTGTCTTTCCGCAATGTGGGCATGTATAATGCTCACCAGAAATATAGCCATGTTCCTTACATACAGAGTATGTAGGTGACAATGTGTAATATGGCAATCTATAATTCTCAGCAATCTTGCGAACAAGGTTTGCTGCTGACTCCCATGTAGGAAGCTTTTCACCGATGAAAGCATGGAATACTGTACCAGATGTGTAAAGTGTCTGGAGCTCATCCTGAACATCAAGGGCATCAAAAATGTCTGAAGTATATTCTACAGGCATATGTGAGCTGTTTGTATAGAATGGAGTATCTCCTTCCTTTCCAGCTGTAATAATATCTGGGAATTCTTCTCTATCATGCTTTGCAAATCTGTATGTTGTAGACTCTGCAGGAGTAGCCTCCAAGTTGTAGAGATCTCCATACATTTCCTGATAATCAGAAAGACGCTCACGCATGTGATTGAGAACATCCTTTGCAAACTGCTGTGTCTTCTCATTTGTCATATCAGCACGAAGCCAATTAGCATTGAGGCCAACCTCATTCATACCAATAAGACCAATTGTTGAGAAGTGGTTTGCAAATGTACCAAGATATCTCTTTGTATATGGATACAAGCCCTCATCAAGAAGCTTTGTAATAACGCCACGCTTAATCTTTAATGAACGAGCAGAAATATCCATAAGCTTGTCTAAACGAGCATAGAAATCTGCCTCATCCTTTGCCTGGTATGCAATACGAGGAAGGTTGATTGTAACAACACCAACTGAGCCTGTGCTCTCGCCTGAACCAAAGAAACCACCTGACTTCTTGCGAAGCTCACGAAGATCAAGACGTAGACGGCAGCACATTGAACGAACATCACTTGGCTCCATATCTGAATTAATATAATTGCTGAAATATGGTGTGCCATACTTTGCTGTCATTTCAAATAAAAGTCTATTATTCTCTGTGTCAGACCAATCAAAATCACGTGTGATTGAATATGTAGGAATTGGATACTGGAATCCACGTCCATTAGCATCACCTTCAATCATAATCTCAAGGAATGCCTTATTTACCATATCCATCTCTTTTTTGCAGTCCTTATACTTGAAGTCCTGATTCTTGCCACCAACAATTGCTGGAAGCTCTGCCAAATCATTTGGTACAGTCCAATCCAATGTAATATTTGAGAATGGTGCCTGTGTACCCCAACGAGAAGGTGTATTTACACCATAAATAAATGCCTCAAGGCACTTCTTAACTTCTTCGTATGAAAGATTGTCAGCCTTTACGAAAGGAGCAAGATATGTATCGAATGATGAGAATGCCTGAGCGCCTGCCCACTCATTCTGCATAATTCCAAGGAAATTAACCATCTGGTTACAAAGCACTGAAAGATGCTTTGCTGGGGCAGATGTAATCTTTCCAGTAATACCGCCTAAGCCTTCCTGAATAAGCTGTTTTAATGACCATCCTGCACAGTATCCTGTAAGCATCGAAAGATCATGAATGTGGATATCTGCTTTACGATGAGCATTTGCAATTTCCTCATCATAAATCTCTGAAAGCCAGTAATTTGCAGTGATTGCACCAGAGTTAGAAAGGATAAGACCACCTACAGAATAAGTAACTGTAGAATTCTCTTTTACTCTCCAATCCTCTACCTTTACATAGCTATCCACAACATTTTTATAGTCTAAAACAGTAGACTTCATGTTGCGCATCTTTTCGCGCTGCTTTCTATATAGGATGTATGCCTTTGCTACATCTGTATAGCCAGTCTGCTCAAGAACATTCTCCACAGAATCCTGGATATCCTCTACTGAAATCTTGCTGTTTTTTATTTTGGTTTGAAAATCTGCTGAAACGCGAAGTGACAATAAGCCGATAATATCGTCATTATATTCCTTCCCTGTTGCCTCAAAAGCTTTTGCGATTGCATCGTTAATCTTCCCCAAATTGAACTCTGCAATTTCTCCATCTCTTTTAACTACTTCAAACAATTCTACTCACCAATTTTCCTTTCTTCGTATTTAAATTCTGTCAAAAAAAGGACTCCCCCCTGAACCTTTGTTATGCCTTAGATTTGTGTATTTCTTTAAGGTACTTTCGACTTGAATATATGTTATCAAAATGTAGGGTTGTGGGTCAATGTTAAATCACTATATATTGTGCTTTTCGTCATTATTACCTAAATTATTCTTTTTCTTTTGAATATATTATAGGTAGAATTACGATTCAACACACACAATATTTGGTATTTAATCATAAAAAAGACACACTATATGTAGTGCGCCTTTTTCTAGATTTTTATCGTGTTTGTAAGAATATTAGCTCCTTTTGAGCATCTTCATCATTAGGGTAAGATTCAAGATATTGTGTCAATGCATCACACGCTTCAGAGAATCTATTTAGCCCTTCGAGGGCTGCAACTTTGCCCTTCATTAAATCCGGCAGATTGTCTATTGACTCGAGGCTCAACCCTGCATCGTAATAATTCAGTGCATTCTCATAATTGCCACTAGATATTTCTATGTCACCTAAAACTGCCAATGCCTCACTGGTCACATCATCCGAAGATGCATATTCCTCTAGGAGAGTCTGGGCAGAAACATAATCTCCCTGATCTTGAAACAGCTTTGCGAGATACAGTCTTGCTTCTACTATGTCGTCATCGACAGCCTCCTGAAGCAGTTGCTGCGCTTGAGTAGTATCACCAAGAATGTAATATATTCTTCCTTTGTAATATTTTGCATTAGATGAATCATCAGAAATCTCAAGAGCCTGATTTAAATACACCAGTCCTTGATCCGCATATCCCAGAGCTTCTAGGTTTTCATATATCTCTATATATAAAAGGTAATTCTTTTCGTCCACCGCAACCGCAGAATCATAATCTAAAATCGCTTGCCCGATTTCCCCTTCTTCTGCATAAATGCTGCCTCTCAGGAAATAAGGCGCATAGTTGTCCGAATCATATTTTATCAACGCCGTATATGTATCAACAGCGTCTTCGAAATTACCAGAATTAAACTGAGCTGCCGCCTTGTAGTAATTAATATCAATCTCTAAGTCAGTGACCTTTCCAATTGAGCAAGCAAGAGCTTCATTAAATATGGATATTGCATCCTCATAATTTCCAGCATCCATTGCCTCAATTCCCTGGTCTCGAAGAGATATTTCTTTTTCGCTATATTTAGAGCAACTAGTAGTCCCTAGCGCCATATATGTAATTAATAAAAGTGCTAAAATCCTATTTCTCATAGTGATAATTCTATCAAAGTACATATCCTTTGTGTAGTGAAAACTTGTAACATATTTTTAATGTTATGGTATAATTATTTCTACTATTATTCAAAAAGGAGTAGTCAATTGGACCAATCTATATTAATTAGACTGATAATTTTAATTATATTACTGGCTTTATCAAGTTTCTTCTCGTCAGCAGAAACAGCCCTTACAACCGTAAATGAAATCAAGATTAAAACAATGGCTGACGATGGCAATAAGAAAGCCCTTCGGGTTCTCAAGGTCGTTAATCGTCCTAAGAAAATGCTCTCGGCCATATTAATAGGTAATAACATCGTTAACCTTTCTGCATCTTCGCTAGCCACCACTTTGGCGATTGATATCCTTGGTAGTACTGGTGCTGGTATCGCGACGGGAATTCTTACATTATTAATATTGATATTTGGCGAAATCACACCGAAATCTCTCGCCACTAGCTATTCCACCACTCTCAGTATAAAGTTTGCGCCTATAGTTGGCGCACTAATGTGGATACTTACTCCAGTTATCTTAGCTGTAAATTTTTTATCAGGTATTTTCATCAAGCTGTTTGGCATTGATCCAGATTTCAAAGATACTACAATCACCGAGGAAGAGATTCGTACCATGGTGGATGTCAGTCACGAGAATGGCGCCATCGAGGGTGATGAACGAACCATGATTCACAAGGTTTTCGATTTTTCTGATGCCAATGCAAAAGAAGTCATGATTCCTCGAATTGACATGACCATGGTGGATGCTGATATAAGCTATGCAGAATTGATAAATGTATTCAAAGAGGATATGTACACACGCCTTCCTGTATGTGAGCCAGACACTGATAAGGTAATAGGCATCGTAAACATGAAGGACTTCTTGGGACTAAATCCTCCCGAAGATTTCTCCATTAGAAATTATCTCAGAGATGCATACTTTACTTATGAGATGAAAAATGTATCTGACTTATTTGACGAAATGCGCAGGGAAGCAGTTTCTCTCTCAATTGTTTTAGATGAATACGGTGATCTCTCTGGAATGATTACCCTCGAGGATTTACTAGAGGAAATCGTCGGAGAAATCCGTGACGAATACGACTCCGATGAAGAAGATCCTGTTGTCAGATTAAGTGACCGAGAATATCAAGTACTAGGCTCCATGAATTTGGAAGATTTATGTGACATCATTCCACTTGGATTTTCCAGCGAGGATTATGATACCATCGGCGGTTACATTATCGGTGCCTTTGATCATTTTCCAAATGTTGGAGAAACCTATGTATCAGAAGATGGTACTATCATCCGAGTACTTGCAGTTGAAAAGAAGCGAATCACAAAGCTTCGCATCAAATTACCTGCTCAAGCTGCTGAGTCGTAAAATACCACAAATGCACTATAAGGCCCATTCCACCTGCCAATTGGTAAAAAGAATTTATCCTTTTACAGGTGCCTAGGGCCATTTTTTTATTACAAAAATCTCGTGCAAGATTTCCGTCACGCTTTTTGCATTCTACAACGCCAGTATCATAATGCAGACATATAAAACTCATTATTCCTATTGTGTGAACAATTACCAAGACATACATGCTTATATCTGTATGTAGCCGCACAAAAGCAATCGAATTCATAATTAGAAACAATATTTGTGCAATTATATTCTTTAGCCTTTGTCTTTTGAATTGTCTAGAAATGAGTTTTCCACAATTGTCCCATTCCGCAATTTTAATCATTGCTTCATTTCTTAATTCTTCGTAATCAAATAGTTTATACTCTCCAAATTTCAATTCCTCATCAATTATATTTCCATGAATATAGCTAATAGGCCCACAGCCTATTTTTTTCTCTATATAATCAAAGCCTGATTGTATGTAATCTTTGTCATTTGTAGCCTTTTCCTGCCTTTTGATTCCCTGTAATATATATTTTTTTAATCTTTTGTCTTTACCTAGGGAATAATAGACTTCTAGTAGCAATTGATTGCCATTACTACATTTAGGCATATAATACAGCACTCTTTTTATATACAGAATTTGATCCTGCCGTAGCTTTTTTCCTTCAATATTCCTGTATAGATAATAAAGAATTGTGCATAAACTCACGCCAATCCAAAGCTTGGCGCACTCTATAATAATATTCAGTTGCATAATTGTCCTTAATGGGAAAATATAAGAATTTTAAACAAAAAAACGACACGCGAAACGCGTGCCGCTAGGATATCATATTTTAATTATTATTTCAACCGCTTATACAGTCTCTGGTTCTGGATACTCAACTCCAAAAGTCTCAACTGTAACCTTCTTCATCTTCTGCTCCTCTACAGGACGATCTGACCAATCAGTTGCTGTCTCAGCAATCTTGTTTACAACATCCATTCCCTCGATAACCTTTCCGAATGCTGCATAATCTCCGTCAAGGTGTGGGCTTGTCTGATGCATAATAAAGAACTGGCTTCCTGCTGAATCAGGAATCATTGTACGAGCCATTGAAAGAACGCCTGGCTCATGCTTTAAGTCATTTTTGAAACCATTGCTTGAGAACTCACCCTTGATAGAATATCCTGGGCCTCCCATTCCTGTTCCATCTGGATCTCCACCCTGAAGCATAAAGCCCTTGATTACTCTGTGGAAGATAACTCCATCATAGAAGTTGTGGTTAATCAAGCTAATAAAGTTATTAACTGTGTTTGGAGCGATTTCTGGATAAAGCTCAGCTTTCATGATATCGCCATTTTCCATTTCGATTGTAACTACCGGATTCTGTGCCATAATTAATTCTCCTTTAAACTTTTTCAACTTGTTACATTCACAATCCTTAGTGTCTCTTACATTCACTACATGTTCATTTCAGAGACCTAAGAGATTGTGAATTACAAGTTGCTCTTTAATCTTTCTAAAATTTCTTTAGCACTTACGAGATGCTCATTTGCCACATCAAAGATACGACCAGCATCTGCTGCTGTAGCAAAGCTTCTATCCATTGGCATCTTGCCAAGAACAGGAATATCAAGCTCGGCTGCAATCTCATCAATATGGCTCTCACCAAAGATTTGAATTTTCTTTTCACAATCTGGGCACTGCACATATGAATAGTTTTCCACAACTCCAAGTACTGGAATGTGCATCATATCTGCCATATTGTAAGCTTTCTTTACAATCATCTGTACCAAGTCCTGTGGGCTAGTAACAATTACGATTCCATCTACTGGAAGTGACTGGAATACGGTAAGAGGAACATCTCCTGTTCCTGGTGGCATATCTACAAATAGATAATCCAACTCGCCCCAAGCAACATCTGTCCAGAACTGCTTTACAACACCAGCGATAACAGGACCTCTCCAAATAACTGGAGCCTCCTCATCATCAAGAATAAGGTTGATTGACATAATCTTTGTGCCATCCTCTGCAACCTCTGGTAGCATAACACCCTCAGCATTTGCTGCAGCTGGGCCATGAACACCAAACATCTTTGGAATTGATGGTCCAGTAATATCGGCATCAAGGATACCTACCTTATAACCTGCTCTTGCCATAACTCCTGCGAGAGAAGATGTAACAAGTGACTTACCGACGCCACCCTTACCAGAAACTACGCCAATAACGTGCTTTATATTAGACTCTGCATTTGGTGCCTCCAAAAAAGATGTATTTCTAACACCCTGCTTTGCAGCCTCAGCAGATGGGCATCCTTCGCAAGAGCCACGACTACAAGAACTTGCTGAAGAACATGAACTATTTTCTGCCATTATTAGACCTCCTATATATTCATTTATTAACATCTAGCAATATACATTCGCCAATCGATTATAACATATATGCCTTAATTTTTAATGATTTATTTACAATACATTGAATTTACTAAGCGTTACAGCTTGTTGATATACATATCAACATAAATACAGAGTTATCCACAATTTCCACAATCATATTTTTAAAGTTGAGGATAACTTCACTTATTCACTTTATCAACATTTTATTCGCGGACACAATTTTTGAAAAATCCTTTATTTTTAAGGGATAGATTCAATTTTTGTCTTTTTGATGCAAAATTCAACGAACAAACTTTTCCCACAAAGTTATCCACAATTGTAAATAACTAAGCATTTTGTTGAAATTCTCATTTGAATAATGGATAATCAGATAGGAAATAAATTAGGTTACAAGGAGTATCCATGACAGACACAAAAAAAATATTATCTTTTGCAGTCGAGCTTGGTGATTGTCTACTTCGCAACGGAGCAGAAGTATACAGAGTCGAGGATAGCGTATTAGCAGTTCTCAATTCCTATGACATCACAAACTGCGATGTGTACGTTCTTAGCAATGGAATATTTGCAAGTGCTGACGAAGAAACAGAGCATGCCAGTTCAATGATTAGACATGTACCAATGTACCCAATGCACTTGAGTAGAATCGCAGCACTAAATAGTATATGCAGGGAAGTTTGCGCAAAGACAATCACCATAGAAGAGGCATCAAAAAAATTAGAAGAATGTAAAAAAATTCAAGGCTACAATCTTCTTACATTATTATTAGCAACAGGAATAGGTTGCGGAGGATTCGCTTATCTATATGGAGGCTCTCCTTTAGATGCGATTATGGCCATAGTAGTAGGATTCGTCCTTCGATTATTTTTATATTTTGAGGGGAAATCAAATCACTCGAAGACAGTTACAAACGTACTCGGCAGCGTCGTTGTTTCAATAGTATCCATTTTATTTTACGCAATCGGATTACCTGTTCATTATGACAAAATTATCATTGGTGGAATAATGCCATTAGTCCCTGGAATTCCACTCACAAACAGTATTCGTGATTTCATCAATAGCGACTACTTATCTGGCTCGATTCGATTAATAGACGCATTATTAACAGCCTTCTGCATAGCTGTAGGCGTAGGTATCGTCATCACAATTGGACAATTAATTGCGGGAGGTGCTTACATCTAATGTGGATTAATTATATTACTGAATTTATAGTTGCCATGGTGGCAACAATTGGTTTTGCCATAGTCTTTTCTGCACCAAAGAAGGAATTATTCTTCTGTGGTGTATCCGGAGCTATTGGTTGGATTTTTTATTCTATATTCAACACTATGCTGTTGGCTCCAACTTTGGGAAATGTAGTTGGTTCGGCAGTGCTTACAGTATTTTCAAGAGCACTTGCCGCTAAACGCAAAAATCCCGTCACCATTTACCTTATAACAGGAATTTTCCCATTGGTACCTGGTGCCGGAATTTACTATACTTCCTATTATTTAATTATGAATGACATGTCAAACTTTTCTAATTACGGATTAATGACAATTAAAACAGCAGGTGCAATTGTTATGGGAATCATTCTTGGAATGGCATTCCCTCAAAGTTGGTTTAATAGATTTTTTGCACCTTCCTGTCGTAAGTAATCAAGCCATTCAATTCATCTTCTATATCAGTGGCTTGTGTAAAAACAGCTCCGCAAAGTCCCTCTTTCTCGAGGGACTTTATTTTTGCCATAAGCTCCTCATAAGCAACTTGTAAATCTCTAGCAGTCTCAAATTTCTTGTAACCATAAATAGCATCACGCTTTACATGATTATCTATCTTTTGTGAGAATCCACCATATTCAGAGATGACATATGGTCTAGGTCCATGCTTTACACGCAGTTCTTCAAAATAAATATGTTCAGAATATACATCCCCACAATCCTCATGAAACCAGCCAGAAGCCCCATCAAAAGGCCTTGTTGAATCGTATTTCTTCGCATACTCTAAACAATTCTTTGCATTAAACTGACCCCAACCTTCATTAAACAAACACCATTGTCCAATCGAAGGCACATTGTATAATTGTTCGATTATTTCCTCGCATTCTCCGAACCAAACTTCCTTTGACAACTCGCTTCGTCTTCCGGTAAATCTGAGGAATAGTTTATTCTTATCCTTAGTATTGCCAAAAGGTCTGAGAACTGTAGGCAAATGGCAAATCATTTTCATATCGTACTTTGTTCCACCATTTACAATATCCTGCCATACAATCATGCCAATCCGATCGCAGTGAAAGTACCATCTCATTGGCTCGACCTTGCAATGCTTACGAATCATATTAAATCCCAAGGATTTAATAGTTTCAATATCATAAATCATCGCATCATCACTCGGAGGAGTCATCAGGCTCTCTGGGTAATATCCTTGATCCAATACACCATTCATGAAATATGGCTCATGATTTAACGTGAGTCTCGGAATCCCCTCTTCATCCATGCCTACTCCAAATTCTCTCATCGCAAAATACGTGCTAAAGCTGTCTTTTCCATATTCTATTTGAAGAAAATATAAATTTGGCGTTTCAGGAGTCCAAAGCTTATATTGATTCAAATCTATACGTATAAACACGCGGGAAGTAGTTGTTTTTTCAATCTCAAACCCTTTTATTAAATCTTGATTAGATGATTCGATTTTAATCTTATCCTTTATCTTTGAAACATAAAGTTCAAGATATAATCTATCATTATCAATATCTGGAGTAACTCGAATTTCCGAAACATAATTCTTCGGTACCCACTCCATCCATACTGTCTGCCAGATTCCGCTTTGCGCACTATACCACATACCACTTGGCTCCAAACTCTGCTTTCCTCTAGCATAACCAATTTGATCTGTATAGTCCCTCACTCGAACTTTTAATTCATTACTCCCCTCAATAACATAATCAGTGATATCAAAGGAAAATGATGTATATCCTCCCTCATGTGTGCCCAAATTAATCCCATTGATGGACACCTGTGCCACCTGATCTACCGCACCGAAATGGAGAATTAAATGTTTTGATTTTTTTACTTTTTCTAAAGCAAAAGTCCTAGTATATTCTAGCGTCTCGGTTGGAAGTAATATGTGTCTATTTGTTCCTGACAGGATAGTCTCCGGAGAAAATGGAACCTCAATTAGTCCGCTTTCAATAACATTATTCACCGAATCCGAAATCGAATAATTCCATTTACCATTCAGATTAATGTATGACTTTCGTTGCAATTGTGGACGCGGATACTCCTGTAATCCCGTGTACTTAAAATCAGTTTGCAATTCGTATCGGGCAGCATTTTTGTCCGGTATACTAATAGCAGAAAAAATAGCCTTCCAATCCATAACCCCTCCTAAATTCTTATCTCAGAATTCTTTTTAGCAACCCACTTTCTATATACAATAGTCAAACAAATACTATGAACAGTCAATGTCAAAAACCAACTTCCAGGATATGAGAAGAACAACACTGATTGTGTGTGGTGAATTTGGAAGAATGTTGCAATCCAAATTAATCGTGTCACACATGCTCCTAACAATGAAACAACCATAGGGATTGTTGAATAACCAAGGCCTCTTAAACCTCCAGTCAAAGAGTCCATTACGCCACATAGAAAATATGGGCAGCACACCCAGAATAATCTTATTGTTCCTGCAGCAATTGCAGCCGAACTATCTGTATATATTCCTAGTAATGTTTCTGAAAAGAAATAAGCTGCATTTCCCATCACAAGACCTACTATCGTAACAATACCTAAACATTCAAATATAACCCTTTTTACTCTCTTCTCATTACCTGCACCAAAATTCTGCCCAGTGAAGGTAACACAAGTTTGAGAAACTGAGTTCATAGATACATAAACAAACCCTTCTATAGATCCTGCCGCAGAAGAGCCAGCAATTGCGGCTGTTCCAAAAGAATTAATTGCAGATTGAATAACTACATTTGAAAGCGAGAAAACACTTCCTTGTATACCTGCCGGAAGACCAATTTTTATTATCTTAGAAAGAACCTTCTTATCTATTCGCACATTTGAAAGCACTAATTTCATTGGACCTTCTTGTTTTATTAAATAAAGAGTTAACAAAATAGCAGATATGTAATTGGCAGTTGCAGAGGCAATTGCTACGCCTGCGACACCAAGACCAAACGCTATAACTAAAACTAGATTTAATAATACATTTACAACACCAGCAATTGATAAAAATACCAAAGGGTGCGTTGTATCACCTGAAGCTCTAAGTATTGCAGCCAAGAAATTGTAAAGCATGGCTGCTGGCATCGCCAAGAAATAAATTTTTATATAGAGGGCTGCCAAAGGCAAAACATCCTCTGGTGAACCCATTAATTCCAACATCGGTCTTGCGCCAAACAATCCAACGAATACTAATATTAGACCTCCGATAAGAGAAAACGCAACGCTAGTATGTAAGGTCTTTTTCACATCATCATAATGCTTTGCACCAAAAAATTGAGCTGCACAAACATTTGCACCGACAGAAATACCAATGAATAAATTTGTCATTAAATTAATTAGGGAACCAGTAGAACCAACTGCCGCAAGACTAGCCTCACCGGCAAATCGCCCCACAACAATTACATCAGCTGCATTAAATAATAGTTGCAACACACCTGATAGAATAATCGGAATTGTAAAGATTATTAATTTGCCCAGAAGTGGGCCATGTGTCATATCGAGTTTTGATGATTTCATAGCATGATTTTACCACTAAAATACACTGAAGGCGAGCCATAATTGACTCGCCTTCATAAATTAAAGAAAGAAATTATAGGAAAAATCTAATCTAAATAGTTAGAGTAGATATTGCCTCGGAATTAGTTCTGAGCAGCTAACTCAGCCTTAAGAGCCTCTGTAAGTGCTGGAACAATCTTGTTAAGATCTCCAACGATACCGTAATCAGCAACATCAAAGATAGGAGCTGACTCATCCTTGTTGATAGCGATGATGATATCTGACTCTTCCATACCTGCTGTATGCTGAATAGCACCAGAGATACCGATAGCGAAGTATACGTTTGGACGAACAGTTTTACCTGTCTGACCAACCTGAAGATCCTTTGGCTTCCAGCCTGAATCTACAACCGCACGTGAGCAAGATACTGTACCGCCAAGAACCTCTGCAAGGTCATCAAGGAGCTTGAAG
>JAEEGH010010777.1_pt1 | contig 20881 bp, 18 predicted proteins | sample 9134181 | NCBI WGS metagenome assembly JAEEGH01 (sample SAMN16246544, study PRJNA631951) | gut metagenome | biome: gut microbiome; feature: rumen; material: DP-attached | host: Bos | place: Iran: Karaj | collected 2018-10
AACGCGCTTTCTGTGGAAAGTTCAGATCCTGCTGTAATGAACAGGTTCCGTCATGTTATAGACAGAGTGCTTGATGAGATGACTGAAAGCCGGGACGATGATCCCAACCTTGTAACATCAGTTATAACGCGACTTATACCGCCGGATGAAAGCGTAGAGCCGGACGAGGCGTTCTTTTCTGCCGCTTGCATCCGTATTCCGGGCGCGGTAAAATCCGTATATCCTAAATCATACAACCAGGCAGAGCTTGTTCAGTCCATGCGCCATAACAGCGTAGTTCTTTGCATGGGTCCTGCCGGCTCCGGAAAAACGTTTCTTGCCGTTGCCGAGGCACTTAACCAACTGCTTTCTGGCGAAGTTTCGCGGCTGGTACTTACGCGCCCGGTCGTTGAGGCCGGCGAGAGTCTTGGCTTTTTGCCAGGCGATTTTGAGCAGAAAATTTCACCATATCTTAAACCATTGTTCGATGCGATTGAGTATCTTTTGCCAAGGGGAATGCCTGAAAAACTTACAGAAGCCGGCGCGATAGAGATAGCTCCGCTTGCGTACATGCGCGGAAGAACGCTCAATAACAGCATCCTTATACTAGATGAAGCCCAGAACACAACAAGAGAGCAGATGAAGCTGTTCCTTACAAGAATGGGCGAAGGGTCGAAGGCTTTTGTAACCGGCGACATAACACAAATAGATCTTCCTTCAAGAATTCCGTCCGGGCTGATTCATGCCTGCCACGTTTTGCGCGACATTGACGGAATAAAGATAATGCGGATGTGCGGAAGCGATATAGTGCGCAATCCGCTCGTAAGGAAGATAGTACAGGCATACGAGGATGACGAAGAAAAGTGATAAAAAAGAAGAGAAGGTTCTGAACCGCTTCTATAAGGGTTTCTACGACAATTCAAGCCGGATAATAGTCATTGTCTGCTGGTTCATCGCTTCCCTTTTGATAGCGTTCGTCCAGGTTTCAACATCAGAAACAGTTCTTTCTTTTTCTATGGACGATTTTAAGGTCGGTCAGATTTCCGACAGAACAATAACGGCGGAACGAGATTTGCCGCCAGATTTGGAGTTTCCGTTTGAGGTTTCAAAGGGCGAGATGATTGTTGAGCGCGGCTTCCCTATTTCGGAGCAAGCGTTGAACAAGCTTAAGAAGATGGCAGGAACCCCTGCGTACATAGATTCAAGCGCGTTCTGGGATGCGGTATTGTATTTGCTGTGCCTTATCCCGCTTATCTTCTTCTTGTATTCGCCGTCCGTGCTTGGCTATAAGCAGAAAAAGCGCGAACAGATTTTTATAGCGTCGAGCCTTTGTTTTGTCTTTGCGTTCGCTGTTTTTATACCGTTGTTTTTCAACATCCACAATATGTTCTATTTCGCGATCGCCATACCGGGCGCATTTGCCGCAATAATGATAACCGTTATGTTTGGCCATATGAGCGCGCTTTTCTATTCGATAGTGACGTTTTTTCTAGTCCTGTTCGCAGCGTCTTATAACGTCGTTCCGGCCATATTTGAGTTCGCGTCCTGCCTTTCTGCCGTGTACATCGTAAGGCGCATAAAGCACCGGTTCGACATGGTTATGGCATCGCTCGTGCTTGTCGTCGTGAATGTGGTGATTCAGTTCCTTCTTACGATAATCTACGGCGGAAAGTTCCTTGACCTGCCGCTCGCTCTTACGGGTGTCGCGCTCAACGGCTTCCTTTCGTGTATACTCGCGCTCGGCTTTATAACGCCGTTTGAGCTTATCCTTAACACAGCGTCTGTTTTCCGTCTGATGGACCTTTCGGACTTGAACACGCCTATAATGCGCCGCCTTCTTCTTGCCGCTCCGGGCACGTACAACCACTCTATGATGGTTGCGACACTGGCAGAGAGCGCGTGTGCTGAAATCGGGGCGAATTCGCTCCTTGCGCGTGTCGGTGCATACTACCACGACCTTGGAAAGATTGACCAGCCCGAATACTTTGTAGAAAACCAGAGCGGCAGCAACAAGCACGACGACATAAACCCGCGTCTCTCTGTTTCCGTGATCAGGAGCCACGTCAAAAAAGGCGTCGAAAAAGCCCGCCAGCTAAGGCTTCCGGAAGAAGTAATCGACATAATTTCAGAGCATCACGGAAACAGCCTTATTGCGTATTTCTACAGCGAGGCGAAAAAACAGGACGAGCAGACTTCCCCAGAAGACTACTCTTACGGCGGAAACCCACCGTCTTCCAAAGAGGCGGCTGTCGTTATGCTCGCTGATACAGTGGAGGCTGCTTGCCGCACTCTTGAAAAACCGTCTGTCTCGCGTCTTGAAAAGTTTATACACCAGCTTGTTATGGGCAAATACGAGCATGGACAGCTTGATAAAGCAAATCTTACATTCAGGGATTTGAACGCTATCGAGGCGTCTTTTGTGACGATTCTTGCCGGCTATTATCACACACGCATTGAGTACCCGGATCAAAAAGACCCGGACGCTCTGCCTGATAAGGCAAATGCGGATAAAACGCCGGAAAAAGCATTGCCGCCGATAAAGGAGAGTAAATGAGCGAAATAAAAAACAGGGTGCTTGTTGATGTTGAAGAGGGCATGGATGCTCCCGAATGGCTGGAGCGCGTAGCTCCGTTCGCGCAGAAAGTGCTGGAAAAGCTTGAAAAAACAGATTGGGAAGTTTCTTTTCTTTTTTGCAGCGCGCCATTTATCCGCAAGCTGAATAACGATTACCGCTCTATTGATGCTGAAACAGACATACTTTCGTTCGAGGACGGAGTTGAATATACGGATGAAGACGGAATTACAGTGTTTTCTGCCGGAGACATAGCTATATGTATTGATGTTTTTATGAAAAATGCCGTAGAATTCGGGGTGAAAAGCGATGAGGAGCTTAAAAGGCTTGTCATTCATGGACTTATGCATCTTTCCGGCATGGATCACGGCGAAGCGCACATAGGCAAGAACCGTGAGTTTGAAGGCGGAACAGAGGAAGACAAAAAGATGCTCGTTATGCAGGAGCAGCTTGTGGAGTTTTTCTCGTCCGAGAAGATTCTGTAAATAGGGTTTTATATGAGTTTTTTTAGTAGATTGTTGAAAAAAAAGAAAGAGGAGGAGCCTCACTCTGCCGGTGCAAGCCGTGCTGAGGAGGATGTTGCAAAAGAAGAAAAGCAGGATATGATTCGCGGCGTTGAGGATTTGTCCGAGACTTCCGTTAAAGAAATCATGATTCCGCGCATCGACGTAGATTTTATATCCGCAGATGTTTCAGAGGACGAGCTTTTGGAAATAATCGCAGAAAGCGGTCATTCGCGCTTTCCTATTTACAGCGAATCGATTGATAACGTTATCGGCGTTCTGTACGTAAAAGACTTGATAATGACGTTTTCGCGCCATGAGGCTGTTGATTTGTCGAAAATCATCAGAAAGCCGTTCTTTGTGCCGGAAACGAAGAAAATAGATACTCTGCTTCGTGAATTCCGCCGCCGCCATATACACATTGCAATTGCGATAGACGAATACGGCGGAGTTTCGGGCATTGTCTGCATGGAAGACATCATAGAAGAGATTGTCGGCGACATTCAGGACGAATTCGACAACGAGCAGGAAGATATCCTTTCTGTCGGCGACGGAATTTGGCTTTGTGACGCGCGTGTGAACCTTGACGATCTTAATGAAAAGCTTGGTTCTTCGTTCCCGAACGAGGAATTCGACACGCTCGGCGGTTTTGTTTTCGACCTTTTCGGCAAAATTCCGGCGAAATTCGAAAAGCAGTCATGGGAAAACTATGATTTTGTGGTGCAGGATATGGAAGGGCACCGCGTTAACCAGATAAAAGTTATAAAGAGGAAAGAAGACAGTGAGTAAAGCTTTTAGAAGCGTCGCGTTTTTGTGCCTGTTTCTCTTTTGTGCAGCCGGTGCGTTCTGCACTACGGCGCAGTCGTGCTACAAGGCAGGACAGGAGCAGCAGCAGCTTAAAAACTGGTACGAGGCGGTTGAATGCTATTTGGAGGCGACCCGCATAAATCCGTCGTATGGAGACGCGTATTTCGCGCTTTCGCAGTGTACTTGCGAGATGGGCGAATATCAGCTTGCACTTACATATCTTGATATTGCTTCAAAATACATAAAAAACCGACCGGAGCTTCAGAATCTGCGCGGATTCATTTATATAAGTCTTGGAATGATTACGGAAGCGAAAGCGCAGTTCGAGGATGTTCTTAAAGCGTATCCGAACAACGTGGAAGCTCGTTTTGGACTGGCAGAGCTTGAAATTCTTGACGGCCGCGTAGCCGGAGCAGAGAAGCAGTTCCTTCAGGCTTTGCAACGCCAGCCGGCAGACTACAAAGTTCTGCTTTCACTTGCTCTTGTTGCTGATTCACTCCGAAAAATTACAAATGCCCGCGATTACGTGAACCGCGCTCTTCAGTATTACAGCGGAAACGCCGAAGTTTACTATCTTGCGGGATATCTTGCGAAAAAACAGGGTGATTTGGAGATAGCCGAAGACTACGTGAGGACGGCTATAAAACTTGATGATGTTTACGACGATGCGTACAGACTTCTTTCGTCAATTCTTTATGAAACAGGAAGATATGAAGAAGTTCTGGAACTTTGTTCGTTCCGCATAAGCCTGAACAGAAACGCCGAGGATGCGTGGTATTTGCGCGGGCTTTCGTATGCTGCGCTGAACCGCGTGGAAGAGGCGTTCACCGCGCTTGAAACAGGACTTGAAATTAACCCTGATGATGAGATTATGCGTGCCGAGCTTGAGCTTCTTGTTTGTTCTAGTACGCGCGTTGAGGACCCGCGCCGTGCGCAGTGGGCGTCTTATCATCTTAAGAAAGCCCGCGAGTATGCGGAAAAATATTTTTCGGTCCAGGCTGCTTATGAATACCAGCGTTGCCTTCGCCTGAACCCGAAGGACATAGAGTCTAGGCGTGCTTACGCGGATCTTATGCTTACCGCAGGATACCCGGAAGCGTATCTTTCTCATTTGGAGTTCATCCAGAATCAGGGAGAGGGGGATATCCGGACGAGCGACATTATAGAGGGATACCGTTCCTTGCTTTACAATACGCTTTCCGCGCGCTGGAACGTAGACCCTTTCTATCTGGACAAATCCAGATGGCAGGTGGGGCTTTATTACGAAAAGCCTGTTTCTGAAGGCATTCACAGTGACGCGAGCAAAATCACTTCACTTACGCTGGGCGATGTTTTTTCCGTTTCGTCTGCTGTAACTGCAATAGCTGATTCTACGGCTGTAAAAAACTTTACGGAGGCGTTCCAGCGCGCGCGTAAGAAAGGTTTCGATTATTTCTGCCTTATTGAGACTGTTGAAACAGAGCGTGACATAACGATTGTGTGCAATATGTACTCCGGACGGACCGGAAATGCTGCAGGAAAGTGGACTATATACAGAACAGGAAACAGCCGTTTTTCAAATGCCGTACAGAAGCTCCGCCAGTCTATCCTCGCCGCCATGCCTTATTACGCTAAGATAATAGCCAGAAGCGGCGCCGACGTTCTTATTGACGCTGGCCGTATGGACGGTGTTGCGAACGACCAGGTTTGGACCGTTTTTGAGCCGGAAAGCATCCGCTCCGCTGACTTTGGTCTTGGGCTTACATTTGCGCAGAAAAACATTCTTGGAACAGTTTGTATAACAAATGCCGGTGAAGATATTGCGGAAGGTGTTTACACACAGGTTGGGTTTTATGACCGCATGAACGTCGGCGACACCGTACTTCTAATAGCTCATGAAGAAGATACAGGCAGTACGGACGGCGGCGAGGCCGGTACCACCACAGAGGACGGTGTTGTCGTTAAACAAGATGCTGTTTCAAGCGAGCCTGAACTTATAAAGATGTTGCGTGTTATCCGGTAGTGCTCACCATGTCGCGTGTTGCGCATGATGTTTCGCAGCGCGCGTATCAGCATAACACGCGCGTGAATCAGTGTATCTGCGTTTTTTACGGAATCTCAAAGTAATCCAGTGAATACTGAATCCATCTCTTTGATATAGCGTCGAGCTCCGGGTAAGTTTTTTCTGCCTGCATAAAGTAGCTTAACGCTTCTCTGTATTTTCCCTGGAAGAACAATGTTTGCCCTGTGTATATCTGAGCGCGGGCCGTTATAAAGTTGCTCTTGTTCGTCTGCAAAAACTTCTTAAGCTCCGCTTCCGAAGAAACCCAATCATTCCTCATGAAAAAAGAAACTATTATATTGTGAAGCGTATATGTGTCTCCGGTAACGTTGTCGTCCTGGTCTTCTGTGAATACATAAGGCTTTACATTCTGCCGTATTATGGAGTTAAGGCCGAATTTTGCGGCTTCTTCCAGCGACTCCGCTTCGATTGTTCCAGAAAGAGGCTCATCGTCCTGGAAAAGGTGCAAGTACGGAAGCGGCATTTCGCGGATTGTTCCGGCGGACGTATAAGTCTGGATGTTCGCGGAAACTACAGGAGTCTCTTCTGTTTCCTGCGTGGAAGCGATTCCTGCCGGATATACTGTTGCGTTTACTGTCGGGATGATAAGATCGTACATCGAGCCGTCGCTGTAGCGTGCCGTAACAGCGTAGTACCAGCTGTAAATGCCGCATGAAGTGTCTGTATATGACGTTACGTTCGCAGCAAGTGTCGCAATTTTAATATCTTCAGAAAGCTGACTTCCCGAAGAAAAAGCCTGTCTGCTTCTGTATACAAGAATTGCATCGATGTTGCGGAACGCTTCCTTTGTGGGGAGAGTCCATTTGACAACAATGTTCTTGCCTGATGGTTCTGCATCTATGTCCGATACCATAGGGCGGCTGCTCTGTGAAGCCGCGTTAAAAACAGTTAAAAAAATCAGAATAATAAATGTCGCTGGTTTAAAAAGCCTCATATAGTAAATATCGGATAAAAATCACGGTTTGACAAGATATTGTCTTTATTTTATGCTTACTATATGTTTGTGTCTGTTATCGTAGATCCAGGAAGCGTTGAATCTTCCAGAGCAGTCACCGCAGTCCTTATGGAGTATGGTTTCCGCAAGGCGCAGCGGGCATGCTGGGAGCACGTTTCTTTGCCGGACAAAAAACTCAATCTTCTCAAAAAAGATATCGACCGGGTAACCGATTATTACGACACAGTGCGAATGTATCAGTATCCGGTACAGGGGATGCTCGCGGTAACAGAAATGTCACGAAAAAAATGGAAACGCTGTCTGCTTCGCCCGACAGAAGACAATAAGAAAGAGTTTCAGCCGAAAAGTCCGATATGACGATGCGCGTGGTTTAGGTTTGAAAATACGCAGATTTTATAGATAATCGGAGGAAAAAAAATGCTTGAAGATTATAAAATGCCCATAGAAACGCTCAAAGAAGATATTATGAACGTATGGGGGCGTCTTTGACGTCGCGACAATAGAGAAGAAAATCGCCGAAAAAGAAGAGCAGACCGGCGCGGCTGGTTTTTGGGACGAACCGAAAAAAGCCGAAAAAGTTCTTTCAGAAATAAAGATGCTCAAAAACAGAATTGAGCCATGGAAAGAGCTTATAAAAACGATGGATGACTTAGAGGCGACGTATGAGCTTGCCGAAGAGAGCCGCGACCCGGAGCTGGAAGCGGAATTGATTTCTGAGTACGAGGCTGCCAAGGCGAAGTACGAAAAGCAGAGTATTCTTAACCTTCTTTCTGACGAAGTTGATAAAAACGACGCATTCCTTACGATTCATGCGGGTGCGGGCGGTACCGAGGCTTGTGACTGGACGCAAATGCTTTGCCGTATGTATATGCGGTGGGCGGAGCGTCGCGGCTACAAAGTGGAGACGGTTGATGAACTGGAAGCGGAGGGCGGACTTAAATCAGTGACGTTGCAGATTTCCGGCGAGTACGTTTACGGCTATCTTAAATGCGAAGCCGGCATACACCGCCTAGTCCGCATAAGTCCGTTCGACGCGAACGCAAGGCGGCACACCTCTTTTTCGTCCGTATATGTTTTCCCGGTGCTTGACGACAGCATAGAAGTTGAAATCCGTCCGGAAGACTTGCGCGTAGACACATACCGGTCTGGTGGTGCTGGCGGACAGCACGTTAATAAAACTGATTCCGCCGTGCGTTTCACACATATCCCGACGGGTATTGTCGTCGCCTGCCAGACTGAACGCAGCCAGATTATGAACCGCCAGACTGCCATGAGCATGCTCAAAGCCCGGCTCTACGAGTACTACAAGGCAGAAAAAGAAAAAGAAAACTCAAAGTTCGCGCAGGAGAAAAAAGACATCTCCTGGGGCAACCAGATACGTTCATACGTGTTCCAGCCATATACGATGGTAAAAGATCACCGTACAAAGTACGAAGTCGGTAATATCCAGTCTGTTATGGACGGAAATATCGATCCGTTCCTGGAGGCGTATCTTTCCGCAAAATGGAAAGGACTCCCGATGGGCGATGACGGAGATGACGAAGTTTGATACTACGCAGGGCATTATGCCTTTTTCTGACAGTCTTTTCAGTTGTTTTTCAAGCTAATTGCGCGGACTGGGTTCTTGCAATCTCCGCGTTCGACGGCGATGACGCGTTTTCAACAGTAATCCCGAACCTTATCCTTGCGGAGATACCCGACGGATTGGTGCGTCTTACGACTTCTACCGAAGTTATCGAAAACAAGCGTAAGTCAATTTTGGAAGCGCGCCGCAAGCTTCAGAACCAGATGCAGGAAAAAATCTCAGCCCGTGACGCTGTTGTTTTCAGTACAAAGCCGGATTTTCAGAAGAAAAACGATATTTCGAAGTATGAACGCGAGATTCAAGAGCTACAAGACCAAATTCTCGACAATCTTGAAGAATATGAACTCCGCGACTTTTATCCGGATCCTGTTGAAGCGAACGTAGTTTTTTGGCAAAAAAGCCGCGAATCGCTTTATAAAATGCCGTCGAACGGAAAAGTAACAGGCGTTGACGGTCTTATAACAGGCAGCATAACACGCTATGCGGACTTTATCCACGTAAAGGCCGAGCTTACCCTGTATCCGGGCGCGGTAAAAGCCGGCAGCTTTGAAAGTGCGGCGACAATAAAAGAAATGGACTTGCTCGCGTCAGAAATTGCGGCAGGAATACTGGACACCGTTGTTAATACAAGTCCTGTATCAATTGCGGGGAACGTTCAGCTTGAAGAAGGCGATGACGCGCCCGTATCAATCCGCATAGACGGCAACAAACTTGCGTCATACAGCGGTACGGAAGACAACCGCCGCACATATCAGCAGGGGGTGCATGAAATTTCAGTTTCTGCCCCCGGCTACAAAGACAAGACATTTTTCTACGACTTTTCTGAAGACACGTTTTTTACGGTTACAGTAGTTCTTGAAAAGGCTGAGAACATAAAACTGACGCTTAACCTGCCTGATGCTGGCGGAATGGTGTCATACTCCGCTCTTAACGCCGGGGAAGCACCCGCGGATGTTTATATCAACGGTCTTCCTCTTATGGGCGAAATCCGCTCTTATGACGGCGGCTACGGCTTTTTCTACGTTGAACGTCCGAACGTTGCTCCTGGAAGTCTTTCCGGCAATGAATACAACATAAACCTTGCCGTAAAGGATTCTGATCCGAACGTAATAATTGAAAAAAGCCGTAGGAATATGTATACTGCATTCGGTCTGCTTTTGATGTCTCTGCCTTTCACATTCCTAACTTACGGAAGATTGGAAAGTGCGATGAATGCTTACAAAGCAGGTTCTCATACGGCAGAAATAGTGGATGAGGTAAAAAAAGACAGAATTTTCTATTTCATTTCCCTTGGTGCTTCTCTTGCGCTCGGCGTGAATTGGGGCATCAGGCTGGGCGGCTATGTAAAAGCCGCTAATTCACTTCTGCCCGAAATTATCGTTCCGGAGGAATAAAATGGCAAAATCCAGCCTTGCACAAAAACTTGCAAAGTTGTTCGGTTTATATAAAAACAAAAACGAAGACTTTTTCGACGAACTGACAGACTCGCTCATTGAAGGCGATATAGGTGCTAAAACAGCTTACGAAATAGCGGAATCGCTAGAAAAGCAATGCCGCGAAAAGCATCTTTCTGATGAAGCGGCAATTAAGGCAGAACTTAAGGAGCTTCTGCTTTCGTACGTCAAGTCCGTAGAGCTTGTTCCGCGCAAAGAGGATGTTTCCGTGTACATGTTCCTTGGCGTGAACGGAGCCGGAAAAACAACTTCGGCGGCGAAACTCGCGCGCTGGTACACAAACAAAGGCCACTCCGTCGTTCTTGCCGCCGCCGACACATACCGTGCCGCCGCAATTGAACAGCTTTCATACCACGGCGAAAAGCTCGGCGTTCGTGTTGTTTCACATCAACATGGAGCGGATCCTTCTGCCGTTGTTTTTGACGCGGCTTCGGCGGCGGCAGCAAAGGGGGGCGGGCTCGTTATAGCTGACACAGCGGGTCGTCTGCACAACAAAGAAAACCTTGTGCGCGAACTTCAGAAAATAGACAGAATCGCGGCGCAAAAAGCGTCTGACGGAGCGTACAAAAAGCTTATCGTGCTTGACGCAACGACAGGTCAGAACGCAATGCGTCAGGCAGAAGTCTTTCACGAGGCTGTCGGAGTCGATGCGGCAGTCCTTACAAAATATGACTCTACGGCGAAAGGCGGCATTGCAGTCTCGCTAGGACGGGAACTGGGCATCCCTGTCGCATTCGTATGCACCGGCGAAAAATATGACGACATAGAGCTTTTCTCACCCGAAAAGTACGTGGACGAGTTTTTGGAAGGCTAATTATGACCGCGCGTTTCCGGTTCCTTTGGGCTGCTTTTTTCGCCGTCTGCCTTGGTTTTGGCGCAAACCTTTATGCCGATACCATATTGCGCGGTCAGGACGGCCAGCTTCGCTCGCTCGTTACGTCAGAGGAACGCTACGGCTTTTCTGCAGAATCAACGAACATAAACTCCATTTACGTCGTATCGGAAGAAGGCATAACTCTCCGTATGTATGACAGCCAGAACCGGGTTATGCGTGAAACCAGGTGGAACAGTGACTACTCAAAAATCAATTCTGTAATTGAGTATACTTACTCAGGGAAAAAGCGCATTCCTTCTTCAAGAACGGAAAAATATCCTACTGAGTCAAAAGAAATTGAAATTCAATATACAGAAAACGGTGCGGAAATGAAGCGTATCGTGTATAATACAAGTGGTTCTAGGAAAACTGTCGTAGAAACCGTCACATGGGAATATGATTCCAGAGGGCGCATATCCGAGGAAAAGCATGTTTCTGGTGGCGCAAACCCGACAGAGGACAAGTACGCGTATCTGTACAACGACAACGACCTGCCGCCTGATTACTACGTGTACAAGAACGGCGAGCTTCTGGAAAAAACGGCGTATGTGTCTGATGTTGAATACTGGTCAGTCATCTATTTTGGCAACTATGAAATTTGGACGCGGTACGTATACGGCGAAAAGAAAGAAGAGATTTATAAACTGAACGGTATAATTCAGCGCAGGAGTACTTTTTGAAAAAAGGAAACAGATTGTCATGGATATTCTATATTTCCCGAAGATTCGCCAAGGTTGACAGCCGGGGCAGGGCAGCTGCGTCCGGAATCCTTGCGTCTTTAGGAATCGGGGCGGGAGTCGCCGTCCTGATTGTTATAATATCCGTGATGAACGGTTTTCAGGCTGGTTATATCCGGAGCATAATGGAAATAAGCTCCTTTCATATACGCGCCGTGCCTGACGAAAATGTACAGACTCAGCTTGATGAGGAAAGTCTTCTTCAGACAATCAGGGACACAAAGGGTGTATCTTCTGTCATCCCGATGTACGAGGCTCAGACGCTTTCCGTGGGCAACAACGGAAGACAGCGGCCTGCGCTTATCCGCGGTGTACCGTGGTACATATACTACTCGGACAAAGGCTTCCTTGATCAGATAACGATCTCCGCTGGACGTTTCGACATAAAAGAAGAGATGACGTGCGTGTTGGGCAGTTCGCTTGCACGCGCTCTTAATGTACGGCCCGGAGACGAGATAAACTTGCTCGCTCTTTCCGGTGGCGAAGAAACTGACCTTTTTTCCGGCGACAGAAAACTTAAAGTTACCGGTTTGTTCACTTGCGGCTACAATGATATAAACTCGACTTTCATTTTTGTGTCGCTCGATACAGCTTCCAAGCTTCTTGGCGTTGCGAATGCCCAGTTTTACGGAATTAAGCTTGTTGATTCGGAAGATGACCAGCGGTGCGTCTCCGTCTTGAAAAATAAGCTTCCAGATATCAATTTCGAGTCATGGCGCAGCTACAACCGTTCTTTCTTTGGTGCGCTAAAAATTGAGAAAAATATGCTTATGACGCTTTCGTTCCTGATTTTTGTCGTCGTAGGTGTTAATATATTCAACTCGATGCGCCGAATGGTGTACGAGCATCACGAGGAGACAGCCGTTCTTTCCGCAATGGGCGCGGGCAAAAAGGAAATACAGCTTGTCTTCATTTTGCAAGGGCTTTCTACGGGGCTTTATGGCGCGATTCCGGGGCTTTTTGCCGGGCTTGCGGTTTGCGCCCGCATGGGTAATGTATTCATACTGTTCTCTCAGCTTGCGTACAAAGTCCAGCTCTTTTTCTACATGATTTTTAATCCGGCGGTTGTGCCTACGCTTCGGTCGAACAGCGTGTTCCTGTATTATGCGAAGATTCCTGCCGTCGTCGTTTTTTCGGAAGTTGCGTACATAACGCTGTTTGGAATAGTAGCGTCTCTTGCGGCATCGTGGTTCGCAAGCCGCAATGCCCTTAAGTTCTCTGTAGCGGAGGTTCTCCACGATGAGTAGTGAAGAGAAAGATTGTGTCGTAAAAATTCAGAAACTTCAGAAAACCTTTTTGTCCGGCGGTTCAAAGCCGCTTACGATTCTGAATGGACTTGATATGACCGTGCGCAAGGGAAGTAAAACCGTTATCTGTGGAGCGAGCGGAAGCGGGAAAAGTACCTTGCTTAATATAATAGGCGGACTTGAGACAATTACATCTGGTACGGTAATCGCCGGTAATTATAACGTCGGAATGCTTTCCGAAAAAGAGCTTACCGAGTATCGTTCCGGCTTTTTGGGACTGATTTTCCAGTTTCATTATCTGTTGAAGGATTTTTCGGCGCTGGAAAATGTAATGCTTCCCGCATATATGAGGGGAATGCCTAAGAAAAAGGCGAAGGAAAGAGCCGCTGAGCTTTTGTGCGATGTTGGGCTTAAAGATCGTATGGACCACCTTCCGTCGCAGCTTTCAGGCGGCGAGCGCCAAAGGGCTGCCGTAGCGCGTGCGCTTATAAATGATCCGTCGCTTATCCTTGCCGACGAGCCTACGGGAAACCTTGACCCGGAAAACGCAGCCCTTATCTCTGACCTTCTTTTCAGCATGGTTGACAAATACAGCAAGACGCTTTTGCTCGTCACCCATGATATGAACCTTGCGTCCCGCGGTGATATTCAGTGTTGCATTAAGGACGGGAAGCTTTCTGTGCTATGAAAACTGCGTCAGTTCTGATGCTGTTCGGCAGAATCGTAAAGCCGAAGGAAAACGCGTCATCAAATGCAAGAAAAAGCCTCATTGGTGCTATAGCCTGCGTCGCCCTTAGCCTTATTCCGCTCGTTGTTGTCCTTACAGTTTCCGACGGCATGATAGAAGGCATTACAGGAAGGCTTATCGGGCTTTCAAGTTACCACATGCAGGTGACGCAAACCGTTACCATAAGCGGTGTCGATGAGAATTTCAGGATTCTTAACGATGTGGCTGATAAAATGTGCGAGATAGATGGCGTCACCGCCGCTTTTATAGAGCGGAGCGGTAACGTCCTTGCCGCCGGAAAAAAGGGCAGAAGCGGAGCAGCGTTAAGGGCGGTGGACGAATCTTGTTTTATAAAAAACGCGGCGTTCTCCACGTATTTAGAGACAGTTGACGGCGATGCAGCTTTGGCAACAAAGGACAGCGCTGTTGTCGGTAAAAATATTGCCGAGACAATCGGGCTTAATGTAGGCGACACAATACGAATAATTTCCGGCAAAACGGGTGCGAACGGAAAAGTCACCCCAAAAGTGAAGGCTTTCAAAGTTAGCGGTATAGTTTCGAGCGGCTATCAGGAAATCGACGCGTTGTGGGTGTTTATCCCGCTTGAAACCGGCTTCAGTTTTCTTTCGTCCGCCGCCTCACAGATTTTTATAGGGGTAGAGACGGAAGACGCTTTTTCCGACCAGCTTTCAAGAATCGTTCTGGATGCGTATAGAGTTCTGCCCTCCGAGTTCGATATTTACACTTGGAAGGAGCTTAACGCCACTCAGTACGACAATTATGCGTCCACAAGGATTCTTCTAGTTTTCATAATGGTTCTTATAGTGCTCGTGGCGTCCGTGAATATCTCTTCTGCGCTTGTAATGCTTGTTCTTGAGCGGCGCAAAGAAACGGCCATTCTTAAAAGCTTGGGCGCGTCTCCGTCGGGTATTGCCGCCGCGTATCTTCTTACTGGTGCGGCCGCCGGAGGGGTCGGTACGCTTTTCGGAATACCGCTTGGCGTTGTGTGCGCGCTGAAAATCAATGAAATAATGAAGTGTTTTGAGAATGTTGTGAACGTTATTGGAAGATTTGTATATATTATAAGTGAGGGCGCAGAGTATATTCCTGTACATCTGCTCGACCCGGCGTATTATTTGGAGGAGATTCCCGTCAACGTGCCTTTTGCGGAGCTGTTCTTAATAGCGGTTCTGGCAGTAGCACTCTCGGCGCTTGTCTCCATAGTTCCGGCTGTTCATGCAGGTCGTGAAAAGCCGCTTAGCATCTTGCGCAAGGTGTAGTCTATGAAATGTGATATTTGTGGAATACGTGAATCTGTTATGTTTATTCAGGAAGTTACGCCGACTTCTACACGTGCCCTTCATTTATGCGCTGAGTGTGCCGCAGAGAAAAAGATAAGCGCGGCGGGCGGAAAACTTGAAATGCCGTTGGGAAAAATTTTCCCTATGCGCCCGGAAGCCCGGCTTTGTCGCGTTTGCGGGCTTTCACTGGCCGATCTGCGTAAATACAGAAAAGCAGGATGTCCAAATTGCTACAAAGACTTTGCAACAGAGATAACCGCGCTCCTTGCCGGCTCTAAGAAAGGCATTTCATATACAGGCTCTTTGCCAAAACGCATATCAGGGTTCCGCTCCAAACTGGAAGACAGGGCTGTCTTAGAGAACAGCCTTAGTGAGTCCGTTGCGCGCGAGGACTATGAGAAAGCGGCTGTTTACCGCGACAGGCTCAGGGAGTTGGACAGGCAGGATGACTGATATCACCGGTACAGAACAACAAGCTTCTTGGTTCGCAGACGATGGCATGGACACTGATGTCGTCCTTTCTACGCGTGTACGCCTCGCGCGCAACCTGACTGATTTTCCGTTTCCTGAATACATGAAAAACGATTCGGACGAAAGGGTGCGGACTATCCTGTTCGACGCTTTTGCCCATACACATGATGCGGATTCATACCAGACTCTTCCGGTAAAAAGCTTGGAGCAGCTTGGTGGCATGATTCTTGCGGAGCGCGGTGTTCTTGCGCCCGCCGCGGTTGATAACGCCTCTACAGGTATCGTCGTTCGTTCTGACGGCAGAATCTCTGGAACAGTAAATTATCACGACCATCTTCATCTTTCTTCGTTTATTGCGGGTTTTGACCCCGCTGCGGCACATTCTGCCGTAAGCCTTGTTGACGAAGAACTGCAGAAGTATGTACGTTTCGCGGGTAGCCTTGATGTCGGCTATTTTACAAGCCGCCTGCGTGATGCCGGAACAGGCATGAAAATCTCCGTCATGGTACATATCCCGTCTATTGTACATAAAAACTTGCAGGACTCGCTTTTCCGCACGCTTGTTGAAAGCGGTTTCGAAGTTTTCGCGTGCTACGCTGTTGCACCGGGTGGCGTTACAAAGACGCTCGGCTCTTGGTTCCGGTTTTGCACAGATTCTTGTTACCCCATGAGCGAAACTGATCAGATTGCGTCCGTTGTTCAGGCTGTCCGTAACGTAATCAGCATAGAGCGCAATGCCCGTAAAGATGTTATGAACGACAGCCCCACAATGGCAAAAGATATTGTTTACAGGGCAATCGCCGCAATAAAGTACAGCCGCTATGTATCGTTCCGGGAAGGCGTAGAGCTCGTTTCCGCAATAAAATGGGGGCATTGTCTAGGCCTTCTGAGCGGGCTTACGGACGGAGAGATTTATTCGCTCCTGTACCGTATTCAGACGGCTCATCTTATTTTCCTTTCACGTCAGGAAGAACTGACTTTTGAAGATGATGTCGTAACGAGCGTACAAAAAGCCGACAGGCTTCGTTCCATAATCTTGCAGGAAGCTGTTTCGCAAGTACAGTTAATTGCATGATGGCTTTGCTTTTGTTTTATATCATTTAGGAGTCTTAGAATGATAAAAGGTTTATCCCCAAGGGCACAGAAACTTCTTTCTCTCACAGCGGTCTCAGAAGTACGCCGTTTTAAGGGAATTCAAATACAGCCGGAGCATGTTATGCTCGCTATAATAAAGATTGGTGAGGGTGTCGCATACGAGACTCTGAATCATCTTTATGTGAATATCTTGATGTTTCAGCTTACGTTGGAGCAGGCTGCGAGCAGCATGGAAGATGCCGGCAAAAACAACTCATCATCGTCGGAAGTTATTCCTAGCAGACGTTTGCGCACTCTTCTTGATGTTGCGGCTGTTGAGTCGCGCTCAATGCGGTGCGAGTATATCGGAACAGAACATATCCTTCTTGCCGCAATCCGTGAAGAGAACAGCGTTACGGCACGCTTTTTTCAGTCAATTCCGGTGACAATCGATGTTGCACGCAAAATTGTTATGAAGACGCAGGATATTGTTGACAGTTCTGCTCTGCCGACTTCTCCGGCGGGTTCGCTCGCGGGTGCGGGCAACCAGCGCGGCGGTGGACAAGTTCCGGGCGGCGATGCTTCTTCAAAGCAAAAACAAAAAGCTTCTCTTCTTACGGAATTCAGCCGTGACCTTACGGAAAACGCACGTTCCGGGCTTTGTGACCCGGTAATCGGGCGTGAAAGAGAAATTCAGCGCGTAATCCAGATATTGTGCCGCCGCAATAAGAATAATCCAGTTCTTGTTGGTGAGCCTGGTGTCGGTAAAACTGCGATTGTAGAAGGATTGGCGCAAAGAATCGTTTCGGAGCAAGTTCCTGGCTGCCTTATAAACAAACGCGTCCTTGTGCTCGACCTTGCGCTCGTTATAGCCGGTACAAAATACCGTGGCGAGTTTGAGGAACGCATTAAAGGCATTGTAAAGGAAATCTCCGAGCAAAAGAACATAATCCTTTTCATAGACGAGCTTCACACGCTTATCGGGGCGGGTGGCGCGGAAGGCTCGATGGACGCTTCCAACATGCTCAAGCCGGCTCTTGCGCGCGGCGAGCTTCAGTGCATCGGTGCGACAACAATAAAAGAATACCGCAAATACTTCGAAAAAGATGCCGCGCTTGAGCGTCGCTTCCAAATGGTTATGGTCAACGAGCCGAGCGACGAAGATACTCTTGCAATCCTTTACGGCGTTAAACCGAAATACGAAGAGTTTCATCACGTAAAATATGACGATGGCGTTCTTGAACTGCTCGTGCGGTTCGCGCGCCGCTATATAACGGAACGCTTCTTGCCTGACAAAGCAATAGACCTTCTTGATGAAGCAGGCGCGATGAAAAAAATAGAGGCAGACGAGCGTCCTGCCGAGCTTGCGGAGCTAGAGCAGCAAATTGCGCGGCTTACGGAAGAAAAACAGCTTATGGAGCAAAGCCAGAACTACGAGCGGTGCGCGGAAGTACGCGATGAAGTCCGTATTTTGCGCATGAAAGCCGAGACTCTGGAAAAAAACAGCGCGAGCACCGTCATCACCGAGAAAAATACCGTTACACAAAGGGATGTATGCACCGTTGTTTCTACGATGACAGGCATTCCGACGGAGCAGCTTGATACAGCAGAAACAGAGCGGCTTCTTCATATGGAAGATGAGATACACAAGACAGTAATAGCGCAGGATGAGGCTGTATCGCTTATTGCTTCGGCTGTAAGGCGTGCCAGAGCCGGTGTGTCATCGTATCGGCGGCCGCAGGGCTCATTCATCTTTCTTGGGCCTACCGGCGTTGGTAAAACGCTCCTTGCAAAAACGCTCGCGACATTCCTTTTCGGTACGGAAGAAGCACTTATCCGTGTGGATATGAGCGACTTTATGGAAAAGCATACGGCGAGCCGTCTTGTTGGTGCGCCGCCAGGCTACGTCGGTTATGAAGAAGGCGGTGTCCTCACTGAAAAAGTACGCCGAAAGCCGTACTGCGTGGTGCTTCTTGACGAAATAGAGAAGGCTCATCCTGATATTTTCAATTTGCTTCTTCAAGTTTTGGAAGAGGGTGAGCTTCGCGATAATCTTGGCCATACGGTAAGTTTCAGAAACACTGTAATCATAATGACGAGTAACGCTGGTGTCCGCCGTATTTCCAACGAAAACAGCTTGGGATTTTCAGCTTCAGGCAACGGCGTTATGTCTTATGAGTCCATAAAAGCCGATGCGATGAACGAGCTGAAACGCATTCTGAATCCGGAGCTTCTTAATCGTATTGATGATGTTGTCGTTTTCAACGCGCTTTCAGAAAAAGAAGTTTCCGCGATACTCGACCTTCAGATAGACGAGTTCAGAAAGCGCATTGCGGAAAAAGGGCTTGATATAACGCTTAAGCCGTCTGCAAGACGATACTTTATCGAACATGGCTATGATCCGGCGTTCGGAGCGCGTCCGATGCGGCGTCTTATACAGCGGGAGCTGGAGGATGCGACAGCCACTCTGATTTTGCAGGGCAAATGCAAAAAAGGATGCATTCTCGTTGCAGAAGCGAAAAACGATAAGCTTGTGCTTGGCGTGAAGGACGAATCCGATAAGCAGCGTGGCGCGACAAGTTCAGCGGGTGCAAAAAAGGCAGATAAAAAGCATGCGACCGGCAAAAAATCCCGAACAGCGAAAGTTCCTGCGGAATGATTGCTATGGCGGAGTTATATTGATGAAACGAAAAACTCTTTTATGTATTATTCTGATTGTTGGTTTTGCAGTTCTTGCTGTTTTTTCAGAGCCTGCAACATTCAGTTTTTACGATTCTCAACGAAGTTTTGCTGACTTTATCGTAAAGGTTGATTTTGATGATATTGATGCATACATGATGATAGATGATGGCGATGTTCATTACTGGCTTTTCAAGAATAAAGAGCTTTTAGTTGACGGAATATCTGGTGTCGTACAGTTTTCTTATGCGACAGAAGATTGTTCTTTCGGCGTTGAAGACTGTGGACACGCTTTTAATAGTGAATATCGTTTTTTCGTTTTTGTTCCTGTGAGCGAACCAGTTGAGTTTACTCGTGCTTCTAAAGCGGAGCTTACTTCGTTAGGGGTAACTGTTTTCTAGTTTTTAATGTGTTTTTATTCGTACCGAGGGTTTAATACCTCGACACCGCTTGCATTCCGCAACAAGTGCGAAAAAAACGCCTTCTAAAAAATCATGTGCTGCTTCAAATTTATAAAACATACTTGAATAAAACAAAAAAAGCGGTTATATTCCTTTATAGTTAGCCTAGGCTAACTATAAAGGAATTTTTAGATGATTAAATCTTTAGTCAAATGCGGTTTTGTAGCCCTAATACTGTCATTAAGTTTGATTAGCTGCGTCAGCGATTCTTCTAAGAAAAATCAAAATGATGATTCTGTTTTTGCATTGATGAATATTCCGTATGCAGAATTCTTCAAATCTGAAACAACAGACGGAAATTTTGATGCGCTTAGCTCTGCAACCCAGAAAGTTGCAAATGGTTCTATGAGCTATGGTACGTACCATGAAGCAACAGAAAAAATAGAAGATGCTGTTGCAAAAGGAATTACCTGTCCTGTTAAAATCTCAAAGGCACTTCTTGAATCTCTTGGCGGAACGGAAATCACGGATGACAGTGCAAGTTTTGATATAACTACCGCAGCCAGAGGAAAAAGTTCAACACTTCGCTACAGCGGAAAACAAAATCTTTTCCAGTCAAAAGATTACAGCTACTACATCCTTGCTGAAGCACCAGCTTATTACAAAGAAGTTTTTGAAGAAAACGGGAAAGTGGCTTTTGGCGAAATTATTTCAACACCGAAAGACATGGGAACTCTTTATGTAACGATTGCCGCAGGAGAAGCTCACCACGACTTTTCGCCTACAATCAGCTTCTATACTTCACAGGAAGAGCTTTCTGCTGAAAAAACGAGCATTACGGTTGCAAAACTCAGTGAATTTAACGGTGCAGAACAAGCAAAATCTGTTACCAAGGATGAAAACGGAGCAGAAGTTCTTGCAGATGCAAACTTAAGCGCATTAAAGACAATCATTGCAACTGATTCAGACGGAAAAGAATATGGCCTTACAACATTGAGCAATTTTTTCTGGGGAAAGAAGCAGATGGGATTCAAGGCTCCAAAAAATGAAGCTGATCCTGAAAAGAATTATTACCCGCAGCACGAACTTGTAGGAAAGACGATTACAAAGCTTACTTTTGTAACTGAAACAGATATTTATACATGTTCGAAAATTGTAAAGGGAACTGTCGCAGATGCAAAAGCAACGGAAACAACTTTCACTCCAACAGGAGATGGTGCTTTCGTAGTTGATAATATTCAAGCTAAATAAAAATTGCGTTAAAGTAAAAAAGCGGTACCGACGTACAAAGACGCCTAAAATGCGGTGCGTCGGTCACTTTACGGTGGCCGCTTTTTTTGTCTTGAAGCATCGGTTAATATACGCTATAAAAAAAGTATTTGATGCACTTTTATTCAGTTTCTGATTTTTACAAGAAGATTTTCCGATGCAAAGCTTATAAAATCGCAATAGA
>JAEEGH010010778.1_pt1 | contig 20879 bp, 18 predicted proteins | sample 9134181 | NCBI WGS metagenome assembly JAEEGH01 (sample SAMN16246544, study PRJNA631951) | gut metagenome | biome: gut microbiome; feature: rumen; material: DP-attached | host: Bos | place: Iran: Karaj | collected 2018-10
CTTATCCTTCTCGCTCGCCTCGATAGCAATCCCGAGTGCCTTCGCGCAGACCTCGTTGTTCTGCTTCATCACCTGGTAGCTCTGTTCCCAGTTGGCGCACTTGGCCTCTTCCACGACAACCGTCTTGCGGAGCGAATCCTTTTCCACCATGCACAGGCTGTCGCGAACCTGCATCACGCTATCGCGCAGGGAGAGTTCCTCTTGCATCACGTCTACCGGGACCATTTCTGCAGGGGCGGCAGCGGGCGATTCACCCGCAGGCTGTGCGGGCACGGCTTGAGAATTCGCAACTTGCGCATTGCCTGCATTAGACGGCGCGGCAAACGCGAACGCAACTGCAAAAAGTAGAACGGCGAAAGACTTCACGAACATCGGTTACAACCTACCTGGGCAACACGGCAGTCTTGTGCCACTTGCCGTCGGAATATTTCATGTAGTAAACGCCCGGAGCGAGCGTAGCGGAATTCTTCACGATGGAGCCGTCGAGGGTACGGACCTGCACCACGCGGGCCGTTGCACCCTGGGCGGGAGCAATCACGAGACGCGTAGAACCCTCGGAAGAACTGGACGCAGGTTCGGTTCCCGAAGAAGAACTTGCGGGTGCATCGCCGGACGAAGACGTTCCCGGTTCTGCAGAGGACGAAGTCTCGGGCTTCGTAGAAGAGGACGTGCCGACCACGCTCGAGGAGGACGCATCCATCCCGTGGCTAGACGAGGAATTCTCTTCGGAAGAGGTCGGCCCCGGAGTCTCGCTGGACGACGAAACAACAGGTGTCTCGCTCGAAGAATACTTGCCTTCGGAAGAGGAACTCGCGGGCGGATTGCTCGAAGAAGATTCGGGCAAGAGCGGCTTGCGGGAATCGACAAGCACTACCTTGAGAGCCTGGACGCGGACATATTCCGAGCGTATAGTCCTTGTCGGCTGGGAAAAATCCATAGCGTTACGAGCAACCTCGAAAACATGCAAGGAATCCATGCCAATAGAAGAGGAATAGGACCTGCCCGTCGCTCCGTACGTATTACCATCAATAACCGTATCGAAAACGAACTCGTGGGTAAGCCCGACAAACCACCATTCAAAGGCGAATTCAAACGTCTTGGATGCCAGCATGTAACCAGAATTGTAGCTATTGTCTTCAGGAATCTTTGCGGGAGCCATACCCAGCAAATTGTACGTATTCGTAGAATCGTACCCATCCAGTTTCATGTTGTGAATATCGAAAATGTATGTAGCAATGTCATCATCCGAACCCTCTTTCCACTGCTTGCTATTATCCCATGTCGCATACTTGAACTCCGTACCACGCCTTTCGCGACACTCCGCACTTATCGAAAGCGGAAGCTTGTTTGCAAATTTTTTTGCACTGACCGTCACCGTCTTATACGATTCATGCCGCGTGGAGTTAGAGGAATCCTTCGCCCAGGTGTGCGGATTGCCGTACCAGTTCGATTCTTCAATATAGGCAGGCACAAGTTCAATCACAGGCTGTTCGCCAAGCGAAAGGGAATCGCAGACGTTCCGATACGGCGTATCATCTGCCGCATAGAGGGCGGGCACCATCGCGAGTGCCACAAGAGCAAGGAAAAACTTCTTCATAAAACCTCCCTTTTCTCCTAAATATATATCGTTTTCGCGCGAATCGTTAGCGGACAGGGCTCGCCGGCAACCAAATCTGCAGGCATATTACCCGCGGGCAGCCAAAATGCGTTCCCAGCCGTCTTCGGGAATCTGCGCGCCCATCACCTGCACCACCTCGTTGCTCACTACGCTCCCGAGATTGCCGCTGCGTTCCATGTCCCAGCCGTTCATGTAGCCGTACAGGAATCCCGACGCCCACAGGTCGCCGGCACCAGTCGTATCGATGGCCTTCGCGGGGCCAGCCTGCACGCGGGTCACCTTGCCGTCCTTCGCAATGAGGGCGCCACGCTTGCCAATCTTCACCACGGCAACCTTCGCCTTCTGTGCAAGAACATCAAGTGCAGCCTCTTCCTTCACGCCCGCATACGCATACGCCTCGTCCTCGTTCGCGATGATGATATCAATCATCTTTTCGGCAAAGAGTTCATCGAACAGCTTGCGGCAGGCTTCCACCACGCCAAAACTACTGAAGTCAAGCGCAGTTTCCACGCCCAGGCTACGCGCCAGCGTAAATGATTTCTTGAAGCAATCCGCATTGAACGCGCGGTAGCCTTCCGCATACAAGAGGCCCACGCCGTCGTAGAGTGCAGGCACAAAGTCCTCGCTCACAAGGAAGTCTGATGCGCCGAGATACGTCCACATGGAGCGCTGGGCATCGGGTGTGACCGCACTGAACACGCAACCCGTAGCCGCATCGCTCATCCCGAGCTTCGATTCCACGCCGTTACGTTCCAGGTGCTCGCGGAAAATCTTTCCGAGTTCGTCATCGCCGACCTTCGAGATAAACGCAGCCTTGCCGCCCAGGCGCGAGAGCCCGACCATCGTATTGCAGGTAGAGCCGCCCGGCACGCGCAGCGGGTTCTTGAGCGCAGCGAGGAACTTTTCCATCTGCGGCCAGTCCACCATGTTCATGCCGCCCTTCTGCACGCCCTGAGATTCAATCCATGCGTCATCCACGTTCGCGAGAATATCAACGAGGGCAGCACCCATGCCTAAAACGTTCTTCATAAAATTTCCTCTAAAATTACCCTGAACTAGAAGCCACCCCTACGGCGGCGCAACTTTTCGCCCGCGCGCAGCAGGAACTGCCGTTCGGATTCGGTCAGCGAGTTGATCCCCTCGCTATTGACCTTCTTCAAGATTTCGTCCATGCGCTTCTGCTCATCGACGTAAAAGACCTCGCCCTCGATAGGCTCGTCACTGCGGGCAGGGCCATTGCGGTAAACGGTACCCTCGCCATCGTTACGGCCACCCTCGTGAACCTTAAAGCGGCTGCTGCGGATTTTTTCTTCCATACTGCGGCGCGCCCCCGCAAGCGTATTGCCGAACCCGTGTTCGTACAGGTACATGTAAAGGAACCCGCCCACGACACCGCCCAGGTGGGCAAAGTGCGCCACGCCATCGCTCGAATGCGCCATGAACACATCTACCGCGACCATGAACCACATCGCATACTTGATGCGCATCGGGAAAAAGAAGAACATCAAAAGCATACGGTCCGGGAAGAACTTGTAGTAGGCGACGAATATGCCCATCAACGCGCCCGAGGCGCCGATAATCGGGGCGTTCGTCATGCCGAGCCAGTACATCGCGAGGCTGAACACCGCAGCAAAAATCCCGCAGAAGAAATACATTCCCGTAAAGTGTTTGGAGCCCATCATGTCGGCGACATCGCTGCCGAACATCCACAGCATGAGCATGTTAAAAAGGAAATGCCAGAAGTCCACATGCACGAACATGTAGGTCACAAATCGCCACGCCTGCTCCGGAGCGAACGGCCAGAAGGCACCGAAGTATGCAATGTATTCGGCAAGGTTTCCATAACCGAGGCCAGGCAGGTTCAGGTGCAGGCCGAGGATTTTCCCGCCCACATAGGCGAGCAGGAAAATTACCGCATTCACAATCAGCAGGGTCCGCAGGACTTTAGGTAAAAACTGGAAAGGTCTCATAAATCCCCAAGCAACATCGGTACAATACTTTCAGGTACATACTTCGCGAGCAGTTTACGGCCATCCTCGTCCTTCGCGAGTCCCGCCTTCAAAAGTTCGCGCACCACCGTGCTCGAAATCATCAGGTGCTCGGGAGCGCTGGAAAGGAAAACCGTCTCGCATTCCGGGTAGAGCATCTTGTTGTTCCACGCAAAGGACTGTTCAAAATCCAGGTCGGCCGCGTTACGGATTCCGCGCACCAAATAACTCACGCCGATATCCTTCATGAATTCGGTCGTGAGCCCGTCGAACGCATCCACGTACACATTCGGGATTCCCTCGACAGCCTTCTTGATCATCTCCACACGCTGCGATTCGGAGAACATGTAGTTCTTGGAAGCGTTCTTCGCCACAAGCACGTACACGTCGCCAAAGCACTCGGAGGCGCGCCTCACGATATCGAGGTGCCCGAGGGTAAACGGGTCGAACGACCCCGCGAATACGACATTTCTCTGCATGCCGTAAATATAGAAATTTAGCGATTACCTTCTTTTACAAAAGGACGTAGTAATTACACTCGCCGAGTGAACCTAGTTTCTGAATGAGAATATCGCCCGTAGTTCCGGCCTCGCCCTCAAATTTCAGCTTGATTGCGGCGACCTTTTTTAAGACATCCTCTATAGAAGGGCCAGGGCCCCAGTCTCTCCTGAACTTCGCCCAGGAAAAGTCAACAGCAGTTATAGTATTTGACACAGAAACCGAGGCACGATAATTAACGTATTCAGTCAATGTAGCCTCGTCTTCCACACCGAGTTCAATAACAAACGGAATCGTCGACTGATAGGCGATACATATGCCACCCCATTCCGAAACATCGACACCTTCCTGATTTTCGCTCCATACATTGAAGCCTAGCCCCACATAGGGGTAGTCATAGTCATCGCCCAGGGTCACGCTCGCCTTTATTCCGCCATACACCTCGACAAGCGGGCCAAAGAAATTGTCGTACGTGTCCGGTTCCACATCCGGAGGGAACGTGAACCTGGAACTACCACCTTCATAGTCATCGCTGTAATTAAACCAGTAACCAGACGTTTCTTCCGGAGAGCCTGTTTCAACTCTGCCTACAATATCTGTAGTTCCATCCCAAAGGAAACTACTGTAAACCGTTTTTCCGCTAGAAGAAGACTTTACCGAAGAACTCGACCGTTCTGCGCTACTGCTGCTAGATTTTGCAGAACTGGAACTAGAACTCGCCGGCTCGTCGCGAACGCAGCGGACAGACCTGTAGTCGTTCTTGTAATAGGAACTCATACCCGCCGCTTCAAGGTCGGAACTCACGAACACGTAGTATCCCAGATTATCGCCCTTTTCTGTAGAAGACCAGAAATAGCCGTATTCGGGATAGTTCCAGTAACCTTCGGTAAATACGCCCGCCGAATCACGACGTCCGGAGGGCAAGGCCGAAAATCCATAGGCATCCAAGCCTGCCGTAATACCCTGTTTCCAGCCGGATTTCGCCCTAAGCAATAGGCCAGCCCGATGCATTCCACCCATGTAGGCAAACAGGGAATTCCATTCCACCGTATCAGGCAGGTGCCATCCCTTGGGGCAAACATCCTGCGCCAGGGACCAGTCATAGAAGCGACCGTACGTCTCGCAATTACCAAAGTTGTCGTTGTAGCAGTAACTCTTCGCGCATTCGTACTTGAGGTTCTCCGCCATCCATACCTGTTCCCCGATGGTTACCGTCTTGTACTTCACGCTATCGCGGGAATCGACAAAGTCCCCAAACTTGACACTCGACGAAGACGACGGCTCCTCATTTGTCATGTAGGGTTCGTTCTTCACGCAACGGACTGAAAGCGCAAAATTTACATAGAGGTGAGCAATACTGGCATTCAAGGAATCAAAACTGAATCCAATCGTATTCGAAGTCGACGAGTTCCCAGCCGATGTCCAAAGATACGAACGCGCCTCCGCCCACTGGTACCCGCCATCGGAAGTACGCATACCGGCAGGAACAACGGAAAAGCCATACTCGTCCTCGCCGTCGCCATCATTATACCAGCCATCCGCCGACTTCAGCATTCTGCCCGCCAGCCCGGATCCCCCCACCGATGCCAGCAACACCTTGCTTTCTTCGTAGTCGGGCAGGTGCCAGCCTTCCGGGCAAATGCCCCGCACCGGCCAGACTGCAGAACAGTTCGAGCGATAGCCGCATCCGCGTGAACTTTTCGTGAATTTTCCTACGCTATCCATCGCGGCACTCCAATTATACAGCCGCCCATATTTCTCGCAATTTTCAGCAGAGTCGTTATAGCAGAAACTCTTTTCCGTCTTGTATTTCAGGTTTTCGGCCATCCAGGTCAGCGCGCCGATTTTCACGGTCCTGTAAACCGTGCTGTCGCGTTCATCAACCAGCTTTCCATACGAGTAGGCAGTAAGAGCATCGCTCTTCTTCGCAGACGAACTGGAAATGGAACCGGAACTAGAACTTGAACTAGCAGGCTCATCGCTAGAAGACGACGAACTCGAGATTTTCTCGTCGGGACCACTGATCAAGTCATCGGACACAGCCGAAGAGACTTCTTCGTTACAGGCAGAAAGGAAGCAGGTCAGAGCCCCGATTCCCAATAGCATAAAGATATTTTTCATATTTCCTCCTTACGTATAAATATAAGACAAATTAGGGTCGGGAGGATCAGTCCATCGAAAAAAAACTTTTTTCAAGGCATTTTTTAAGAAATTAAGCCCTAAATATCACCAGAGAGGATTCGCCGTAGCGGCGGACCTGTACCGTTTCCGCTTCCGCGGCCTCTTTCACCCATGCGGGGAGGTTCTTGCTCGGGGCCTCGAACACGGCGACTCCGCCCGGGTTGAGCCATTCCCAATACTTGCGCAGGTCAGGGTATTCCCTGTCCTTGAACGGAGGGTCCGCGTAGATAAGGTCAAAGCCCTCTGTTGCGCAGAGCGATTCCTTCTCGAGCGTGAGGGCATTCTTTTCCAACAAAGTAACTTTTTCGGAAAGGCCAAGCACCTTATACGCCTGCTGCACGAGCCTCGCCTGCGAATGCACGAGTTCCACCGCGACAACGCTTGCTGCCCCGCGGCTTATCGCCTCGATGCCCATGATGCCAGAGCCCGCAAACAGGTCGAGCATGCGGAAGTTTTCCACGCCCTGCAAAATGTTAAAGAGGGCTTCCCTCGTGCGGGAAGCCGTCGGTCTGGTCTTATTGCCCTCTGGAGAAGGAACGTTCCTTCCGCGAAGAGCACCTCCGGTAATGCGGATAGACATGCTTACGGGGCGACAAACATCACCAGCGTGAAGGCCGATGCGATTGAGCGCTTGGCGAACTTCATTTCGGCCTTCGTGACACCGATGCGAATCGGGGATGCATCGAGGGCGCTCATCAGGGACTGCAGTTCCGGGAAATCGGAGTTCGATGTCACCTGGTAGGTAAAGCGCTTGTACACGCCGAATTCCTCGACGGCAGGCTTGTCGAAACCGTTAAGCGTTACTTTGTTCGCAGCAGCGAGAGCCTTGAAGGCCTTGACTTCGTCGGCAACCTCACCCACGTTCACGAACTTCGAGACGGCAGCCTTGTTTATGTTGTTCACATTGAACAGGCCAAACGCAGTAATGTCGGTCGCGGGAGCGTTTTCGGGCAGAGGCGGAGTCCTGAAATCGGAACTCACCTGCTTGATACGTTCAAGGAAGCTACGCTGCGACGTGGGCTTGACCGACACGCCACGCACGTAGAAGTAGTTGGGCGACTGGAACACGCAGTCCGAGAACCCGACATCGTCCGGGGTAGCCGTCGTGAGGAACGTAAAGAACTGGTTGATGGCGGCGCGCTGGAACGAAATCTTTTCCATCGGGAGGAACGAGCTGTAGTCTTCGCGCTTGTTGTTGAACAGCACCTGCGGCTTGACCTCGCCCACGACCTGCTTCACGGTCAGGGAATTCCTGTGCTTGATGGCCTCCTCGGCTGCAGCGTTCTGTGCCGCGAGCGAACCACCGGCGGAGGTCTGCTGTCCGCTGCTCAGGGTAAGTGCGGTACGGCTCGGGTCCTCGGCGCCAATGAGCGAGAGGTACGGGCCCGGCAGAACACCCTGCAACGGCTTGGGAACGCCGAACACGCTGATAAAGCAGCTGAAGGCAACAAACACGAACAAGGCGGCAAGCAACCCGACCAAGGTTTTCTTCTTGGAGGTCTTTACCTGCGCCGAAACGTCGGTCACGCGGACCGGGGTAACGATATCGACGGTGGCCGCGCGTTCGGCGGCTTCCATCAAGTTCAAGCGAATCATACACCCTCCATCACGCTGAGTGCAGTCCCGATAGCGCCGGCGCAGTTAAGTACCGCGGCAGAATCGGCCTCGTCGACCGGGAGCCTTAAGTTGGAGAACGAATCCATCAGAATGAGCTGGCAGCTGTCCGTAAGCTTTTCGCGGAGTTTCTGGACGAACAGCGGTTCCATGGCCATTTCGCCGCAGATATTCACCTGCTTCACTTCGGGCACGGAGTTCTGTTCCTTCGCAAGCTTCATCTGTTCACAAATGCCGTTGGCAAGAATCTCGGCAGCCTCTTCCATCGAGGCGTTCACGAGCGAAAGCGTAGACACGCAGCGGAGCGCATGCAGGTTGTCCTTGCTGAGCCAGAGCATAGTCACGCCAAAGTAGTCGGCCTTGATGACGCACTCGACCTGGTTTATGCCGTCGGCCACGTCCATGAGGTTCATGAGCGAAAGCACGTCCACTTCCATGCTCTTCGGCACGAGGCTCTTGCTGCGGAAGCCCTTGCGGAGCGCCTCGGCCCATTCACGCCGGACCGCGATAAGCAGAACGGTCTCGCCCACGGAGGCGTCGCCGCTCAAGACCTTGTAGTCGAGGATATATGAATCCTTGTCGCCGTTGGTGATGAGGCCCAGGTACCACTGGACGTAGTCGTCGATGTTCGCGACGGCCTCGGCAGGCACGCAGATCTGGCGGACTATCGACCTGAAGGCGGGGACAGTCACCGAGATGGCCTCGACATCTTCCAGACCGTTTTCTTCCATCCAGCCCTGGAGGACGGTCTCGAAAGTGAAAATGTCATCGATGGGGCTCGTTTCCGTCTGGAGCACGGCAGTCTTCAAGACGCGCTTTTCGGCAGCGTCCAAGAGGGCGACTTTCAGGGAAACATCACCGACCTCAATACCTAGGTACAATTTCGTATCACTCATATACTCAACGACTTATGAAGATTTTGACACCCTAAAACTAATCAAAAATCACCCACGGGAGAATGCCCTCCAGCTTTTTTTTACCGATTCCGGGTACTTTTTGCAGGGAGGACGGCCCTCCGAAGGGTCCGTTCGCCTCCCGGAAGGCGATAATCTTGTCGGCGAGCTTGGGGCCGACCCCCTTCAGGGCGCAAAGTTCATCTGCCGTGGCATCGTTGATACGCAAGGGAAAGCGGACGACCGCCTTCTTTTTCTTGCCCCTTTTCGGGGGAGATTTCGCCTGCGGGTCGCCGGCACTTTCGGCCACGGCGGGCACATCCGGGGCACTTGCCCCCGCATATTCCAACCTGGACTGCGGTACATCCGAAGTTTTGCTCGTTTGAGCATGCTTCTGACGGTCTGCAATGTCCACGTTCTCGATGGCGGGCAGCCCCCAGGGAGCAAACCTCACCAGCGTACCCACCGCAAACAGGAATATTGCGATGCGCACGACTTTCTTTTCGGCAGCATTCATCGGACCCCTCCAATTTTAATTTATCTGCTTCCGCGGTTCATCATTTCTTTTTCTATCAGCGCCTCCACCGTGCCCGCGTCAGATGGGACATCCACCGACACCGACGGGTAGGGGCTCTGCACAATGCGTATCGGACGCCTGCCCAGAATGCGCATCTGCTCCAGCGAGCGCTCCTTCTCCACGGCGTTCTGCGGGAGGGAGGCGAACTCGTCCCGCGACACGCGGGAATACGCGTATATTCCCTGGTGCTGGAACCAGCGGGGAGCATCCGCCGGAGCCACGTTGCGGGTAAAATCTACGGCAAGGTCACCTTCCACGCGGACCTTGACTACGGTTTCCAGAGTCGATTCCGCAGGGTCCAGCGGGCAGGCGACGGTCACCCAGCAATCGGGGTGCAGGGCAAGTTCCTGCGCGACATCGGAAAGCACGGAAGGTTCCACAAGGGGCTCGTCGCCCTGAAGGTTCACCACAAGGTCCAGACCCAGCATGCGGGCGGCCTCGGCAACGCGGTCGGAACCCGTCGCCGCGGGGCCGGTCATCACGAAGTCGAAACCCGCATTAGATACCACCTCCGCAATCTGCTCGCTGTCGGTCGCGCATACGATACGCCCGAAACAGTCCGCAAGGAGCGCGCGTTCCAGCGTCCTTACAATCATTTCTTTGCCGCACAATTTAAAAAGAGGCTTCCCGGGAAACCGAGAAGACCCAATGCGTGCGGGTACAATGCAGTGTACATCCGTCATAATTCTAATAACGCCACTTAGGGCAAAAAGGTGCGACTAGCCGCCAATGACCTTCGGGATGGCGAAGTGGTCGTTTTCCACGGCGGGAGCGTTCGCGAAAGCCTGGTCAAGGGTAAAGCCCTGCACCGGGACGTCTTCGCGGAGAATCGTGGCGCCGTTTTCGACCGCAGTCATCGGTTCGACATTCGAAAGGTCAAGAGCCTTCAGAGCCTCGAGATGGCCGAGCATCTTGTCCAGATGCCCCTTCACCGCAGGGATATCCTCTTCTGCGATGCTCAGGCGCGAAAGTTTCGCCAATTTTGTCACTTCATCATTCTCTAACATATGACCTCGTTACTTACGGACTGTAAAATAGCAAATTATTTTCGCGGGGACAACTGCTAGCCCACAATCTGGAGGGCGGCATACTTGAGGACGATGGTCCTCGTGGTGCCATCGCTGTTGAAACGCACGTCCACGCGGGCATTGTCGCCGGTGCCGTAGCACTTGACAATGGTCCCGATGCCATACTTGGTGTGGCGCACGCGTACTCCCGGGTGGAACGGATTCTCGCTAAACTCGTCATAGACGATGCGCGGGCCGCTCGGCACCTCAGGCTTGGGCGCGTTGTTCACCTTGATGGGGTTACGATAAACGATACGCTTGTCGTTCTTGCGGATGGAGTCGGGTATCGGCCTCGGAGGGGGCACCCTGCCCGCAAACGAAGAACTGCGCTGTGCCCCCGGGAAACGGCTCGCACCCGGGAACTGCCCCGGACGCGGGTACGGTGCACCCGAACCAAACCCCTGCGACATGCCGCCAATGCAGGGCGTGAACTCCACCACCGACGGGTCAAGTTCCTTAAGGAAGCGTGAAGGGGCAAACGGACGGATTGTCCCCTGGAAAAAGCGCCTTTCGGCATGGTACAGGTAGAGTTTCTTCTCTGCGCGGGTGCAACCCACGTAGAACAGGCGGCGTTCCTCTTCCATCTGCTCGCGAATTTCCTCGTTCGTCATCATGGAACTGCCGCGCACCAGCGGGAAGATTTCCTCGTCGCAGCCCGCGATATGCACCGTATTGAACTCCAGGCCCTTCGCCATGTGGATAGTCATGAGCGTCACTGCGCCCTTGGAGGTATCCACCTTCTTGTCGGCATCGGTCAGGAGCGAGATATCCTGCAGGAATGCATCGAGGGTCGCGTTCGGGTGTTCCTCGTCGAATTCGCGGATAGCGTTCACCATTTCGTCGATGTTCGCGATGCGCTCGTCTGCAGTAAGTTCATCGTCCTTGCGGAGGAACTCCTTGTAGCCCGTATCGGCAATAATCGTTTCGGCAAGGATGGGGAGCGGGGTCTCGCCCGCGGCAATCAGGCCCTTCCAGCGCTGCACCAGGTCCACGAAGCCCTTGAGTTTCGGGGCAGTACGGCTACCGCTGTTCGATTCGGCCACAAGCATATCCCAGAAGGAGCCTTCCCCGTTCCGGACACGCTCGAGAATCGATTCCACGGAGGTCTTGCCGATGGCGCGGGACGGCGTGTTGATAATGCGCAGGTGAGCGGCATCGTCCTTCTCGTCTGAAAGCAGGCGGAGGTCCGCCAGGATGTCCTTGATTTCCTTGCGGTGCCAGGAGCGCGTGCCCCCGAAAATCACCGAAGGGATTCGCATGTCGTTGAGCGCCTTCTCTATCACACGCGACTGCGCGTTGGTGCGGTAGAAGATTGCGGTCTTCGAGAAGTTCGACATGCCCGCGGCGCTGATGTTTTCTGCAATCTGCTGCGCCTCGGAGCGGTCGTCAATCATGTGGCGCACGCGAATCGGGTCGCCCGCCTCCTCTTTCGAGAAAACCTTCTTCACCATTTCGGCTGGGCGCACGTTGTTCGCAATCACGGAACCCGCACCCTTCACGATGTTGCCCGTCGAACGGTAGTTGCGTTCGAGCTTCACAATGGTCACCGGGGCGAAGTCTCGGTGGAAGTTGCGGATAATCTTGATATTAGCGCCGCGCCAGCCGTAAATGCTCTGGTCGTCGTCGCCCACCACGGTCACGTTCTTGTTCTCGTTTATCAGGAGCTTCAGCAGTTCGTACTGCACGTCGTTCGTATCCTGGTACTCGTCGACAAACACGTATTGGAAACGCTGTGCAAACTGGCTTGCCACCTGCGGCACCTTCTGCAGCATCAACACCGTATTAAACAGCAGGTCATCAAAGTCCATCGCGTTCGATTCGCGCAGGCGCTTCTGGTATTCCGCGTAGTAGCGGGCGCGGCGTTCCTCGTCGGCAAACTGCGCACGAGCAAGAGCAATCTCCGGAGTCTGGAGTACGGGGCCATTGCCCTCGTAGAGCACAGTATTCTTGTAACGCGAAATGGCGCCATGCACGCGCTTGACCTCGGCAGCATCGCAGTCATCGCCCAAGTCTTCCTTGATAATCTGCTTCAGCAGGCGTTTCTGGTCGTCGTCATCGTATATCGAAAAGTTGCCGTCGTACCATCTGCCACCAAATTCGCGCAAGACAAAGTCGCGGTTCAGGCACATCCTGAGCATGCGGAGGCAAACGGAGTGGAACGTTCCCATCCAGCCAAAGTGCATGTGCGTATCGAGCAACTTCTGGATACGCCCGTTCATCTCGCGGGCAGCCTTGTTCGTAAACGTAACCGCAAGGATCCAGTCGGGCTCGATGCCGTAGCAAGAAACGAGGTGCGCAATCTTGTAGGTGATGGCACGGGTCTTTCCCGAACCTGCACCCGCAAGGATAAGCATGGGGCCGTCCACCTTCTTCGCGGCAGCCGCCTGCTCCGGATTAAGTTCCCTGTCCAGTACGCTTTCGTCTACAATCGCCATCAAATTCTCCCAGTCGCACAAAAAAATTTTCTGATTAATCTATAGCGCGCAAAATATAAAACAATCCCGCCAAAGCATCGCCCGGCGGGAACAAAAAAGCAGTGTTTTTTAGAACAGCATCATCGGGGGCCAGTGGCCGGACTTGGGGCGTTCCTTGAAAGACGCTTTCGGCAGGAAATCCTTGAGCCTTACCGTCATAGCGGGAGTAACATCCTGGTCCATGCGGCCATAGAGCACCTGGATGTCAGCACTGTTTTCAACAACGCTATCGATCCTGTTCTGCACCATGAACCTGAGACCATCGGCAAGGCGTGTCGGGTCCATCTTCTGCGCAGCCTCGATCCACTCGTCGGGCCAGTCGCTGAACTCCTCGCCGAACTGTTCCTTGAACGCGTTCAGCGCGACATCCTTCGAGTCGTGCATCTCGCGCGCCTTGAAGAGGATGTTCTCGGAATTCCACGGGCCATCCTCGTCGCAGAAATCAGCGAACGGAGAAAGCAGAATCCACTTCTGCGCCTTGGGGCGCTTGTTTGCAGAGAGCATGAGCAAGAGCGCGCCCAACCCCCAACCCACAACGGTTTCCGCCTTCGACATACCGTCGATTGCGTAGACGTCACCGAGGTTAGCGGCCATAGTTTCGTAGGGCACAAAGATATGGTCGGCAGATGCATCCGCATCTGTCAGGTCGTCTTCCCAGAGGGAAAGATCCGAAGCCCAGTCGGGCAACCATATCCATTTTTTACTCATACCACAAATGTATATATGCAATTCAAAAAAAGAAAAACTTTTTTCAAAAAAATTTATTTTTTTACAGATACTATATTTTGGAATAAGCAAATTGTAATTTTTTGAACAGAACAGCAAAAAATAATATAGATAGGCAAGCCCATGCGTCATTTTGTAACCACCCTGGCACTCCCGATTGTACTCGCCGCCTGCGCCGGCGCACCCGAGGTTGAAACCGAGCCCACCGCAGAGGTTCCCGAAGCCGTCGAAACCGCAGTAGCGCCCGAACCGGCAGCGGAACCGGCGAAGCAGCTCCCGGACAATTCCTCGCTCCCGAGCATCCTCGTGACCCCCGCCCAGAACGGGAAGGGAATCTCGGAACTGCAGGTGGTGCAGAACAACCCGATGGCTCGCGCCATGATGGAAGCGGTAAACGAGTACCTGCCCAAGAAACTCTACGACGTAAAGTCGCTCGAGGGGGACGCGAACCTCAACTCCGTGGTGCAGATGCAGAACGACATCGCCGAGACGGACGAAGACCTCTCCTACCTCGCAAGCCTCGCCCTCGGTGCTGACGTTTACATCAAGTTTTCCGGCAACGTGAAGCCGGGTGCCATTTCTGTAGACCTGAACGCCTACGAATCCTCCACAGCAAGGCTCCTCGGCAGCGAATCTGCCATGGATGACGACTGCGGCGGCAACGACCAGACCGCTATCGCCGAATGCCTCCACAAGGCAGCAAGGCGCGCCATGCCCCAACTTGAAAAGAAGATCAAGGCATACTGGCAAAAGGACCTGGAACAGGGCATTCAGTACAAGGTAATTATGAACATCAAGGGCGAATTCGACGAGGAAGAAATTGAGGACCTCCACGACGACATCGCCACGGGGCTCAAGAAGGCCTTCAAGCGCGTAAACGTGAACGTGATGACCGCAAAGACCATCGACGCGATTATCTACGCCGACGGGAACGAATTCCCGGATTCCCAGAGCGTGTACAGCGCCATCCGCGGCATGCTCAAGGGCAAAGGCCAGACCAAGAAGATCAACCTCACGAGAAAACTTATCCTGATGGACATCGAGTAGGTGACCCCGTACTTGAAAAACATCCTCGCGGCAACGCTTTTGCTGTGCGCAATCGCGCAGGCGCTCCCCTCACGCCCCGAAAACAGCCACATCTACGACGAAAACCGCCTGGTCCCAGCGCAGCAACTTGAATTTTTTGACAGACTCTCGGACAATATCGCCAACGAGACGGGTATTGTTATCGATGCCGTGCTGCTGGACGATATAGGAGAGCGAGTTGCGGCAAAGTACGCCGAAGAAATTGCGGAAAAGTGGCAAGCCGATGCCGGCCGTGAAGGCGAAGTCCTGATATTTGTCGCCCAGAAGCAGAGGCGCAAGATGGTGGTGACCCGTGGGACCGCAAGCAGCATCCTTAACGAGGCTGATCTCCGCAAGGCCGAGCAGGAACTCCTTGTGCCGAGTTTTCGCCAGGAACGCTACGGCGACGGCATACTTTCCCTTGCCGGGTGGCTTACCTTCGCCATCAGCGACAGCACGGGGAAAAAATTCGACATCGACATGCAGGAAGTTCCCGCCGAGGAAGGCATGACCGTGCGCGGGTGGATTTTCGTCGCGGTCGTGTTCGGCCTGCTCATTGCCTTCGGGAGAAAGGGCCGGAGGTTCGGATTCTTCGACAACATGAAGAAGTTGCTATGCGTTAGCGAAATCGAAAAGTCGCAGTGGCCGGGAATCTTCCGGGACGCCTTCGGCGATAACCTCGTTTCGGCGTTCATCTCGGGCAGGTGCCTCGTAGAAGGTTTCGACGCGCTCGCAACGCCCTGGACCATAGACTTTATCCTGAAGGACAACTCACCCGAGACAGTTGCGAAGCTTGACGCCTTCCGGGAAAAGGCCCGCAGGGAGAACATCGCGTTCGGGCACTTCTACACCCCGGCAGAAATCGCGCAAATCCGCGACCCGCAGGAACTTGAATACCTGCAAATCGCAAGCAGGAACGCGCCCCTCTGCGGCGTTCAAGGTTTCGGGATTCAAGATTTCAAAAATTGCTAAGGATAGGACTAAACAAGTGATTCTTTGGGGTTTAGTCCTATCGGCCTGTATAAAAAACGGCTGACAATAGTCTCACTATCTCCGGCGGATTGCGCCGCCGAAGCCGCCACGCGAAGACCCGCGGTCATCGCGATCCTGGTCGTCCCTGCGCGTCGAAGGTGGCGGCGGAGGCGGTGCGGACGAAGAGCCCGAAGACTGCCTGCGATTGTTTGCAATATCCATCGGGTCATAATTGCTGTTGCGGTTGTTTTCCCAGCGGTCTTCACGCGGGGGCGGCGGAGCAGCCTGCATATTCCTGCGGGGAGCATCGCTTGCCGCATATCCATGTGCACTCGGGGTCTCGCGGGCGTTTAAATCCACAGGGCGTGTCGCCGAATGGCGCGACACCGCTGCCGCAGGCCTCGAAGACGCCTGCGGTGCAGGCACCGCCGAAGAACGGCGATTCAGGTCCGGGCCAACGGAATGCCCGCGGCGAGGAGGCGGCATGTAGCGGTGCGGGTGCCTGGGCCCGCGCCTGGGCGCGTGCCAGCGGTGGTCGCGCATGTATATTGCGCGCACATTCCAGTCAAACCAGCAGGAACCCCACCCCCAGTACCCGTAATGCGTGCCGAGCCATACTCCCGGAGCGTAGCTCACGCGCACATAGCCGTCGTAATAACTGTAATAGACCACATACGGATTGTATACCGGCACGTAGATGTACTCCGTACGTACGGGCAGAATCGTGATATTGTCGCCGGTAGAAATCTTCACTCGGTCATCGGACACCAGGTGTCCGTGCTCATTTGCAGCCCTACGCAAGCGCTGCACCGCACGCATCACGTCCTCTTTCTGCATGTAAACCGCATCGCCCAGCTGGTCGGTCCATGCGGCATACCTATCCATCATCGAAAGCACACGCGGGAAAGGAATAAGCGCCTGCACGCTAGCATCGTACGGCAGGTTCGCACGCGTCATCGCATCCGTGAGCGCATCGCCTTTCAAGTTCTTGTGCGCCTCCGCCCATGCCGCAGCGGGTGCTATCTGTTCGCCATAGGTAGAGGCGGCCAGCACCTGAACCAGGAGCGGGTCCGGGTAAAGTGCGATATTCGCCACCAAAGTATCAAGTTCCGCAGCGGAAAAATTGCCCTGTGCACGGGCCACGCCCGGTAAACAAAAAACCGCCGCCAGCAAAAGAACAAGCCAAATATCGGAACGTTTTGTCTCAATTCTGGACATAGGAACCTCCTTCCTTATCAATATACAACTATTTGATGAACGGGAAAACCCTTCGGTTTCAAAAAAAATCGCCATTTTTCGCCTTTTTTCGAGTTGTAAGCAAAAACAACGCGTAAACTACAATTAACGTAGCGTTTTTACATATATCATATACTTTTTAGTCTAGACAAATGAACAGGTTTGGTTGGAGGTCACATGTCAAGCCTAAAAAAACTCTCTCTCGCTGTCGGATTTGGCCTGGCAGGCGCTTTCGCACAGACATACGATTTGCCCATCGTGTTCATCGACACCAAGGGTGAATGCCTAGACAACACTGTGAACGACAAGATGCCCGCCACGATGAGCGTGCTGGACGCGGCAACGAACAACGTAGCCGACAGTGCCAAGGGTACGCACTACGACATCGGTATCAAGGTTCGTGGCCAGTCCTCGGCCAAGTTCCCCAAGCCCGGCTACAGCGTGGAAGTCCGCGACAACCAGGGCGAAGGCCTAGACGTAAGCATGCTCGGGCTCCCCCCTGCCGACGACTGGGTATTCCATGGCCCGTACGTTGACAAGAGCATGATGCGCAACGCGCTCGCCCACTGGCTGTTTAGGCAGGCAGGCCACTACAGCCCCCGCACCAAGCATTTCGACCTCTACATCAACGGCGTGTACCGCGGCGTGTACGTGCTTATCGAAAAAATCAAACGCGGCAAATACCGCGTAGACGTGAGCAAGCTTAAAGAAACCGACATTAGCGGCGACGACGTGACCGGTGGCTACATCTGGGCATTCGACAAGACCGGCACCAATACCGGCGGCATGGGCAACGAAGACATCAACAAGGAAGGCTTCAAGACCGCCGACGGCCTGAACGTCATCATGCACTACCCCAAGAAGGAGAACCTCCAGCAACAGCAACAGGCCTACTTGAAAAAGTACCTGGAAGATCTCGAGAACCTGTTCAAGAACGGCAAGAACGGTAGCGGGTACGAAAACTACGTGGACATGACTTCCGCGCTCGACTACGTGCTGCACGAAGAAGTGACCAACAACTCCGACTCCTACTGGTGCAGTTTCTTCTTGCACAAGCCCAAGGAAAGCAAGGGCGGCAAGGTGACGCTTGGCCCGGCGTGGGACTTCAACCTCGCCATGAGCAACGGAAGCCAGCCCGAAAACGGCGGCAACAATAACGGCGGCAACAACGGCTTCAACTGGAATATGTGGGGCGGTGGCGGCATGGGCGGTGGCGGAATGGGAAGTTCCGGCACCACCGGCTGGCAAATCGAGAGCAGCATGAAAACCGGCATGAGCGGGCTCAAGATTCCCAACTGGCTGCTTGGCATGTGGAAAGACAGTCATTACCAGAGCGAACTGAAAAAACGCTGGGCGGAACTCCGCAGCGGCGTATGGCACACCAAGACGATGGACGTGTATCTCGACTCCATGAAGACATACCTGACCAAGGCTGCCGACAGGAACTTCAAGCGCTGGCCGAACTTGGGCAAGTCCAGCGGTCAGGGTGACAGTGACCCGCAGCCGATGAAATACTGCAACCAGGGCGGTGGTCAGCAAGGCTGGGGCATGAACATGCCTATGGGCGGCTACAATGCCGACACCTGGGACGGCGAATTCGAACACCTCCGCAAGAAGATGAAGGAACGCATGAAGTGGATGGATGACCAGCTCGGCTTTACGGAGCCGGCACAGCCCATCGTGACGGAACCCGTAATCCACATTCCCGACTGGGAAAACGACAAGACGGATTCTTCGATAACCGACCTGGATGGCGATTCCATCCCGCCGATTACTGTCCCGTGGGGCAGGCAGGATTCCATCCGCACAGCCCTGAACGATTTCAGCAGGCTCTCGCCGACAAACTTCTTCAACGTGAACGGCGACAAGATCGAAATCATGACTGACCTGGGCGGAACCTTCGCGCTAGTGGACCTGAACGGCGTCACGCTGTTCAAGACCAGAATCAAGAAGGGTGTCACGACCCTGAAGGTGCCGGAAAGCGCTCAGGACAAGCACTGGATTGCAACGCTCAACGGGAAGATGCTCAACAAGTAGAAGATATTAGAAAAGACTAATTCGCAAGGACGACTCTCAAAGCCGTCCTTTCGTGCAAAAGAAGGTTTTGGTTAAGGAGTTCATCTATGTTTAAAAATTTCAAGATTCCGTTTTGTGGAATGGTTCTTGCGATGGCGCTCCCGCTATTCGCGCAGACCTACGACCTGCCGCTCATCATCGTGAACACGCAGAACGGCAAGACACTTGAGAAGGGAGCCGACAAGATTCCCGGCACCATGCGCATCCTGGACAAGGGCACGAACAGTGTCGCCGACAGTGCAAAAGGCGAGCTGATGAATATCGGCATCAAGATTCGCGGGCAGACCTCCGCCGACTTCCCGAAGAAGGGCTACGGCATCGAACTCAAGGCGCGAGCATGCACGAATGTCGCCGACACGGCCTGCCACGACACGAGCCTCAAGGTACTCGGCATGCCGAAGAACGCCGACTGGGTGTTCCACGGACCCTATGTAGACAAGACGCTCATCCGCAATGCGCTCGCCTACTGGTTCTACCAGCGCACGGGCCGCTACAGTTCGCGCTTCAAGTTCTTTGAACTCTACCTGAACGGGCAGTACAAGGGCGTGTACCTGCTGCTCGAAAAAATCAAGCGTGCCAAGCCTCGCGTGCATATTGCGAAGCTCAAGGAAGAAGATATCAGCGGCGACGACGTGACCGGCGGCTACGTGCTCAGCATCGACAAGGTGGAAAACAACTCCACGCAGGGCCTCGACAAGGAAGGCTTCAAGAGCAAAGACGGCTCCCCCGTCGTAATGCGTTCTCCGAAAAAGGAAAACACCACCAGGGAGCAGCAGCAGTATATCCAGAACTTCTTCAACTCCATCGAGCAGAAGTGCGACAACGGCGACATCAACAGCAGCGGATGCCTGGACATTCTCGATATCGATGCCGCGGTCGACTACATAATGCACGAAGACATCACCAACAATACCGATGCCTACATCTGCAGTTTCTACATGTTCAAGGATAAGGACAGCAAGGGCGGCAAGTTGCAACTCGGCGCACCGTGGGATTTCAACCTCGCCTTCGGAGCCTACCAGCGCGTGGGCGGCGAAAAGGCGGATGGTTGGCGTATTCCCCAGAGCGCAAACGATGGCGGCTTCGCGTTCGGCATGAACGAATGGTTTGTCGCCAAGTGGATACAGAACATCTGGAAAGACAACAGTTTCCAGCAGAAGTACAAGGCCCGCTGGGCGGAACTGCGTAGCGGCGTATGGCATACCAAAAACGTCGACCACTTTATCGATTCCCTCAAGACTGTTCTCAAGAATGCTGCCGACCGCAATTTCCAGCGCTGGCCGAACCTGGGGCAATCGAGCGGCACCTGCGACGCCGACCCGATGGAATCCGGAAACAATAACGGCGGGAACAACGGCTGGAACCAGGGCGGTTGGAACCCGGGCGGTTGGAATACGGGTTGCATGGGCATGAAAATGAACTACTACAACGAACCCACGTGGGATGCCGAAATCGAGCACCTGCGCAAATACGTGAAGCAGCGCTTTGCTTGGATTGACCAGCAACTGAATTTCAACGAGCCGTCCACCCCCGTCGCAACCGAAGCGCTCATCATCGACGACTGGAACTACTACGACAAGGATGACGATGACAATCCTCCCCCCGTCGGCTTCCAGCCTCACCTGAGCATCACGCGCCTCAATTTCTACACGCTCACAAGCAATACGCTCACCGTGCAAAGCGTTGATGGAGGCCTGTTCAGGCTTGTCGCGCTCGACGGCAAAACGCTCTTCAAGAAGCAGATTCCTGCAGGCACGCAGTCATTCCAGATTCCGCGTGCGGCACTGAACCAGCACTGGATTGCAACGCTCAACGGGAAGATGCTAAGCCGCTAAAGTTTTTACCGCGGCGCCCGCCCCAGAAATTGTCAAGAACTTGGTGAAGTGTATTTTTA
>JAEEGH010010783.1_pt1 | contig 20874 bp, 10 predicted proteins | sample 9134181 | NCBI WGS metagenome assembly JAEEGH01 (sample SAMN16246544, study PRJNA631951) | gut metagenome | biome: gut microbiome; feature: rumen; material: DP-attached | host: Bos | place: Iran: Karaj | collected 2018-10
GATATTGCTCTCCTTCCAGTCGTAGTAGCAGATGCAGCCAATCGCCTCGCCGGTCTCCTTCAACTCCAACGCCCAGGTATGGCCATTGGAAAAGATCTCGTGAATGACCCTGAGGCTCTCTTCGATGCTTCCGTGCGGCGGCCATCCGGCTCTGACACCCACGTCTGGATCCGATGCATACTTGAAGAGTGAAGGGGCATCATCCTCCCGCCATAAACGCAGTCGCAGCCGCCGTGTTTCAAAAAGGACTCCGTCCATATGTGTTTCCATCTTTCTGGGCCATCTTTGCGGATTTTAAGGAAACATAACCTACCACTCCTCCGGATTCATGTCTTCTATATTGCCGCCGCCGGACTCGTCCTTGGATACTTTCACCGTACAGGTGGCCACCTTTCCGCCGGACCAGGCCTCGACGGTGGTCGTGCCGGGCGCAACAGCCTGCACCAGACCGCCGGAAACCGTGGCGACAGCCTTATCGACGGAGTTCCAGAGCACGGTCTTGTCCGTGGCGTCTTCCGGATACACGGTGGCAGTCAGCTGCATGGTTTCACCCACCTTCAGCTCGATCTCCGGCTTGTCCAGCTGGACTGACGACACAGGCACAAACACCGGAGTGGGCTCGCCTGCAACATCGCTGATGCAGCGCACCTGGATGCCCCAGCTGCGGACGCCGTTGCCATTAATGCCCTTGCCGCCAGTGGTAAAGTACGGACGGTAGGCCGTTCTGGTATAGCGGTCGCCCGTATTGTACGGCGTAGAAGTCCAGAAGAAGCTCCTGGGGTCTTCCCAATAGGTCTGATAGATGCCGATGGCACGGTACGACGTCGTGGGGAACGACAGGATGCCTTCCACCACCTTGGAACCTTTGTTATCCCAGCTTGCCGAGAGATCGGTAAGGGCTTTCGCCTCGGCATAAGTGGGCACGTGATAGCCCTGCGGGCAGGGGTCGAACATGGTCTTGGCGGGCTCGGCGTCCATCTGGTCGTCACCGGTGACGTTGGCGTTCCACCAGTCGTACACCTTCTCTTCATCGACATAGGTGCTCCAGTCGGCGGTATTCTTGGATACGCCGGAAGGATGGTAGCTGCCGTAGAAGATATGGGGATTCTTGATGGAGTTCTCCAGCGAGCCGTCGGTGCGGCTGGCGCCGGACACGAACGGGGCCAGCGTCTTGGCGTCCGTCTTGGTGCCCGTGTTCTGCTGCAGGAACGGGTCTTTTCGACCCCACTGGTAATAGAAACCGTTGTAGCCCTGCGAGTTGAATGCCACCTGGTGGGCACCCAGGTTCATGTTCATCCAGATTTGTCCGTTGGACAGCTTGACGTCGGCCACATTGGGATTGAACCACAGGTGCCAGGACCACAGCGCCTCGCCGTTTTCATCCAGCACCGACAGCAGCACGGTACCGACAGGAAGCTCGTCTGCGGCAGTGGTGAAGTAAATATGACCTCCCGCAAAAGCAGGCGACCCGTCCAGAACTTCTCCGCCGTCGGTGTAGTACATCTTGGCGGAGACAGCGCCCTCGATTACGGGCGACAGGCCGGCGGAAGTGGTGACGCCGTTGCCGCGCACGGACGCATCGATACGGTAAGTACCGGGCTCGGTAATAAGATAGCAGTTGGCGGTTCCATTCACGGAAAGGTCCGTAAAGTTGTACTCCAGGGGCACGGTTATGGCCTTGTAGGCCGACCTTTCCACGACAACCGGTTCCTCGACCGCATAGTGGACGGTAAAGCCGCTGGTCATGGTGACCCTCACCCGCACATTCTCATAGGCGCCGGGGACCACCGCGACATATATGGGTTCTCCCACACGGACGCCCTCTCCCGAAGTGGACACGGTGACGGTGTAGTATCCGTCGGTGCACTCGACAAGGGGCGCCTCCTGCTCGGAATACTGGACGGCAATGGGACCGGCCATGAACTGGTCGGCACTCACGCTGACGCTATAAATGCTTTCCCATTCCGGCAGGTCTCCGGTGGTATCTATCCGGAGCAGCGACGCGGCATTGCGGAAAGAGAAATTCCGGTTCTTGTCGCAAAGCGCCACCATAGGGAACGTCTCCGTGGCGAATCCGCCGGGGGTATAGGTCTGCTCCTGAGGAATGACGGTCTGGAACGTGCCGTTCATATACATAGCTCCTTCGGCCGGATAAATGGCATAGAAGGCATTCCCGCTGACAGTCTGGCCCAGCGAGTACAGCGCGGCCTCCGTCGTGCCACCCTGCTCGATGTACAGGGTTACCTGGTCGGTGCCGTTGGAAACCATCACGGGGTCGTCCGTATGCCAGACGATGCGGCCGGTGGACATATCCACAGCCGTTTTGGTTCCGGTGCTTCCCAGACTCGCGGTAAAATCCGTCGGAATCTTCACCAGCGGTCCGGTCTGTTCCCCGGGAGCGGGGGCGGCAGGCTGGATTTCTTCCTGACGGCAGGCGCAGGCTGCTACAAGCAGGGCGGCGCAGTAAAATATGGTCTGAATCTTCATGGCTTGCTAATTATAACGGATGGCGATATAGGAGATGCCGCTGTAGTGGGAATCTTCGGAGGAGTCGATCATACGGGCGTCGGCGTAGTCGGCACCGCTGCTGCAGACATCGTTTTCCGGGCACATTCTCAGGAACACATTCTCCTTGCCCAGCATTTCCAGCGGCAGGCGGAAGTTGATTTGCTTGAAGCCGACGATGGAATGGTACATGGCGTTGGACCACACGCCCACATCCGGCACCGTATAGGTGTCGATGAGGGTCCAGTTATAGTCGTTCTGGTTGTCGGTGGTGGCCCATTCCAACTTCCAGTACCGCGGCGAATAGAAAGCCTGGCTGAGGTTCAGCACCGCCACCTGCAGGGACAGTTGCGAGGCCGATATTCCCATGGTGGAGAAATTCAGGAGCCAGGCGTAAGGTTTGCCCTGCTCGTAATCCCACCAGTTGTTGGCCTGGAAACCGCTGTAGCACAGTGGCGGAATAAAGCCCTTGCCGGTATTGGCCGACGCCGTGTAGTTGACGCTCCCGTAGAAGGCCTTGTCGAAATAGACATACTGGGAACTGGCTTTGGGGCCGCACCATACAGGGTGCTGAGGGTCGGTGAAGTCCACCAAATCGTCCATGCGCCGGTTCCAGTGCTCCTTGTTCAGGTCCAGCACCACGCCCTGACCGTTCGCGTTCGTATTGCCGGGATGGTCCCCGAAAATGTGCTTGACGCCTTTTCCTTTGGGTCCCAGGTAGTCGTAGGTGGTGGTGGAAGTCAGGTGCTGGTTGAACGCTTCCTCCGTGAAGTTCTTCGAATCAGAGCCCGTATAGCGAGACTGATAGGTATGGGTGAACCAGCCGTTGGTCCCGTAGGTGGGACGCAGTACGCCGGCCGTTTCGTCGGGATTCCAGAAACGGTACTCCACCAGAATCTTGGAGAAGCTGTTCTCCACGTCCGTCTGCATCTGTTTCCAGACATCGTCCTTGGACTGCGGCCGAATCTGATAGGTGCCGATGCGCCCCAGCGTGGGGTCCAGGTCGATGTCCAGCGGGTCGGCCATGTTCTGCCACTCGTAACGGGGATAGCGCTCGTGCACGATAACCCCGGAAATGGAGCCGCTTCCGTAAGGGAGCATAGTGCCGTCGTTGCGGAACTGGCAGGTGGTATTGGTGAGCAGGTACATATCGTCGCCGTTGATGTCCCGAATCAGGCGCGGGAACTTGTTCATGCGGTTGGCGTTGGTGGCGATGGTGTAGCCCTCGTTCATGGGCAGGAGGTCACCTTTGCGGACCGGAATCTCCACGTCCCTGAGTTTGACGTAGGTAAAGATGTCGTCGTCGGTGAGGTCCTTGATATAGCGTTCCTTGGCAGGGACATCGAAAGCGTCGCCGTCCTGCTGGCTCACGAACATGCTGGCCGTGACACCGCTCACCACCAAGTAGGTGGGATCCTCGTACAAGGTGGGGAAAGTGCCGTACAGGAGCACCTGCACACGCTGGTAAGGTTTGGTGATGTTGTCCTCTTCGGTCGCGCACAGCAGGCATATACCCTGGCTGCCGTCGGTGCTTTCCAGATAAATGGTGCGCTGGTCCATGCTGTAGTCGATGAACGACGGGGTCAGCTGCTCGTTGTCGCCGGCATTGCGCATTTCCTTGTTGCTCACCACGATACCTTCCACAATCACATACTGATCGATGGGCTTGCCGCTCTCGGCCACCTCATATTTGAACTCGTCCATCGGAACTTCCGTGCCCACCTTCTCCAGGGCCGAACGCTGGATGACGTTCAGCGACAGGGAAACAGACTCGCCCCAGCCGTCGGTAAAGTCCAGCTTCACACGGGCCGTGCGGGGGGATTCCTCGCTCGGATTGCCGTCGGTGACCAGCCGGAGCGTGCGGGGACCGTCTTCCTCGCCTTCCACGGCCAGCGACTTGATCCAGCCGTTGGCGGCCTCGGCCTCGGTGGCATAGGTAATGGCCTGGCCGATGTCCTCTGAAGGGATGTTGGTGGTGATGGCGAAGGTTTCCTCGCCGCCGGCGCCCTTGGTGACAAGCGACATGTTGTCAATGGCCAGCTGGGCCAGTTTCAGACCCTTCTGCCGGAACACCACGGTGTCCTTGCGCGCATCCACTTCGCTGTTCAGGGTAAAGACGACCTGGCGGCGGAAACTCTCGTTGAAGTCACACTCGGCCCTGATGTACCCGTTCTGCGAAAGGTTCTCCGGCATGGTGAGCTTGAGCCAGCCGGCATCCTCGGACAGGATGTCGAGGTGGTACGGCCCGTTAGAATAGACGGGGATGTTCACCACGCCGCCGTCCATTTCCACCAGAAATTCCTTGGTGCCCGCGCCCAGCTTCACCAGCGGATATTCCGCCAGTTTTTCTTCTTGGCAGCCGGCGAGGAGCGCCAGGGTGCCCGCGAGGGCCGTCAAATATATTTTCTTGAATCCATTCATATCGCTTAATTGTATCTTACAGTAATGGTTCCAATTCTGACAGGGCCGCTGTCTTCGCTCGACAGTATGCCGTGCTCGATGCCCAGGGCCTGTTTCCAGGCGGTGGGACTGGTGAACGGGGCGATGTCCGTCACGTCATCGGCCGCCTGCAGGCGCACAATCACCTTGCTCTGGCCGAAACAGGATGTCGGCAGCTTTATGAGATGTTCCGTATAGCCGGGACAGCCATCCTGGGAAGTCTGTGGATCTTTCCACCAGGCAATGGAGCGCTGCCTGATCATGCTCACAGAAGGCACGCTCGCGAAATTGTTGCCGTCTGTGGAGTAGAGGACATTCCAGTGGGACGGCGCCGCGATGGACGTGGACGTTCCCAGCCCGTGACCCCAGACAATGCCGAAGATGAGGTTGGTTCCGGAAATGCCGACGGTGGAAAATTCCACTTCGAAGTATTTTCCCTGACCCAGTCCGGCATCCCACCAGTTCTGCGTGAGGCAGAGCGCGGCACCTTTGACCAGGCCCTTCAGGTTTTCGGAATTGCTGTTGCCGTTGGGCGTGTCTTCCTTGGGCAGAAAAGGATTGTTGTAGTCTTCGACAAAGCTGGAAGCGGCGTTGAATCTGCGCAAAGTCCCCTGCCCCTCGTCCGCGCCGAACGATTCCTCAAAGTCGTTCCAGTTCCATTCGCAGATGGTGCTGGAGAACATGGGGTCGTCCAGGTCGATTTCCTCCACGGTCATGGGGCGGAGCTGGTAACGGCCCAGGTTGCCCCAACGGACCGGCGCCACATCGTCACCCACAATGATGCCGCTCAGGGTACCGGAGCCCTGCTTCACACAGCTGTTCCAGAAAATGTTCTCGCCGGTACGCCGCCAGGGCGCCGCCGCATTGGTGAGCATAAAGATGCCGTCGCCGGCAGTGTCGGTACAAAGGAGCGGAGCCACATCCCAGCGCGGTGCCAATGACCCCGAGGGATTCAGGTCGTCCAGCAGGGAGTAGCCTTCACTGGCATTGGTATAGGCACCGTCCTTGCACAGGATTTCCACCTCCTTCAAGGAGACGTATGTGAACACATCGGCGTCGGTGAGCCGGGCGATGCTCATTTCCTTCACGGGAACGGCATCCTCCCCGCCCTCGCCTTCCAGGACCGTGAACATGGAAGCCGTTACGCCCTTGATGGTAAAACGCAAGGGCGAGGACTCACGCAGCAGCGTGGTCCCATCCAGGCGCAGATGCACCTTGGACCAGCGCGGAATGGTGTTCTCCTGCGCATCCGTGAATTTGATGCAGACACCCAGCGAACCGTCGGTGCTCTCCATATAGGCGGTCCGGTCGTTCTCCGTACGGTCGAAGGCATACTGGCCCGTCTGCGGACTGGAGCACACATTGGGACTCTCGGGGTCGCTCACAATGAAGCCTTCCAGGAACTCGTTGCCGCTCACGCGACCGGGCACATGGGAGCGCAATTCACTGAAACTGATAAATTTGCCGATTCCCTGCGTCACCGCGTAGGTGGCACCGGTCTCATAGCCGTCCTGCGAACGGAAGGCCACCGTGACGGTAGCGCTGCGGGACGCACCGCTGGTATTCTCCTCCATGGAGAAGGCAAGGCCCTCTTCCTGAACGCCCATACCCGTAATCCAGTCGGCATCGGCCGTGACAGTCACGCCGGGCAGCGACCAGATGTTGTTGCTTTCCGCCGGCACCATATGGGCCTCGGCATTGGCATAATAGTCACCCGACTGGTCCTGAAGCGTGAAAACAGGGTCGGAAGCTGTCTGGACGATGGAGAGTTCGCCCCAGGTCTGCTGGCCGGCCGAGTCAATCATATAGACCATGAGGACGGCCGTACGGTCTTCGCTGCCGCTGTTGGCGACCACGGTGAATTCCACCTCGGTCTCCGCAATCCGGCAGCTCTTTATCCAGGCCTCCTCCGAGGCGCTTCCCACCTCCAGGGTGTCGCCGCTCGCATACACGGCCTTGGCGCGGAATTCATCCAGGGAAATCCCCAGATTGGTATTCATCCCCACGGTCAGCGCGGTTTCCTGACGGGGCAGGACCACTTTGCTGCGGTCCAGCACAATGTACGGGGCGGTAATGGTCCCGGCCTGCACCACGTGGATGCGTTCCGTTTTCTCGCCGCGGGACACCAGCACGTCGATGTGACGGGCCACCCCGTAGTTGGCCGACCAGCTGAGCACGAAGTCGCTCAGGCCCTCGCCGCTGGTCTTGTTCAGCGACGCCCACTCCACGTTCCGTTCCAGGGCGACCGTCCAGGCGCCGGTGGAATAGACCATGATGTGCGTCTGTCCGGGCGTCTTGCCGATGTTGAGGGTGTGGTTGGTGACGGACAGTTCATCATAGATGGCATACTCTCTCTGACAGCCCAGCAGCGGAAAGAGTGCCAACAGTATATATAATAGATTCCTTTTCATTGCATCAGAGGCCATACTGCTTGTACGCATTGTTGTCTAGATTGTACTTGGACTTGGTCACTTCCGTTTCCGGAATGGGATAGTATTCGTGGCACGGAAGCATGTTCTCGCGAAGCGTCTCGAAGTCGGTGTTGTCCTGGACGGCATCGTACCAGATGCCCCAGCGCACCAGGTCGAACTTGCGCTGGAACTCGCCGAAGAGCTCGCGCGCCCTTTCGGACCGGATTTCGTCGCGGAGACGGATTTCCGTGCGCATGGAATAATCGCCGAGATTGGCGCGCCTGCGGACAATGTTCAGATAGGCAATCGCCTTGTCAAAGTCGCCCTTTTCAAACCAGGCTTCGGACAGCATCAGGAGGGCGTCGGCATAACGGTACACCTTGTAGTTGTTGCCGTCGTTGCTCTTGACCATGTCCGGGCACCAGAACTTGGGCCCCGGCCAGGGGTTGGAGTTCACGCTGTTGAACTGCTGCCCGTTGTACTCCCAGGCCATGTTGCTGTCCTTCCGGATGTCCCGGCCGCGCCGCGGCTGGAGACCCTGGCTGAAGTACTTGGTGGGACGGGCGCTGGTGTGGATGTCGGAATCGTAGCCCAGTTCGGGGATGACCACGCCGTCGAAGATGGCCTGGCTCACATAGGTGGAACCGCTGTTGGGCTCCATGTAAGCGGCCAGGTTGGACACGTAGGAAACACCGCCGCGGGTATATGAGTGCTGGATTTCCATGATGGACTCCGGCGTATTCTTGTTGCGGAACCAGGTGTTGAAGGCATAGTCGTAGCCGCCCAGATCTCCGTAGATGGGTTCCAGCTTTTCAAGGGCCTTGATAGCAGTATCCAACCACTTTTCCTTGTTGGCAGGAACATCCTTGAAGGCATTCCAGAGGGCCATCTTGCCAATGAGCAGCCAGGCGGCCGATGCGCCTACGCGCGCGCCGGGATTGTCGGAGGTGCGCGTCTGCGGAGCCAGCGGAGCGATTTCGAGAAGGTCCTCGATACAGGCCTTGCGCGTCTCGACCGCACTCATACGGGGCAGCGTGGCAATCCGGTCCATGACCGCGAAATCGGACACGTCGTCAAAGTAGAACGGGACGTCGCCGAAGAAGCAGGTCAGCGTATAGAAATAGAAGGCGCGCAGCACCTTTGCTTCGCACAGCATCTGGATGCGCTGTTCTTCCGAGATGTTAGTGGATGCCTCGATGCCCGGAATGGCGAAGTTGCAGCGCTGGACGCCCAGGTAGCCGTTGTTCCACACCGTGGAGGCGAAACGCGGCAGCGTGGGGGTCACATCAAGCCGGCAGTCGAGCGTTCCGTAATTGATGTAGGCGATGTCGCTCTGGCACTCGGTAATGGTATAGAAAGTCTGTGCATAAATGCTCTTGGCCGGGATATAGCAGCCGTTGACCACCGCCTGGCACTCCGAGAAACTCCGGAAGAAGTTGCCGGGAACCGACAGGGAGGACGTGTCTTCCTTCAGCGAGCACGCCTGGAAGCACACAAGACTCACGAGCGAAATGATGATAGAACGATTCATTTTCATATTCAATTCCCTCCTCTTTAATAACGAAGCTGAAGACTGAGCGTAAACGTGCGGGACTTCGGATAGGCGCCGATGTCGGCACGCCGGAGCGTGGAAGAAGTTCCCTCGGAGGATACATCGGGGTCGAAGCCGTTGTAATTCTTCAGGAGGAAGAGGTTGTCACCCATCACGGTGACGGTAAGGTCCCTGAGCCACTTCACCTTCTTGGAAAGGTCGAAGGTATAGCTGAGGCTCAAGGTCTTCAGACGCAGATACGAAGCGTCGTAGATCATGAAGTCGCTGGGCAGGCCCTGGTCCGAGATGACACCGGCCCGGGGAAGGTTGGACTCCGGATTGCGCTCCGGATGCCAGGCGTTGAGCATGTACCGGTACTGGTTGGCGCGCCGGCTGCCGGCCATGTAGAACTCGGAGTAGTTGTAAATCTTGCCGCCCAGTGAATAGGCGAAGAACACGCCCAGTTTCACCCCATAGATATGGAAGGTGTTCTGCAGGCCGCCGTACAGCCAGGGGTCGGCCGAACCCTGGTACACGAGGTCGTCCTGGGTCAGGGTGCCGTCGTGGTTGATCTCGTAATAACGGGGGGCGCCCAGGGTCTTGGCATACGTGCCCGTGCCGGCGTACGTATGGGTGGCGTCGTTGGCAATGATTTCCTCGTCGCTGTGCCAGACGCCGCCGTACTTGAAGCCCCAGAGGGAGTTCAGCGGATAGCCCTTCACATAGCCGTACATCATGAACGAGTTGTTGCCGGGCGAAGAGTAGGCGCTCACAAAGTCTTCGGAGCCCACGTCCTCCACCAGCTGCGTGTTGTGCGACAGGGTGAGCGTAGTGGACCAGCTGAAGTTCTTTCTGGTGAAATTGTGGGTGTCCAGCGTGAACTCCCATCCCTTGTTGGAAGTGCGGCCGATGTTGGCGTAGCGGGAAGCGTAACCGGTCTGGCGCGCCATCTGCACGGTGAGCAGCAGGTCCGTAGTCAGGGAGTAGTAGTACTCCGCCGTGAGGTTCACCCGCTCCTTGAACAGGGAGATGTCCGTCGCAATGTTGTAAAGGGCCGTTTTCTCCCAGGTGAGGTCCGGGGAATCCAGGCGGGAGCGGTAGAAGGCCACCGGCTGGGACCCGTCGAAGATATAGCTGTCCGTGGTGGAACTCATGGCCGCCAGGGAACGGTATTCGGTAATGGCGTCGTTGCCGGTGAGGCCGGCGCTGGCGCGCACGGAAAGGTCGTCAATCCAGCTCACGTCCTTCAGGAACTCCTCGTTGGAGGCATTCCAGCGGAAGGCGCAGGACGGGAAGAAGGCCCACTTGTGGTTCTCGGCGAAGTTGGAGGCGCCGTCAAATCGGCCCGTCGCCGTGAAATAGTAGCGGGACTTGTAGTTCCAGTCGGCCCTGCCGAAGAAGGACATCTTGGTCTTGGAGGCGTAGGAGGTGGTGGCGTCGTAGGTTTCCTTGTCCAGCACGGCGTTCATGTTGTTCCACATCACGGCGTCGTCCATATAGCCGCTGCCTTCCAGCTTGAAGTCGTGGTTGCCGCTCTTGTAGGCCGAGAAACCCGCCATCAGGTTCAGGCTGTGGTCGCCCAGGTCGGCGAAATTGTAGGTAGCCGTGGTTTCATTGGAGAGCGAGTAGTTGTCGTACTCCTCGCGCATGGCGAAGCCGCCGTCGGTCTCGTTCTTGGCGGGCAGGGCGCCGGGCTCATACTTGTAGGAATGGCGCTGGAACAGGAAGTAGGACAGCGTGCTGTGCACCTGGAAATTCTCGAAGGGCTTCAAATCCACCTTGAAGGAATGGTTGGTGGAGTGGTATTCCCGGAGGTTGGTAATCAAGTCCAGGGCCGCCCTCGGGGTGTTGATGCGGCGGTTGTCGGCGGCATTGCCGTCCACCAGCGGGTTGGTGAAGTCGTAGGGACGGATGAGCGGAGACAGGTACTGGGCCGCGTTGCGGTAGCCGGTACCGCCGATGGAGGCGGAGGCCACGTCCTGATGACGGTACGTGTAAGTGCCCGAATAGCCCAGCTTCATCCACGGGAAGATTTCGCGCTCGAACGACAGACGGCCCGTGAAACGGTTCTGGCCGCTGTTGTCGATGATACCCTGCGAGTTGTTGTAGGAGAACGAAGCGTAATAGGAGGTCTTGGGAGCCTTGCCGGAGAGGGACAGCGCATAGTTCTGGGAGTAGGCCGTACGGGTCATTTCACGAATCCAGTCCGTGGTCTCCAGCGAGAAGGGGTCCGGGTAGTTGCCCTCGGAAATGGGCCGCGTCTCGTGGCTGAAGTAGGAGTAGTCGTTGCGGTACATCGCAAACTCCGTGGCGTTCATGATATCCAGGCTGGAGGGCAGGGTCGATACGCCCACATCGGCCTTGAAGGTGATGTTGGGTTTGCCTTCCTTGCCGGAACCCTGCTTGGTGGTGATGATGATGACGCCGTTGGCGCCCCGCGAGCCGTAAATGGCGGTGGAGGAGGCGTCTTTCAGGACGGAGATGGACTGGATATCGTCGGAGTTGATGTCGTTGAGGTCGTGGATGGCATCCATCACGCCGTCCACCACGAACAGGGGCTCGTTGGAGGCCGTAATGGAACGGGAACCGCGGATACGGATGGTGGTGGTGGAACCCGGGGCGCCGTCGGTGGACATGAACTCGGCACCGGCGATGCGGCCCTGCAGGGCGTTGTCCACGGACACGGCAGCCGGCGAATCCAGCACGTCGCTCATCTTTACATTGGTTACGGAGCCCGTAAGGTCGGACTTCTTGGCCGTACCGTAGCCAATCACCACAATCTCTTCAAGAGCGTTGTCGGGCCGCAGCACCACGTCGATGACACTCTTGTCGCCCACCTTGATTTGCTGGTCGGCAAAGCCGATGAAACTGAACACCAGGACATCGGAAGGGCTGGCCTGGATGGTGAAATGACCGTCCAAGTCTGTAATGACACCCTGCGTGGGGTTGCTCTGCAGCACGACCCCCGCCCCGATGAGCGGGAGGTTGTCGCTGTCCGTCACCGTACCGGTCACCGTCTTCTTCTGGGCGGCCAGGGAAGCCGGAATCAAGCACAGAAGGGCCGAAATAAACAAAACGCGGAAATGTCTCATGCCCTACTCTCCCATTATTGTGTCTTTACCGCTGCGGCATCCGCGCAGGAGGAACGGGTCCTCGCTCTTTTTCACATCCATGCGGTAGATGAAAATATCGTCCAGGAATACCCGGCTGTCCACTTCGGAAGCCGTTTCCGACAGATTGCCTGCCACGAAGCGGATGGTGGTATTGACGGTAATGGGGTTGGCCAGCGTACCGGCGATGAACACCACATAGTGGCCGTCCTTGAAGATATCGGAGGGGAAATCCGGGCTCTCGCGGTCATAGCCGCCCAGGTTGAAGCTCACAGACGTACCGCGCTCGTCCACCAGGTCGCGGATATAGCCGCCGCCGGTAACCTCCACAGTCAGTTTTGTACCCTCGGAATCGGCCCGGGGCACGGCGCGGGAGGCCCGCATGGGCACGATGGGTTCGGTTCCGCCCGTGAAATCGGGCATGTTCTCACCCGTCTGCGCCACCGCCTTGAAGCTTACGATGAGCAGGGAGTCTTCCTGGAAACCGGCCGTGTGCGGGGTAAGGAGGTCGGCCCCGTAGCCCTTGTCGTTGCCCAGCCGGACATACCCTTCCTTGCTGAACACCCAGGCATGTTCCTGCCCGGGAATGAGCGTCGAGGTGAAGCCCTGATTCTGCTGTGCGACGGTCCAGGAATCCATCACCACGTCGTTGTAGGCGGCGTTGGGGTCGGCCGAGCCATAAAGCCAGGAGAAGTTGCACGCCACTCTGTTCACATAGCCCTGCTCCACCACGAAGTACTTGCCCAGCTGGAGAGAAGGTGCCGTGAGCATGATGACTCCGTAACGGTAAGTATAGAGTCCCTCCGTCACCGTGGTGGAATAGGTACGCGTGGAAATGGGGTCGGCCGTCAGCGAGATGCTCCAAAGCTCGTCGGAGATCTTTTTGGGCTGCTCGATTCGCGCCCACTGCACACCCTCGTTCTGCCATTTGGCCTCGAAAGGAACGTTGCTTCGGATGTAATAGGTAAGTGTACCGCCCTTTACGCTCACCCAGGTGCTGTCGATGGGGAGCTCGCTCTCCGCGGAATCGTACACGCGGATGTACTCGGAACGCTCAGCGCCCGGCCCCGTTTTCTTGCAGGACAGGCAGAGCGCCGGAATAAGGACAGCCAATATCAGTAACAGTTTTTTCATCCTCTTTCGCTTTATTTGGACATATCAAAATCTATCAGGACGGGAAGGTGGTCGGAAGGAACCTTCGCGTGCTTGGTGTCGGACTCGGGGTCGTACACGGCGCTGGATGTGATGCGGCTGAAGCTGTCATGGATGGCCAGGGCCATGGAAGTGACCCTGCTGCGCATGCTTTCGCTGCCGTACATGATGTCGTAGCGCACCTGACCGCCGGTGGAGGTGATGAATCGGCCGGTGCCGGTAAAGTAGGAGCCCTCCCCTTCCCGGAGCATGTCGTAGAGCTGGCGGCCATAGGTCTCCCCGTCCCGGAATCCGCCTTCGGAAGGGTTGTGGGCCTTCACCCAATCCTCCCCCTCCTGGTTGTACCGGTTGTATCCGAGGGTCTCGTAATAGTCCGTATCGATGGGCGAAATGGAGTTGGTATCCCCCATCACCAGCCAGTTGTCGCCGTATTCAGTGTTTTTGATGGTCTGTGACAGAATCACATAGGCTTCCCGGCGCATGAGATTGTATCCCCTGAGGTTGTCCGCGCCGTTGGGCCAGGCCTTGAAGGGATACAGGTGCAGGGAAACGATGTTGACGGTCTCTCCGTTATATGTTATCTGGAAATGGCCGGCGCCGTGGGTGAGGACCAGATTATCTCCATTGAGGTCCTTTCCGGAGAAAATACGGCCCACGGTGGTCACGGGGAACTTGGAGGTGATGACCTGCGGATAACCGTCCCGGTAGGCGCCTACGGCATGGTAGTCATGCCCGAAACGCTTGGCCAGGGCCGCCCACTGGGAATTGGCCGCCGCGCTTCTGACCACGCCTCTCGATTTCGTGTCCATGCCCTCCTGATTCTTGAACAGCTTGTAGTTCTCTTTCGCACACGCCGTGGCTTCGCCGGTTTTCCATTTGCTGGAGGCTTCGCAGAAGACACAGACATCCGGGTCGTACTTTTTCACGAAGTCCACAAAATTGTCGAAATTGTTGCCCTGGTCGGCCCACATGCCTTCCTGAATGTTGTACAGCATCACGCGGAGGGTTCCCGGAGCACGCTCTTTCTTCTTGACATAGCGAATCTCCACATTGTCAATGAACACGCCGTGCTGGACGCTGGCGCCGTCAAAGCCCCACAATCCGAGCTCCGACATCTCGCTGAGATTGTCAAAGCTCATTTCCACATGGTGCCAGCCATCCTGATAGCGCTCGGAAGTGGGCGCAGGAACAACCTTGCGGTCTATCGAGCACACATTCTGGAAATTATAGGTATAGGTATTGTTCCCGTCCACACTGTCATCCAGGGGCACAGGCTCCCCGTCGACAGTAAGACTGTTGGCGATGCCGTTGGCCGAAAGCTGGCTGCGTAAAACATCCCCGGAGGCATAGACGAGGCACATGTCGAACGAAACCTTGAGCCCGTAGAAGAGGTCTTCCGTCTTGAGCGACTTGAACGGCTGGTAGCCGCCGCGTGCCTGCCCGATACCTACCTGCAGGCAGCCCTGATATTCCGTGCAGCGAAACATGTAGGCCAAATCTCCGATATTGCGGCTCTTTACATAAGAGGCCGACACGCCGGGACGTTCGCCCACCGTCCAGCCCTTGGCCGCCGACCAGTTGGACTGGATGAATGCCGAACCGGGCGTGGTGATGCCCACCTTGACAAAAGCCGGTTCGGTTCCCAGGCGCGTAGCGTCCGGGCTGGTCTGGGCGTCGGGTCCATAGGAAGAAACGGCCCGGTTGCCCTGGACATTGCCGCCCCATACGAAATTGTCAAAATGCTCGAAGAACAGCAAATCCTCGTCGGGAGAGAAAGTGTAGGGGTCGAAGACTTTCACCTCGCCGGCCTTCACTTCAAAACCCGGGACGTCGAACACCTGTCCCTTGTGGTTCATGTCCGTCACCGTAAGGGTGAGGCCCTCGGAATAGTTGCCAGGGGCCACCAGCAGGTAAAAGATGGTACCCTCCGGCGTGATGGCAACCCCCTGCCCGCCTTCGGTACAGTTGAGGTTCACAAAATTCACGCCCTCCTGCAGGACGAATCCGTCCTGCGGGTCATAGTTGGCCACACCGGCCAGGTTGTTGGCCACCACCGGCTCCGTCGCTTTGTTCTGCAGGTGCACGGAGGCCAGGCTGGTGCTGCCCTTCACCACAATGCCCACGGCCGAGATGACCTCCTTGAACAGCATGCTGCCGCCGTCCGCGGAGCTGTACTCCGCATAGAGCGGGTAGTAGCGCAGGGAGTCGGCCGTAGCCCTGTAGAACTGGGAATAGGGAATCACCAAGTCCTTGAGCGGGTACTCGCCGCCGTCCAGGAACCAGTATTTGGACGCCTCCGGGAAGCAGAACATCTTGTAGTCCCCTTCCACGTCCGGGAGGTCGATGCTGACAGTTCCGTCAGCCCCGGCCGTAGGCTTGTAGAAGGTGGAGCGGAGATAAATCTCGTCTGCGGCGGAGAACACGTGCGGGTTGCCTGTAATAATTTCCCGCAGGGAGGCTTCATCGGTGGAGAGCTGGTGCGAAACACGGTCTCCGATGGGTTCCTCCGGCATGGCGGAATCTCTTTCCAGGCCTTCGCCCTGCGCATACTGCACTTTCATGTCAGGCACGCAGGAAAGCATGGAAAAGACGGCCAGAATGGCAATCAGGTAGGATGTTTTATGCATTATGGGACATGGTTTATTTCAGGGTATGATGTCCGTGTTTGGTAAGCCAGCCGATCAGGAGTTCCGGACGGTCGGTCTGAATCATGGACACGCCGGCGTCCATGTACTGCTGGTACACCTCGCCGGGGTCTTTACATTCGAAGGCGGCGTCGTCGTCATTGCCGTCTCCGCCGCACAGGGAGGCCCAGATGGTGTTCACCCACACCTTGGAGCCCTGGGCGATGATTTTGGCGGCGGCATCGGCAAAGGCGCCGTCGTCGTTGCGCTGCCAGCACACCTCGTAGGCCATCGGCACTACACCCTGGTCCAGATAAGACTGAAGCAGTTTCCGGCCCCGCTCTTTCTGGATGTCCACGATGGGCATGTACATCATATTATGTTCGTAGGGCGCCTCATGGGCCGCCACCACTTCGATGGATTTCTTTCCCTTGATGAGCACCTGGTCCGTCACACCCAGCTTCTCACAGACTTTCAAGGCTGCGTTGTAGTAGTCGTAGCCCTTGTCGATGTTCACGCAAATGCGGTCCTTGGTGCAGCGGAGCGCCTCCTCCAGGGTGGGCATGCGCATGGTGTCAATCTCCACGCCATGTGCGCGCTTGAGGCTCAGGCGCTTGATTTCCGCAAGGGTCAGGTCCGCCACTCTGGCGCTCTTGTCAGGCTCGGAGCGGAACACCTTGGAAAAATTGGTGGTACGCTTCACATCGGCGTCGTGGCAGAGCACCAGCACGGAGTCCGCGGTCATATGGACGTCCAGTTCCACAATGTCGGCCCCCATGCGGATGACGCTTTCAATGGCCGGGATGGAATTCTCCGGGTAGTTGCGCCAGTCTCCGCGGTGACAGGCCACCACCACATACTTGGACTGGGGATTGCGCATCTGGGCGACGATACCGGCCGCACGGTTGGGGTATTGCGGCGCACTGGCACAGGAGGCCAGGGCGGCACATGCAAGGACGAAGGCAAGAATTTTCTTCATATCGCTTTCAGATTATTCGTGTGACCAGGCGTCGGAATCGTTCTGGACCTCCAGGGACTCGGCCGTGGCGACCGAGATGGGCCGGGACACACTGGAATCGGCTTCTATCTTTTCCAGCACATACAGGTGGGCGCGCTCGAAGGTGATGGGGTCCGTTCCCTCCAGGGAGAACAGCTCGGTGTCCGTAGCGTCCAGCACACGGATGGACAGCGGATATTTGCCCGTAGGGACGGGGATGACCGCCGTGAACGAAAGCTGACCGGTCGGAATGGGCACCCGCACGGTCCCGCTGCCGGCAGCCGCCGCTATCTGCCGAGGCGTGCCCTCGGACAGGGCGAACGTGCCGCTGATCCCGTAGGAGGCCGAGCCTATCTCAAGGGTGGCGGAGCCATTCGGAAGATAGGTCATGGGAACCGACAGAAGGGCCCCCAGGTGCCGGAAACTCAGAAGCGCGGAGCCCTCCTCCACCTGTGCATGGAGCGGGAAAGATTTGGCGCTTTCCGCTGCCGAGGCATAGCTGCCGGGCAGTGTCACGGCCGAGACGGACACCGCCCGGGCGGCCGGATAAACGGCGCAGTCCGTGAAACGGGCGTCGGCCGGAGCCGTGGCCGAAAACAGGCCGGAACCCGTGGGCGAGCTGAAGGGGACGAAAGCGCCGGACGTGGCATCCCACACGGCAATCCGGTCCCCGGCGCTCCAGGCAAAATGGCCGTCCTGGTCCAGCGTGGCCTTGGTCATCACGGCGTTGAAGTTCCATTCCACCATCCGGGAACCGTCCGTTCCCTGACGGGAGCAAGCGGCCGCTGCGGCCAGCATTGCAAGATATAATAATGTCTTTTTCATCTTCCTTATTCGTTAAGCCAGGCACCCAGGTTGTTCCAGATATAATTGGCGATATTCTCGCAACCGGTCGCATTGGGGTGTGAACCTTTCTCCTTTTTGACGCCGATGTCCGTGTTCTCTTTGTTTGTGGTTCCTCTCTTGTGAAGGTTGGCGAATTTGACATCGAAGCCTTTGTCCACAAAGAAATCGGTTATAGCCTGGGCGGCGTCTTCGTAACCGTCCGTCATCAGGTCCGTAATCATCATCATCACCTTGGTCCGGGGATGCTTGGATAAGAAGTCTTTGAGAATTGCTACGGTTCCCTGGGAGTAATTGGGGTACAGGGTGCCGGCGGCGGCATCATATGCTGACTGAAGGGCCTCGGTGGTATAATCACCGAGAAGGTCGTGGGAGTTGCCGCCTACTGCGGCGTAGTCGTTGCGGCCGCCGAAATAGAAGAGGATATCGGGATGTCCGAGGCCATGGTCCCAATAACGCTGCTGCAAGCTGTTTTTCTGGCAGGAGGCGCTCACACCGGACATGTGTTCCGTTTTTTCCGTGACATAGCTCACCGTCGTTCCGCCGTAGGCGCTGTTCACCTCCAGGCGGGCGTTGTCCATCTTGTCGTAGATGAGCTTCCACCACCAGGTGAGCTGCTCGTTGAACACCTGCGGGGCCCATTTGGCCTTTTCCGAAGCGGAACCGCCGGTATTGGGATAGTGCTTGCTCATCTGCTCGTTCTCATTGGAGAAGATGAAACCCTGATAGGTGGAGATGGAGTCGCCGATAATGCTCACTTTCTTTGTCACCACACCGGGCACATCCACCCCCACCGGCTTGGGATAGCCGAACGTGGGGTCATAGTCCCAGACCAGGGCCTTGGCGTCGGGGTTGACCGCATTCCATTCCGCCACACCCTCGTTCAGGGCCGTCCGTACGCCGCCATCGGCCTCGGTAAAGGTCTTTTCGCCCAGTACGGTAAGGCTGAAACCACGGAGGTTGCCGTCGCCCATGCGTTTGGTGATGTTCTCGGAAGTTACAGTGACACTGCTGCCGGCATACCAGGCCTTGTTCCAGGTATTGGTGGAGAAGGTCCGTTTGATGACAACGCCATTGGAGGCGACGTTGCCCACGATGGCGGCCGACTCGGGCGCGTAGGTGTCACGGTTGTCGGCCCCCAGCCGCTTACCGCCCACAATCACGTTGGAATAGGTGACGGGCGTGACGCAGTTGAAGAAGACGACAGCCTCGGCCGTACCGCCCGCGCCTGCATAACCGGAAATGCCGCCGATGCGCGCCACTTTCGTGCCGAAATCCTGGGTGCAGGAGAGCTGCAGCGGATAGGCATAGCAGTTCGCGATGCGGACGCGTCCCTTGCCGTTGGCTGCGTTGGCGCTGCCGGTGATACCGCCCAAGTAGGCCTTCACGTTGGCGGCCTGCAGTTTGGCGCCGTAAAGGTGTCCGTTCTTGTACACAGGCTCGAAAACGCAGTTCAGGACCAGTACGTCCTGTCCTTCTTCGCCGGGGTTCAGGTAACCGGCGATACCGCCTGCGCAGTCCTCGCCCGCCACGGCCGTGCCGTGCGCGGCGCACGCGCGGATGACGCCGTCGCGCACATAGCCCACCACACAGCCGGCGCCGCGGGCACCGCTGGTGACGACGCACTCGGCGTCCGTGCGGCAGCCGCTTATGGTGCCGCCGTTCAGGTAGCCCGCCACCGTACCGGCATACTTGCCGCCGGAGTTCACGCGGGCGTTTTCAAAATTAAGGCTGCTCACCGTACCGCCAGCTACATATCCGAAGAGGCCGGCATTGTCGCCTGCAGTGGTGACGTTCATGTTCCGGATGGTGAACCCGGCGCCGTCGTAATGCCCGCTGAACGGGTATTCCGCCGTGCCGATGGGGCTCATCGTCACGCCTGTCATGTCCAAATCGGCCCGCTGGAGATACCAGGCGCTGCGGTATTGCTCATCCGTGGCAAACGCCTCGGCAAGCGCTTTGAGCTGGGAGGCGGTGGAAATGATGTAAGGCTGCTCCTCCGTGCCCTCTCCGGGGAATAGCCCGGAGCCCATGGGCTTGACAAAGAGCAAGCTCGCACGCTTGATATCCTTGAAGGCGGTGCCGTAAGTGTCCAGTTCCCCGCTTTCGCCTTTCACGGCCACGGAGATGTTGTAGGAGCCCAGCGGAAGGGGCAGGGACAAATCCAGGCTCTCGGCACCGGCAGGGACGCTCACCTCCACGGCGTCTGCGCCCGCACGGGCGTGAATCTCCATCCGGGCGGAATCGCCGCTCTTGACGGGAACGTCGCCCACGATGGTGACGTCTTCACCCTCGGCCTCTGCGCGGCCGTTGTCCAGCGAATACTTCTCCATGAGGAACACGCCGCTGAGCGCCATGTCCGGAGAAGAAATGACCAGCGTCTGCGCACCCTCGGGAAGCAAGGTGAAGCTGAGCTTGGCCAATGCGCCCAGGTGGTAGAAATACATGGTTTCCCCGTATTCGGGCGCCAGCATGGGGAAGAGCGTCGCTTTCTCCAGCTGGGCCGAATCATAGGTGCCGGGCAGCCGGACGGCCTCCCGGGACTCGGCCATAGAAGCCGGATAGACCGCCTGGGTAAACGTATAGCTGACACCGGGCTCTCCGGTAAAGGTAAATGTGCCGTCGCCGGCCTCGCTGGTAAAGGTGCAGTAAGACCCGCTCTCCGCGTCATAGACGGCGATTTGGTCTCCGGCGCTCCAGCCGGCTTTTCCTTCGTCCGACACGGTGGCCTTGGTACAGTCGTCGCCCAGAATGGCGTGGACAGTGTAAACCTGCCGTTCCTGCGACTCCGCCTGCTCCCGTTGCGTTTCTTCCTTGACTGCACAGGACGCAGCGCCCAGCATGGCGGCGCCCAAAAGCATGTATGAGAATATCTTATTCATGAATGCCTTTTTATTTGCGGTTTTTCACTATTCGTAGAAGTCTTCTCCAAGGGCGACAAGGTTTGCCGGAACAGGGTGGCTCAAAGCCTCGCTGTTGGCTCCTGTCATGGTCCAGTCACACATGGGATAGTCGTTGAAGGCCACAAGACGGGTAGTGCCATTCGAGGCATAAGTACACCTGTTAAGAACATTAAGGAATGTATCGTTAAGCGAGAGGCCCTGACGGGTAGGATTTACAGCGATACTTCCTGTACCGCCGATAACAGCTGCGGTAGTTTGGGTGATGTTCTTATAAGTAGAACCGTTTAAGGTCGATTTGGAACCGTCGATGATATAGTAGCAGTCGCCTAAATCTGACGCTGCTCCCATACGCCCTACGA
>JAEEGH010010787.1_pt1 | contig 20870 bp, 16 predicted proteins | sample 9134181 | NCBI WGS metagenome assembly JAEEGH01 (sample SAMN16246544, study PRJNA631951) | gut metagenome | biome: gut microbiome; feature: rumen; material: DP-attached | host: Bos | place: Iran: Karaj | collected 2018-10
TGATCGATGATAAGGATTTTATCTCGGTCAGGACAGCTAAGTCAGGGTTTTATGAGCCGCTGGTAAAAGCCGGGGATATGGTTGAGGCCGGAAGACCGCTGGCAAATATTATAAATCCATATGAGGGGAACATTATAGAAACGCTGTATTCTCCGATCAATGGAATTATCTTTTTTATTCATAATGAACCGATTACCTATGCTAATACGGCGGTAATAAAACTAATTGAACATGCATGATAAACATTGGAACATAATCTATGAAAGATAAGCATGAGTTTGCAATTCCCGGAATAGGGATGAGAATAATAAAATCAGCCGTAGCTGTCTCGTTGTGTATGGTGATCAATATCATACGCGGTGAAGGCGGCATGGTTTTTTATTCCCAGCTTGCAGCTTTATGGTGCATACAAATATACCGGAGCAATACATTATCAAATGCTTTACAGCGAATGACAGGAACCGTAGTCGGTGCGGTATACGGACTGATATATATTCTGATATATCCTCACCATATTTCCGGAGAAGCTTACGGTGTTCTGTTTAATATTGGTTTTATTTTTATAGGTGTGATACTGGTAATATATTCGACGGTGCTAATAAATAAGAAGCAGGCTTCTTATTTTTCATGCGTGGTATTCTTAAGTATTGTCATAAATCATATCGGGGATATTAATCCGTATAGTTTTGTATGGAACAGATTTCTGGATACAATGATCGGAATAGTCATAGGACTTTTCTTAAATAATATGAGAATCTGTTTCAACCCTGATAGAGAAACGCTGTTTGTATCGGGAGTAGATGATATCTTAGTTGACAAGAATAATAAGGTGAGTGCATTTTCCAAGGTTGAGCTGAACAGAATGATTGAAGATGGAATGAGATTTACACTCTCTACAGTTCGCACGCCGGCTTCAGTTTTGGAGCCTTTATCAGACATAAACCTTAAATATCCGATAGTTGTAATGGATGGAGCGGCTCTTTATGACGTAAAGAATAATGAATATAAATCTGTTTTTGTAATATCACCTGATACAGCAAAAGAGCTGGTTGATCTGATAAGTGCAGATAACATGTATCCTTATATAAATGTCATAATAGATGATACGCTGCTGATATATTATAACGATACGCCTGATGAGGTGAATCAGAATCTGGTTAAGACCATGCGGACATCTCCCTATAGAAACTATATTAAGAGGGATTATCCGTGTGATGAAAAAGTTGTATATATCATGCTGCTTGATACAGATGAACGGATCAACGCATTTTATGATAAACTGATCAAACAGGAATACGATAAGTTATTAAAGATAGTCAGATATTCTTCGGAAGAGCATAGAGGCTATTCTTATATAAAAATATATAATAAAAATGCATCGAAGGATAAGATGCTTACATATTTGAAAAACAATTGTGGTATTACCCAGACATTAACGTTTGGAACTGTTGCAGGAAAAAATGATGTTGTTATAAAAAAGAATAGTTTTAATGAAATGGTAAAAAGAGTCAGAAAAAAGTACGAACCATTTACCGGAAGTTAATCGGGCTATGACCTTGAAGGAATCGAGTAAAATCGGTTCCTTTTTTTGTGTGATTTTTGCAACTGATACAAAGTCGTTGAAAAACTGAGCCATACTTTTTCGGTTCATATACTATCCTTCCTCCATGAAAGGTCGCGGGCTGCGGGATAGCCGTAAGCGGATTCCGCGGAGGACACTGCGCGAAGGATGGCCTCGCTCATGACTTCAGCGGCCAGCGTTCCAACAAGGTCCTGGTCGGCCTTGATGTCGCCTACCGAAACGGCGTAGATGCTGTCGCCGTCTGCCGATGTGTGTACCGGGCGTATGGAGCGGGCATAGCCGTCGTGGGCCATGCCTGCGATTTTGCAAAGCTGCGATTTGGCGAAAGCCGCATTGGTAATGATAATGCCCAGCGTAGTATTGCCGGTGAAGCGATTTTCCACCACTTCCGTGGATGCGCGCATGATTTCCGCGGTGTTGCGGAATCCATTTTTATCCTCGGTCAGCACTCCGGCTACCTGCTTTCCCGTCTTGTGGTCGAAAATGTCGCCCAGCGCATTAAGTGCCACCACTGCACCTACCTGAAGCTCGCCCACCTGAACGGCGTAGCTGCCGATACCTGTTTTCATGCAGGTCTCCATGCCGCCGATCTTTCCGACGGTGGCACCGCAGCCGGCGCCGAAATTGCCGTCCCGGTAGTTTGGCGCTTCCATGGCAAGGCGTGCAGCCTCATATCCCATAGCGGCATCCGGGCGCGTAAATGTATCGGCCACGGTTAGGTCGAACAGATCCGACTGCGCCACCAGAGGCACTTTCGTTACGCCCACATCAAAGCCAATGTCATGCTCTTCAAGATATTTCATGACTCCGTTTGCTGCGCCCAGTCCAAAAGCACTACCGCCTGCCAGAAGTACGGCGTGGATTTCCTGCGCCGCAGCAAGAGGGTTTAAAAGCTGTGTATCCCTGGAAGCGGGGCCGCCGCCTCTTACATCCAGCCCTGCAGGCATGCCCTTTTCACATATGAAAACGGTGCAACCCGTGCCGGCTTCCTTGTTTTCCGCCTGTCCGATGCGGATATTTTTTATGTCTTTAATATCAATTTCTTTCATAATATAAATCGTAAAATGCGAAGTTTACGTCCTCCTGTTAGATTCATGATACCACAGACGTTTACGGCTTAAGAAAATTTTTTTAAAACTATTTATTTTTTAAGTAGATTTTAGGTTGACACTTTAAGATAAAGCTACAAACAAGAAAGGAGGGCATTCAACGAATGCAAAACAATGAAAAGAAAAAGTTCAGACATGAATTGAAATACAGCATTCCCTACAGCGATTATCTGGCGATGCGAAGTCGCATCGAACATGTGATGGAGCGAGATCCGCATACCGGGCCGGACGGCAGGTACATGATTCGCAGCATCTACTTCGACAATATCGAAGACAAAGCGCTGAAAGAAAAAATCCAGGGTGTGCAAAAACGCGAAAAGTTCCGCATCAGGTATTACAACGATGACCTTTCGAGAATCTCTCTCGAAAAAAAGATGAAGATAAACCGTCTTTGCTTAAAATACAGCGCATCCCTCACTGAAGAAGAGTGTAGAAAGATTCTGGCCGGTGACATCGGCTGGATGAAGGAACACCCAAAAGAACTGGTTCGCGAGTTTTACGCAAAGCTAAAATACCAGAGGCTCAGACCGCGAGTAACGGTTTCATATATAAGAGAGCCTTTCATATACAAACCCGGCAATGTCAGAGTCACGTTCGATTCGGAAATCCGCTCGGGAATGTACACGAAAGAGTTCCTGACAACAGGCATGAATGACATCAGTGCAACAGACCTCCCAAAAGATATGATACTCGAGGTAAAATACGACGCATTCCTGCCGGGGATAATACAGGATCTGATCCAGGTCAGAGAAATTACACAACAATCGTTTTCTAAGTACGGCATATGCCGCAGATTCGGCTGATACGCCAAAATACAGGAGGAAAAAACAAATGACATTTAGTGATATTTTCAAATCAAGCTTTTTACAGACAGTAACAGAGTTCTCACCGGTAGACGCGCTGATTGCTATGGCGTTCGCGCTGATAATCGGACTCTTCATTTCGCTTATTTACAAAAAGACATTTAGCGGCGTGATGTATTCGAACGGATTTGCGATGACGCTCGTGGGCATGGGCCTTGTCACAACGCTGGTAATCATGGCAGTTACATCAAACGTAGTCCTGTCGCTCGGTATGGTCGGCGCACTCTCAATCGTGCGTTTCCGTACAGCCATCAAGGAACCCATGGAAATCGTATTCCTTTTCTGGTCACTGGCTTCGGGTATCGTAATAGGCGCAGGAATGATTCCTCTCGCAGTGGTTGGATCAATCATCATCGGCATCATTCTGCTGCTCTTTGCCAATAAAAAATTCAGCAACATGCCTTATATTCTCATAATGAGCTGCGAAAACGAAGAGGCCGAAAACAAGGCCCGCGAGCTTGTGAAGAGCGCAGCTGAGAAGTTTATCGTAAAGTCAAAAACCGTGGACAGCTCCGGCATCGAACTTACTGCGGAAATCAGGGTTAAGGACGACAACACCGAGTTCGTGAACCGTCTAAGCGAGCTTTCGGGCATCGCAAACGCCACACTTGTAACCTTTAACGGTGAATATATGTCTTAATTACCTGCGGTGCAGGCCATGAAATGGAGGTACAAAATGATTGCAAGCAAACACTTTTCGAAAATCGTTGCGGCGGTGGTAATCATCGCCATGCTCTTGTGCGGACTGGCAATGGCCTTCGGTGACAAGCTGCAAGGCTACACCGCAAGCGGCATCACAATGGAATATGAGGCGGAGCTTTTCGATACTTCCGAGCCGATTGAAATCAACATCAAGATGAGCGAGGAAGGCTGGAATGACCTTCTCGAAAATGCATTGGATGAAGAATATTACAGCTGTGATGTCGTCGTAAACGGCACGACATTCACAAATGTAGGAATAAGAGCCAAAGGCAATACCAGCCTTTCAAATATAGCAAACGATCCCGACACGGACCGCTACAGCTTAAAGCTCGAGTTCGACCACTATGTGGACGGGCAGACATGCTTCGGACTCGACAAGCTCATCCTGAACAACAACTACGCCGACGCCACCAATATGAAGGAAGCTTTGGTGTACGATATGTACCAATATCTCGGAGCAGATGCGTCTCTTTACAATTACGCTGAGATTTGCGTAAACGGTGAGTATTGGGGAGTATATCTTGCACTGGAAGCAGTGGACGACAGCTTCATGCTCAGGAACTACGGCACGCAGGACGGCGAGCTGTACAAGCCTGAGAGCATGGACATGAGCGGCAAGAAGGACAGCAACATCAGCGATAAGTTTGAAGGCGGCGAGAGACCGTCAATGCCGGAGGGCTTCACTCCTCCTGACAGAAGTGAAGGCAGCACCAGCGGCGGAGGGCTTGGCTTTGGCGGTGAGCTACCGGAAGGCGGCCCGGGAGGCGGCTTTGGCTCCGGTGGCGGGGCGGACCTGAACTACTCGGATGACGAGCTTGACAGCTACTCGACCATTTGGGATGGCTCCGTCACGGGCACAACGGATGCGGATCACCAACGTGTGGTTACAGCCCTCAAGAATATCAGCGAGGGAACGGATCTTGAAAAGTATATGGATATAGACAACATCCTCAAATATATGGCAGTGCACACCTTTGTTGTAAATGCCGACAGCCTGTCGGGCAATATGGCGCACAACTACTACCTTTACGAATATAACGGGCAGCTAAACATTTTGCCGTGGGATTACAACCTTTCCTTTGGCGGCATGGGAATGGGCGGCGGCAGTGATGCGACATCAGTAATAAACGATGCAATCGATACGCCTTTCTCCGGCACGGATTTCTTTGACAAGCTGCTTGAAAACGAGGAATACCTCGCGCAGTACCACGAATATCTGCGCATTCTCGCAGAGGAATATGTCGGTGGCGGAGTTTTCGATGAGTTTATCGAGAACATCACAAGCCAAATCGATGAGCTGGTTGCGACAGACCCAACCGCGTTCTATACCGCAGAGGAGTATAGCGCAGCAAAGGAAACCTTTGTGCAGGTTGTGAAGCTCCGCGCAGAGAGCGTGCTCGGCCAGCTTGACGGCACCATTCCTGCTACCGACGAAGGGCAGAAGGCAGGCTCATCGGCACTCACCACAGCAAGCGGCATAAACCTCTCCGTAATGGGTCAGATGGGTGGCGGCGGCCAAGGTGGCCCGGACGGTCAGGACAGCCCGAGAGGAGGCTTCGGCGACAAGGTCAGCTCAGGCGGAAACAGTGAAGACGGCCAAGGTGGTCCGGGCGGGAATCCGCCTGAGGGTATGACACCACCGGACGGAATGACTCCGCCGGATGGAATGACACCGCCGAACGGTGCAGGCGGCCCACCTGCGGGAAACTAAAACAGCTATCACTCCTCCATAATTTCACATAGACTCGAAGAGCCGGCGAAAATCGCCGGCTCTTCTTTTTTAATTCATTATTTATAGTATGTTTGTGCTTTGTTGTGAATTCGCACTCACAATGTTATAATCTACAAGGAAAATACTTAGAAAAGTGAGATTAACATATCAATGAACAGTCTACAGAAAGCGGCGCTCGTCGTGGGCGTTGCAACATCATTCATAACGACATTTGCGGGCAGTGCGCTGAATCTGGCAGTGCCGGGCATGAGTGTGGAATTTAATATGGGAGCGGCAAGCGCAGGCTGGATTGTCAACATCTACACTCTGGTAGTCGCAGCGCTTGCGGTACCGTGCGGAAAGGTAGCCGACAGCCTGGGCAGGAGGGCGTTCCTCATTTTCGGAGTAGTCGGCTTTGCAATTTTCTCGATTCTTGTCACATTTGCACCAAGCACTGCAATTTTGCTGATATTGCGAGCACTGCAGGCCTTCGCAGCATGTTTTATATTTGCAACCGGACTCCCGATTGCAATCAGCCCGTTCCCCTCAAACAGGAGAGGCATGGTAATAGGCATAGTGACGGCTGCTGTATACTGCGGCCTGGCGCTGGGCCCTTCGCTTGGCGGATTCTTAAACGCAACCTTTGGGTGGCGGGCAATCCTCTACTTTGCAACGCTCATCTGCGTTCTGGCACTGGCCGTGATTTTAAAGTCTGTGCCGAAAAACGAAAAAAAAGCAGGCCCTCGCGGCATGAAGCTTGATATCCCGGGAACCCTGTGCTACGCAGCCATGATATCTGTCCTGATATACGGGCTTTCGAGTAAACCGGCCATCGTTCCGATTTCAATTATTTTGGGTTTCATATTTGTAAAGCTGGAAAGCAGCGCAAAGAACCCTATAATAGATATCCGCCTTTTCAAAAAAGATTTGGTGTATTCACTTTCAAACCTTACGGCACTGCTTAACTACATGTCAACATTTGCGCTGGGCTATCTGACATCAATTTACCTGCAGGTGGCCATGGGATTTTCGAGCACGGTTGCGGGGCTGGTTCTGATGACGCAGCCGCTTGTACAGGCAATCTTTTCACCGATGTGCGGCAGACTTTCGGACAATCACAAGGCTTCGAATATTGCGGCATTCGGTCAGGCGATATGCACATTGTCGCTCTTCCTTTACATTTTTGTGGGAATGCGCTCGCCAATCTGGTTCATAGTGGCGATTCTGGCGATTGCGGGTCTCGGCATAGCGTTCTTTTCTTCGCCGAACACAAACGTTATTATGAGCCGCGTGGATCCGGCGGATTTCGGCGTTGCGAATTCGCTGCTCAGCACCATGCGTACCGCGGGGCAGAGCATAGGAATGGCGATACTTACTATTGTAATCAATATAACAGTCGGCGATATCTCGCTTTACGATATCCCGACAGGCGACCTAACCGTCACAATGCACTGGGCATTCGGCGTCTTCGCCGCCCTGGCGGGAGCAGGCGTTGCCTGCAGTCTGGTGCGTGGAAAAATGTAATGATTGACAGGTATAAAACATGTTATAATATAATGTATATAAATTCTAGGAGCGGAGATTATGGAAATACTCGACATTGTTGACGAATACGGGAATCCTACGGGAGAGACCGTTGAAAGAGAATATGCGCACGCAAACGGCATAAGGCATCGCACGTCCCACGTGTGGCTTTTGAGGAGACGCCCGGGCGGCGTTCAGATACTTTTGCAGAAGCGCTGCGAGGCAAAGGATTCGTTTCCGGGCTGCTATGATATTTCAAGCGCGGGGCACATTCCGGCAGGCTGCGGCTATGTCGAATCCGCGATTCGCGAGCTGGCGGAAGAGCTGGGCGTTACAGCGGAGCCGAAAGACCTCATCGAGTGCGGCGACATCACAATAGGCTGGGATGAAAGATTCCACAGTATTGACTTTCACGACCGCCAGTATTCGAAAATCTTTGCCACCTGGTGCTGTGACAAGGACGAGGCGGATTTCAACCTGCAAAAGGAGGAAATCGAAAGCGTACTTTGGATGGACTTTGAAGAATGCCTCGATGCGGTAAAGCACAATAAAATCAAGCACTGCATCGCAATTGAGGAGCTCGAGACAGTTAAAAAAGGTATTGAACGTTCTATTAATAAAATTTGATATATAAACAACGTAAATTGCCGAAATTAAAGAGCAGGCAAGACAGAGAAAGGACCGAAATGGGAGTACAGAAAAGAGTAAAGGATTATTTTGAGAAAAACTTCACGGGAGTTTTGCACACCACCCTCAATCCCGAGGGCCCGGGCGTAATCAGGATTCATCTGGTGCCGCCAAAGATAGAGGAAGGCGAGCCGGCAAACAGCATAGCAATTCTGAACGGACAGGATATTCTGCCCGTAAATACGACGTGGACAATTATCCTCGCCGAGTTTATAAAAGAAATCAATAAATACGAAGGAAAACCGCTCGGCAGTGCCGAAACAGAGACTGCGGTTGAAAACACATGCAAAAATGTAAAGAAAATCTACCCGTTTGTCAGCAAAAAGCTGATCCGCAGAGACCTTTATACAATTATGAAGACCTTTGAGCAGGTGGCTCGCGGAAAGTGGGTGGATGAGGATATAGATTATCTCAGCATCGGCGACTATGCGCCGCACATGAGAGCTCCTCACAGGATGGATTTGATGGTAAGCGCAATGAGCGTGGACGGCAGATGGAATTGCAACCAGAAATGCGTTCACTGCTATGCCGCAGGCCAGGTTCATGCCGATGAAAAAGAGCTTTCGACAGAAGAATGGAAGGAAATAATTGACCGCTGCCGCGACGCATGCATTCCTCAGCTCACCTTTACGGGCGGAGAGCCTACGATGAGATCCGACCTGCCTGAGCTGGTGCGCCACGCATCGTGGTTTGTGACCAGACTCAACACCAACGGCATCGCAATGACGCCGGAGCTTTGCAGAGAGCTGCGCGAAGCAAGCCTCGACAGCGTACAGATCACATTCTACTCAAAGGACGCAGACATTCACAACAAGCTTGTTGGAGAGGACAGATACGACGACACTGTTTCCGGCATAGAGAATGCTCTCGCTGCAGGGCTTAGTCTGAGCATAAACACTCCGCTTTGCACATTAAACCGCGACTATGTCGAGACGCTTAAGTTCCTGCACGAAAAGGGTGTAATGTTTGTGACATGCTCGGGACTGATTACTACCGGAAACGCTGCACTTTCAGAGTCTGAATCCATGCAGCTTTCAAAGGAGGAAATAAAGGAAATCCTCCGCGATGCGGTGGAATATGCCTATGCAAACGAAATGGAGCTGAGCTTTACTTCACCGGGCTGGGTGGAGCCTGAGCTGTGCATGGAGCTTGGCATTAACGTGCCAAGCTGCGGAGCTTGTCTTTCAAATATGGCGGTAACGCCTTCGGGTAATGTCGTGCCTTGCCAGAGCTGGCTTTCAGGCGATGTGCTGGGAAATATTCTGCAGCAGGACTGGTCTGAAATCTGGGAGAGCGAGGCTTGCGCGGAGCATAGGGCTTACTCGGCGCTGATGCTTGGAAAGTGCCCGCTTCGCAAGGGTGGAGATTGTATGGCGATTGAAGGAGGATGCAGCTTATGATAAACAGAAATTGCAAAAGAATATCTGCTGCAGTGCTGTGCTGCATGCTGATTTGCCTAATCTTTGCGGCTGTGCCGGTATTTGCGGACGAGCCGACAGACTTTATACAAAACTACGAGATTACAGTGGATCCAAATGAAGAGGATGCCACACTTAATATTCATTATCACATCGAGTGGAAGGTGCTCGAATCTGACGGAATCGGGCCTGTTTCCTGGGTGGAGGTAGGACTTCCAAACGGTGCGTACAGAGATTATCAGTCGCTCAGCGATAATATTTCTGAGCTTTATCCTTATTCAAGCGGTGGAAATTACCTGATGATGGTCAGCTTTAATGACGAATACTACGAGGGAAGTGTAATTGACTTTGATTTCTCCGTGATTCAGGACTATATGTATCAGGTAGATGCCTATGAAGAGGGCTTTACGGCATATTCCTTTACACCGGGCTGGTTTGACAGCATCGAGGTCGGAAAGCTCACACTACGCTGGAACGCCGACAAGGCCACATCATGGAAACCGGACGGACTGGTAAAGGATGGATATATCACCTGGGAGGAGAGACTTGCACCGGGAGAAACGTTTTCGGTAAGAGTGGACTATCCAAACGATGCGCTCGGATTTGACGTTGCAAAGTATAGACTTGACGGAGGATATGAAGGCTATGTCGATTCCGACGGCTACTGGGTGGAATCCGGCGATTATTACGGCGATTACGGCGACGATGCGGAGCTTATCGAAGCGCTTGCCGGTTGGGCGGTGATATTGTTTATCTTTTTATTTGTTCCGGGACTCATCGCGCGCCGCGTTCAGAACGTTTATGACAGGGGCTCCGGTATGAAGAGCAGCGGAACAAAGAAGATGGTAACCCGTACAATCGTTGAGTACTGGGCAACATGCCAGGGCTGCGGTGCACCGAGAGAGGGAGACGCACAGAAATGCCCATATTGCGGGCGCAGCTTTGTAAAGAAGGAATCAAAGTTTACCGAAGAGCAAATTCCTGAAGAGGACAGAGCCGAAATATTAAAGAAGGACAAAACAGGCGAATACAAATGCTCATCTTCGCCTAATAAATATGTCAGAGTAAATGTTGTTAATATCCCTGTGTCTCACGGACATACACCTGCAGGCGGCGCCAAGCACGGCGGCAGCGGCGGACGCGGTCACGGCTCCTGCGCTCACAGCCACTGCGCTTGCGCATCCCATTGCGCATGTGCCTGCGCTTGCGCTTGTGCGGGCGGAGGCAGAGCAGGCTGCAGCACGAAGGATTTCTACAATACAGATCTGAAATTAAAGCAGCTGGAGCTTAAAACCATAAAGAAATAGCAAAACAGGGAAAAGCTAAAATGGGGACAGATTAGATGGAAAAAACAGAAAAGAAAAAGTGGATATGGCTGATTATCATAGCGGGAATTGTGCTTTGGGCTGTCCTGAATTATCAGGTGGCACTGGCGGGAATAGGCTGGGTAGCGCGAGTCCTGATGCCTGTGATTATAGGTTTTGCAATTGCATTCATACTGAATGTGCTGAAACGGGCAATTGAAAAATACCTGTTCAGACCCCTTGACAAAAGCTGCACGAAAATATGGCCGCGCATCAGAAACGGAATAGGGATACTCCTTTCGATTCTGATTCTGGTAGCAATAGTGGCACTGGTAATTACGATGCTGGTGCCTCAGATTCGCAGCACATGGGAAATGCTCACCGCGTCGTTTCCGCAGTACTGGCAAAGCGTCCAAGGGTGGCTTGATGTAAAGACCGCACAGTACGGCCTCGATGCCATAAAGCTGCCAAAGATCGAGACGGATTACGAGACGCTGTTTGACCTCGCAAAGAGATTCCTCACAAGCGGCGTGGGTGCGGCATTCGGCTCTGCAATCGGTGTGATGACCGGCTTTGTCAGCACCATGATTAATGCAGCTCTCGGTCTGATTTTTGCTATCTACATGCTTGCCGAAAAGGACAAGCTTTCGGAACAGTGCACGCGCCTTGTGAGGGCATCGTTTTCAGAGTCAAAGGCCGAAGAGATATTTTATATCGGCAGGACTGCCAACAGCATCTTTTCGGGCTTTGTTGTGGGCCAGTGCATAGAGGGCGTCATTTTGGGCATCCTCTGTGCGATAGGCATGCTGATATTCGGATTCCCTTATGTAAGCATGATTTCGGTGCTGGTAGGAGTGACTGCGCTGATTCCGGTATTCGGTGCATTTTTCGGTACGGCAATAGGAGCCTTTCTCATTTTGATGGTCGATCCGATGAAGGCGCTTTGGTTCATAGTGCTCATAATCGTAATCCAGCAGATTGATGGCAATCTGATCTATCCTCGCGTTGTCGGTGGCAAGGTGGGACTGCCGCCGCTGTGGACGCTGCTGGGCGTAGTAGTGGGCGGAGCAGTAGGAGGACTGGTTGGAATGCTTGTCGGAGTGCCGGCTCTGGCTCTTGTCTACTCGCTTGTGGGCAGGTGGACAGGCAGACGGCTTGCAAAAAAATAACCCCGGGTTGCCCCGGGGCTTTGTCTTTTAAAACCTATGGTTACTTATAGCAGATAGTTTCGATTTCAACCAGTGCGCCCTTTGGAAGTGCGCCTACTTCTACAGCGGAGCGAGCAGGATACTGGCCTTCTGTGAAGTATTCTGCATAAACAGCGTTCATAGCGGCGAAATCGCTCATGTGTGCGAGGAAAACAGTAGTCTTTACCACGTTGTCCATTGTCATACCGTTTGCTTCGAGTATAGCCTTTACGTTTTCGAGGGATCTGCGAGTCTGTGCAGTAATATCACCATCAACGATGTTGCCTGTTGCAGGATCGATAGGAATCTGGCCTGAAGTTACTACGAATGTGCCACAATCAATTCCCTGTGAATAAGGGCCGATAGCTGCAGGAGCGTTTGGTGTTGAAATAATCTTCTTCATTTTTTATCCTCCCAATGTATACATGTTTGCGGATTTGCCTATGCAAATTCTTTTGTTCAATAATATATTATCTCACAAACTGAAAAGTCTGACAATAACTGATCCGAAAACCTGTTATTCGAAAATATTATAACTGGTAATATAATATCCACGCTACCACTTTAGCGTAATAATGTGTTATTTTTTAGACAGGTTATGTGACTCATTGCATTATTATGCTTGAGAGAAAAAATGGAGGTAAGTATTATGATGAACAAGAATTGCGGATTCGGCACAAAGGCCATTCACGCAGGAAATGTAAAAGACACTCAGTACGGTGCTCTGACAACTCCTATTTATCAGACATCAACATTCGTATTCGACAGCTGTGAGCAGGGCGGCAGACGTTTTGCAGGACAGGAAGCAGGATATATCTATACCAGACTCGGAAACCCAACAGTATCTGTTCTTGAAAGCAAGGTTGCAGCACTCGAAGGCGGCGAAGCTTGCGTAGCTACAGCTTCCGGCATGGGCGCTATCTCATCCTGCCTTTGGAGCATTGCAGGTGCAGGCACACACATCATCGCTGACGGCACACTCTACGGCTGCACATTCGCACTCTTAAACCACGGCATGACAAAGTACGGTGTTGAGGTTGATTTCATCGACACATCCAACATCGAAGAAGTAAAGAAGCACTTAAAGAAGAACACAGTTTGTGTATACCTCGAGACTCCTGCAAATCCAAATCTTAAGATTGCGGACATCGCAGCAGTTGCAAAGGCTGCACATGAATACAACAAGGACATCAAGGTAGTATGCGACAACACATTCGCATCCCCTGCAATCCAGAATCCATTGGCACTCGGTGCTGACGTAGTTGTTCATTCCGCTACAAAGTATCTGAACGGACACGGCGACGTTATCGCGGGATTCGTAGTAGGTAAGGAAGATTTCATCGGCACAGTAAGAATGTTCGGTCTCAAGGACATGACAGGTGCTGTAATGGATCCTTTCGCAGCATTCCTCATTCTCAGAGGTCTCAAGACTCTCGAAATCAGAATGGAAAGACATGCTGCAAACGCAATGAAGGTTGCAGAATTCCTCGACAAGAATCCTAACGTAGAAAAGGTTTACTATCCGGGACTTCCTAACCACCCTGGTCACGACATCGCAAAGAAGCAGATGAAGACCTTCGGCGGAATGCTTTCATTCGAAGTAAAGGGCGGCAGAGCTGCAGGCGTAAAGCTGGTTAACGCATTAAAGCTGGTTACAGTTGCAGTATCCCTCGGCGATGCAGAGACTCTCATCGAGCACCCTGCTTCAATGACTCACTCAACTTACACAGAGGAAGAGCTCAAGGCTAGCGGCATCGCAGGCGGCCTCATCAGACTCTCCGTAGGTCTTGAGAATGCAGAGGACATTATTGCCGACCTCGAGCAGGCATTAAAGGCAATCTAAAATGCATCTAATTTCCCACTTGCAAATATAAAACAAAAAGCGGGGCAGAGCAAAATATTTGCTCTGCCTCGCTTTAAATTTAAAACGATTAAATCAAATATCGGTAGCGAGAATATCCCTCAGGATATCAACGAACATCTCTTCGAGAGGTGAAAGAGGGACCCCTTTGAGATGTATGTAGCCGAGAATCATATCGCTTACCGCACCTTCGATAGGCTTTGATGTCAGGCGGTCATCGCCGTAGCCTTGCGGCAGCACGCCGCTTCCCGTGGAGAAGCAGTTTGTGTGGGCGATAACGTTGTAGATTGTGGCGCGGTCGGTAACGTAGACAACGCGGTCAAAGTCGGAAATCGCAGCGGAAATTGCTTCCTCGGCAAAATGGAGGTCGCTGTTGGACTGTGAGAACACGATGTACGGATATTTCAGAAGATCTTCGTAGGTGATTGTTTCGAGCTTTTCGAGCGGATGGCCCTTTCTGAAAAAGGCGTGGGGCTTGATGGTTACCAGCTCGACAAAGTCGAGGTGCTTGCGCTCGAGCAGGCCGCGAATGAAGCTGCTGGTGATGTCGTTCATAAAGATAACACCGAGTTCGCTTTCCTGGCGTGCCACTTCGTTTATTACATCCGCCATTTCGATTTCCTTGAAGCTGACGCGCACGGAAGGAGCCTCGAGGCGGTGAATAAACTCAACAAATGCCTTTGCGCAGAACGGATAGCGCTGTGCGCAGATAGCCAGCTTTGCGGTTTCGGCATTGTCTCGCTCGACATAGTAACGCTCCAGCTCTGTGCTGCTTTCGACAATCGGCATGATGCGGTTTAAAAGCTCGCGGCCGTCGTCGGTCAGAGCGATGCCTCTGTTGTTTCTGATGAAAATGCTGATTCCCAGCTCGCTTTCAAGCTCACGAATGGCTGTGGAAACAGCGGATTGGGAAACGTAGAGATTTTGGGCGGCCTTGTTCATGGAACCGCAATGGTAAATCTCGATAACATATTTCATTTGCAGAAGTGTCATGTGGTCGCCTCCTTTTTTAATCGACTTAATTGTACAATATGGGGCAGAGGTTTTGCAAGAAAAAGAAAAAAGGTGTGAACGAACGGATTTCGTTATATAATAAATATATACTGGTGTAAACAATAAAGAAAAACAGGTGAAAAGATGGACAAAAAACAAGCAATCAAAAAATTAGCCGAAAAATATGACAGCTTTTATTTTTACGATCAGCAGATGATTCTGGAGCGGATAGAAAGACTGCAAAAAAACTTCAAAGGAATAGAGTTTCTCTATTCAATCAAGTGCAACCCGCACAGCGGTGTGCTTGAAACTGTTTTCGGCAAGGGCTTTGGTGCGGATGCGGCAAGCCTGCGCGAAGTGGAAATGGCTGCGGAGCACGGCCTGCCAAAGGATCTCATCTACTACTCGGCACCGGCAAAGGCAGCAGGAGACATCGAAGCGGCACTGGGCAAGGCAGTTTTAATCGCCGACAGCCTCAGCGAGCTTGAACGCATACGCAAGATTGCGCAGAGCGGCAGAAATGACCTTCCGATCAAGGTCGGAATCCGCATCAATCCTGACTTCTCCTATGAGACAAACGAAGGACATGCAAACAAGTTCGGCGTTGATGAGGGCGCTGCGCTTGAATATATGTCAAAGATGAAGGATGACGCATTTATTTGCATCACAGGCATTCACGCCCACATACGCAGCCAGGAGCTGGATGCAAAGAAGCTCAGAAGCTACTACGACAAGATGTTTGCTCTGGCACTTCGCTGCGAAGAGGCACTTGGCAGAAAGCTTGAATATATTAACCTCGGATCCGGTATAGGTATACCGTTCGACGAAAAGGACAGTGAGGTTGATGTTGAATGGCTGGGCGCAGAGACGGAAAAGCTGCTTGGCGATTTCAGAAAAACTCACGCAGGAACACGCATTTTTATCGAGTCGGGCAGATATGCTCCGGGACCTTCGGGTATATATGTTACAAAGGTTATGGACAAAAAGGTTTCCTATGGCAAAACCTATATCCTGCTGAAAAATACATTAAACGGCTTTATGAGGCCGAGCGCGGCAAAGATGATGAGCAAATATCTGACAAGCGAGCCTGCATTTTCGTGGGAACCGCTTTTTACCGGCCTGCATTCTTTCAGGTTTGAAGCGCTTGAGCCTAATAGCGAAAAGGAAATCGTAACGCTGGCCGGCAGTCTTTGCACGGGTACGGACGTCATTGCGGAGGATATTGAGATGCCTCGCCTTGAGATAGGCGACCTTGTGATTATCACAAATGCCGGTGCTTATGCGGCATCGTTTTCGCCTATGCAGTTTTCGTCGCAGGAAGCGCCGGGACAGGTGCTTATGCGTACCGACGGGAGCTTTGCGGAGTAGAAAAATGTTGTCGAACCACGTTTTTTGTAATAGAATAAAGTGAATATATTATTAATAGGAGAAATACTATGGCAGAAGAAATCAAGGCTCCGGTTACCGAAGAGGTCGCTGAAAAAACCAATTTCATTTACAACTTTATTAAAGCTGATATTGCGCCGGGCGGGCAATACGAAGGACTGCAGGTCCACACCCGCTTTCCTCCGGAACCGAACGGTTACCTGCATATAGGGCATTGCAAGGCTCTCTGCATTGACTTTGGAATGGCAGAGAGATTTAACGGCATATGCAACCTGCGTATGGACGACACAAATCCTGCAAAGGAAGACACGGAATACGTAGATGCAATAAAGCAGGATATTCACTGGCTCGGATTCGATTGGGAAGACAGATTCTATTATGGTTCGGATTATTTTGAAAAGGACTATGAATATGCAATCGAGCTGATTAAAAAGGGACTTGCTTATGTCTGCGAGCTTTCGCCTGAAGAGTTCAGACTGAATCGCGGAGATACAGAGCATCCGGCAGTGTCTCCTTATCGTGACAGACCTATCGAAGAAAACCTGATGCTGTTTGAAAAGATGAAGAACGGCGAAGTTGAAGAGGGAAAGATGACCCTCCGCGCAAAAATCGATCTTGAGAGTGGCAATTTCAATATGAGAGATCCTGTAATTTACAGAATCCGTTTCATTAATCACCACCGTCAGGGTACAAAGTGGTGCATCTTCCCGATGTACGATTTTGCTCATCCTATTCAGGACGCACTCGAGGGTATCACACATTCCCTCTGCTCACTTGAATACGAAGAGCATCGTCCGCTTTACGACTGGGTGGTAAACAACGTATCGATTCCATATCACAAGCCTCGCCAGATAGAGTTTGCGAGACTCGGAATCGACCATACCGTAATGAGCAAGAGAAAGCTCCGCCAGCTGGTTGAAGAGGGCTATGTTTCGGGCTGGGACGATCCGCGTATGCCGACGCTTTGCGGACTTCGCCGCCGCGGATACACAGCTGCTTCCATCAGAAACTTCTGTGATTCAATCGGCGTGGCAAAGAGCACCAATGTTATAGAGTTTGCAGAGCTTGAAAGATGCCTGCGCGACGACCTGAATATGGTTGCGGAGCGTACAATGGCTGTAATTCATCCTGTGAAGCTGACTGTTACAAACTATCCTGAGGGACAGGTTGAAACCTTCGAGGTTGAGAACAATCCTCTCGACCCTTCGCAGGGAACTCACGAGATCACATTCAGCAGAAATCTCTGGATGGAAGCCGATGACTTTATGGAAGAGCCTATTCCAAAGTACAAGAGAATGTTCCCGGGCAACGAGGTTCGTCTCAAGGGCACATATCTGGTTACATGCACAGGCTGCAAAAAGGATGAGAACGGCAATGTAATCGAAGTTCTTTGCGAATACGATCCTGAATCACGCGGAGGAAATCCTGCGGACGGCCGCAAGGTAAAGGGCGCAACAATCCACTGGGTTGACACAAACAACTGCGCCGATGCGGAAGTGCGTCTCTATGACAATCTCTTCCTCGATCCGCAGCCGGACGGTGCGGACAAGAACTTCCTTGACTGCATGAACCCTGAATCACTGGTGGTTCTTCAGAACTGCAAGGTTGAAAAGGGGCTTGTTGAGATAGCTAAAAAGTATGATGAAACTGAAAACCGTACCGGAGTGAACGCACCTACCTTCCAGTTCATGCGTGTGGGATTCTTCTGTCTGGACAACAAGGACAGCAGCGCAGATCACATGGTATTCAACCGCAGCGTTTCATTAAAGGACGGCTTCAAGAAATAAAAATTTTATAAAAGGGGTGATTAAAATGCCGTGCACAACATTATTGGTCGGAAAAAAAGCCAGCAACGACGGTTCAACAATGATATCGAGAACTGATGACGGCCATTTCGACGTAAAGAAAATCGTAGTGGTAGAACCAAAGGACCAGCCCAGGAAGTATAAAAGTGTGATTTCACACCTTGAAATCGAGCTTCCGAAGAATCCTATGAGGTATACAGCCTGCCCATCCGTTGACAAAAAGAACGGAATCTGGGCAGCAACCGGAATTAACGCCGCAAATGTCGGTATGACTGCGACGGAGACGATTACTTCAAATCCGCGCGTGCTGGCAGCAGATCCGCTGGTTGAATATCAAAAGGCCCGCGGAAACAAAAAGGCAGTGCCGGGCGGCATTGGTGAAGAGGATATCGTAGTGCTGGTGCTTCCATATATAAAGACTGCGCGCGAAGGCGTGGAGCGACTTGCCGAGCTTCTCGAAAAGTATGGAACTTACGAATCAAACGGCATTGCATTTAACGACAAGGACGAAGTATGGTGGCTTGAGACCATCGGTGGGCATCACTGGATTGCCTGCAGAGTGCCTGATGATGTTTGCGTAATCGCACCAAACAGATTCGGTCTCGACAGATTCGATTTTGACGATGCATATGGGAAAAAGAAGAATTTCATGTGCTCCAAGGATTTAAAGGAGTTCATTGAAAAGTACCATCTGGATTTGAACAAAGCCGGAGAGGAATTCAATCCGCGCTATGCTTTTGGCTCCTGCTCGGATTCCGATCATATCTATAATACGCCTCGTTCGTGGTTTATGGCCAGATGCCTGGCTCCGAACAAGTATAAATGGGAAGGCCCGGATGCAGACTTTACACCGGAAAGCAATGACATTCCTTGGTGTATCGTACCTGAGAAAAAGGTTACCGTGGAGGATGTGAAATATATACTTTCCACCCATTTCCAGGGAACCAAGTTCAATCCGTACATTACTCACGACGAGTCCACCTATGCGGGTAAATACCGTTCTATCGGCATTAACCGTACGGGCGTGACATCCATCTGTCAGATCAGAAATGATGTGCCAAAGGAAATCAGCGGACTTGAATGGGTTTGCTTCGCATCGAATGCGTTTAACGCAATCATTCCGCTTTATCCGAATGTGCCAAAGATGCCAAAATATCTCAGCAGTGTTGGCCTTGAAGCCAGCACCGAAAACCTCTACTGGAGCAATCGCCTGATTGAGTCTCTGGCAGATGCAAACTATGGCGGCTGCGTTCAGCACATCGGAAGATATCAGGAAGCTGTGGCTACAGAGGGACGCAAAATCGTTCTCGAGTACGACGAAAAGATGGCAAAGTCGGGCAAGTTCGATTTAGCTGTCGAAGCAAATGAAAAGATTGCCGAGATGGTAAAGGAAAAAACGACCGATACGCTCACAAAGGTTCTGGCTGTGGCAGGAGAGAATATGAAGAACGGCTTCAAGTGGTCGGACAACTAGACAGTTTTCGGAGTTCTATGCACTAAATTGCCCGAATACGCTCGGATAGTGCATGGATTTAGGCGGTTTAGGAGCATTCCGGTGCGCATATATCGCAAAAAAAATAAAATAAATGCACTAAATGTGGAATAATCCGCGTTTAGTGCATTTTTTAATAGTATCTGCCTGTTAGCCCCATGCACTAAACCGGCTAAATGCTGTGGGTTAGTGCATAGTTTTGAAAATTTTACTGTTTTCCTATCCTGCGCCCGCTCCACCAGCTGCGTATGCTGCGGAGCCAGTGGAACTTGCAAGCGACGATTATGATTACCGCAATGATTGCCAGCGTAATAAGATTATACGAAATCCAGTTTGCAAAGCAGTCCAGCGCATAGAGGAAATTAGCCGCACCGTCCTTCAGGTTCTGCGCAAGCCTTGCAAGGAAGCTCTGATCTTGGTCTATACCGTTTTCATAGCGCACTACCTTTTCAAGGTTCACGCAAACGGTCGAATAATCCACCAGGCTGTCATAACGGTTCAGCGTCGACGAGTACATGTCGATCTGATACTGCGTATCCGAAAGCGCATTTTCGAGCTCTATTATGTCGCTCATATTGTTTGCCTCGCGCATCAGGTTCTGCAGGCGATCCTCTTTGATCTTCAGCGTCTCAAGGCGGCCTTCGGTCTCGAAATATTCAAGCCCGATGTCCTCCACGCTTTCGCTCATGGAGACCACATAGCTCGCCTCGTGCAGAGAATCGAGGAATTCTCTGTACCTGTCCTGCGGCACGCGAACCACATAGTATCCGCTTTTGTAAGAACCCTCGCTATAGTACGAGCCGTTGCTGATTTCAGTGCTCTCGAAGTACCCGCCGCACTTTTTGACAAGCTCCTGAAGTGCTGCAACAGATTCGTCGAACTCGGTTGTCTGCAGGCTCACATCAGCCCGATAGATAAGCTTCACATTCTCCCGGCCGTAGGCGGCATTCTCACTGTTAACGACATATTCGGCCTCCGAGCTCTTCATATCGGATGAGCCAAACGAGTCTGCCGAGCCTGTGGCCATTGCATTTTCCGACATCTCGCGGCTTGCATCAAAGCTCATGCTCTCTTCGGGTGCAAATGCGCTGTCAGGCGCTGAGCTGCCCATCTTCATAAAATCAAAGCCGGTAAAGCTGTCAAAGAACGAGCCGAGGCAAAGCCCGATAACCAGCACAGCTACCAGTCCCGAAGCCCATTTTATGCGGCTTTTTCTTTTTGCGTTCCGCTCGGCATTACTCAATGC
>JAEEGH010010789.1_pt1 | contig 20868 bp, 20 predicted proteins | sample 9134181 | NCBI WGS metagenome assembly JAEEGH01 (sample SAMN16246544, study PRJNA631951) | gut metagenome | biome: gut microbiome; feature: rumen; material: DP-attached | host: Bos | place: Iran: Karaj | collected 2018-10
TGAATACCGTCTTGTAAGGATTATCAACATATTCGGAATAATCCGTATCATCTTCTTCATATGAATGCATGTATGGATCAGCAAGCAATTCTTCCATAAATGACCACTCATCATCAACAAATATCGGTTTTAGTTTTCCAATTATTTCAAAAGGCTCATTAATGCCTTTTATATCTTTTATTCTGTCTTTATTTATTTCCAGTATTTCCATTTTTTTAGTTCCCGCTTATTATTCTATTGCTTTCTTAAAACTTTCTATCCATTCTTCTTTAAAATTCTTTATGGTCGGAATGTGTATCAAAACCGCATTCCCTTTATATTTTTCAAGCAAATACCAGTATGCTTCATTGCAAAGATATTTGGACGGAACTTTCGATATGTCTGCCTTTATCATAAAAGAAGCAAATCTTTCCTTCAACTCCTCCAAATCCAGTTCGGATTTCAGTCTCTTACCATCTTTTCCTGCAACACACTCAATACTGAATGAATCACTCAAATTCTTGTTTACTCCAAACAAATATACTTCATCATAATCGGGAGAAAGCTCCTCGATATCTTTCTTTAATCCCGTAAAAGAATTAGTTAATAAAATGTGGTTTGATGATAATGAACTAACAAGTATATTGGATGAATTATTATTTCCTTTGAATCCGATAAATAATGTATTCTCCATGATTATTCCTGCCAGTTAAGTATAAAAACATCTTCTCCGTCATTCACTTCGCCGGTTTCCTTAAAGCCGAAAGATTTGTATAAACCGATTGCATTTACATTGCTTGCCTTCGTTGAGAGTCTGATGTTGTTTGCTCCGTTTTCTTTGAAGTAAGCAATGATTACTTTTAATGCTTCTTTTCCATATCCTTGCCCCTGAAGATTTTCATCAATCATAAATCTCCAAAGCCAGTATCTGTCATTAGGATCTTCATATTCTTCATCAAAAGCAAACATCGTAAAACCTACCGGCTGACCGTCTGCATAAATCACAAAAGGTCTTGCAACATCGGCATTTTCGGCTGCTGCCTCCAGCGATTTTTCATTTGTGTCAATATAACCTGACTGTGCTTCAGTTACCTTTAACTTAATACAGTCTTCTCTTGTTGTTTCATCAATTGGTCTTAATTCTATATTCATTTTTTTCTCTCACTATTTATTCTTCTTCACTGAAATCAGTATCCATTGCTACCTGAAGTTTATAATCAGGGAATTCACTTTGAACCTTGCTGCAAACTTCTTTGTATACTTCGCTACGGTCTTTTGCATCAAAGCTAACTACAAAGTCAAATCTGACAGTCTTTTCTGCCTTATCAAGATAGAATCCGTGCATCTGAATTACGTTAGGAATCTCAGAAACTATTTCGGCAACTTTTTTTCTTGCCTCTACTGCTTCAGGATCCTTTGTGTTGTATGAATATACTCCGATTGCCGTAAGGATTACGTTGTGAGTCTCATAAACATTAACCTGTATTTTACGTAAAAGTTTATCAAGATCATCTGCCGACAAAGTATCGGGAACTTCAATGTGAACCGAACCGTTATATGAATCAGGTCCGTAGTTATGCATCACAAGATCATAAACTCCGTTAACCTCTTCGTAATCCAAAATGGTCTTTTTAATATCTCTTGCAAGCTCTGCGTCTACACGTTCACCGAGTATTTTTGACAAGGTTTCTTTTAGCATTTCGAAGCCTGATTTTATGATTACCAAAGCGATAATTGCACCAAGCCATGCTTCCAGAGAAACGTGAAAAATCAGGAAAATTGCTGCTGCCGCAAGTGTGGATGCAGATATTATTGAATCAAGTAAAGCATCACTTCCCGAGTTAACAAGCGAATCCGAATTTACTTTTTTACCTGTGCTTTTTACGAACAATCCAAGGATAATCTTAACAAGCACCGCCACTGCGACTATAATAAGCGAAACCACCGAATAATCAGGCTGTTCGGGATGAATTATCTTTTTAACCGACTCAATAAAAGCAGTAACACCTGCATAAAGAACCAGAATTGAAATAATCATTGCGCTCAGATATTCTATTCTGCCGTATCCGAACGGATGCTTTTTATTCGGTTCTTTTCCCGCAAGTTTCGTTCCTATAATCGTAATTACCGAACTTGCTGCATCGGATATATTGTTAACAGCATCCATTACGATTGCTATGGAATTTGTTGTAAGTCCGATAACTGCCTTAAAAGCCGCCAGAAAAACATTGGCGATTATACCAATCACACTTGTTCTGACTATAACTTTGTTACGATTATCTGTTTCTTTCATATTTTCCTCCAACGGTTCAAATTTTATCCATTCGGACAAATGCTTTTTTGCACCATTCGATTACCGTATTAAATTCCCTGTCAAAATCATAATCATCAGGAAGTTCTGCCATATTTAATATGATTCTGTCTTCTTCACTTACAGCCTCTTTGAGCTCTTTCTTTGTTTTTACAAACTCTCCGCTTTCAAGGTAATGCATATTCTGAATTAAAAAGAAAAAGCCCTTACATGTTCCGCGGAATTTCTGCACACTCTTCTCTCTGTCCGCATGTATGTAACGATGACAGAGCTCGTGATAAATATTTCCGAGGCTCGTTTTGACATATGTGATTTCATCCTGTCTTGTAGCCTTCGGCAAAAGTTCTTCAAGATTTCCGTACAGATCCTTTGTTGTTTGAAGAAGCTGCAATGTCTCAAGCGGAGTCCATGCGTTTATTTCTTCTTTTCCGCAAATAAAACCGCAGGACTTTTCGCTGTAACCAATCCTTTTAAGGATTTCTTTGTAAAGGTCCATATCCTTAACGCAAAAACCGTCAATTACAACCATCACATCTATATCGCTGTTCTCGTGCGCTTCGCCGCGAAGATAACTTCCCTGAAGCCCAACATATAAAAGACGCTCGCCGTAAACCGCTTTGGCTTCATCAAGAAAGTTTTTAAGGTATACATCCAAATCAAACATGATTTTCTCCTTATTCCGTCGCAAGCTCTATAAGTTTTTTTAAGTGTAATTCAACCGAATCAAAACACTTAACGGGACAGTTATCAGAGTTAAGAATTAAAGGAAGTTCGGTACATCCTAAAATAAGCCCTTCTATGCCATCCTCTTCTTTCATTCTGTTAATAATTTCAGTCAGTTCGGCAAGAGTAGATTCTTTTACGATGCCTTTTTCAAGTTCCTCATAAATTCTTTTTCCAATCAGCGCTCTTTCTTCATCGTTAGGAACAAAGACCTCTACACCGTTTGCCAAAAGATCTTTTTTCATATAGTCCTGTTCCATCGTAACTACGGTTCCGAAAAGACCAACTTTTTTGATTCCTTCAGAAACGATTTTTTCGCAAACCGTTTTAGGAATGCTGACAAGAGAAACACCTGTTTTCGCAACGATATCATCGTAAACCATATGCATTGTAACTGCGGTTAATGAAATAACCTCTGCTTCGGAAGAAACCAGGCAGTTTACCTTTTCTGCAATATAGTCTGTTAATTCACCCGTTTGCCCATTCTGTACATAGTCCCATGCTCTTCTGAAATCAACACTCTCAATCGCAATGTCAGGCATGTGTTTTTCATTTGTCAGTAAATCAATCTCGCTGTTTAATTTTTTATAGTACATAACCGTCGATTCGGGTCCTGTACCTCCTACAAGTCCTATCTTTTTCATAAAAACCTCAATTATTTTATAATTCTATCAATATGGATTGTCCGGGAACATGATTTCCGTAGTACCTTTAATAGCTGTTTCAAAAAAATCGGCCAAACCATTTGGATCCCCGGAAGTCAATAATAGGTAAAAAATTCCGATTAAAATTCCCGGTACGGCTAAATCTACAAATAAAAATATAATCCCGCAAATATATATTATCTTAGTCCCAGTTTTGATTTTTATGCTCTTTCGTTTAATTATCCACCTAATCCCTATAATAATTGCCGAAACTATACCGACAGCAAAAATACAAACCGGCATATAAAGATAAAATACCCATGCATCTGCGCCAATCGTAAATTCTAATATTAAGGACACCGCAAATATAACAATGCCTGTCAGTCCTAAAATCAGTGGAATCGCTGCTATTATTTTTTCTTTTTTTTCACTCATACCTATTCCTCCTTTAACAATGATGCCAAGTGAATTTTCTGAAATCTATAAGCATTTTTCACACTCTTTAAGTTTAACTTGAATGGGGCTTTAAAGCAATATTTTAAGGCATAAAAAAGCAGAGGACTTAAGCCCTCTGCCTGTATTATTACAAAAGTTTTATAAGAGTTTTAAACGAATTAATCTACTTTAGGAAGGTTTGCTCTGAACTTTGCAAGTTCTTCGTCTGTAGGAATATAATCATCCATCTTTCCGTCATGGAATTTCTCGTATGCTACGAGGTCGAAGTAACCTGTACCGGTAAGACCGAATACGATAGTCTTTTCTTCGCCTGTTTCCTTGCACTTAAGAGCTTCATCGATAGCAACTTTGATAGCATGTGAACTTTCGGGAGCAGGAAGGATACCTTCAACTCTTGCGAACATTTCAGCTGCTTCAAATACTTCTGTCTGCTTAGCTGTAGTTGCTTCCATAAGTCCGTCAGCGTAGAGCTGTGAAAGAATGGAGCTCATGCCGTGATAACGAAGTCCGCCTGCATGGTTGGGTGCGGGAATGAAATCACTGCCGAGTGTGTACATCTTAGCAAGAGGACAAACCATACCGGTATCGCAGAAGTCATATGCGTATACGCCTCTTGTGAAGGAAGGACATGAAGCAGGCTCAACCGCGATGATTCTGTAGTCTGTGCCCTTCTGAATCTTTTCGCCCATAAAAGGAGCAATAAGACCGCCGAGGTTTGATCCGCCGCCTGCGCAGCCGATAACGATGTCTGCTTTGATGCCGTATTTATCAAGTGCAGCCTTTGTTTCAAGACCGATAACCGACTGATGAAGAAGTACCTGGTTAAGAACTGAACCGAGAACGTATCTGTAACCGGGTGTGCTTGTTGCAACTTCAACTGCTTCTGAGATTGCACATCCGAGTGAACCTGTGGTTCCGGGATGAGCTGCGTTGATTCTCTTACCTACTTCTGTTTCCATTGAAGGAGAAGGTGTTACAGAAGCGCCGTATGTTCTCATTACTTCACGTCTGAAAGGCTTCTGTTCGTAAGAAACCTTAACCATGAATACCTTGCAGTCAAGATCGAAATATGAACAAGCCATTGAAAGAGCTGTACCCCACTGACCAGCACCGGTCTCTGTGGTAACGCCCTTAAGGCCCTGTTTCTTAGCGTAGTAAGCCTGAGCAATTGCTGAGTTAAGCTTGTGGCTTCCTGATGTGTTGTTACCCTCGAATTTGTAGTAAATCTTAGCGGGTGTCTGAAGCTTCTCTTCAAGGCAGTAAGCTCTTACCAAAGGTGAAGGTCTGTACATCTTGTAGAAGTTTCTGATTTCTTCGGGAATCTCGATGAATCTTGTATAGTTATCAAGTTCCTGTTTTACGAGTTCGTCACAGAAAACACCTGCGAGTTCCTCTGCCTTCATAGGCTGTAATGTTCCGGGATTAAGTAACGGTGCGGGCTTATTAATCATGTCTGCGCGAAGGTTGTACCAAGCCTTAGGCATCTCGTTTTCTTCAAGATAAATTTTGTAAGGGATTTCTTTTGACATGTCTGTCTCCTTTCAGGTTGTAAAAAATTGTTTACGTTTCAACAATATTCCAACGATAAGGATTTCTTCGCAGCAGTTCTTTTAAGTATTAAAAAACCCGGCATAGATTCATACTATGCCGGGACAGGTATCTTTCCTGCGGTGCCACCCTGCTTGATGCGAGACGCATCCTCTCATTGCATACTGTCATATGCCGGTTTTGTTTACGGGGTCCCTTCCCCGGCGCCAATACTCCGAATTGCTTCGTTTCCTTTTGCCCTCAAAAGCCCATTCAACTTTACATTTCAATACCGCGCTCTCAGCACCGGCGGTTCTCTGTATCTGAAAGAGGAAAAGTCTACTCACTCTTTTTCATAGGTTTTAACAATATTTTTATATCACTCTTAAAAATATGTGTCAATAGTTTTTAACTCATTAAATCTACTTTATCCCACACATCGTCGGTGTTGTATCTTTTATCCGGCTGCTTGGCATCAAAATAACCCTTAATACCTTTAATGCCGGCTCCGAGAACTATAAACGCCGGAAATCCTCCGTTTCAGAACCGATTATATAATAACAGAAAACCCGGTTTTAGTATCTCGTACACAAAACCGTTTGAGCTTTCAAATGTATCGACAACCTCTATTTTTGTTCCGGGGAAATGTTCTTCAAAATAATAATCCAGGAAGTCTCTCGTATCAAAATCAACCTGCTGATAGACGATATAAACGTTGTCTTTTTCAAGCAGTCCCGACGTCGGAGTATCAAATCCCCAATCTTTCATTTTGTTATTGTACCACGGACTGTTGGGCATCCAGCTTCCCATATACACATAGTTTTCGATAGGTTTCTTTTTAAAAGAAAGCGTATCCTCGGTATAGTATAAATGCGACATATCAAAGAAATAGAAATTGTCGGGATGTGAAGAAAGATAATCTTCGAGTTCGACAAAGCACACACTCATCTCGTGAAAACCTTTTATGCTTTCATAATTTTTCTTCATGACAGGAAAGCCGAATCTTATCGTTGCAGCGGTAATTGCGACAAGCAATATGATAAATACCGGCTTTATACCGATTTTCTTTTTCGTGTTCTCGGTTTTTTTATCCGGAAGAAAAGCAAGTTCGTATTTAATAATGATTCCAACAAGCAATACAAGTTCTGCAATATATATTATTTGCGTCACCCTAAAAGGAAATCTGCCGTTCCAGACTAAATAAAACCAGTCAAACATTCTAGCCACGACGATAAAAGCTATGTCTCTTAAGGCCCTGTATTTCTTGGAAATCAAGGCAAGAAGAAATACGAATAAATATAAAATATAAACTGTTATATTAATGGGACGATCCTGATATTCCAAAAGATTGTAACGAAGAACGGTTTTAAAAACATCAACTGTTCTTTTTAAAACTGCCGGTTCTTTTTCAAGGCGTTCTTCCCTTGAAATCTTTGCAAGCTCAGTGAAATTTACGTCATTCACCTCAGGATCCATTATGATGTTGTAATGTCGTGTGATTGCTTCAAACGAAGACTGTGTTATTCCCATTTTCTCATAGGTTTCTTTGTGCGTTTCATAATCAGGGAATCCTTCGTAATCAAACAGCTGCTCCGATGCGGTTGTATAACTTCTGAATTCCTTCCAGTCTTCGCCTGCATAAGCCGCTTTATTAATACCGACGGCAAAGACCAAAACAAAAGCAAAAGAGAAGCCTGCAATAAGAAGATTTTTAAATGTTTTCTTTTTTATATCCAAAAGTTTTCCGATAAAGACCATACCGAAAAATGGAATCAGCATAAAAAAGGCTTTATCGCGTATTCCAAGAGACCAAAGAGATAAAAAGAGAAAAGGAAGTGCTTTAAGTACGTATTTTTTCGTCTCTTCCGCCTCTTTTAGAAGGAACAGCAAAAACAGCGAGGAAGCGCCTGCAAATCCTGTAGCTAACGTATAATGCGTTTTGGCAAAATACTGATAGAAAATACCTGCGAATACAAGCATATATAAAAGATACACTATGACAGCCTGCCATATTTTTTTGGTTGCCAAAAGAGATTTGTATAAAAGAAGCAGCATTACGGTCGATAATGACAGACAAAGTAAAATTCCGAACCACGGAATTCCGTTTCCGGTTATTTTATATAACAGGCTCAAAACAAATCCCGATATTATTCCCATGTAATACATGCGAGCTTCGGGAGAGCCGGTCATTTCTCCGGAGGCAATGGTCTTTAGATAAAAATTGTCGTTTTCAATTATAAACGGAGATAATGCGTTCCAAAGAACAATCAAAGCAAAAACGCTTATTAACGAAACGCCAAGAAAAGCCAAATTTTTACCTTTATTAGATTTTTTTAATTCCATATCGTTCATATTTACAATCATCTTTTGAATCAAATCATATCGATTTTATCCCAACATCCCTTTAAATGCAATATTATTCGCCAATACAGGCATCCCTATCTTGTTGTAAAAAGTCCCTATTTTATGGTAAAATCTAGTGGAATATTTTTCAGGACGGAGTATCTTTGAATGCTTAAATACGACAGAATTATAATCGGTGCCGGTTTATACGGTCTTTACAGTGCTCTTTTTTGTGCAAAAAGAGGCTTAAAGGTTCTTGTCCTCGAAAAAGAATCAGGTGCTTTTACGAGGGCAACCTTCATCAATCAGGCAAGAATTCATATGGGTTACCACTATCCCAGAAGCCTGGCAACCGCCATCAAATCCGCAGGTTATTTTTCAAGATTTTGCGAAGATTATAAGTTTTGCATCCACTCCTCTTTTGAGCAGGTATATGCAACCTCAAAAGTATTCAGCTGGACGGATGCCGAACAATTCAAGAATTTTTGCAAATCCGCAAATATCAAATGCGAAGAAATCTCCCCCGACAAATATTTTAATAAAAACACCTGCGACGGTGCATTTCTGACCGAAGAATACACATATGACGCAACCGTACTCAGGGATTATCTTTTAGACGAAATTAAGAATGCACCGGGTATAGATATAAAGTTTAATGTAAATATCACGGAAATCAAAAAAGATGATTCTTCATTCTTTATAAATACAGAAGACTCGGGCGAGTACGAAAGCGGATTTGTTGTAAATACAACATACGCTTCGGTGAATGAGATTATTTCCATGATCTTCCCCGATGATGTTTTCCCCATAAAATACGAACTTTGTGAAATCATACTTTGCAAGCCCAATGATTTGTTGAAGAATGTGGGGATAACCGTAATGGACGGCCCTTTCTTTTCGATTATGCCATTCGGTATGACCGATTATCACAGTCTGACTTCGGTTACGTTTACTCCTCACTCGGTTAGTTTTGACAAAACACCTGCATTTAAGTGTCAGGATAAATTATTAGGAAGCGGTTTTATCTGCAACAGCACTTCACTTGCAAACTGCAATACATGTAAGGCAAGACCCGAAAGTGCATGGGAGTATATGTCGCACCTGGCTTTAAAATATTTAAAGAGCGATTACGAATTCACATATCATTCATCGCTCTTCTCCATGAAGCCGATTCTTAAAAGTTCGGAAGTAGACGACTCTCGTCCGACCGCAATTAAACTCCACGGTGATTTGAAAGATAAGAACGCGCCTGTTTTCTTAAGTGTCTTATCCGGTAAAATAAATACCGTTTACGACCTCGACGAATATTTGATATAAGTTTTATATAAACATTTGATATACGGAGTAATGTAATGGAAAAAAAATTTGTTTCTGTAGTTTTATATTTACACAATCAGGAAAACAACATAAAAAATTTCTTTGATTCATCTTATAAAACCATAAAAGAGAATTTCGAAAATGTCGAACTCATATGCGTTGACGACGGCTGTAGCGACAATACCATCCCCACGGTTAAAGAATATTTTTCGGAATCTTTTCCGAATGATAATATATCAGTTCTTAAGATGGGGTCTTATCAGGGATTGGAAGCAAGCATGAATGCCGGAAGGGATTATTCCATCGGTGACTTTGTCTTCGAATTTGACACTCCGCAAATCGATTACTCAAACGATATTATCATGAAGGCATTTGAGTCCGTTAACAACAAAACCGACATTGCGATTGTTGCACCAAGCGGAAATTCAAGTTTCACATCTTCTTTGTATTACGGCATCTTCAATATGTTCAGCAGAAACAGAAACAAAATCTGTTCCGACACTTTTCGTCTGATATCAAGGCGTGCTATTAACAGAATCAAATCAATTAGCGATTTTGTGCCTTACAGAAAAGCATTATACGCAAATTGCGGTTTAAAATGCGAAACCATAAAATACAAACCCGACAAAAAAATACACATAAAAAGAGAGAAGGCTACATACGAACGATTTAATCTTGCTTTTGATTCATTCGTATATTTTACCGATTTTCTGGAAAGATTATCTACGGGAATAAGCGCATTCTTTCTTCTTTTTACAATCGTTTCGCTTATCTATGCCTTTTGGGATCATTTTACAAACGGCTCGATAATAGAAGGATGGACCTCCACTATATGTTTTATGTCCTTCGGCTTTTTGGGAATATTCGTTTTGCTGACGATTATTTTAAAATATCTCTCGGTTATAGTTAATCTTATTTTCAGAAGACAGAAATACATTGTTGAATCCGTAGAAAAAATAGGTGGAAGCGTATGAATATAACCTTATTGTTTCCTGTTTTAAATGAGCGTCTTCGCCTTCAAAAAGGAATCGAAACCTGTCTTGAGTACGCAAGAAAGAATATAGATATTCCTTTTAAACTCGTAATCGTGGATAACGGTTCGGATGACGAAACGCCGGAAATCGCCAAAAAGCTTTGCGAACAATATCCCGAAGTTGAGTACAGGCGTCTAAATATCCGCGGGGTCGGAATCGCATTTAAAACAGGTATCGAAGAATGTACATCGGATATCGTCGGATATATGGATATAGACCTTTCCACGGATTTAAAATATCTTAAAAAAACCGTGGATTTGTTTAAAGAAAGACCTGCATTAATGTATGTTAACGGTTCTAGATTCAGCAAAGAATCCACTACCAAGGGTCGTAAATGGTACAGAAAAATCACATCCGCAGGTCTGGTATTCATTCTCAAACATTATCTTGGAATGAAATCAACGGATGCACTTTGCGGATTCACTTTCTTAAGAACTCCTTTTGCGAAGGAACTCATATCCAAATGCTCGAATGATCCCGGTTGGTTTTACACTGTGGAGATGCTTCTTCGTGCGGAAAGAATGGGTGCCCAAATTGAGGAAATACCCGTCGAATGGGTCGAAGATTACAATACAACGGTGAAGGTTTTTAAAACAATCAAAAATTATCTGAAACAAATATCAAGGCTTAAAAAAGCTTTTCGCGAGGAAAAATAAATGTTAAAAAGAATCGATCTTAAAAGAGATTATGAGAAGCATAAAGAAGAATATTTAGATGCGATACAAAAATGCTGCGAGGATACAGCATTCTCCGGCGGAAAATATGCTGACAATTTCGAAAAAGAATTTGCCGAATACTTAGGCGTTCCTTTCGTACAGGGCGTGAACAACGGAACGAGTGCAATTCACTGCGCCCTTGCGGCTCTGGGAATCGGAGCGGGCGATGAAGTTATCGTTCCGACCAATACTTATATCGCATCCGCATGGGGAGTAACTTATACCGGTGCCACTCCCGTATTCGTGGATTGTACAAAAGACACCTGGGAAATCGATCCGCAAGCGGCAGAAAAGGCAATAACCGATAAAACAAAGGCAATACTGGGCGTACATCTTTACGGTCAGCCCTTTGATTTTCCTGCAATAAGAAAAATCGCCGATAAATACAACCTTTTCATAGTGGAAGATTGTGCTCAGGCGCATGGTGCAAAAGTGGACGGCAAGAAAGTCGGAACACTCGGAGAACTCGGATGTTTTTCATTCTATCCCGGCAAAAATCTCTATGCCTTCGGCGAAGGCGGTGCCGTTAGCTGCAAAACCAAATATCATAACGACTTTATCAATGTGATGAAAAATCAGGGATGCAACATACGATACTATCACGAAATGATCGGATACAATTATCGTCTGGAGGGTATTCAGGGTGCGGTACTAAGCGTATCTTTAAAGTATCTTCCCGAATGGACTGCCAGAAGACAGGATATCGGCAATCAATATATAAAGAAAATAAACAATCCTTTAATCAGATTACAGAAACATCCCGAAAATACCGAATGTGTTTTCCATCTTTTTGAAATCATGGTCGAAGGCGATCCCGAACGATTCGTAGACTACATGCGCGAAAAAGATATTGAATGTAACCGTCACTACCCGGTTCCCTGTCATCTTCAAAAAGCATATGCTCATTTGGGATACAAAGAGGGTGACTGTCCGAATGCCGAAGCTCTCGCCGCGCACTGTGCAACTCTTCCGCTGTTCCCGGAAATGACGGATGAAGAAGTAAATACCGTTATTAAAGCTGTAAACGAGTATTCTTTGTAATCGTATTTCAAACACAGTCTGACAAACACTGTCAAGACTTCTCTCAATTTTTTTAAAAACCCTGCAGACTGTAAAATCACGGTCTGCAGGGGTTTTTTATTTTTATTCAATTACAATAAATCCGCAATTTCATAGATGAGTTTCTCGGTCTTCTCCCAGCCGAGGCAAGGGTCGGTGATCGACTTACCGTATACGCCACCGTCTACCTTCTGGCAGCCGTCCTCGATGTAGCTTTCAACCATGAAGCCTTTGAGAATCTTCTTGACGCGCTCGTCATGTCTGGTGGAGTAAAGCACGTCTTTTATGATTCTGGGCTGCTCAAACGGGTTCTTGCCTGAGTTCGAATGGTTGGTGTCGATGATAACTGCAGGATTTATAAGGTCTCTCTCGTCATATGCGTCGCAGAGTCTTATAAGATCTTCGAAATGGTAGTTAGGCTGTGATTCGCCGTGCTTGTTGGTATAACCTCGTAAAATAGCATGTGCGTAAGGGTTGCCTTCCGAATGAACTTCCCAGCCTCTGTAAATGAATGAATGTGAATGCTGTGCTGCAAGGATACCGTTCATCATAACGCTGATATCACCTGAGGTAGGGTTCTTCATACCTACGGGCGCTGCGATACCGCTGGCAACAAGACGATGCTGCTGGTCTTCAACCGATCTTGCACCGACTGCAACATATGCAAGCACGTCGTCAAGGTACTGATAGTTTTCGGGATAAAGCATTTCATCCGCGCACGCAAAACCGGTCTCTTCAATCGCACGCATGTGAAGATGTCTGGTCGCAATAATTCCCTTGAAAAGATCTGACTTTTCGTTGGGGTCGGGCTGATGAAGCATACCCTTGTAACCCTCGCCTGTTGTACGGGGTTTGTTTGTATAAATTCTCGGAACGATGATGATTTTATCTTTTACCTTTTCCTGAATCGGGCAGAGTCTTGAAATGTAATCGATTACACTGTCTTCTCTGTCTGCCGAGCAGGGTCCGATGATAAGTATAAGCTTGTCGCTTCTTCCTTCAAATACAGATTCCAATTGTGCCTTTTTCGTATCAACAAGATCTCCCATCTTGCCGGTTAACGGACACATTTCCTTAACCTCTACGGGTAATGCAAGTTTTTTGATGAAATTCATTTTCATGTTTTTTTGCCTTTCTTAACTTTATTCATTCTCTCATTTTTTAGAATTAAATTTCGATCGTCTTGCCGTCGATAATCTCATCTTTTCTTTTATGGCTTCGGAATCATCCTCGGCGATTAGGTTGCGTAGATTTGATATCTCATCGATAAACAAATCCATTTCTTTTAGGAGCGAATCCTTGTTCATATGGAAAAGCTCGGTCCACATGTTCTCGTTGATTCTCGCAATTCTTGTTAAGTCCCTAAAAGAATCGCCCGTGTAATCCTTAAGATGCTCGTTATCCTTGCATGTCATAAGAGATACTGCGATGCAGTGTGTAAGCTGTGATACATATGCAATCATTTCGTCATGCTCTTCGGGGCTTAAGATACTGACTTTGTTAAAGCCCAATATCTGTCCTAAGTTTTCGCACCAGAGTATTGCCTCTTCGGTATTCTTATCCGTCGGAACCACGATGTAGTTCGCATCTCTGAAAATACGGTCGTCGGCATTTTCCACACCGCTTGTTTCTTTACCAGCCATCGGATGTGCGGCAATAAATTCCGCTTTATCTCCGAGTGCATCCTGAATGGCATATACGATACAGCTTTTAACACCTGTCACATCGGTTAAGCGAATGCCGTCCTTAATATATTCTTTGTTGTTCTTGATCCATTCAACCGCAGCGTTAGGATAAAGCGCAAGGATGATGCAGTCAGCATTTCCTACGAACTCTTTTGTGTCTTCGTTGCTTGTTCCGTCGTCGATTATATCGTTTTCAATTGCAAACTTAATCGTATCTTCGCTTCTGTCAATTGCCGTAACATGACAGCCGATTCTTTTAAGAGCTTTTGCGTAGCTTCCGCCCATTAGTCCCAAACCAACGATAAGGACGTTTTGTTTGTTAATCCATTCCATGTTATTCTCCTATATTAACCCCAAGACTTTTTATATCATAAAAGAATCCGGGGTAGCTTTTTCTTACTGCTTCTGCCTCTGTTATTGCACCGCCTGTCAATGATAAAAGAAGTGAAAGCGACATTACAATTCTGTGATCGTTATGTCCGCACAATACTTCTGTTGGTGCATTAAGTCCGCCTTCTATCTCGATGGAATTTTCTTCCATATGAGTTTTAACACCAAGCTTTGAAAGTTCCTCGCACATTACGCTTCCGCGGTCACTCTCTTTTATTTTAAGGCGTGCTGTGGATGTAAAATATCCTCCGTGATTTGCAGCCGCAACCGCAAAAAGTACGGGACCCAAATCAGGGCAGTCTGCTATATCTATTGTAGCCTTTCCGACTTTTAATTTCTCAAAGCATTCTTTGTAAACCTTATCACCCTGCAGGCTTTTTTCATTTAAGCCTTCGACCTTCACATCTCCGCCGATATAGTTAAATGCATCAAGAAATGCAGCGTTTGAATAATCGCCTTCAACCTCGATGTCTTTGGCAGCATACTTCTGATTAGCATTAACGAATAATTTGGTCTCACTCTCCCACTCAACATCTATTCCGAATTCACGCATTGCCTGAATGGTCATATTAATGTAGGATCTGCTCTCTACGGGAGGGATGAGTGTAATGCTGCCACCCTCTTCTTTAAGAGAAAGTGCAAGTAAAAGACCTGTCACAAACTGGCTGCTTATATTGCCGGCTATTTCAAAATCGTTATCGGATATGGGTCCGTTTATTACGATTTTATCTTCACATTTCTTAAAGTTATTACCTAAGATTTTTTCGTATATTCCAAAAGGTCTGTTTCTTAAAGTCTCGCTGCCGAAGAAATTGCTGACAGCGGGAAGTGTCATGGCAATTCCCATGAAAAATCTCATCGTACTTCCGCTTTCGCGACACATAAAATCAATTTCTGATATGTCCGATTTATTGGACATATTAAAAATAGAATTCGTGCCATCGATTATTACAGAAGTTTCTGATGTTTCAACTTTGGCACCGAGAAATTTTATACAATCAATTGTCGCTTTTATATCTTCAGAATAATCAACATTTGTAATCTTACTCACACCGTCAGACAATGCTGCGCAGATAATATATCTGTGCGCCATGCTTTTTGAAGGCGGTGCTTTTATGATTCCCTTTGCTGTTGATTTTCTTATTTCTTTTATCATCTTTATTTCCTAAACCGTTTTTAATTTCCATCCTGCATTATTTCGATAACCTGGTCTTTCAATCCACCCTTGTCTTCTCTTGCGGAATCCATGAAGTTCTTATCATTTAATACAATAAACATAATTGCCGCGCTTAAAACAATTGCAAATATACCGCATAAAATAAGGAATCTGGGACGTCTTCCTGTCAAATCCCATACCAGCTCTTCAGGATCGTCGGGATTGACAAGAATCTGAAGCTTGGAACCGACTGCAGGGAAGTTTCCACGATTTTCATAAACGTGGTCAAATGCAGTATACTCAAATCCGTGATATGAATATTTAAAAACCGGGCATCTAGTAGGTCCTGCTGCGCCTCCGTCTCCGTTGCCACCTGATATGGAAAATCCGATGCATTCGGCCTCAACCGGTTCTGAACATGCCTTCGGAAAAACTTTAAATTGCAATATGGATAAAACAATTATCATTATTCCCATTAAAAAGAATAAAACCAGCATTGAAAGTACAACCGTAAAAGCAATGCTCTTCATAATCGCAAAAGATATGCCGGCAGTGATTACAGTTATTGCTGACAGACTCAAAAGACTGATGAGAATGGCTTTCGTGATTTTAGTCGCAGGTATTTTTGCTTTGGGCGCAGTCATCTCACTCCTGAAAAAATCCATCATTTCGCTGATTCCGGGAAGACCGTCACTTTCCCAAAAGAACTGATTTCTGTAATTCGATTCGTATCTCATGCTTCCCCTCCTACAATTAATACAAATGCTTTATCCTATTGTTTCCATAAGGCAGTCCATTGCTTCAAGATATCCGTTTATTCCGTGGCCTATGATGGATTTAATGCAAGCCTCTCTGATGTAGCTAACCTGTCTAAATTTTTCTCTTGAATCCACATCGGAGATATGTACTTCAACCATTGGAATTCCGACTGCCTTTGCAGCATCAAGAATCGCAATACTGGTGTGTGTATAGGCTCCGGGATTAATGACGATACCGTCAATTGCTTTGTAGCTTTCCTGAATCCAGTCAACCAGATCGCCCTCATGATTGCTCTGCATTATCTGAACATTTACACCGATTACCTCGGCATAATTTTCAATCATTTCGCAAAGCGATTTATAATCGGTCTTGCCGTAAATATCCGGCTCGCGGATTCCGAGCATATTTAAATTGGGACCATTTATTACACGTATTGTTTTCATTTATTCTCCTTTTTTAAGCAATGCTTTAACCGTTTCTTCTATACCTGCCTCTGCATTAATGATTTCATCACAGGTTGATTTGTAAATCGGAAGCCTTTGTTCATACAGTTTCATGATTTTGGACTTCTCGTTTGCAAGAGGTCTGTCGTCTGTGGGAACAAGATCTTCGGGCTTTCTGTCGAGGAAATAAATCCTTCCGTTTGCAGCAAGATTTTTTACATTTTCATCTCTTAGTATCGCACCGCCACCTGTTGAGATAATGCAGTTTTTCTTGAGCGATACTTCTTTTATAACCTCTGCCTCTACGTCTCTGAAATACGCCTCGCCGTCGGTTGCAAATATATCTGAAATCTCTCTTTTTTCTTTTTCGACTATAAGTGCATCGGTATCGATGAATTTTTTGTTTAACTCTTTTTCAAGAAGCTTTCCGATGGTACTCTTGCCGCTTCCGGGCATTCCCGTTAAAACGATGTTTTCGATATCGCCGGTTAGGCCTTTTATGATTAATTCGGAAAGTGCATCATCAGGTCTTTTATCAATGAAGAATTCGCAAGCCGCAACAGCCTGGAAAACAAGCATCCTAAGGCCCGAGCAGCACTTAATTCCAAGTTCTTCGGCTTCTTCGATAAGCCTTGTTCTTAAAGGATTGTAGATTACATCCGCAACACCTTCGAGCTTTTCAAATCTTTTAAGATCAATCGGTTTTCCTTCAAGATTCGGATACATTCCGCTTGGTGTGGTATTGATGATGTAAGAAGCGTCCGCATGCTTTTCGTATGCTTCCTCATAAGTAATCGCGCCGTCTTTCGCACTTCTTGAAACCTTGCTTAAAAACCACGCGCCCATGTGTTTGCATACAGCATATGCGGTCTTACTCGTACCGCCGGTACCGAGAATCAAAACCTTCTTGCCTTTTAAATCAAATCCGTTTGATTCAAGAAGTGTTTTAAGTCCGAAATAATCGGTATTGTAGCCGTACAGTTTGCCGTCCTTATTAACCACGGTATTTACGGCTCCGATTGAACGTGCTCTTTCATCGACGAAATCAAGGTATTTGATTACGTCTTCCTTATACGGAATCGTAACATTGATACCCTTGAAATCCTTTTCTCTCATAAAAGAATCGAGTCCGTCACGCGGGATTTCTTTTAGTTCATATCCGTAAAAACCGAACTGCTCATGTATTAATTTTGAATAACTATGTCCGAGGCGTTCGCCTATGAGTCCGTATTCCATTTTTTCTCCCATTTGAGGAGCCAGACACACTACGTGAGTCAGGCACCTAGTTCACAAAATAGTCGGTACCAAATCTTGCCGCAAGCATGTCATATACTGCGAGTGCGCATACCGAATCAACAACGACTCTTGCTCTGTGAATGATAGCGGGATCGTGTCTTCCCTCTATTGCTATATCAGAGTTATCAAGTGTGTTAAGATTTATGCTCTTCTGTTCTTTGTAAATCGAAGGAGTGGGCTTAACCGCACACTTTATGATAATCGGCATACCGTTTGTGATGCCGCCGTTTACACCGCCGTTATTATTGGTAGCCGTAACAACTTTTCCGTCTTCGTTTCTGAAAGCATCGTTAAAGCTGCTGCCTCTTTCGCAAACCTTGTCAAAGCCTGCGCCAAACTGAACGCCCTTGATACCGGGTACAGAGAAAAGAACATGTGAAAGAACACTCTCAACCGAATCAAACCAGGGTTCACCGACACCTGCGGGAAGGCCTGTGATTGCTGTTTCAAGTACTCCTCCTACACTGTCTGCATCCTTTGCGGCATCAAGAATTGCCTGCATCATTTTCTCTGATTTAACATCATCTATTACAGCAAATTCTTTTTTGTTAAGAACAGAAATCTCTTTTACGAGTTCATTGTTATCTATCTCATCAAATGATGTGTCCGTTATATCGGACAGCTTGTAAATATGCGATCCTATTTCAATACCCTTCTTTGAAAGTGCACTCTGCGCTATTGCACCGCCTGCCACTATTGCTGCAGTTATTCTTCCGCTAAAATGTCCGCCGCCTCTGTAGTCTTCGAAGCCGTGATATTTGCACATTGCCGTATAATCCGCATGTCCGGGACGTGCAACTCTTCCTGTCTTGTCGTAATCGGCACTCTTTGTATTGGTGTTGGGTATTAAAATGCAAAGCGGGGTTCCCGTGGTTTTATTGTTAAAAACACCGCTTACAATCTGATATTCATCCGCCTCAACTCTCTTTGTTGAAATAGCACCGTTTGGTCTTCTTAAAGACAGTCTTTCCTTAATGAAATCATCATTAACTTCGATTCCGGGTGCGAGTCCGTCAAGTACCACGCCTATAAAAGGGCCGTGGCTCTCGCCAAATATTGTTGTCTGTAAACTTTGTCCGAATGTGTTCTTCATATTTTTATCCTTTTCAAATACATTAACCCAAAAGTTTGCGAAGTCTTTCTGCTAATTCGTCGGGTGTCATATCTATCATTTCGTATGTTCCGATTTTTGAAACATATACCGTGGAAATTGTCTTACCGTTTAACTTTTTATCATGCGTTACCGCTTCAAGTGCTTCATCAAAATCAAAGGAATATGTTGAAGGAATCTTTAACATATCAAGTATTTTTACGATGCGTTCTTTTACGTCTTCATCGCACATTACCGTCATTCCCATTCCGACGCATTCGCCGTGTAAAAGTGCATGATCGGTATTCTGAAGCGAAGCTTCAACGCCGTGTCCCAATGTATGTCCGAAATTAAGGACCTTACGAAGACCGGCTTCCTTTTCATCCTTTTCAACTACATCAGCTTTTATCTGAATGGCTTTTCCGATCACGTACTCGATATCGAGATCTTCAAACTTTTCTGTCTTTTCAAAGATCTTAAAAAGTTCCTCATCGAAAGTTGCAGCCATCTTGATCGCTTCGACAAGTCCGTTTGATTTCTGTCTGTCGGAAAGCGTATCAAGAACATCGGGATCGATAAGCACTTTCTTAGGCTGATAAAAAGTTCCGACTATATTTTTTACACCGTTAAAATCAACCGCCGTCTTTCCGCCTACGGACGAATCGACCTGTGAAAGAACAGTGGTGGGGATATTGTAAAAATCGATGCCCCTCATAAAACAGGATGCCGCAAAACCTGCCAGGTCTCCGACCACACCGCCGCCCAAGGCTACGACACAGTCTTTTCTTGAAAAGTTGTTTTCAAGAAGTGCCTTTTCGATGTTTGCGAAGTTTTCGAGGGTCTTGCTCTCTTCTCCCTGCTTAAGTACGAATATGCTCGCATCCTTACATTTGGAAGATAAGATCTCACTGTACTTTGCGGGAACACCGTCGTCGGTTACGATCATAACCTTGCGGTTTAGATTTAACTCAGCATCGGCTTTCCCTAAAACTCCTCTTTCGATCTTTATCTCATATGCGTTTATAGGAAGATTAACCTTAACTATCATATCTTCATGTCCTCAATGTATGTGCCTATCACCTTGATCATATTGCATTCTTTTTCAAGGTCTTTTAACATCTTATTTCCTTCTTCGGTATCGATGTTGCCCTCAACCTCGGTATAGAAATAATACTGCCAGTTTTCGTTTTTCGAAGGTCTGCTTCTTATTACCTTCATATTGTATCCGTGCTTTCCGAGGATCGCTATCGCATCGGCCAAAGAACCCGCTTCGTTCTTAACCGTGAACATCAGTATGAAAGCACTTGAGATCTTATTGTTCTTTAAAACACCTGCATTTCTTGAAAATACCGCGAAACGCGTGGTATTCTGTGCACTCTCGTTTATGTCGTAATCAAGGATCGTAAGGCCGTAAAGCTTTGCGGCTTCCTTACTTGCGATCGCACCGACCGTAATATCGTTTTTCTCAGCGATCTCTTTTGCGGCAACTGCGGTATTCTCTGCGGATATGCTCTTAATGCCGTGTCTTTTGATGTATTCGCTGCACTGATCGAGTGCCTGAGGGTGGCTTACCACCGTCTTGATGGATTCGAGCGTGCTGTCTTTGATACCGAGGAGACACTGTGATACGCCGAGTTCATATACGCCGTTTACGTGAAGATTGCCCTTAAACATAAGATCCGTTACGGCACCGACTTCTCCGGCATAGCTGTTCTCTATCGGAAGCACCGCAAAATCGCACTCGCCCGCACATACGGCATCATACGCTTCACCGAAGCTTCCGTATGAGATCCTCTTTGCATCCGGAAGGATACGCTCTGCGGAAATACATGCAAAAGAACCTTCTATACCGCTGTAAGCGACCTTTACACCTTCCATGAGCTTATGCTGATAGCTCTTTGAAACGTTTAACATTCCTTCGAAGAAATCTCTGTAATAAA
>JAEEGH010010791.1_pt1 | contig 20866 bp, 14 predicted proteins | sample 9134181 | NCBI WGS metagenome assembly JAEEGH01 (sample SAMN16246544, study PRJNA631951) | gut metagenome | biome: gut microbiome; feature: rumen; material: DP-attached | host: Bos | place: Iran: Karaj | collected 2018-10
AAATATACAGACCCTTCTTTCCCGCGTAGGCGGGTATTCGCAGCGAGTGCGCAGCACGAAGCTTCGAGCGAAGTAGGTAGCTGCCAGGCTTTTTTATTTTAAACAGGTTTTCCGGCTGTTTTTTCCATTTGAAGAACTTTTGCGTTGTCTTTTGTATTATATACTGTTATAATGTAAAAAACAAACCAAAAGGTGTAAAATATGCAAATCAAAAAGTTCTTATTTTTCTCTGTCCTATTATCTATTTCTGTCTGCATTGCTTTTTCTTCAGAATCAGAAATTATAAATGAAAAAAATGAATATGGCGGAATTACTATAGAATATCTGTTGGCAGCTGATGACCCTCAATTCAATCAGTTTTACAAAGTAGATGTCTTTTATGATGAATCAAAAAACAAATGTAAAGAAGTTTATTATGTTTCTGAAGAAGTGCAGAATGAAAATGGTTTTTTGACACAATCTAATATTTTCAAAGAAGGAAAAATAGTTGAATATATAATTCAGCTTACTGAAAAAGAATCAGCTAAAAAAGGTGTGAAAACTCTTATCGAAAAAGTTGACGAAAATGATAAAGTTTATATATATGGGTATTCAGATGGCAATTTAACGGCGTATTCAGATGTAAATTCTTTTGTAAATAATTACCCTCTTTACTCTCTAAATTATATTGAAAAACATTTTTTTGAGACTGAAGACCTCAAAACTGCATATTACAATCTAAGTGCAAAATACTATAAAGCAAGAACATTTGTAAAAATTCCTTCGAAATCTTCTGAAATGACCAATTTCGATAAAGATTTAGTGAGCAGATATTCAGAATTTATGGGTGACCCCGATAAAGCTAAACTTTACAGTAAAAAATACCAGGTTAAATCAGGCGGAAAGAGCTACACAGTTTATATGCAGGACACTCTTATTCCATTTTTGAAAACTCCATATCTTACAAAAGACGGAGAATGTCTGTTGGCATACGGAATAATCGGATATAAAGGCAAATTATATCTTATTGCTACAGAATTTTCCGAGGTAAAATGAAATTATTCACTTTACGGGTTTATACGCGAAGATTTCAGATTATAATTTATAGAAAAAAAGGCTGCCATATGAAGTTTTTAGCTTCAAGGCAGCCTTTTCTATAAACAAATGTTATGCGAACCCAAGTTGCAGTGCAGATAAAGTGCGCTGACAGTCGGGTTCAAACAGTTTTACTTGCTGAGAGCTGTTGCAACGTCTACGGCGATAGCTACTGTAGCACCAACCCTAGGGTTGTTGCCAATTCCGAGGAAGCCCATCATTTCAACGTGTGCTGGAACTGATGAAGAACCTGCGAACTGTGCGTCAGAGTGCATACGGCCCATTGTGTCTGTCATACCGTAAGAAGCAGGACCAGCAGCCATGTTATCTGGGTGCAATGTGCGTCCTGTGCCGCCGCCAGAAGCTACTGAGAAGTATTTCTTGCCAGCTTCAAGGCGTTCCTTCTTGTATGTACCTGCAACCGGGTGCTGGAAACGTGTCGGGTTTGTTGAGTTTCCTGTGATTGAAACATCTACATTCTCGTGCCACATGATTGCAACGCCTTCGCGTACATCGTCTGCGCCGTAGCAGTTTACTTTTGCGCGCTCGCCTGTTGAATACGGAATCTTCTTTACGATTTCAAGTTTGCCTGTGAAATAGTCAAACTTTGTCTGAACGTATGTGAAACCGTTGATGCGGCTGATAATCTGAGCTGCATCTTTGCCGAGACCGTTGAGGATAACGCGGAGCGGCTGCTTGCGTACTTTGTCAGCTTTCTGTGCAATCTTGATTGCGCCTTCAGCAGCAGCGAATGATTCGTGGCCAGCCAAGAAAGCGAAGCACTGTGTTTCTTCGCGCAAAAGACGTGCAGCAAGGTTTCCGTGGCCAAGACCAACTTTGCGGTCTTCAGCTACAGAACCTGGAATACAGAATGACTGAAGGCCGATACCGATTGCTTCAGCAGCATCAGCGGCGTTCTTGCAGCCTTTCTTGATTGCGATTGCAGCACCGCAAACATAAGCCCATTTTGCGTTTTCAAAGCAGATTGGCTGTGTTTCTTCTACAGTCTTATAAGGATTGATGCCTGCCTTGTCGCAGATTTCCTTTGCTTCTTCAATTGATTTGATGCCGTTTTCATTCAAAGCTTTTGTAATTTTAGCGATACGGCCGTCGTAGTTTTCAAATGTGATTTTTTCTGCCATTTTCTATTCCTCCGTACCTTATTCTTTGCGCGGGTCGATGAGCTTTACAGCGCCCTGTTCTTCAGTTGTGCGGCCGTATGAACCGCGTGCTTTTTCCATTGCTGTTGCAGGATCATCACCTTTCTTGATGAATTCCATCATCTTACCGAAGTGGATGAATTTGTAACCGATGATTGCACCGTCTTTGTCAACGGCAACTTTCTCTACATAGCCTTCTGCCATTTCAAGATAGCGCGGGCCTTTTGCTTTTGTGGCGAACATTGTGCCGACCTGTGAGCGCAAGCCCTTTCCGAGGTCTTCAAGAGAAGCGCCGACTTTCAAACCGTCTTCTGAATAAGCAGACTGTGTGCGTCCGTAAACAATCTGGAGGAAAAGTTCGCGCATTGCTGTGTTGATGGCATCGCAAACCAAGTCTGTGTTGAGTGCTTCAAGAAGTGTCTTTCCAATGAGGATTTCAGAAGCCATAGCAGCTGAGTGAGTCATGCCAGAGCAGCCGATTGTTTCAACAAGAGCTTCTTCGATGATTCCGTTCTTTACATTGAGCGTAAGTTTGCAGCCGCCCTGCTGTGGTGCACACCAGCCGATGCCGTGTGTAAAACCAGAAATGTCTTTGATTTCTTTAGCCTGAACCCATTTTCCTTCTTCAGGAATTGGGGCTGGACCATGATAAGCGGCCTTGGCCAATGGACACATATGTTCCACTTCTGCCGTATAAGTCATAGTGTTCTCCTGCGATATGATGTTTTGACTTCAGTAAAAATGGAATCACAGGGAGATCAGCCGGAGCTGAACAACTTGTTTCCCACAATCAGTCATTCCCTTTAGAAACCGATTTACCAGTCTTTATATGCAAATAGAATATAGTTTTTTAAAATATGTTTCAATACATTTTGCATTGACACTTTTTGTTAGACATATTAAACTGCAAAAGTTAGCAAAGGCTAACATGACTTGTTTCCCACAATCAGTCATTCTTCAGGCAAAAATCTGTCTGTTATTACCTCCATGAGATGATTTCTGGCAGGCAGATTTTTGTCTGCTTTACTTTTGGAGGTATTTTAATGTTAAACAAAGTTGCAATTGCAGATGTAATTGGCCGCGAAATAATTGATTCCCGCGGAAATCCTACTGTAGAAGTAGACGTAATTCTTGAAAACGGTGTATTCGGTCGTGCCGCAGTTCCAAGCGGAGCCAGCACTGGCGAAAACGAGGCACTTGAACTCCGCGACGGTGACAAGACCCGCTACGATGGAAAGGGTGTTCTTAAAGCTGTAGAAAATGTAAACAAAGTTATTGCTCCAGCCCTCAAGGGCTGCAATGTTTTTGAACAGCGCAAAATCGACATGAAGATGCTTAAGCTCGATGGAACTCCTACAAAGAGTAAGCTTGGTGCAAACGCTATTCTAGGAGTTTCTCTCGCTACTGCTCAGGCCGCAGCTAAGGCTCTCAATATTCCACTCTACCGCTACATTGGTGGTGCAAACGCTCACGTACTTCCAGTTCCAATGATGAACATTATTAACGGTGGTGCTCACTCTGACGCTCCAATCGCTTTCCAGGAATTTATGATTCGCCCGGTTGGTGCTAAAAACGAAAAAGAAGCCATCCGTATGGGTGCAGAAGTATTCCATGCACTCGCTAAGCTTTTGAAAAAACGCGGCCTTTCAACTGCCGTAGGTGACGAAGGCGGCTTTGCTCCAAAGTTTGACGGAATAAACGATGCACTTGATTCTATCGTACAGGCAATCAAAGATGCAGGTTACAAGCCAGGTGATGATGTAAAGATCGCCATGGACTGCGCTTCTTCTGAATTCTCTGTTGAACGCGGCGGCAAGTTCTTCTATAACTACAAGCAGCTTTCAAACGGAACTCCAAAAGATCCAAACGGCAAGGAACTTTCTGATGACGAGCAGATTGCTTACCTCGAAGAACTCATCACAAAATATCCAATCGATTCTATCGAAGACGGTCTCGATGAAAATGACTGGGAAGGCTGGAAGAAGCTTACAGCCCGCATCGGTGACCGCTGCCAGCTCGTAGGCGACGACCTCTTTGTAACAAACGTTAAATTCCTCGAGAAGGGAATTAAGATGGGAGCAGGTAACTCAATCCTCATCAAGGTAAATCAGATTGGTTCACTTACAGAAACTCTCGAAGCAATTGAAATGGCACACCGCCACGGCTACACAACAGTTACATCACACCGCTCTGGTGAAACTGAAGACACAACAATTGCAGATATCGCAGTTGCAACAAACTCTGGCCAGATTAAAACAGGTTCAATGAGCCGTACAGACCGCATGGCAAAATACAATCAGCTGATTCGCATTGAAGAAGAACTTGGAGACGCTGCGACTTATGGCTACAAAAAGCTCCGCTAAAAACTTTAGGCAATGATTTTTTTCCTATAGAATAAACCTCTCCTGCACGGCAAGTGAAATTTTCATTTGCCGTGTTTTTTTACAGTCAATCCTGCGTTTAACCGCCTTCCGTCGTCACAAATTCTCGCCGTTGGTTTGGATTACGTCTTTGTACCAGAAGGCGGAATCTTTCGGAATGCGCTTTTGTGTCTGGTAGTCGCAGAAAACCATGCCGAAACGCGGATTGTAGCCTTTTGCCCATTCAAAGTTGTCAAGGAACGACCACTGGAAATAGCCCATCACGTCACAGCCGCTTTCTGCCGCATTTTTAAGGCCGCGCAAATAACGGTGCAAAAAGTCAATTCTGTTCGGGTCATGCACCTTTCCGTCAAGGCTTACCCAGTCATGGCACGAAAGGCCGTTTTCGGTGATGTATATAGGAAGCTTGTAACGCTTTGTGAAATGCTTTACGCCCCATTCAAGCGCGTCGTCAAAAGTATCCCAGCCGATTTCCGTGTGCGGCGTTCCGGCCGGGCGTTTCCAGTTACCGAAGTATCTGCCCTGATAAATGTTCTGCCCCAAAAAGTCGATTTTCTGGCTTATAAGCTTCATGTCATCGTCTGTAAATGCAGGGAACATATCGCCGCACTCTTTCAAAAGCTGCTCAGGGTATTTGCCGAAAACAATCGGGTCAGCCCAGTAAGCATCTGACCAGACAAATGAGTTTTTATTGCAGTTGAAATATGCTTCATAAGCGGCGTTTTCATCAGCCTTTGTAACAGGAATTGCCGGCATCGTGGCAAGCGTAATTCCGACTTTTGCGTCAGGCACAAGCTCGCGCAGCACTTTTACGGCTTTTCCGTGCGCAAGATGAATGTTGTGCCCCATATGTAGCAGGTCGCGTGTTCCAAGCTGAAGTCCCGGCGCATGTTCGCCGAGCATACAGCCGCAGCCCAAGAAAACAGAAGGTTCGTTAAACGTGATGAAATGCTTTACCCTGTCGCCGAGCTTTTTCGCCACGGCTGTTGTATATTCTTCAAACCAAGCGGAACTTTCGGGGTTGAGCCAGCCGCCCTTAAGATAAAGCGCATAAGGCAAATCCCAGTGGTAGAGTGTCACATAAGGCGTAATGTTGTACTTCAAAAGCTCATCCACAAGCTTGCTGTAAAAATCAAGACCTTTTTCGTTTACCGCGCCAGTGCCGCCGGGCAGCACGCGCGCCCATGCAATTGAAAAGCGGTATGAATTGAGCCCAAGCTCTGCCATAAGCTTCACGTCATCTTTGTAGCGGTGGTAATGGTCGCAGGCAACAGTGCCGTCAGAGCCGTCCATGATTTTTCCATGCTGCTCGCAGAACACATCCCAAATTGACGGCGATTTTCCGTCTTCATTCCATGCGCCTTCAATCTGATAAGATGCCGTATCCGCACCCCATACAAAATCTTTTCTGAAACTCATCGTATACCTCTCGTTAGTCGCGTTTGCTGTTTTCGTGCTTTCCGCAAAATGATTTAATGATTATATCATACTCTTTTATCAAAATGTGCTTTTTGTTTGCGTTTCTGCCAAGGCAGCGGAAATGCTGCCGCTTTGTCACGCTAAATCTGAAAAAGCACCTTCTAGATAAAGTGAAAGAAATGCCTTAACTACAACAGGGTCAAACTGCGTACTGGCGCAGTTTTCGATTTCTGCAACAATATATTCAAGCGGAAGCTTCTTGCGGTAGGGGCGGTTGGAACTCATTGCGTCAAAAGTGTCTGCAACCGAAATAATGCGGGCAACCCACGGAATGTTTGTGCCGGAAAGCCCGTCCGGGTAGCCTTTGCCGTCAAAACGCTCGTGGTGGTGGTGCGCGCCGGCGGCAATGTCTTCTTGAATCGTTATGTCTTTCAAGATTTCGTAACCGCGGAATGCATGGCTTTTCATGACAGCAAATTCTTCGTCAGTAAGCTTTCCGGGTTTGGTCAGAATCGATTCTGGAATGCCGATTTTCCCGATGTCGTGAAGAAGCGCGATGTTGTAGAATTTATCAATGTTCTCTTTAGATTCGCCAAGCCTTTGTGCAAGCATCCGTGTATACTTGGCAACTCTCTGCGAGTGGCCGTTGGTGTAAGAATCTTTGCCGTCAATGCAGTTTGAAAACGCGCCTATAATTTCCTTTGTAAGCTCTTCATGCTCTTTTCTGTGCTTTTCCTGATATTTGCGCATTTTTTCGTATTGAAAATAAATCAACAGAACTGAAACGACGGCAGCTATAGTTGTAAAAAATGCAGGAAGCATCGATGCATGATAATGATTGTTCAAAAAAGTCCTTGTCAGCCGCATTGTTCGCAACGTAAGAATCAGCATTGCTGTACAAAAGCCGAATCTCCGGTAGAAAAGCACCATGCTGATAAGAATAATCGTCATTATTGAGGTGTAAACACCTGCAAGCGATGAATATGTAAACTGATGCGAAGCAATCGTAAACACTTCTTTTGATTTGCTTACACCTCTTGAGCTCATTTCAGCATGATAGTAGAGCGCGCACAAAAGAATAAAACCGATTACAGAAAGAATATTCCGCGCCGTTATGTACTTTTTGAGACTGAAATTCTCGAAGCTTTTGTTCTTGTTTTTATTTTTTGAGTCGGTATCCATGCTTTGCTCCTCAAAAGAATTGCTACTATTATAAACCATGTTGCAGAGAAAAAAAAAGATATAATAGAGATTTTTTACATTTTGTACATTATACACCGCCATACGTCTGCGCGCTAGAGTTTTCAGCTTCAAATTCACTTGATTTTAAGAAAAAACTGAAAAAAAATGCCGCAAACTATTGCAATTTTTTTTGTTTGCGTGTATAGTCTATCCATCACTTGCGGGAATAGCTCAGTGGTAGAGCGCCACCTTGCCAAGGTGGATGTCGCGGGTCCGACTCCCGTTTCCCGCTCTAATTTGAAAGCAGTTCAAAATTGAACTGCTTTTTTTATGCCCGCAGCAGAGTTCTTTTCGTAGTAGTTCATTCTATGGTTTAAGATTAGCTGGCGAAAATCGGGTTTGCGGCTACGCTTACCAACCAACGCTCAATGACCAGATTAATCTGGGGTTCTTAGGGGCGCTAAGCCCCTAAGCAGTGCCGGGAAAGAAAGGGGTTAAAGGGGAAGGGAAACCCTCGCTTCTGAGTAGGGGGTTGCCCTTCCCCTTGGTATTTCGATAAAATCAAATAAGCAAAATCTGACAATTTTGAGTTTTAACATAAATCAGAGCCAACAATTATAAAAAGTTTTGAACTGAAGCATAAACTGGCTCAACCATAACGGGAGAAAAAAATGGCTGATTTAAGCAAGATGCGTAACATCGGAATTATGGCGCATATCGATGCCGGAAAGACGACAACTTCTGAGCGCATTCTGTATTATACGGGCAAAATTCACCGCATCGGCGAAATTGACGACGGCGCGGCAACAATGGACTGGATGGAGCAGGAACAGGAGCGTGGCATTACAATTTGCAGCGCCGCGACAACAACTTATTGGCGCGATCACCAGATAAACTTGATTGACACACCAGGCCATGTTGATTTTACTGCTGAAGTTGAGCGCTCGCTCCGTGTGCTTGATGGCGCTGTTGCAGTGCTTTGCGCCGTCGGCGGAGTTCAGCCGCAGACAGAAACTGTGTGGCATCAGGCTGATACATACGGCGTTCCGCGCATCTGCTTTGTAAACAAGATGGACCGCATCGGCGCAGATTTTTTCAGAGTAATGGACGACGTACACGAAAAGTTCGGCGCAAAGACGCTTGCTCTTGAGATTCCGATTGGCGCAGAAAGCAACTTTGAAGGTGTTATCGACCTTCTTAAGATGAAAGAATACCGCTTTGACCCGGCAGACGAAGGCGAAACAATAATCGAAAGTGAAATCGACGAAAGCCGCCGCGCCCTTGCCGAAGAATACCGCGAAAAGCTCGTTGACGAAATTGCTTCTGACAACGATGAAATTGCGGAGCTTTATCTTTCTGGTGAGCCTGTTCCTAACGAGATGCTTCAAAAAGAAATAAGACGGCGCACAATCAACCGCACACTCGTTCCGTTTCTTTGCGGTTCGGCACGCAAGAACTGTGCAATTCAGCCATTGATTGACGCTGTTGTAGATTATCTTCCGTCTCCGACAGAAGTTCCGCCTGCACAGGCGTTCCACGTAAAAAAAGAAGAAGAAATCTCTGTTTTGTGCGACCCTGATGCAAAGATGCCGGTCGGGCTTGTGTTCAAGATTCAGTATGACCGCGAAATGGGCGCGCTCTGCTTTGTGCGCATGTATTCGGGCAAGATTAAGGCCGGCGACCAGATTTTCAACGTAGGCAAGAAAAAGCGCGAGCGCGTAAACCGCATCTTGCGTATGCACTCAAACAAGAGCGACCCAGTTGACAGCGTAAGCGCAGGCGACATCGCCGTATTTATCGGGCTTAAGCTTGCGCAGACAGGCGACACGCTCGGCAGCGAAGGCATGCCGGTGCTTCTTGAGCGTATGCACTTTCCGGAGCCTGTCATTTCAGTTTCAATTGAACCGGCTACGCTCTCTGACCGTGACAAGCTCAACGAAACGCTCGCTATTCTTGCGCGCGAAGACCCGACTTTTACAAGCCACGAAGATTCTGAAACCGGTCAGGTTATCATTTCAGGCATGGGCGAGCTGCATCTTGACGTGCTTGCAACGCGCATGAAAGACGATTTCAAGGTTGAGGCCAGAATCGGTGCACCGCAAGTTACTTACCGCGAATCTGTGACGGCAAAAGCAGAACATACTGAAGAATTTTCAAGAAACCTCGGCGGAAAGGACAACACGGCCGGCATTACGCTTACAGTTGAACCGGCCGAAAGAGGCGAGGGCAATTCGTATATTTGCGCTGTCAAAAAAGCAGAAATTCCGCAGGAAATTTTTGACGCAGTTGAAAGCGGCATAAACAACAGCTTCTCTTCCGGAATTCAGTATGGCTATATGTGTGCAGACGTGAAGGTGACAGTGACCGCGCTTGATTACAACGAGCTTACTTCTACGCCGTTCGCGTTTGAAGCTTGCGCTGTAGCGGCTTTTGACGCAGCCTGCCGCAAGGCAAGCCCAGAGCTGCTTGAGCCTGTGATGAATGTAGACATTCTCTGCCCGAAAGACTTTGTCGGCGACGCTATGAGCCAGATTACGCAGCGCGGCGGTATGATTTCAAGCCTTGAATCAAAGCCTTCTATTGAAGTTGTGCACGCGCAGGCGCCAATGGCAAAGATGTTCGGCTTTTCAACAAGCTTACGCTCTGTAACGCAGGGCCGCGCTTCGTTCAGCATGTTGTTCAGCCATTTTCAGGTTAAGCCGGGCGGATTAGGCTCAGCTTATTAAGGATATTCAGATGCATGTAATTTTGCTTTCGGGCGGCTCGGGCAAGAGGCTCTGGCCGCTTTCAAATGACATAAGATCAAAACAGTTCATAAAGATTTTCAAGAACCAAGACGGTGCGTATGAGTCGATGGTGCAGCGCATGTACCGCGGCATAAAGAGCGCCGACCCAAACGCAAACGTGACGATTGCTACGTCTGAAACTCAGGTTCCGTCAATCAGAAATCAGCTCGGCAATGCAGTTGAGATAAGCCGCGAGCCGTGCCGCCGCGACACTTTTCCGGCAATTGCGCTTGCGGCGAACTATCTGCTTGACGTTCAGCATGTTTCAAGAGAAGAATCTGTCGTAATTTGCCCGGTTGACCCTTATGTAGACGAATCATATTTTAAGGCGCTTGCCCAGCTTGCAGACCTTGCCGCAAAAGGCACGGCAAACCTTACGCTGCTCGGCATTGAACCGACTTACCCAAGCGAAAAATACGGCTACATAATTCCGGAAACTAAAGACAATGTAAGCAAGGTTTCAACTTTTAAGGAAAAACCTTCTGTTGAAGTTGCAAAAGACTATATCTCGCGCGGTGCGCTGTGGAACGGCGGAATTTTCGCCTATAAGCTCGGCTACCTTATCGATAAGGCGCATGAATATATCGATTATAAAGATTATTCAGACATGTTTGCCAAATACGAGATGCTGCAAAAAATCAGCTTTGACTATGCCGTTGTAGAAAAAGAGCAGAGCATTCAGGTTGTGCGCTATAGCGGCGGCTGGAAAGACTTGGGCACGTGGAACACGCTGACCGAGGCGATGGACGAAAACGTGATTGGCAACGCGATTCTGGACGAAACTTGCGAGAATGTGCATGTCTTGAACGAGCTTGATTCGCCGATTATCTGCATGGGGCTTAAAGATGTTGTAGTTTCTGCAAGCGTTGAGGGCGTGCTTGTCGCAGACAAGAACCAGTCAAGCTATATGAAGCCTCTTGTTGACAAGCTCCGTGGCGAGGTTAAATTTGCGGAAAAGGCGTGGGGCGAATACAAGGTTATAGACACTTCAGACAAGAGCCTTACTGTAAAGGTGACGCTGCGTGCCGGTAACCGCATGAACTATCATTCGCATGAGCGGCGCGACGAAATCTGGAATATCGTTTCGGGCAATGCAGTGGTTGTGCTTGACAGCGCACGCAAAAGCGTAACCGCCGGCGACGTGGTTCAGCTCAAGGCCGGCGTAAAACACACCATAATCGCCGAAACCGACATTCAGCTTCTTGAGCTTCAGCTCGGCAAGAACATAAAAGCCGAAGACAAGATAAGGTACGAGCTGAAAGACTAGCGAAAACCGGGTTTGCGATTGGGCTTTAGCTACGAAATAAGCAAATTCGGCAAACCCTGCTAGTTTCCGCGTCGCGAAAACTAGCGACAGCTTTGTATACATGGCAAAAACCGGCAGCCTTTGTACATCTCCGCGCCCTCTAGTCTTTGTACATCATCTCCGAACATGCAGCCATTGTGCATTCGTTACAAGATTAAGCGAAGCGGAATCTTGGCGTTTTGCTTGATAAAGCTAGTCCAAAAATTGAGCTACTGCAAAACGCTCATTGTCAGGCTTGACCCGACAATCTCTGTACGTTTATACTTCCAGCAAAAATGAATGTTCGGGGAGAAAGAATGAACAAAATTGGCATGGAAAAAGAGAATGTATTCCGCATCATTGTAGACAGCGTTTTGTTGTTTTTATGTTTGATGTTTTTAGTTGAGTTTAAAGATGACGGTATAATAGTGTTCCTGATAACTGTTCCTTTAGCCTTTCTGTTTTCTTTTGCTATTGTAGCTGAAATAACTGAGTATATCGTGTATGACGATACTCATTTTAAGATATACTCTTTGGGCAAAACGGAAGAAATTAAATATGCGGATATCATAAGTATAGATAGAGCATTTATCAGGGAAAAATCAGTTAAAAGTGGTGGTCATTGGCGTTATTATGTGCAAATTAAAACACAAGACGGAATTCCGAAGAAAATAAGTGTACCTTTTCCGCAGGTAATTGATAATGCCAATTTACAAGACTTGTTTGCAAGAATAAAAAAAACAAACACAGAAGTTCAATGGCGGCTTCATACGAATTGATGAATCTCAATTTGCACATTCTGTTAAAAAATTTGGCGAAAAGCTAATGCAAAACGCTGGTGCTGTTTTTTGCGGCGTGCTTGATGCGCTTTTCTTCGTAGAGGCCTTTGTCGGCAACAGCCAGAAGTTCTTGTAATGACGACATTCCGGGGCCGAATTCAGCTGCACCCATGCTGCATGAAATCGTAAACGGCAGCTTGAACTGCGCTGAGAATTCTTCGCTGTTTTTTTCGATTTTCATTCTTAGTCTTGGCAGCTGCTCAAGCGACATGCCGACTGCCACCGCCGCAAATTCATCGCCGCCGATTCTCGCCACAATGTCGTTAATTCGGAATGAATGAGAAAGAACTTGCGCCTGACATTCTATCGCGGCGTCGCCCATCTCATGCCCGAAAGTGTCATTTATATATTTCAGCCCGTCCATGTCGCCATAAATGACAAGCCCGGACGTGTTCATCTCAGTTGCAATATTAATCTGCCTCTGGCCGTATTCAAGAAAGCCGCGCCTGTTAAGAATATGCGAAAGCTCGTCTGTGTTTTTCTGCAAATTGAGCATAATATTATCTTTTTGCAGTGCCTTATTCTCTTTTGAAAGAAAAGCATTCGCTTCTTGAGTTGTTGTGTATTCATAAGCCTGCGCAATCGTGTTAATCAAAATCTTTAAGAATATTGAATAAACCGCAATTTCTTTTGTGCCAAGCTGACAGAGAATGTAGCCGTAGTTCAGCTCGCCAGAAAAGACAGGCTGAAGAATAAAAAAGCCTTTCTCGTCTGCAAAAACATCAGCCGGAAAAGTAACATCTTTCGGATTGAATTTTATGCCCGGATTGTATTTGATTTTGTCCTTGTTGCCGTAAAGAATCATCGAAACAGTCATTTCGTCTGAAAGGGCAAAATCTGTTTCGCCTTTTATGCATTTTGGCTTGTCAAAGAAGCAGACGGCCATGTTCGTGATTTTTGAAATCTTCATCATGTCGAGCATTTTGAGCGAAAGCTTTTTGATTGTAACGGCGGAGCGCGAAATATCGAACAATGCGTAAAAATCATCAATCTCTTCAAGAAAGTTGAAAAACTGCCGGTTTTCGTTCTTGCCTGAATTGTTGGACTGATTGCCGTAGATAAGCTCGCCTTTAGAATCTTTGGAAACGTTGCCAAGAGTCGTCATCGGAATGCAGCCGCAAGACTGCCTGAACAAAGGCTCTGTGACAAAATCGCATTTCCGTGGAATATCCTGGCCGTTGAGTTTTTCCCATAAAAGCCGCGCGCCAAGAAAGCCCTGTTTTGTCATGCTCTGGTCAATGGTCGTCATCGTCGGCGTTGATGTTGAAGCGTGAATCGAATCGTCAAAGCCGACAAGCTTTACGTCATCAGGCACTTTCACGCCGATTTCGTTGAATGCTTCAAGAATTCCGGTTGCCATCAAATCGCTTGCAGAGATGATTGCATCAAAGTTGATGTCCGCTTTTGATTTGTAATGCTCAAGAATTACTGCTTTTGAAGTTGGCGGCGTAAAGTCGCTGTCTAAGACCAGTTCTTTGTTGAACGGAAGGTCATTGTTTTTGAGCGCCTTTTTGAAAGCTTCAAAGCGTTCCTCTGATTCAGATGCATTTCTTAGCGCGGCCGTCATAAAGGCGAACCTCTTGCAGCCGTGTTCCGTTTTCAAATGGCTGATAATCTGATTGTAGGCTGTTTCACATTCAGTGTGCGTATACGTTAGGTTGTCATATTTTAAGTCTGTGGTGATTGAGACGACGGGCTTTGTGTAATTCTGTTCGAGGAGAGGCACAAGGTTGTTGTGAATCGTCTCTGAAGGAAAGCCGCCTGCAACTAGAAGAATTCCGTCTATGTCTTTTGAAACAAGATAATGCGCCGCAGACCAGTTCTGGTATTCATAGATGCCTTTGGCAGAGCTTGGTGCTTTAATCTGCCCGATAATCAGCTTTACGTCTTTGTCTTTGTAGAAATCAGCAATGCCTGTGAGAATTTCAATAGAATATTCGATAGTTATACTTTGAACGAAAATCGCAATTTTTTTCATAGGAATCAAAAACATTATAATGCAAGTTTGCAAAATATCAAAGGAAAAATGTGCAATTTGACGCTGAGCTTTGGTTATGTACTTTATAGATAAGCTTTAAAAAATGCGTCCGCACAGTGCATTGTCAGCTTTGCACACATGTCTGATGGGAATCCGCTACATCGTGTCTACGGCCAGCAATGCGCGGGAAATTGGAAATTAGACTCGCTTCGCTCGCACCCGCGAGGCTGTCCGCATCCACGCTTTCGCTACTTCCCATCAGACAGTATCAATCTACTGAAAGCAATGCAACAACAACCGCATTTTTTAGATTTACCTGATAAGCATAAACGTAAACGCTATGGCTGTCGATTGAACCACACTCTGTGCCCTACGCGCTTGAACAACATCTCCGGACATGCACCGTTGTGCATTCGTTATAAGTTTCCTGAAAGGAAACTTGGTCGTTTTGTTCTTTTCGCATTAGAGCGTTCTACAACAAAGAATTAATCTGCAAAAAGCAATGTAAAACGCGCTTGTCAGATTCAGTTTGCACGTTTATAATTTTCCTTAATCAAGTGCTTGGCTAACGCTGCTAATGTTTGTGGCAAGCCGCTTCAAAGGAGAATCGGATGAGAAAAATCATATTCGCTGTGTTTTCGGTGCTTTTGCTTTTTGTATCTTGTGAGATTTTTTGCGAGACTTTAAATAAAAAAGAGAAATCTGATTCAAAACTTTTTAAATCAATAAAAAAGACACAAACCAATTCAGGTTCAAAGAAACTTTCTTTAACTCCAAAGTATAAAAGAGAAGATATTGATACTGAAATCTGGGATTTATCCGTTTTGGACACTGCACGTGATGTAGACTACATGGACGAAATTGAGAAAGACGTTGTACTTGAAATGAACATGGCGCGTACAAACCCTAAGAAATATGCTGAGCTTTATATAGAGCCACGAACAAAGAAATTTAATGGAAAAATCTATGGCGGAAACCTTCAGACATTTGAAGGTGTTGCTGTCGTAAATGAATGCATAAAATTCATGTATTCTCAAAAACCGCTTCAGACCCTTGCGCCCTCAAAGGGTTTGACTCGGGCGGCAAAAGACCACGCTGAAACTCAAAGCTTAACTGGTGAAACCGGGCATGACAGCACAGACGGCGCAGACCCTTTCACAAGAATGAAACGCTATGGCTCTTATCGAACAGCCGGTGAAAATATCTCTTATGGTTCAAAAACCGCCAGAGAAATTGTTGTAACTCTCTTAATCGATGACGGCGTAAAAAACCGCGGACACCGGAAAAATATAATGAGCAAAGATTTTAAGACAACCGGCATCGGCTTTGCCGCCCAACACAAAAAATACGGCTGCGAATGTGTACTTGACTATGCAGATGACTTCATTGAAAAGGAATAAAAAGCTTCAAAACAGCTAGACGGTAAAGACTGTCTGCTGTTTTGATGAAATTGTTATGTTAATTTCAACAAGGTTTTATGAAATAAAATGTTAGATTTTCCAGACCAATTTAACGAATTTGATAGGCAAATCCAATCTCAAATAAATTTTGAAAAAATCGATGCAATGGACTTAGACACAAATGTCGATTATGAAAAACTCCAACGTCAACAAATATCTAAGATTTTGCGAAAATTTATAAAATCATATACTCTTAATGGTAATTTCGAAAAACAACGAGAAGATATAAAAAAGTATGCCATAGACTATTTGAACAAAGAATATCCAATTTCATCTCAAACCGCAATGAATATTGTAATGGGAATGATTCATACTCAATTCTCAAATATTTTTATAAACATTCCATTACAAGCGTTTGTCTTATATGTTGAATTGATTAAATGTTCTTATACATATATTCATGAAACTTACATTCAGAAAAAAGAAAAATCAGATGCTGTACTTTTAGATTGTCATTTTATTGCATATTCTTTAGAACTTTTGTCAGGACTAAATGTTTTGTTATCAACAGATAACTATAACAACGTTATATCAGTATACAGGACTTTTTATGAAAATTTTATTATCTTTTCATTCATACATGAACACCCAGAGTTAATTAATGATTTTTTACAGCATAAAAAAATAACAGAAATAAAATTACAGATGGAAATTTCTGAATTAAATAATATACCTGTTGCTGAAAGCCTAAAAAATTCATATGACGAAATAATAAATAATTATGATGAAAGTTTTATAGAAAGTTATGGATGGGCGAGCAAAGTCTTAGAAAAGAATAAACGAAATTTAAAAACAATGTATGAATCAAGTAGCTTAGAAGAACCTTTTAATTTGTTTTATAAATTGTCGTGTAAATACTCTCATTCGACAGCTTTTTCACTTTTTAATAGACCAGATTTTCATGAAATTAGGAACTTCTTATATGGTATTTTACATATTACATCTAAAGAATTTGAAATCCTTATAACCGAAGTGAAAATGACTCAAAAAGATAAGGTTCTTCTTTCTGAATGGATAAATGCAGCTGGTACAAATTTAAAAAAAGTATTGGATGGTTGGCGTAATGTAAAAATGTAGAGTTTTACTTAGCTTAAAATCTCCATTCCGCATTTTACACTAGCTTGTTTGGACTCAAATTTTTCAACCTCATCGTGGTTTCGGCTACGCTCAACCACCGGCTTATGTGTACACGACTGCTATCCGTAGACAATCAGGGGTTATTAGGGGTTATTTTCGCGGTAGCTTAATCTGCAAACAAAGCATATTCGGCGAAAAGCGCCGCTTTTTGCAACGCAAAAACCGGCAGAGTTTGTATAAGAGCCAATTAAAACAGATTAATCCAGGTTCTTAGGGCGGTAGCCCTAAGCCGTGGCCAAGGAAGGTGGGGTCAAGGGAGGAAACCAGCGGCCTTCGGACTCTGAGCTGGTGTCCTCCCTTGCATAAGTTCCGGCACTTTCAAGTGCCATAATGTATTTAGATTCCAAGAAGTGCTACAACTGGCACGAAGAGCGCCGCGAGCACGATTGCGGGCAGGTAGTTCGCCGTTTTTAGCGTTCTAAGCTGAAGCAGGTTGATTCCAATCATCACGATGAGCGCGCCGCCTGTTGCGCTTATTTCGGTGAGCATAGCTTCGCTTATGTAAGGCGCAATCCATGTTGAAGAAAGCGTGAGCAAACCTTGGTAGACCAGAATCGACAAAGCCGAGAATATTGTTCCGGGACCCATCGCGGCCGTAAAGACAATCGCCATAAAGCCGTCAAGAATCGATTTTGTGAAAATGAGCGTATAATCTTTGTCTATGCCTGCCTTAAAAGAACCGATTATCGCCATTGCGCCCACGCAGAAAAGCACTGACGCATTGAGGAACGCGTAGGCGAAGTTCTTCTTGGGCGCGGCTGATGCGGCTTTTGAAGCTTCGCCTGATTGTGCGGCTTGGTTTTCAGCGTCTGCACCGGCTGGTGCGCCGCTTTGCGCAGCCTGTGCAGCCTGTGCAGAATCTGCACCGCCTTTTGCGAAACGCTTTTCGAGCCATTTGCCCAAGCTTAAGATTTTGCCGTCAATGTCCCACCAAGAGCCGAGAATGCCGCCGAGAATCAGCGCAAGCGCAAGCACGATAATGCTGTTGTACTTAAACGCCATTTGAAGCCCGATTACTAGCGAAACAATTCCGGCGGCGGCCGAAACAATGTTTGAAAGCTCGTTTGAAATCTTTCTGCTGAAAATAAGCCCGATAATTGAACCCACGATAACCGTGGCACAGTTCACGAATACTGCAATCATTTTTTCCTCTGGTTTTGAAATTTTATCTGAAAATGAAAGCTGAAAGCGGTGCAAGCTCTACAAAACCTTTGCCGAATCTTATGCCTTCAGGTGTTTCAATCTTGCACAGGCTTGCGCCGTTTGTGTCAGCATAAACTTGAGGGCGTTTTGTTGCAAGTAGTATCATTCTTGCTTTTTTGTCTGCATTTATGGCAATAAACCATTCGCTCCGTTTCCCGTCCCGTTCTTCTTTAACTGAATAAACCAAAAGCTTGCTGTCAGACAATTCCTTATAAAAGCTCATCCTGTTTTCGATTTCTTTCAAGCTTGAAAGCCTGAAAAGACTCGTTTTTTGCCGGAATTCAATCAAAGACCTTGTGTAATCAAAAAGCTTCTGCCTTTCAGCGTCAAAATTCCATTTGAAAGCGTTCACCGAATCGGGCGAATTGTAGCTGTTGCGCACAAAAGCGCCCATGTTTTCGCCTGACTCAAAAAGTGCGGGCTTGGTTCTTGCGCATTCTTGCCCGGCATGAATGAACGGAATGCCCTGCGACACAAGCAGAATGAAGTTGCCGAGCTTTATGCGCTTAAAAAGTTCTTCGCGCTGCGCCGCATCAGCTTCATTAAGCTTGCAGTTCAGCGCAATGTTGTCGCGCAAGGTCAATCCGTCATGCGCTTCAAGATACTGCACGTTGTTAAGCGGCGTTAAGACTGAATAATTCTGCTGCGGACGGCCTGTGATGTTATAGAAAAGCTGTTCGACATTTGTGCTGTCCGTGTTGTTTTTGGCGTTTGCGGCTTCGCTTCCGCCGTCAGAGCTTGTGTCTGTGCTTTTGGCTGCGCCACTTTTTTCAGCTGCGCTGTCAGCTTCTGCCGTTATAAAGCCGCGCCTTGCTTCGTTCATGCCGCCGCCTTTCAGCAAGTCGCGGTACTCGTCGTTAAACACCGAGACCGAAGCCGTGCGGCTCATCATGTTCTGGTCCATGCCGCAGCCGGTGCTGCCGTTGTACATTTTCCAGCCTTCACCAATAAAAAGCACGTCTTTTTTGATGCGGCGGCAGCTTGCAAGCCCTTCCATTATTGTGTCTGTGTCGATAAGCCCCATAAGGTCAAAGCGGAAGCCGTCAACGTCATAGTTCTTAACCCAATGAACAAGCGAATCTATTATCAGCTTATGCATTGCGGCTTTTTCTGTGGCGCAGTCGTTGCCGCAGCCAGAAGCCGATGTAAAGCTGCCGTCCCCGTCATCGTTAAGTCTGAAATAATAGCCCGGAACGATGTCGTCAAGAAATTCAGTTGAAGCCATGTGGTTGTAGACAACGTCAAGAATTATGCGCAGGCCTTTTGCGTGCGCCGCCTGAACAAGCTCCCGCAATTCGCGGATTCTGCTGTAAGGCTCGCCGGGCTGTTCCGAGAACCAGCCTTCGGGGCTGAAATAATTGTGCGGGTCGTAGCCCCAGTTGTAGTTTGAATCCGGGTATTTATCAGAAAAACCTTGCGCAGTTTCGTCGTTGTTGTAGAAATTCAGCACAGGCATAAGCTGAACATGCGTTGCGCCGAGCTTTTTTATGTAGTCAAGCTTTTCGGCAAAGGCTCTGAATGTGCCGCCGCGGTTTTTTGTGCCTGCGCTTTTGTCTATCGTAAAATCGCGCACAGAAACTTCGTAAATAATTGCAGATTCTTTCGGCACTTTCGGAAGGCGTGACTTAATCGGTGCTGTGGTGGTGGGTGCGGCTTCTGTGCCAAAAGCTTTTGCGCTTGCAAGGTCAACAATTGCGCCCGGGCAGAATCTGCGGTCATTGTGGTACGCCGCCATTGAAAAGCTGTACGGGTCAAGGCAAAGCTTCGGGGCTTTTCCTTTGTTCGTTATGCAAAAGCAATAATACTTGCCGTCAATGCTAGAGGCGTCTTTAAAAGTTTCAGTGAATTCTTCTTTGCTGAATTTCTTGCTCCAAACGCCTGTCTTGTTGCTGCGCTTTAGCTCAAACTTAAAAAGCGGCGGCGTTTCGGTGTCTGGCGTGCTGAAAATCAGCAGTTCAGCCTTTGTGGCAAGCGGCGCCCAGATTGCGGCTTCAAGCGTGTTGTCTTTTATGCTGAAATCAAGCCCAAGCTTAGTTGCTTGAGCCGGTTCTGGTATTTTCCGTCCATTTTTCATGTTTCCGCCTGCCTGATTTTGCGTTGCGCCGGTTTCAGCTTTCAGCAAAAGTTGCCGTTGCTTCGGTTTCTTCGTCTTTGCCGCTTATGTCGAGAGCCTGCTTTATCAGGACTGAAACTTCCTTTCCGGCTAATTCTTTCAAAATCTGCTTGTTTTCTTCTATATAAATATGCAGGAAATTCTCTGTTACAGCCTTGCCGATATTGGTCTCGCGCTTTTCTACAACCGCCTTTAAGGTTTTTCCCTCAAAAGCTTTTGCATATTCAGCTTTTGATGCACGCGCAAAGTTAGAAAGCCATTTTACGCGCTCTCCCGCAATTCTTTGCGGCACCTGGTTCTTCATCGTATAAGCTTCTGTTCCGGGGCGCGGTGAAAACGGAAAAGCGTGAACGTATGTGAACTTGCACTTGTTGCAAAGCACTTTTGTCTGTTCAAAGTCTTCATCTGTTTCGCCCGGAAAACCTGCAATTATGTCGCACGCAATGAAGGGATTCTGCTTGACTTGGCGCAGCTTCTCGACAGCCGCGACCACAGTTTCTGCCGTATAAGGCCTGTGCATCGCTTTTAGAATTGAGTTGCTGCCCGACTGAACCGAAAGATGAAAGTGCGGCCTTACGCGCTCATGCGCAATCACCTTGCAGAGTGCATCGTCAACGCGCTCTGGGTAAAGGCTTGAAATGCGGAATGAAACTGTGCTTGTATTCTCAAGCAGATATTGCAGAAGCTCTGCAAAATCCATGGGCTTTTCTGCACCGTCTTGGTTCAACGTGCCTCTGTAAAGCGTAAGGTTTACGCCTGTGATTACGATTTCAGCTTGACCGCTTGCTTCAATGGCGTGAACACGCTTGAGCACTTCTGCCGGTTCAAGCGAAACGCTTTTGCCACGTG
>JAEEGH010010792.1_pt1 | contig 20862 bp, 22 predicted proteins | sample 9134181 | NCBI WGS metagenome assembly JAEEGH01 (sample SAMN16246544, study PRJNA631951) | gut metagenome | biome: gut microbiome; feature: rumen; material: DP-attached | host: Bos | place: Iran: Karaj | collected 2018-10
CTTTAGTCCACTTATTCATACTACCTTTTATACTACTTTTCATACTACCTGATTTCAGTTACTTCTAATTCTTCTTCATTCCAGCCGTCGCAGTCCGCGAGCAGGTCATACAGATTGTAGTGTGCATACCAACGGATATCAAAGTCTGTCAGCAACTGTCGCACAATCTTCTCAAGAGCAATGATAAGCTTCATCGGGTTCCGACACTGGTCGTCGAACAGTTCGCGAACGTCATCATCAGACTCCGTAAAACTGACGTACGACTTCGTGCCGTCAGGCTCTATCTCACACTCCGTGACAGTGTGCGAACCGCTGCCTTGAACGACAGTCTCTTTGACCAGCTTGGCCTCAACCCTGATGTCTATCTCAGGCCATTCGGGCTGGTTCCAAGGAGCACGGGGGTCATTTGCTGCCCCGGGAGGATAGTTGTCCATATTTTTCAGAATTTTCCAATACCTCAAAACCGATAAATCGCGAAGCACTGAAGGAGCGGTAACCGTCCTCCTCCAAGTCCCAATAGAGAAACAAATCGTAGTTAATGCTCGTCGCTGAGCCAGGCTCATCCTTAAATTCGTAGTTGTCGAACCGCTCGGAATAGCCCTTGCACAACGTGCCGACAGCCTCGCGCAGCGTGCCGTCCTTCTTGTAATACCGCAGCCGCACCTTTCCGCTGCCCAGAGCCTCCAGGCACCGCTGCACCGCGTAAGCCCGCCGGAAGGCTTTCTTTCTTGGGAACCCCTTGTCACAGCACAAGTGGTTGCCAACTTCGAATGCCCACTGCTGCAAGAGCAGCGAGATCTCCTTAGTCTTTTTACTTTTCGTCATAATAAAAATTGTCTTTTAATCTTTTATTTTTAATTTAATTTCAGTTCCTTCATAATGAATTTTCGTGAGAGAGTAACAAGGGCGAAACGCCAGAGAATTTCCCTTGCGGAATTTCAAATTCTCTGGTGCAAAGGAACACAATCTGACAATCTGGGCAAATCTGAGCGAATAATCTCAGATTATTTTTAGGCCAAAGCATAACTCGCTGAAAAACAGCACAAAACAAAAAGTGCCCGATTCTCAAAATAGAGAATCGAGCACTCTAATAATACGCTCAGATTATGTCAGATTACTTTTCTGACCTCACCTACTTTTTCCGCTTTTATCCAACTTAGGAACGTAAGCGTCCAAAAGCGGCAATACCTCTTGGAATCCAGATGACATATTATCCCTGCTGGGACGCCCCTTGTTGATATTGTCAGAACCATCCTTATCGCCGAAGAAGTCCGTGTTCAACGCCGGAGCACTCTTCAGTTTCAACAGATGCCGGTCGTCATAGTAGCCAACCATATTCTGCCACGTTACCCTCAGACGTTCGCCCCTTCCACTCTCCAGCAGGTTCCATAGCTTTTCCGACAATTCCCCCTCTTTACCCGTAAGTGGTTTCTCACCTTGCCCAAGCACCGTCTTCAACATCGTCTTTACATTCTCCGATGTAACGCCACTCACCCAGTCGCCCTTGTCTGCCAAATCCAGCAAATGGTCAAGGATAGACTGTCGCCCAGCTGTCACGGTAATGTTCGTCACGTTCTGGGTGTTCAATATGGCCCCATCTGCTATCTCTTGATATACGGCCTTGTCACCCTCCATGCGTATCTCCCTCTCGTCAGCCACGCAGTTAGCCCCGCGACGCTCTATGTACTGCGCCTCGTCGCCAGTCATGATAATCTTTCTTGCCATATCAGTTCAGTTTTTAGGTTCTTGGGGGCCAGTGGCGTTGTTCTCAGTATAGCTGGCACCGTTGCCAGTCATGTTCACATAGTGGTTGTTCTGCACAGGAGGCACCTGCTTCGGCTCCTCCTGATACGTCATCACCTCGTTCACCAGCAACAGCTGCTCACTGTAGTGCTCCTTCGGCAGCACATCCTCCAAGAACGTCTTCAGGAACGCAAAGCGGTCCAGGCTCTTCAGCCGCATCACGAACGTCTTGATCTTCTCAACCGACAGAATGATGTAGTGCTTCAGCATCGCAATCTCAAGACGCGCCGCCGAGAACTCATCCTCAACTGTTTTTAGACGGCACTTCAACTGTTCGTTCTCAACCGTCCTCTCCGCCAGCAGCCGCTCCAAGTCAGCAATCCTTATCGCCTGCCTCGCCTTTTCATCAGCCAGCCGCTGAAATTCGTCAATAGTCATATCCATAGTTTTACCCTCCATTATTTTTAGTGTAAGCAAATCGTGGAAAAGGTTGCAAAGATACAAAAGAAACAGGACTTCACCAAACCTCAGCCCCACTTCTTTCACGTTAAAAAACGTTATACCAAAATTACACAAGAAGAAGGCTCCTTGCAACATTGCTGTTTTTTCTTCGTTTTGCTTGTTATTTCATTTTTTATTTGTATTTTTGCAGCGAGTTAAGGCAAACAAGAGAATTATTATGGAAGCAGCAACCTTACAATCCACTCCATTCACCCCATTCCAGATAGAGATGCTGGAACTGGTGGCAAGGGTGAACTCTGAGCGTGAGATGACTGACATCCGTCGCATGCTGGGCCAGTATTTTGCCAAGCGCGCCGAGGATGCCATCGACCAGCTATGGGACGAGGGCGTACTCAACGACAGCGTGATAGAAGGCTGGAAGAACGAGCACATGCGCACACCATACAAGCAGTAATGAATATCGTTCTCGACACCAACTGCCTGCTGATGTCCCTCTCGCGTCGCAGTCGCTATTATCCCGTTTGGCGAAATCTCGTTGACGGGAAATACACACTTTGCTTCACCAATGAGATTCTGGCTGAGTACGAAGAAATACTTACTCAGAAGATTGGTCCCGAGATTGCTTCCAATGTCATTAAGGCGTTGCTTGACTTACCCAATACCAAGATGGTTCAGGTTTACTATCATCTGCGTCTGATTACTGCAGACCCTGATGATGACAAGTTTGTGGACTGCGCCTTCAAGGCTAATGCAAAATACATCGTAACCCAGGACCGTCATTACGACGTCCTCAGGCATACCCCATTCCCTCGTATAGATGTCATAGACATTGACGAGTTCCTTAGCCTTTTGCATTAAGCGGTAGATCACGGGACGCTTATCAAAGATCGCGCTATTTGGCGATGGCCGACGGAAATCCTAAAGATAAACGTCAGTTATCCTAAGGATAAGTTGAAGTTATCCTAAGGATAAGTTAAGGTTATCCTAAGGATAACTGAAGGAAAAGTACTGGATTTCTGCAACTTTTCTTAAGGATGGAAAGTGTAGAAAAATTGTGGGTTACAAAATATATTCGTAGTAGTACCAGTAGGTGCCTTCGTACTGATTGAAGACGGCCATTTGTCTGGCTTTGGGTTCGGGGTATTTCTTCTCCAGTTCCTGCAGGTCGGAATAGTCGGTGTCCATCACGCTGTCATGATAGAGTATCCTGGGATTGGAGCGCAGGTGATTGTAGAGGATGAGTGCCTCACGGTAATAACGCGGCAGTTTGTCGTCGATGCGATAATACTTGGGCAAGAGTTCGACGAAGCGGTCGAGGTCTTTGTCAATGAGTGCTGCACAGAGTGCATGGTCGCCGCCTTGTGAGGCAAAGTCCTTTCCCTTTCCTGCTATGGGGTATGCAAAGAGGCGTTCTCCCAAGAGTTGCTCGTGAGCCAGTGCCTGGATGCGCAGTGTCATGAGCCTCTTGTCTGTCTTGTCCGACCTTGCTCCCACCTCGAGTGCCTTCTGATATTCGCCCTGAGCCATGAGCCGTTCCATCTGGGAGGCATAGCGTTCTACATCACGAGAGTCAGTGGCTATGCCGATGATGAACATCAGCACAGCCACTCCAAGTGAATATTGCCATATACGGCGAACGTTAATTGTCAACTTCTTCATTGACCTTAGTCATTTTTGCACATTCAGGCCACATTGACCTTAGTCGTTTTGATCATTCAGGCCAGAAGACATCATTGCTTCTTCAGCACCACTGCTGAACGAGCGGGGATGTAAAGCTTCAGCCACTCTTTATGATCCTGGACGTACAGCGGGTCGTAGTTGGTGACGTGCATCACGGTGTCGTCGGCAAAGCCATTGCCGCCAAACTCCTTGGCATCTGTATTGAGCACCACTTCGTAAGTACCTGTCGGCACCAGGAAGCCGTAGTCGGTATAGCTGCGCGTCGGCGAGAAGTTAAACACAAAGACGAGGTCGCCCCTCATGTAGCAGAGCACCTGATCGCCGTCGTCGTGCCAGATTTCAGTCACCGGCGTAGCCTGGAAGTTCTTCTGGCTCTTGATGACCTCGAGCATCTTCTGGTCGAAGTCGCCCAGCCAATGGTAGCACAGGTCCTTGTTATCGACGAGGTTCCACTGACGGCGTGCATACTTGTACGACCAACCGTTGCCCTCGCGGGGGAAGTCAATCCACTCAGGATGTCCGAACTCGTTACCCATGAAGTTCAGATAGCCACCGTTGATAGCACCAGCCGTCACGAGGCGAATCATCTTGTGCAGGGCGATACCGCGCTGAGCCAGGTCGTTGACGTCTTTCTTAGCGAAGTGCCAGTACATGTCAGCATCGATGAGTCGGAAGATGATGGTCTTGTCGCCCACCAGAGCCTGGTCGTGGCTCTCGCAGTACGAGATGGTCTTCTCGTCAGGACGACGGTTCTTGACCTCCCAGAAAATGGAGCAAACGTTGATGTCCTCGTCGCGTACCTCTTTAATAGTCTTAATCCAGTAGTCGGGGATGTTCATGGCCATACGATAGTCGAAGCCATAGCCGCCATCCTCGAACTTGGCAGCCAGACCGGGCATACCAGACACTTCCTCGGCAATGGTGATGGCGTTCTTGTTGACCTCGTGAATCAAGCAATTGGCCAGCGTGAGGTAGCAGATGGCATTGTCATCCTCGTGACCGTTGAAGTAGTCGCCGTAGCCGCCAAAGGCCTCACCCAGACCGTGACTATAGTACAGCATCGAGGTCACACCGTCGAAGCGGAAACCGTCGAACTTGAACTCCTCGAGCCAGTACTTACAGTTGGAGAGCAGGAAGTGGAGCACGTCGTCCTTGCCATAGTCGAAACACAGCGAGTCCCAAGCCGGATGTTCGTGACGGTCGCCGGGATAGAAGAACTGGTTGGGGTCGCCACAGAGGTTACCCAGACCTTCCACCTCGTTCTTCACGGCATGAGAGTGGACGATATCCATGATGACGGCAATACCCATCTTGTGGGCGGTGTCAATCATTTCCTTCAGGTCTTCGGGTGTTCCGAAGCGGCTGCTGGGAGCGAAGAACGAACTGACGTGATAGCCGAACGAGCCATAGTAGGGATGCTCCTGGATGGCCATCACCTGAATGGCGTTGTAGCCATCCTTCTTGACACGCGGCAGGACATTCTCGGTAAACTCCTTATAGCTACCGACTTTTTCGGCATCCTGAGCCATACCCACGTGGCACTCGTAGATGAGCAGCGGCGACTTGTCGGGCTTGAAGGTTTTCTTCTTCCAGACGTATGGCTTCTCGGGATTCCACACCTGGGCAGAGAAAATCTTCGTCTGGTCGTCCTGTACTACGCGACGGCACCAGGCGGGGATGCGCTCACCTTCTCCCCCATTCCACTTCACCTTCATCTTATACAGTTGACCATGCTTCAGGGCTTTCTCCGAGAGCTTCAGTTCCCAGTTGCCTGTGCCCTCAATGCGCTTGCACTTATACTTTTCGTCCTCCTGCCAGTTGTTGAAGTCGCCGATGAGGTAAATCTCAGTAGCATTGGGAGCCCACTCGCGGAACACCCAGCCCTTAGACAGTTTGTGCAGGCCGAAGTAGAGGTGACCGCTGGCAAACTGCGAGAGTGTCTGCTTGCCATTCTTCGTCAGCTGACCAATCTTCCAAAGGGCGTGGTCATGACGTCCACGAATAGCTTGTTCGAACGGTTCCAGCCATCCGTCGTCGCGGACAAGACCAATGTGCTGGGGAACTTCTTCCTTCTTCTTGGGAGCAGCCTTCTTGGCTGTTGTTTTCTTGACGGGAGCTTTCTTGACGGGAGCTTTCTTTGCTTCTGTAGTTTTCTTTGTTGTTGCCATAATATATTGGTAATGTAGGGTTGTTAGGGATTGTTGAGTTAAATAGGGATTAGACCTTCACTTTGAAAATGGCCTTTTTAATCTCGGTGGAACCTGTGATGCACGGGGCGTGGCCATCCTGAGGGAAGAAGATGACGAACATGCCGGGCGTACAGGTGATGTAGCTGTCGGCAGGCAGGTCGGGAATCTTCGAAATATCCTTCTCGGCGTTGTATTCGGCCTCTGGCAGCTGGTCACGCTGGGTATAGCCGAAGGTCTCGATGTCAGAGAGCGGAATCTGGATGTCAATCATCTTATTGTGGGTCTCGATGACAGCTTCGGCGGGGGTGCGTCCCTTAGCCATCTGGATATTCACAAAGAGGTCTTTACCCTCAATCTCATGTTTTCCTGGTTCCAGGGCATTGAGGTCGTTCTGCTGGAGGAACTCTACCACCTTGGGGAACAGCGGGTTCAGCGAGGCGTAGTTCTTCAGATTCTCAAGTTTGTCGATAATCATAAGCTTTTTGATATTTATTAATTTGAAATTTGAAATTTACAATTTATTGTGGGCTATTGTATTATTTGGCCATTTGTCTTGAGGATACAAGGCTATTTTCTTTCCTGTTCGCGGCGGCCATTGACGTATCGGCCACGAGCTGTGGTCTGGCCGTTCCGGTCTTTTTCCACAAATTCGCCGTCGCGCTTGCCGTCCACATACATTCCCTCGAAACGCTTGCCATCCTTATCCTCCTCGATGGCTGGTCCGTGGCGCTTGCCGTGACGGAAGTGTCCCTTGAACTTAGAACCGTCGCTATAACGGGCAATACATTCGCCGTTGGGCTGACCATCCTTGAAGATGCCTTCTATCACGTCGCCGCGCTTATAGCTCACCTTGGCCTTACCGTTCAGCTTGTCCTTCAGCCATTGGCCTGCATAGACGTCGCCATTGGCCAGCGTCAGCGTGCCCTGACCGTGCTTGTCGCCATTCAAGAACTGGCCCACATACTTGTCGCCATTGGCACTGCGGAAGATGCCCGTGCCGGTGCGCTCGCCCTTGACGTAGTCACCCTCGTAGGTATCACCATCGCGGAAACGGTAGATGCCCTTGCCGTGCATGAGGTCGTTTTGGAACTGTCCCACATAGACGTCACCATTGCCATACGTAAAGGTACCCTTGCCTTGCTGGTGGTCGTTCTGCCATTGTCCTTCGTAGTTGGAGCCATTACCCCAGTCGAAGCGTCCGCGGCCGTTTTTCTTGTCTTCCTTCCATTCGCCGTCGTAGTAGGCGCCACTCTTGAAGGTGTAGCGTCCCTTTCCGTGGCGCAGGTCAGCCTTCCACTGACCGTCGTACTTGTCGCCGTTGAAATAGTACATCACACCGTGGCCCTCGCGATCGTCACGATACCACAGTCCGTCATACCTATTATTATTAGCATAGTAGAAGATGCCCTGACCATGCTGATGGTCCTGCATCCACTCGCCTTCATACTTCTCGCCATCGAAGAACGTGTAAACACCGAAGCCCTGGCGCTTGCCCTTGACGTATTCGCCCTCAAAGGAGTCGCCATCCTTCCATGTTGTCTTGCCTTTTCCGTGAGGCTTGCCCGCCTGCATCTCTCCTTGATACTGCCCTCCATCCTTCATCGTACACGAGCCGAGCGTAATTTTCTGGGCCTGCAAAGCCAGGGGAAAGGCGATATATACAGCTATTAAAATATGTCGTAATTTCATGTCGTTTCTGATTTAACCTTACAAAGGTAGAAAAAATATTCTTAGTGACAAAGGTTTTTAAATAAAATTTCGTATCTTTGCAGCAAAATTAAGAATTAGCAAAGAATACATGAAATTCATTGGAATCATTCCGGCGCGCTATGCCTCAACGCGCTTTCCCGGCAAACCGCTGGCCATTCTCGGAGGCAAGACCGTCATTCAGCGCGTGTACGAACAGGCCGTTTCTGTCCTCGAAGAAGCCTACGTGGCCACCGACGACGAGCGTATCTTCAAGACCGTTGAGGATTTTGGCGGGCGTGCCATCATGACACGTGCCGACCATAAAAGCGGTACCGACCGCATCGAAGAAGCAGCCGAGAAGATTAATACCGATGCTGACGTCATCATCAACATCCAGGGCGACGAACCATTCATCCAACAGTCGCAAATCAATACTTTAAAACAATTGTTCGACGACACTGATACTCAGATAGGTACGCTTGGCAAGCAATTCACTTCTGCAGAAGCTGCCATGAATCCCAACTCGCCAAAAATAGTTACCGACCTGCGTGGCTTTGCGCTCTATTTCAGCCGTAGCGTCATCCCCTTCGTTCGTGGTGCCGAGGGCAACGAGTGGTTCGGAAAGTATCCTTATCTGAAACACCTCGGGCTCTATGCCTACCGTCGCCAGGTGCTGCGCGAGATTACCCAGCTGCCGCAGTCGCCGCTTGAGTTGGCCGAGAGCCTGGAACAGCTGCGCTGGCTTGAGAACGGCTACCGCATCCGTGTCGGACTGACCGACGTAGAAACCGTTGGCATCGATACACCAGAAGATCTGCAACGTGCAGAAGAATTCCTAAAGAGTTAAGCAAATCCACATACCTATGAATAAATCAATCCTTATCACCGTAATGGCGCTGATGTGCCTGCCTACCGCTATGATGGCAAAGAAAGACAAGACTGTCACCCTGCAATTCATCGAAACCACCGACGTTCACGGGGCATTCTTCCCTTATAACTATACCGAGCGGAAGCCCATGAAGGGCACGATGGCCCGTGTATCGACCTTTCTTAAGAAACAACGCCAGCAATATGGCAAGAACCTCATCCTGCTTGACAACGGCGACATCCTGCAAGGTCAGCCGACGTGCTACTACTCGAACTTTGTCAAGACTGACGAGCCGAATATTGCCGCCGAGGTCATCAACTATCTGAACTACGACGCCCAAACCTTCGGCAACCACGACGTAGAACCAGGACATGCGGTCTATGACAAGTGGATTAAAGATGTGAAATGTCCCATGCTGGGTGCCAACATCATCGACACCAATACAGGCAAGTGCTACGTCCAGCCCTATCTGATGCTGGAGCGCGAAGGGGTCAAGGTGGCCATCTTAGGCATGCTGACACCTGCCATCCCAAACTGGTTGCCTGCTGGGCTGTGGACTGGTCTGCGCTTCGAGGAGATGGTGTCCTGTGCCAAGCGTTATGTCAAGATTCTGAAGGAACAGGAGAAGGCCGACGTCATCATCGGACTCTTCCACAGCGGCTGGGATGGTGGCATCGTCACCAACGAGTATAGCGAGGACTGCGCCAAGATCATAGCCGAGCAGATGCCTGAGTTCGACGTCATCTTCTACGGTCATGACCATACCGAGCGCATGGAGCAGATGCCTAACGGCGTCCTTTGTCTCGATCCGTCGTGCAACGCCGTCAAGGTTGCCCAGGCCACCCTGACACTAAAGATAAAAGACGAGAAGCGAAAAACCAGAAGCGTTGAGGTGGTCGAAAAGAAGGGGGCCATTGTCGACATCACCGGCGAGGACATTGACCAGGAATACATGGCTCACTTCCAGCCACAAATGGAGAATGTACGCCACTTCGTTGAGCGCCAGATAGGTTCCTTTACTATTCCCATGCGCTCGCGCGACTCGTTCTTCGGCTCGGCTGCTTTCACCGACTACATCCACGAATTACAACTGGAGCACACCAAGGCCGACGTGTCGTTCAACGCCCCGCTGACTTTCAACTCCGAGATTCAGGCTGGGCCAGTCTATATGAGCGACATGTTCAAGCTCTACCGTTACGAGAACAAAATCTACGTTCTTCGTATGACTGGCGAGGAAATCCGCAAACACCTTGAGATGAGCTACGACCTCTGGGTGAACACCATGACGAATGCCGACGACCACATCATGCAAGTGTCCCAGGGAGCCTTCAACGACAAGCAGCGCATGGGTTTCAAGAACCTCACCTTCAACTTCGACTCGGCTGCGGGCATTGACTACGAGGTGGACGTCACCAAGCCCGACGGTCAGAAGGTGCATATCCTCCAGTTCTCCAACGGCCAGCCGTTCGATGAGAAGGCATGGTATCGTGTGGCCATGAACAGCTATCGTGGCAATGGTGGCGGTGAGTTGCTGGTGCGTGGTGCCGGCATTCCCAAGGACTCCATCCCCGGACGCATCGAATACATGAGCGAGCGAGACCAGCGCCATTATCTGATGCAGAAGATAGAGCGCGAGAAGAATGTCACCCCAAAGGCTCTGAACAACTGGAAGTTCGTGCCTGAGGAGTGGGCCAAGCCTGCTCTTGAGCGCGACCGCAAACTGATCTTCGGCGAATAATCCCCAATTGGAATGAAGTACTTTGTTTTCTGCCAGAGCGACCTTGTCTTGGAGAAAGACGGTGACCGCTATCAGATACCTACTAAACAGCCTACCGACTTGAAGCCCTGGACGACGGTAATGGATGTCGACGGGGCGAAAGCTTACCGCATTGATGCCCCTCTGACAGCACCAGAAAATATGTCCAGCGGTTCCCCTGCTGAGGCCTCTTCCAGCTACGTCATGTGCCCATTGCGCCAAAGTTACTATAAGCTGCCCGAGCAAGACTACCTGCTCGCGGGCAAGTGTCACGAACTCCTATACTGGGACCAGAACACGAAGTTCTGTGGCGTCTGTGGCGGGCCAATGCGCTTCGACACGGCCATTTCGAAAAAGTGCGAAAACTGCGGCAAGGAGATATGGCCCCAGTTAGCCATAGCCGTCATTGTGCTGGTGCGGAAGCGTGTTGCCGGTGGGAAAACCACCGGCTGCGAAACAGCCGCCGTTCCTGAAGCGTCAGCTTCGGGCAAAGAAGAGGTGCTTCTGGTTCATGCCAACAACTTCCGCGACGATCACTATGGCCTCGTTGCTGGCTTCGTGGAAACCGGCGAGACACTCGAGGAAGCCGTGCACCGCGAAGTGTTGGAAGAGACCGGCCTGCACATCACCAACCTGCGTTACTTCGGCTCACAGCCCTGGCCATATCCCTGCGGACTGATGGTGGGCTTCACCGCCGACTACGACTCGGGGAGCATCCATCTGCAGCGCTCCGAAATCTCCAAGGGTTCGTGGTTCGACAAGGACCACCTGCCACACATCCCTGAAAAGCTGTCCATAGCGCGCCACCTGCTTGACGCATGGCTGGAAGAAGTCAGATGAAATGAAAGGAATGAATGAAATGAAAGAAATGAAAGGAATGTTCCGCCGCAAGGTGGGCACCGTATCATTCCTATTATTCATTGCCTTCATTGCTTTCATTTCCTACATTTATTTCTTCAAGCCCCAGCCGACAGGCATTCCTGACAAAGTGCTCATCAGGACTACTATACTGCCTACTATCGACTCTATCAGCGTCAAGGCACAACTGAACGAACTGGACTACTATCTGCGCAGCCATCGGGTCACTGACGAGGGCTATAACCAGGTGGCCCATTACAACACTCAGCTTCAAGCCATGCGCCGTCTGGCGCGACTGAAGCGCCGTCCTGTCAGTACCGTCCGCCATATCAAGGCTAACGAACGCCTTTTGCCCGTTGTCAAGACTGCCGGCGGCTATTGGAAGGCAGGACGTTTCCATTTGTCCAACGCCCACTTCCAAGTTCTGAAAGCCTCCGGACCAGGTCTCATGCGCGACGCCCTGGGCCGACTGCTGGTGGCAGAGTTCCTGGCCGATACCATCGTTAAAGCCACCCGCACCGACACGGCTGGTATCTACCACGGACAGACCGACCAGTATGGTCTTCCCTGCGGACAAGGCACCTACGACGCCACCGACGGCACCCACTACGAGGGTCTATGGCAGAATGACCAGCGCCACGGCTTCGGCTTCGAGTCGTCGGCAAACCACCCAGTACGCATCGGCGAATGGAAGAATGACCGCTTCCTCGGCGAGAAACTGAAATACACCAGCGACCGCATCTACGGCATCGATATCTCTCGTCATCAGCATGAAAAAGGCCGTCGCCGCTACGCCATCAACTGGCGACAGGTGCGCATCACGTCGCTCGGACATCGCCACCCCGCCGGCGGACAGACGTTCCCCGTATCCTTTGCCTACATCAAGTCAACAGAGAGCACCAGCATCCGCAACCGCTATTTCCTGCAAGACTACCGTCAGGCCAAGCGACAGGGCATCCACGTCGGAGCATACCACTTCTTCTCGCTGAAAACAACGGCGCTGGCACAGGCCACCTACTTCGTCAACCACACGCTGATACATGCCGACGACCTCCCGCCAGTTCTCGATGTCGAACCCACCGATGCACAGATCAATGCCATTGGTGGCGACGACGAACTGATGCGGCGCATACGCATCTTCATGGACTATGTAGAGCGGCGCACCCACAAGCGTCCCATCCTCTACGTCAACCAGATGTTCATCAACAAGCACATGAGCCATGCTGACGACATCAAGCAACGTCACAACGTCTGGATAGCCCGCTACAGCCAGTATAAACCCGACGTCCGTCTGGCTTTCTGGCAACTCAGTGCAGACGGCCGCGTCAGTGGCATCACGGGTGATGTGGACATCAATGTCTTCAACGGCTACCAAGGCCAGTATCAGGACTTCCTCCGCACCGGCTTCCACCAATAACGTAGTTGAGTACGCAGAACTTCTGACGCTTTTCCACGGTACGAGCGTAGGTAGTTTTGACAGGCGACAAACACGATTAACATATATTAATAGGCGGTAGTGTTGTTTTTTATTAAAAGTTTGGAGTTTGTGATTTTTTTGCTTACCTTTGCAAACTATAATTTATTTCCATATAACTAACATAATTATGAACGACAACAAAGTAATGAACCGTGCAGCGGACAACATCCGTATTCTTGCTGCTTCAATGGTTGAGAAAGCCAAGTCTGGTCATCCCGGCGGCGCTATGGGTGGCGCTGATTTCATCAACACTCTTTACTCAGAATTCCTGATCTATGACCCCGAGAATCCCGCATGGCCTGGCCGTGACCGTTTCTTCCTTGATCCCGGCCACATGGCTCCGATGCTCTACAGCCAGCTCTGCCTCATCGGCAAGTTCACATTAGAGGATCTGAAGAACCTGCGCCAGTGGGGTTCAGTGACTCCCGGTCACCCCGAGCGCGAGATTGAGCGCGGCATCGAGAACACCTCTGGTCCTCTCGGACAAGGTCACACCTTCGCCGTGGGTGCTGCCATCGCCGCTAAGTTCCTGAAGGCTCGTTTGGGCGACGTCATGGGTCAGACCATCTATGCTTATATCTCTGACGGTGGCGTACAGGAGGAGATTTCTCAGGGTGCAGGCCGTATTGCTGGTAACCTGGGGCTGGACAACCTCATCATGTTCTACGACGCCAACGATATCCAGCTGTCTACCAAGACTGAGGTGGTGACCTGCGAGGATACTGCCAAGAAATACGAGGCATGGGGCTGGTATGTGCAGAAGATTGACGGTAACGACGTCGACCAGATCCGTGAGGCCATCAAGAACGCCCAGAAGGAGACGGAGCGTCCCAGCCTGATTATTGGTCATTGCATCATGGGTAAGGGTGCCCGCAAGGCTGACAACTCTTCATACGAAAGCAACTGCGCAACTCACGGTGCTCCTCTCGGTGGAGACGCCTATATCAACACGATGAAGAACCTGGGTGCCGATCCTGAGAATCCATTCCAGATTTTCCCCGAAGTTCAGGAACTGTATGCTAAACGTGCCGAGGAGCTGAAGAAGATTGTAGCTGAGCGCTATGCTGCCAAGGCTGCTTGGGCAAAGGCTAATCCCGAGAAGGCTGCTCAGCTCGAGGAGTGGTTCAGCGGCAAGGCTCCGAAGATTGACTGGAGCAAGGTGGAGCAGAAGGCTGGCAGTGCTACCCGTAGTGCTTCGGCTGCTGTTCTCGGTCAGCTCGCTGAGCAGGTTCCCAACATGATTTGTGCTTCTGCTGACCTGTCGAACTCTGACAACACCAACGGCTTCCTGAAGAAGACCAAGGACATTGTCCGTGGCGACTTCTCTGGTGCCTTCTTCGAGGCTGGTGTAGCCGAGCTCACGATGGCTTGCTGCTGCATCGGTATGGCTCTGCACGGTGGTGTCATCCCCGCTTGCGGTACCTTCTTTGTATTCTCTGACTACATGAAGCCTGCCGTTCGTATGGCTGCCCTGATGGAGCTGCCTGTGAAGTTCATCTGGACTCACGACGCCTTCCGCGTTGGTGAGGACGGTCCTACTCACGAGCCCGTAGAGCAGGAGGCACAGATCCGTCTGATGGAGAAGCTGAAGAACCACCATGGCAAGAACAGCGTGCTCGTTGTACGTCCTGCCGATGCCGAGGAGACAACCGTTTGCTGGCGCATGGCAATGGAGAACGTCGATACCCCGACCGCTCTCATCTTCTCGCGTCAGAACATCGAGATGCTGCCCGAGGGCAACGACTACAGCCAGGCCACCAAGGGTGCTTACATCGTTGCTGGCTCTGACGAGAACTACGACGTCATCCTGTTGGCTTCTGGTTCAGAGGTTTCTACTCTGGAGGCTGGTGCCAAGCTGCTGGCTGCCGACGGCATCAAGACACGCGTCGTCAGCGTTCCTTCTGAGGGTCTGTTCCGCAGCCAGTCGAAGGAGTATCAGCAGAGCGTGCTGCCCGCAGGCAAGAAGAAGTTCGGTCTGACCGCTGGTCTGCCCGTCAACCTCGAAGGTCTGGTAGGTGCCGACGGCTGCGTATGGGGTCTCGAGAGCTTCGGTTTCTCTGCTCCTTACAAGGTTCTCGATGAGAAGCTGGGCTTCACCGGCCAAAACGTTTATGAACAAGTGAAGAAGCTGTTGGCATAACAGCTATTAAGCGAAAAGGCTGTTGACAAAACAGCCTTTATAATAACTGAAAGTCATCTCGGTCGTCAAGTACGCGGAACTTACTGCGTCGGCGACCGAGTTCTTGTATATCCAAGTCAACCGTTAAGGTGTCAGGAAGATTGGTTCGGCATTGGGCAAGGGTACGACCATAGGCATCTATGACGCAGGAGCGCCCAAGGTAATGATTGTAATGGTCGTCGCCAACACGATTGACACCAATAAGGTAGCTCTGGTTCTCGACAGCACGGGCACGGGTAAGCAGTTGCCAGGCCGACTGTCGCGACGCTGGCCAATTGGCAACGATGACAATGGCATCGTACTCACGTCCTGTGGCATAGCGGCTCCAAACGGGGAAGCGTAAATCGTAGCAGGTCAGCAGCAACAGGCGAAACCCACCCCACTCTACGATGGTATGCTGCTGACCGGGGGTGTAGTAACGGTCTTCATGTCCGTAGGTGAAGAGGTGGTGCTTGTCGTAATAACGGGTCTGACCGCTGATGCCGTCAACAAAGTAGTGACGGTTGCGGAAGGTGCCGTCAGGCAAGCGTACTGCCAGACTGCCGCAGATGGCACATTGGCGTTCGCGAGCTGTTCGTTGCATCCAGAGCAGGGCGGCATTGTCGGCCTCCATGGCAGCAATACCTTCAGGTTCGGTGGCAAACCCCGTACTCCACATCTCAGGCAGGACATAAAGTCTCGGTTCAACGTTGTTGGTATGCTCGTCAGCCTGTAGCATCAACCGCTCAGCCTCGCGGATGTTCTCCTCAGGCTTTGCCCAGCGAATGTCTGTCTGCAATAGTGTTACCCTCATTTCCTCAACCTCTCATTATCGCAACCCTCGTTACTCCAGCAGGCGGCTCGTCATATTTCCTTTGAAATCGACAATCACCTCCACTTGATAGCATGAGGCCTCATCAGGGGCACAAAGCGAAGTAAGCAGATGAAATCCCTTGTCATCGGTCTTGTTGTACTCCATATCGTTGAGTATGGCCTGCGACAAGAAGTTCGCCGGCACCTTACCGCCGTAGAACTGCTTGCGGAAGTCGCGCGAGAAAATGGATGTTGCACCATGATAGACGCTCAGGTGGATGATGTTGTCGTAATAGACGTTCTCAACCTCCAAACCGTCATCGTTGACCACATGGCGGACAACCTTGTACTTAGTAGGATTGATGGCGACATAGAGGTGGTAGCGCTCACCATTATAGGTTACGACGGTATCGCGTTTCAGCACCTCGGTGAGCGTTAGAATCTTTGGTGCAGACGAAAACTCCGTCGGCGAAATCTCCTTGGCAGCCTCGGCATCCTTCACAAACTTCATCAGTTCACCACGCTGGTTTTTGAACCATAGCACGTGCTCGGTATGCTTCTCGATGGCATAACGGATGTTGTCACCAATATACAACGTGTCACCAACGACCTTGAACGATGCCGGCATGGAGGTGGAGTCAGAATAGTACACAGAGTCGCCCTTCATACGAAAGGCCACAGCCTCGGTGTCCTCGTCTGTCCACACACCCTGAAGCAGTTGCTTGGCCTCCCGGCTTTCCTCCTGAGCATTAGGAGCCACGGGCGAACCACCACAGCCTACCGTCAGAAGAGCAACAACGAACAGAGTCGTCAGAAAACAGCTTATGCGCATATTCCTTATTATATATTAGTCAAAAAGTTCAGCATCTTTAAGCATCGGCTGGCGCAAGTCCTTGTCGCTGGTCAGCACTTCGTCAGGACTGATGGGCCACTCAATACCCAGCTGCGGATCGTTCCAGCGAATGCCTGCCTCAGCCTGAGGCGCATAGACATTATCCACTTTATAGGTGAAAACAGCTTCTGGCGAGAGCACCAGGAAACCGTGTGCAAAGCCGCGGGGGATGAAGAACTGGCGCTTGTTCTCGTCGCTCAACTCCACCATGACATGCTGGCCGAAGGTTGGACTGGAGCGCCGTATATCGACAGCAACATCAAGCACCCTTCCCTGGATGACGCGCACCAGTTTGGCCTGTGAAAAATCACCCTTCTGGTAGTGAAGTCCACGCAAGACGCCATAACTCGACTTCGATTCGTTGTCCTGAATGAAATCGACCGATCCTATGTGCGACTCGAACTCTTCTTTCTTCCAAGCCTCAAAAAAGTAGCCTCGCGAATCATTAAAAACCTTTGGCTCAATGATATACACGCCTTCGATATTTGTTTTCTTGAATTCCATATAGTCTGTTTACGTCATTTTTCAAGTGCAAAGATACAAATTTTTTCTGGCTTATCCTTGTTTGTTTCGCAAAAAAAATGTAATTTTGCAGTCGTGAATGAGTTAAAACGTCATATTGAGATACTGTTGCTGGACAACGACTGCGTTATCGTTCCAGATTTCGGAGGATTCGTAACACACTATGTTAGTGCGCGTTACGATGAGAACGATAATGTATTCCTTCCACCTTCAAGAACTCTGGGATTCAATCCGCAACTGCGGATCAACGACTCGCTGCTGGTACAGTCGTATGTAACAGCCTACGACATCAGTTATCCGGAAGCCCTGCGCCGTATAGAGTCTGAGGTTGAAGAACTGCAACAGACGCTGAGGACAGAGGGGCGCTATGTCATGGACGACATCGGCACCCTGACGATTAACAGCGACGGCAACTATGAGTTTGAGCCTTGCGAAGCCGGTGTGCTCTCCCCAGAGCTCTATGGTTTCGGAAGTTTCGGATTCCTACGCCTGAAAGACAGCAGAAATGCCAAGCCGCAACCGAAGCTGGAACTGCAAGGAGTACAGAGTCAGCTGCCGGCCAGTCAGACTCAGTTCCAGGACGGTCAGACTCAGTTCCAGAACGGTCAGAATCAGCAGCAGGACGGTCCTGCCTTGTTGGAATTCACGGAATCCTCGGATGACGGAGAGCACGCCATAGAGATTAAGATGTCGTGGATTCGCAACGCCGTAGCCGTTGCTGCCGCCGTTGTAGCGTTCTTCCTGATGGCAACCCCTATTGCCAACAGCGACATGGGGACAAGCACGATGAGCAACCTGCAAACCAGCATGCTCCAGAAACTCATGCCAAAGGACAGCAACATGACCCCTGCCCAGCCTGTTGCCACACCTCTCTCCAAGGATTCCATCAAAGAGGAAACGGCGAAGGAAGATGTGGTAAAGGAGGAAACGAAGACTGCTGAGCCTGAGCCAATCCCCACCACACGCTATTGCATCGTTCTGGCCAGTCAGGTCAAAATGAGCAATGCCGAGAATTTTGTAGAGCAGTTGCATAAACGCGGTTTCAACGATGCGGAGGTCTATGTCCATAAAAAGACTGTACGCGTTATCTGCGGCTCTTTCGAGACTGAAGCGGAAGCCTATCGTCGGATTAACCAACTGGCTGGCGAGAAAGATTTTGCTGAGGCATGGGTGTATAAAAGAGTTGAGAGTTAAGAATAAAGAATTAAGAATTTTGAGTTATTGCCTGCGGCAATTAAGAATTAAGAATTCAGAATCAAGAGTTTTTGGGAGACCATGAAACGCGTTAGATGTCCCAAGTGTGACCATTATATTCCTTTCGACGAGACGAAGTATTCGGCTGGTCAGTCTTTAGTGTTCAAGTGTGACGAATGTGGTAAGGAGTTCGGAATCCGCATCGGCGTGTCAAAGCTGCGCAATACCCAGAAAGACGAAAATGCCGAGTTGACTTCCGACAGCGGTCAGCGTTCTGTAGAGGAAGCGCCCTGTGGCTCTATCGTCGTCATAGAGAACGTGTTTCACTACAAGCAGGTCATTCCGCTCCGTATGGGCGACAACGTCATAGGCCGTTACCAGAAAGGCAACCCCATCAATACCGCCTTCGAGACCGTAGACCCCAGCGTCGACCTGAACCATTGCACCATTACCGTCAGCCGCGACAAGCGAGGGACCCTGCGCTATACGTTGAGCGACAACAACAGCAACTGCGGCACGTTTGTTGGCGACGTAGAGCTGAAGCCCCGCGAGCGCCGTATTATCGAGGACGGCACGCTGTTTACCTTAGGTGCCACCAGCATCATTCTTCGTACAGCAGAAGAAGCCTGACTCAGAAAGGACTCAGACGGCCGAAGAAAACTAACAGGTCACAATCCTATTTCGATCCGATATACAGGAATACCATTCCCAACAACACGAGGGCCAGGTCGAAAGCCTTGGCCTTGAGGTTCTTTTCATGGAAGAACATGGCGCCAAACAGGAAACTCACGATGACGCTTCCACGGCGAATCATCGATACGATGGAAATCATCGCATCAGGCAACGACAGGGAATAGAAGTACAGGAAGTCGGCAGTCGAGAGAAATAAGCTGACTCCGATGATAGACCAGCTCCAATGGAACGGCGTCGTCTCGTGATGTTTGGGCCACCACAGCAGCATCAGCATCGCCAGCATCATCAGACTCTGGTAGATATTGTACCACGACTGAACCATCATGCGGTCCAGCCCGATGCCACCCTGAGAAACAGGCGCCATCAGGTATTTGTCGTACAGTCCACTCAACGCTCCAAGGGCCGCAGCACCCACTATCATATATATCCAATGATCGCGCTTGAAGTCGATGCCTTCCTTCTTGCCGCTGCGACTCAACAGCAGGAATGACGCGACTGCCAGCAGCACACCCACCCATTGCCATACATTCAGCCGTTCGCCAAACACCAGCAACGCTCCGACTAATACCATCACGGGACGGGTGGCATTAATAGGACCTACGATGGTCAACGGCAAGTGTTTCATGCCGAAATACCCCAGCACCCAGCTGGAGAGTACGATAAATGCCTTGAGAAGTATATATTTGTGCATGTCCCATCCGCCAGAAGCCACATGGAACATCGAGGAGTCCAGCAGGTCAGAGCTGGCGCTGAGCACGATGAACGGCAGGAAGACCAGCGACGAGAATACCGTATTCAGGAACAATACCGGGATGACGGCATTGCCTCTCAAAGCGTCCTTCTTGAAAGAGTCATAACAGCCCAACAACGCTGCAGACATAAAAGCCAATATCAGCCACATAATCTATTCATATTCTAAATCCTCTAAGGACAAGGCCTTTTATATTCTACATTCTCCAAGAACAAGGCCTTGGCAGGCATCGACTCTCCGGCCTGCGTCCGCTGACGGCCCTCTATGACCTGGCGGAAAACATCTAACGACATTCTTCCCCGCCCGACTTCTATAAGTGTCCCTACGACGGCGCGAACCATGTTACGCAGGAAGCGGTTGGCTGTAATCTCAAAGTACCAGGCGTCTTCAGCAGTCTGGTGCCATTGTGCATGAGTCACGTGGCAGAGCGTCGTCTTGACGTCAGAACCCGCCTTGCAGAAAGCGCCAAAGTCTTCGTATTCCAGAAGTATGCGTCCTGCCTCGTTCATCAAGGCATAATCCAGCTTGTAATGGATTTCTAAAGAGAAAAACCGCAGGAAGGGATTCTTGCGCGTGTGCACATAATAATGATAGGTACGCGCGACGGCCGAGAAACGAGCGTGCATGTCTGGAGCAACTGGTTCTATGTACTGTATACCGATGTCCTGGTGCAACAGTCCGTTCAGCTTGTGTGCCAGTTCCTGAGGATCAAACGTTTTCGACGTATCAAAATGGGCAGCCATCCGACGGGCATGTACTCCCGTATCAGTACGGCCAGCCCCTGTGACAATGACCTCTTCACGCAACAGCAGGGACAGGCATCGCTGCAACTCGCTCTGCACCGTCACGCCATTAGGCTGTATCTGCCAGCCGTGATAGGCCGTACCGTCATAGCTAAACCAGATAAAATATCGTTGTAAGCTGTTAATGTCAGTATGTCCGTTCATATCTGGTATTTCTTTTTACGCTCGTGCTTGGCCTTCTGGGGTGTGCCTGAGGGTGCAAATGTGGAACGGACTGTACGGACGCCGCGGTAGGAGTTCCAGCGCTCGTGGATTTTGCGGACGTAGTCTACCGTTTCCGACCCGCGCATGTAACCGTTCTTCACCACCGGGTC
>JAEEGH010010793.1_pt1 | contig 20862 bp, 15 predicted proteins | sample 9134181 | NCBI WGS metagenome assembly JAEEGH01 (sample SAMN16246544, study PRJNA631951) | gut metagenome | biome: gut microbiome; feature: rumen; material: DP-attached | host: Bos | place: Iran: Karaj | collected 2018-10
GATATGATTCAGCTCAATTCTTTCGGATGCGGACTTGATGCCGTTACAACAGATCAGGTTAACGACATCTTGTCGGGTTCTGACAAGATATATACATGCCTTAAGATTGACGAAGTCAACAACTTAGGTGCAGCCAGAATAAGAATCAGATCTCTTATTGCAGCTCTTGCGGTTAAAGAAAAGCAGGGCAAGCCCAGAGTAATAAGATCTTCTGCCATCAACAAAGTTAAATTCACCGAGGACATGCGTAAGAACTACACCATCATATGTCCTCAGATGTCGCCCATTCATTTTGATGTATTGGGTCCTGCCATGGCGGCCGCAGGCTACAATCTTGTGGTTCTTAACAATGACAACAAGTCGTCCGTTGATACGGGGCTTAAGTATGTCAACAATGATGCCTGCTACCCTTCTCTTATTGTTGTGGGCCAGATGATGGCAGCTCTTGAATCCGGCAAATACGATCTGGACCGTGTTGCTCTCATCATCACTCAGACAGGCGGTGGCTGTCGAGCAACCAACTATATCGGTTTTATCAGACGTGCTCTTAAAAAGGCAGGTCTCGAACATATACCCGTAATATCACTGAACCTGGGCGGTATCGAATCCAACCCCGGATTCCATATCGATGCTACTCTTATCTTCCATATGGCATTGGGAGCAGCTTTCGGTGATATTCTTCAGAAGTGCGTATACAGAATGCGTCCTTATGAACTTGAAGAAGGTGCGGTTGAAAAAGTTCATCAGAAGTGGATTGACAAGTGTGTCAGTTTTATAACCGGTAAGCACGCCAACCTGCTTACCTTCGCTAAGATGTGTCGTCAGATGATCAAGGAATTCGATTCAATCCCCATCCGAGAAGACATTAGAAAGCCTCGTGTGGGTATCGTAGGTGAGATCCTTGTTAAATACTCTCCCACAGGTAACAACCATCTTGTGGAGCTGCTCGAAGCCGAAGGCGCAGAAGCTGTTGTGCCCGAACTCTTCGGATTCATGCACTACTGCTTCTACAATCAGATATACAAGGCCGAGCATCTTGGCCAATCAAAAAAGACGGCAAGAATGTGCAAGCTTGGCATACGTGCCCTTGAACTTGTGCAGTCTCCTGCCAACAAAGCCTTTCGTAAGAGTAAACACTTTGAACCCTTCTCTAATATCAGGGAGCTTGTTCATTTTGCCGAGGACTACGTCTCTATCGGTAATCAGACCGGTGAAGGCTGGTTCCTTGTGGGCGAAATGGTTGAGCTGATTCATTCCGGTGCCGGCAACATCGTATGCTGTCAGCCTTTCGGATGCCTTCCCAACCACATAGTAGGTAAAGGCGTCATCAAGGAGATCCGTCGTACTCATCCCGAGGCCAACATCGTGGCCATCGACTTCGATCCCGGTGCCAGCGAGGTTAACCAGCTGAACCGAATCAAGCTTATGCTGAGCACGGCCTTTAAGAAAATGAATGCAAAAGACAGCCGGTAGGTGGTTATTAAATGCCCGCCCAGGGGGCTGAGAAGTTAATATTCCAAAAACAAAATAAGTTCTAAACTCATAAGCATTCCGAAAAGCTCTGTCTGTTTCTGCGGAACTCGCTCCGCTCAAACAGTCCTCGAAACAGACATTTCGGAATGCTTATTTATTAAGAACTTTTTCTTAAACTTTTAAATATTAACTTCTCAGCCCCATAGCGGGTTATTTCTTTTGCCTAACCGGCTGTCTTTGATTATAGTCTTTACAAGTGCTTTTTTCAGATCAATGCTGTATATCGTGATGGAATCGAACTTCATCACATAATCGTCAGCAAAGGCTTTTTATAGACCCGGCTCCAAAGTTCTGCCCTTAATTCTTCCTGCTTGTTAAGCCAATCCACAGCCTCTTCAACTCCGGAAGGACTAAGATCAAACCTTTCATGCGTTTTCAGATTATCATCTGTTTTGTCGTAGTTGTAAGGCTCGGGCCAGACACAGGCGTCGATGTAGTCACCGTCGTCATCGCTCGCCTTGGCAAGGCGGAATCTCATGCCTTTATCGCTCCCCAGAAGGGGCTCTTTTTTTATGAAAAGATAAGGTATATCTTTAGGATTTATCATTTTTACCTCTGCCGTTCTTAAGTTCGTTCACGAACCACAGTGCAGGCTCTCTCATATCTTCATCAGTAAAATCTTTGCCGGTCTTCTCGCATGTAGGCTTGAAGGTCGCACATGTTTCGTCGCGGTTGGAAATGCTCCAAAGTATGTAACTGATCTCGTATTTATCAAGAAGATCCAGCCATATTTTTGCTTCATCAGGGTTATGTTTGCCTGCACCATCAGCACTACATGTACCAAACTCAGTCACAAACAAAGGGAGTCCTTCTTCTGCAGCTTTCTGAAGCCTAGCACGAAGTTCATCCTTATGAGTGTTGGCATAGAAGTGCAACACGTACATCAGATTCTTATCGATGGTTATGGGATCCGCTGCAGCCTGATCCACTCTCTGGCTCCATACCGGAGTTCCTACAAGAATTACGGCATAGGGATCGTGCTTTCTGATTACGGGTATGATCTCTTCCGCGAAGGATTTTATGTCGGACCATTCGCAGGTCTTCTTAGTGAGCATGTCCTTAAGATGCTCGGGATGCTCGGCGTATGATTTTACATCTCTCCAGTCGCAGTCCATATTGGGCTCGTTGCATATCTCGTAGAATACATTGCCGTATGACTTGTATTTTTCGGCTACGATCTCCCAGAATTTTACTGCCTCATCCTTGAACATCCAGGGATTGTAATCCAGAAGTATATGCCAGTCTATGATTACATAGAGGCCCACTTCCGTTGCATACTTTACGCCTCTGTCGATTACTTCCAGGAGTTTTTCCTTGTTGGCTTCATCGCCGACACAGTAACCGTCTTCTTCTTCGGTGTACATGGCAAGTCTGACAATGTCAATCTTCCATTCATCCTTCATGAATTCGAAAAAGTCCCTGTTGATATACTGGGGATACCAGCTCAGGCTGTGAGAAGACAGGCCACGCAATGTAACAACATTGCCATCATGGTCCACAAGCTTCCCCTTGTTATTGACGTGAAGAGCACCGTGGATATCATATTTGGTCTTCTTTGTTTCTTCTTTCAGGCCGCTTACGGCAACTGCATTCTTTTTCTTGAAAAACATCTAAATCAATTTCCTTCGCTTGTGATAATATTGCTTATCAGATATATAAAAGGCGAATTCCAGTAAATGGTTACTTCGTTGGTTGAGAAGCTCTGGTAATTGTCCACGTAACACTGGAGCGGTGGTTTGTCGGATACCAGATTTACAGCGAACTCGTCTTCCAGTTCCTGATCCGGGCCGCCCACCAGCATTCCCGGCTGAGGCTGATTTTTTGCGATTGACGGGCGGTGGTGAGGGTGCTGCGGAGGGTTGCTTCCGTAACCTGTTACGTAGCAGCGGCTCATTGGGTTTGCTCCTAAAACGTAGTCTACCTGATTTTTTGCCAGTTCCAGGTAAGCGGGATTTTTTTCAATCTGGGCGGCAAGATAGAGAAGGATTGTGATGTTCATTGCTTCCATGTTGCTGCCCCAGCCTACTTTTGCCTGTGCCTGACGGAAGCCGGATTTTTTTGCGTTGGCCTGATACTTTTTTGCGGCGTCAATTACTGCTTTTTTTACCTGAGCGACCAGTTCTTCCGGGAAGTATTCTGGATTCATTATGATGAAAAAGTCTCCGTAACCTTCCATCTGTTCCCAGCCGAACTGTTCCTGCCAGGCGTGTTCCGGATCTGAAGGGGCCTGCTGGCGAAGAGTCCAGGCGGCTTTTCCGTATTCTTTATTTTTACAGCTTACGGCAAGGGCGGCGGCGGCAAAGTATTCTTCGTCAATTGATGAGTTGTCAGTATATTCTCCTGTGTCGATTGAAGCGGCATTTTTGAATTTTTTAAAAGGTATGCCTCCATTCTGCATTGAGTTCCAGGCTTTTACAGCTGCATCCAGCATAACCTGTTTTATATCGTAGTCATCACTTTCGTAAAAGAGGGATGCAAAGGCAAGGGCTCCTGCAAAATCAGCGGTGGCAGTACGGGTTGTTTCTGAGAGGTAAAGATTTTTCTGTTCTTCTTCCGGCATCTGAAATGGAGGGAATTTAGAACAGGTTACTTTGTGAATTACAGTGCCGTCTTCTTTCTGCATTTTAAGCATCCATTCAAGTTCGTACATTACTTCATCAAGAAGTTTCATTTCTGATCCGGAATTTTCATAACCGCTGCTGCTCAAAAGAAGATCTACTACGGCTTTTGCTGCAGGGACTACATAACGGCCATAATCTCCTGCATCGTGCCAGCCTCCAAGAGTGTCTTTTTCATATGTGCGGGACATATTTGCAGATGGCTGGGTGTGGCAGGCAGGATGTCCGAACACATCATCTTTTACTTCTGTACCACAGCGGGCCAGATAATAGTAACGAAGAAGATCTGCCATAAGGTCTTTATAAGGTGAAGGAGTTATTTTAAATGGAAATGATTCTGAATCCCCTACTCTTACTGTATAAGTGCCAGGTTCGTTGAACTGTGAGAAATCAGCAGGGGCAACATATTCCCATGCCATTTCATCACGAACTGCTTTTCCCAGTTTGCCTTCATATACAACATTTTTATTTTGATCAAGCAGTTGAAATTTAAGTCCGTTTTTCTGAACCTTTACGTAGGCAATTTTTTTCTCATCAGGAGCAAATCCCACCTGATTTACACGGACAACATCTGCACCACCATTTCCTTTTTCTGCTTCTGCAATTGTATTGTTTAAAACCAGGGAAACGTCTTTTATGATTACGGTACACTTGCCGTCATTCTGATCATATTCAGGAATTTTGCCCAGATTGAATGCAACTCTTGGAGCAACATCTGAATCTTCAGTCATTGTAAAATTAATTTCATAGCGCTTTTCTTCCGGAGTAAACTGAACTACATCTATAGCGTAGGCGTGGTAATCTCCTCCGTTCAGCTGAATACGGGCTTCGCAGCCTTTTGGTGCTGAAGAGCTGGCTGTAAATGCAAAGGTGTACTGGCCGTCATGATAAAGCCTGATTCCATCATAAAAAAACTGAACGCCGTACTCTGCACCACCGGTTCTTTTTATTTCAATTTTTGCCTGATTGCCGGAATAATTAACTTCACAACTTCCTCCCTGCTGAAAATAGGTTCCCCAGTGAGTGTCTCCCATGGAAAAATCACCATTTTCAAACTGATTGACTCCGGTCATAAGATAAATTTTCGGGCCGGTATCTTTTCTGTCAAAAGGTTTAAAATTTGAACATGACAGAAAGGATAAAGAAAGGACTGTTAAAAGGGCGGTTACTGCAGTTACTTTGCCGCCTGCTGAAAACTTTTTCATAATAATTTTTCTCCTGTAATAAGGATATTCTACAACCGGGAAGGGGAAATGTAAAATCAGAAAAAACTCCGTGTAAAAAAAACGTCAGAAATATCAAATATCGGCACAAGAGGCACAAGAAGCACAAGAAGCACAAGAAGCACAAGAAGCAAAAAGGGACAAAAACAGTAAAACCAAAAAAAATCCGCAGCCTGAGCCGTCGAATTAAAGGACAGAAACTGCGGATTATTTTATTTGGAAATCAAAAAATGATTAGAAGAGTCCGGAAATTTTTCCTTCATCATCAACATCAATATTCAGGGCACTAGGAGCTTTTGGAAGTCCAGGCATATCCACAATGTCACCTGCAAAGGCAACAACAAAACCTGCTCCTGAATAAAGCTGAACGTCACGAACTGGGAATGCATAATCTCTTGGATCTCCTAAGAGTGACTTGTCATGGCTGATTGAGTTCTGAGTTTTTGCCATGCATACAGGAAGTTTTCCATAACCTTCATCCTGATACTGCTTAAGTTTTTTCAGGGCTTTGCTTTCAAATTCTACAGATGAAGCGTGATAAATTTCCTTTGCAAGGATTTCAATTTTTTCCTTAAGGGAAGCTTCAAGAGGATAAATGTTTTTAAAATCAGACTTTTCTTCTGCAACAGCGGCAACTCTCTGAGCAAGAGCTTTTGTTCCTTCACCGCCCTTTTCCCAGCCTTCACAAAGAATTGCTTCAGAGCCGGCTTCTGATGTAAGTTTTTCCAGCAGCTGGATTTCTCCTTCAGTATCTGAAACAAATTTGTTAACGGCAACCAGAACAGGAAGTCCGAATTTTTTTACGTTTTCAATGTGAGCACGAAGATTTGCAAATCCTTTTTCAAGGGCCTGAAGATTTTCACTACCCAGCTCATTTTTTGCCAGCCCCCCATGCATTTTAAGGGCACGAATTGTTGCAACAATTACAACTGCGTTTGGAGCAAGACCATTCATGCGGCATTTTATATCCAGGAATTTTTCTGCACCTAAATCTGCAGCAAAGCCGGCTTCTGTAACTACATAGTCACCGGTGGCAAGAGCACATAAAGTTGCATTGATTGAATTACAGCCGTGGGCAATATTTGCAAAAGGACCACCGTGTACAAAAGCAGGATTCTTCTCCAGTGTCTGTACCAGATTTGGACGGATGGCATCTTTAAGGAGTACGGCAATGGCACCAGTACAATTCAGCTGTCCAAACTTAACATCCTGTTTTGCATAATTCTGACCGATTGTAATATTTGAAATTCTTTCTTTAAGTTCAGAGATATTTTTTGAAAGGCAGACGATTGCCATAATTTCAGAGGCAACGGAAATCTGGAAGTGACTTTCTCTTGGAACACCGTCAATTCTTCCGCCCAGACCGATGATTACATTTCTAAGGGCACGGTCATTTAAATCCACACAACGCTTCCAGGAAACAGTTCTTGGATCTATATTCAGTTCATTTCCCTGCTGAAGGTGATTATCAATCAATGCTGCCATTAAATTGTTTGCAGCAGTAATTGCATGGATGTCTCCTGTAAAGTGGAGATTAATATCTTCCATTGGAACAACCTGAGCGTAACCTCCCCCACAGGCACCGCCCTTAATTCCAAAGCAAGGTCCCAGAGAAGGTTCACGGAGGGCAATCACTGTTTTTTTGCCCAGTTTATTCAAGCCGTCACCTAAAGCAATTGTTACAGTTGATTTTCCTTCACCAGCGGCAGTCGGAGTCATTGCTGTAACAAGAATAAGCTTACCCCTTTTAGCAGGATCAGCCGCAATTTTTTGAAGACGGTTAAGTTCCTTAAAAGTAAGCTTGGCTTTGCTGGAACCATACAAATCAAGTGATTCTGGGGCCAGACCGATTTTTGCAGCAACCTTTGTAATGTCTTCCATCTGGTTCTTCTGCGCAATTTCAATATCAGAAAGCATATAATCCTCCAATCCTCTAAACAGGAATGCTTTTTAATAAAAAATTATTTTTTACTCCTGAACGTCTTCCTGAACATCCAGCAGTTTAATTTCTTCATCAGTCAGTTCCTTGTACTCACCGGGAGCCAGACTTTCATCAAGTTTAAGCTTATTGATGCTTACTCTTTTTAAATAAGTAACAGTGTTTCCTAAAGCAGCAAAAAGTCTTTTTACTTCATGAAACTTACCTTCATAAACAGTGAGGTAGGCCTCGTTACAGCTGCCGTCTTCTGAAACTGTACCCCAGCTGCATTCAGCAGGAAGACAGTCTGCGGCTTCGGCTTTATCTTCTGCAGGAATATGCATTCCTTTAGCAAGTTCCGAAACGTAGTAAGAGCGTTCTTTTTCAGAAACCCTTTCTGCCAGGCGGACAAAATATGTTTTTGGAATATTCCACTTTGGAGATGTAAGGCGGTGATTCAGGTCACCGTCACTGGTAAAAATCAAAAGACCTTCAGTATCAAGATCCAGACGTCCGATTGTATTTACATCTCCGCCCAGATATTTTTTCTGGCATTCCTCCCCCAGGAGATCGTAAACGGTAGGATGCATGCCGCCCCTGGTAGAACAAACATAACCGGCAGCTTTATTCATCATGATGTAGATATTTTCTTTTATTGAAAGGGAAACCGAATTTACAGCAATCTGATCTTCATTAACATTTATGTGGGCGTCAAAATCCGTGACAATCTGACCATTTACAGAAACCACTTTTGAGCGGATTAAATGGCGCACATCTTTTCTAGAACCGAATCCTGAGTTTGCAAGAATTTTATCCAGTCTTTCTAATGTTTTAACTTGTTTCACGGGGTGATTATACCTTAGATTATTTATTGATAGAAGATACTTTTTATGAAAAAATTAATCAAACATTTTTTTCATTCCAAGGATTTCTTCTTTCCAAAGATCAACTAATTCCGGAGGTTCCAGAGGCCGGGCTTTTTTACCAAAGGAAAGGATTTTTCCCACAAGTTCAGTAAAGTTGGCGGCGGGAAATTCCAGAGTAAGGCATTCCTGCCCCGGAAGATTTTCTGAGATTTCCATTACCTGCTTTTCATGCCAGGTCTGAGTTTTTACGATACGGGCTGCCTCTCCGGTAAATTCAACTTTTACTATTTGAGAGGATTTTCCGTGGAAGATTCCAAAACCGCTGTTAAGAAAATCCCTCAATTCCTTTTCATATTCAGATCCATGCTGTGAAAACTTTTCCTTACTGAGGGAAAGGCTGGTGATTCTGGAAACATTAAAAGTTCTAACAGCTTCATTTTTTCTGTCAAAAGCAACAATGTACCAGGCACCGCTGTAATTAATGAGCTGTTCTGTTTCTACAAGTCTGCGGGAACGGTCGCCTTTTACATTTTCATATTCTACATCAAGGCAAATTCTGTCCCTGACGCTGGAGCAGATACATTCAAAATATTCAGGCCGGATATTTTCCACAGTAGGCAGCTGGTAAGTAATTTTGGAACTTACATCCAGATAATCCCGGGGAACTTCATTCATAATCTGGTCAAGAACACTGTCTTCAAACAGAGGAAAATACTGCTTATTTTTTACAAAAGATTGAATCGAAAGATAGCTGAGTATAAGGCCCTGATTTGCAAATTTTAAATCAGTGAACTCTTCTTCATAGCGGTAAAGGCGGAGAGCTTTATCGTAGATTACGGGCGCATTGAATCTGTTACGAAGATATTCAATATCCCGCTTGATTTGTCTTGTAGAAACTTCAAAATGTTCTGCAGCTTCAAGGGCTGTAACTCCTCTTGAAGGCGGCTGCATTTTTTTATCCAGAAAAAGAATTCTTTCGGTCTGGCTCATTTCATTAATTCCTGAATTTTTTTAGTTAAAAGCTGGCAGGCTCTTTTGTGAGTGCCAGGACCAGGATGACTGCGGGAACCTTTTTCTTCCTCAGTTTCTTCTGACATTGAAGGAAGCATCAGAAAAGAAATTTTTCCATCATCATTCTTCCGGGCATATTCTTCAACAAACTGCCGTAAATAATCACCTAACTCGGGACCACACATTCCGTAAGCCCAGACAATTGATGCCTGAGGATTATTCTTTCTCAAGGTGCCAAGGAAGTCCCAGATTTTTTCACGAAGATATTCAGAATCTTTTTGAGCTGGAATTTTTTCAGGAAGTTTCTCCTGATCAAGATGAAGCTTAAAGCCGTTTTTCTCCGGAGAATTAAAAGCACCCCAGTCATTGGTTCCAAGATTTACTACAATGAAATCCGGCTGCCATTTTGAAAAATCATGCTTTTTGCCGGCTCCAAGTTTTTCATTTCTTTCTCCCCAGAGAAGACCTGCTTCAAATTCATACTTTGGAGGAAGGGCACAATTTATATCGTTGTCCCAGCCACAGCAGATTCCCCAGCCTGACTGAGAAAGAATTCTGAAATCTGCATCAAGATTTTTTGCAGTATTAAGGGCATAGGAATCTCTGGTTGCCATCCAGCCGCTAATCCAGTCCTGCTCGTTCACACCACCGGCCAGACCTTCTCCAGTTGTAATGGAATCCCCCACAAATTCAATTTTTAATCTCTTTTCTTTCTGAGGTAAAAAAATTTCATCGGGAGATTTTTTTTCCGCAAAGGATGAAGGAACTCCAAGGCTGTTAATCAGAACCATATGCTTTTCATCAGAACTCATAGCCTGAGTTTCTTTTAAAAGGGCAAAGTGATTTATTTTTTCCTGAGACAAGCCCCGGAAAAGACAGTAATTATTTTTTCCCGGCAGAAGCATAAAGCGACTGACCTGACACCCATTTATCCATACAGAAAGCCAGGGTTCATAAACAGAATAATCTGCTTCAATCTGGGCCCATAATTCTCCGCAGCGAGATTCCACAGAAAAACCGCTGGCAGTCCAGAAGAGAACAAGGGCAGAACCATTATCCTGCTGGGTGAAAGGAGAGCGTCCATACACATGAAGATTTTTTATCTCATCCAAAGAATAATACTTTATATCTGCCATAACTTTTTTACCCCGCCGTAGAATTACTCTTTATTTTTTTGACTTTGAAGATTTAGAGCCTGCTGCTTTTGCCCCGCTGCTTTTCCAGAAGCTGAGGCAGAACTTTTACCTGCTGGCTTTTTTACAGGAGTGCTTTTTGCAGAAGATTTTTTTGCAGGAGCCTTAGAAGCATTTTTAGTAGAAGTTTTTACTGCTGTCTTTTTAGAATCAGCCTTGCCTTCATCCGCAGAAACAAAAGGTTTCTTAAAATCCGGATTAATTTCCTGACACAAATCCTTTTTTCTGTATTTTGAAAGAGTTTTATCGTTTTTTGCAAAAGCGATCATTTTTTTAATGGAAGGTTCCAGCAGGGAAATTTCTGCAGCAAGATTGTTCTTTAAATTGATTTCATCATCAGGAAGAGCCTGAATCATATTTTCCAGCATAACAAGAGACTGGGAAGCGTAGAAGGAAAGTTCACCGGCAAAGGCAATTTCACTGTGGATTTTTGCAATGTCAGCCCTGTATTCAAGAAGAGCATCCTTAATGATTTTATCTCTTGAACCTAATTCAATAAGTTCGCCTTTATCACTGTTGAGCACCAGGGTTATGTTTGAATCAAGATTTTGAAGGACAAACTTTTCCGAAAAATCTGCACTGCCATTTTTTGAAAGTTCCTGCAGTTTTTTCTGTGTCACACCCTGCAATTCTTCAAGTTCTTCCCTATTAACAATCATTTCAAACCTCTTATGCAAAAATTACTACTATTATATTGGTTTTTCCAAGTTATTCAATGCTTTTAGCTCTTCCCTCTTCCGCACTTGAACCAGCCGTAAGCTGCCTGCTTAAGCTTAAGAAAAGGCTGTATTCATTACCTCCGTTCCGCGGCTCAGTCACCCTCGGTGCTCCGCACTGGCCTTCGGCCACCGCTACAGTCGGGCTCACCTTGTTTTGCCTTTTGTTAAAGCTGAACAAAATTTTTCCCCAGACCTGATAACGGAAATTTATAACTTTTAAAATTCTTAAAATTTTCAAGGGAAAAACATAAATTATTACTGTAGACCATATTACTTATGTCAGTTAGATTTACCTTAGTAAGAAAAGGTTCAGGGGCTACATAAAAGTAGAGCTGAGCCTTTTTTTTTAATTCTAATGTTTTTTACATGTAGGAGATTTAAATGAAAAGAACTTTGAAACTGCTTTTTTCATTAGGTTTAGTATCACTGCTTATGGCTTCCTGCAACTTTGATCATTCGGGATCAAATAAACTAACCTATGACTCAGGTGATTTTGTAATCAACACCAGCGGAACCTCCGTAGATTTTGTTGCAAATATGGGAATGGGCTGGAACCTGGGTAACACGCTGGACGCTGCAATTTTAGGTTCAAAAACAAAGTATGATCTGAGTACAGAAACATACTGGGGCATGCCCACAACCACACAGGCTATGATTAAGGCTGTAAAAGCAGCAGGATTTAAGACAATCCGTATTCCTGTAAGCTGGCACAATCATATTACAGATTCATCCTACACCATTGACTCTGAATGGATGGCCCGTGTAAAGACTGTTGTTGACTGGGCAATTGATGAAGGAATGTGTGTTATCATCAACATTCACCATGACAATATGTCTGTTTCCCAGTTAAGTTCTAATTATGGATTTGCACTTTCAACTGATTCAAGTGTACAGGAAACTTCAAAGGCATTTTTATCTGCAGTATGGACACAGATTGCAACAACTTTTGCAGACTATAATGCAGCCCTTGTTTTTGAAGTATTGAACGAACCTCGCGATATTAGTGGTGAAGTATGGGGTAATGAATGGTGGTGCAACAACAGCGAGGCCTACGACTGCATTAAAGATTATGAAGAAACTTGTATTGCAGCAATCCGCGCTGTAGCAGGAAATGAAAGCCGCTATCTCATGGTACCGGGATATGCTGCCAGTGCCTCTGACACTACAGAGCTTGGATGTTACACAATGCCGTCAGATACAATCACTGCAAACGGAACAAAGAAACTCATTCTCTCAGGACACGCTTATTCACCATACAATTTTGCTATGTCCGATTCAACTGATACAACTTTTGATTCTGAGGATGCTTCTTCCCTTACAAGTCTTTTTGATTACTTAAATACAAACTATATTTCTAAGGGAATTGGTGTTGTAATGGGAGAAGCTTCTGCTTCTGACAAAAACAATACAGCAGAAAGAGTTAAGTGGGCAAAGGATTACTACGCTAAAGCAACTGCCATTAAAATACCTGTAGTTCTTTGGGACAATATGGTAACTGTTGCAAATGGTGGAAACATTAATTCTGGTGAATGCCACGGATATTTTAACCGCAAAGATCTTACCTGGTATTTTCCTTCAATCATTAAGGCTATGGGTAGTGAAGTTTATGAGGACTATGAAGAGAATGTTAGCATTGAAAATGAATCAGATGAAGATAATGACGATGATGAAGATGACGAAAACCAGCTGGTAATTCTTTCTGAAAGTGATACGCCACAAGTTTTAGACAACTGGGAATATAAATGGGAAATTCTTCCATCATATTTCAATGATGCAACCGATGAAGGCTATCTGACATTTACAACAAGTGAAAACTCTACTTCATCAGAATACTGTAACCTTAAACTTCAGGCAGCAGACTGGACAGACGTATTTACAGCAGGAACAGTTACTGGTGCCAGTGTTGGTGAAAATGTACTTATTCCAAATTCAGCAGCAGGAACAATTGTTTACAAACCTACTGCAGATGAATGGTCTGTAATCAAGGAAAAAGGTCTGATTGTATACGGCTATGGTTTAACAATTAACAAGCTGGTTCTTACATATTGATATATCTTCATCACTTATATTCCGGTCAGTGAACCGGAATTAAATATAAAACAACAAAAACATAAAACAAGAAGGACAAAAGGAATGAAAAGAATTCGCAATTTGCTTATTACACTGGTTATGGGAGCCGCCCTGCTTTCTTCAGCTGCTGCAGACTCAAGGAACGAAGGCTTTGTACCGGGAAGAACATCCCTGGAGCAGGCTGCAAATATGGGTCTGGGCTGGAATCTGGGAAACACTCTGGACGCTGCAAATCTAGGTTCAAAAACAAACAGCGGCTTAACAACAGAAACAATCTGGGGTCAGCCAAAAACTACACAGCAGATGATTAAGGATGTAAGGGCTGCAGGCTTTAAGACAATCCGTGTTCCTGTCAGCTGGCATAATCACATTGTAAAAGGAAAGACTCTTACAATCGATCCTAAATGGATGGCTCGTGTTAAGCAGATTGTGGACTGGGCAATTGAAGAAGACATGTGCGTTATCATCAATATTCATCATGACAATCTTTCAATTTCTCAGATGAAGGCTAACTACGGTTTCGCACTTTCTTACAATGAAAAAATCAAGGAACAGTCAAAGCTTTATATCAGTGCAGTATGGGCTCAGATTGCAGAAACTTTTGCAGACTATGACAATCATCTTGTATTTGAAGTGCTGAACGAACCTCGTGACATTTCAGGAGAACTTACAGGCAACGAATGGTGGTCAACTGAAAAAAAAGTGATGGACGTAATTACTGAATACGAAGAGACTGCAATCAGTACAATTCGTGCAGCTGGAGGTAAAAATGCAGACCGCTTTGTTATGGTTCCAGGCTATGCAGGATCAGGGGCAGCAAGTGAAATGCTTTCTCAGTACACACTTCCACAAGATTCAGTAGCAGACAGATTAATTTTGTCTACCCACGCTTACTCCCCATACAACTTTGCCATGAGTGATTCAAAAGATACAACTTTTGATGAAGACGACCAGAAGCAGCTGGATGAACTTTTCTCTTACCTGAAGACAAACTACATTGACAAGGGAATTGGTGTTGTAATGGGTGAAGCTTCTGCTTCTGACAAAAAAAATACTGCTGAAAGAATCAAATGGGCCCACTACTATTTTGGCCTTGCAAAGTCAGCAGGTATTCCTGTTGTTCTCTGGGATAACAATTCAACAGTTGCAGGCGGCGGAAACATCAACTCAGGTGAATGCCATGGATATTATAACCGCAAAAACAGCAGCTGGTATTTCCCTGAGCTGATTGAAGCCATGGTGGAAGAAAGCTATTCAGAAAACAATTAGAGAATATAAAACATATTCATTTCCATTACACGGAAATAAAATAAAAAATACCCGTCCGGGATAAAGAAAAAAATTCTTTGCCCAGACGGGTATATTTTTGTTTTAAGATTTAACTATAAAATCTCAAGCCTTCACAGGCTGCTTTAAATTCTTACTTTCTTCCAGCAGTTCACGGGCGCGGGCCAGAGCCAGATCAATATTCTCACAAATATTTTCCCGGCCCAGTTTATCTGCCATTCCGGTTTTTTCGCAGAGAAGGTAAGGCTGAGTGTGAATGCCGGAAAGGACAATCTTAACTCCCTTTTTATCGCACAACTGCTTTGCCTGCTCCAGGGCACGAATTCCACCTGCATCAAGATAAATCATTTTGCGCATGCGGAGAACCAGAACTTTGTAATCAACGTAGGCTTTATCAACAGCCATTTCAAATTTTCTTACAGTTCCAAAGAAAAGAGGTCCTTCAATTTCATAAACCATAACGCCTTCAGGAATATTAAGGGCAGCTTCCTGAACATCGTTGTGAGTTTTTTCAATTCCACCTGTAAGGCTTTCACGACTGTTCTGAACTTCAGACAAATCAATCATTTTCTTGATAAAGAAGAAGGCAGCAAGTCCAAGACCTACAGCAATTGCTACAGTCAGGTCAACGAATATTGTAATAAGGAATGTTGCAAGGAATACAAAGAAGTCTGACTTCTGTCCCTTTGTCAGTGCACGGATTGCAGGGAAACCGGCCATGTTCCATGAAACGGAAACAAGTACGGCGGCAAGGGCACACATTGGAATGTAAACTACATATTTACCCAGCAGAAGCATAATCAAAAGAAGTGTAAGGGCGTGCACAATTCCGGCAACAGGAGTTTTTCCTCCGTTCTTGATGTTGGTTGCAGTTCTGGCAATTGCACCGGTAGCAGGAATTCCACCGAATAAAGGAGAAGCAATATTTGCAATTCCCTGGGCAACAAGTTCTGTATTTGAATCATGCTTGGAACCTGTCATACCATCAGCAACAACCGCAGAAAGAAGTGACTCGATTGCGGCCAGCACTGCAATTGAAATTGAAGTAGGGAAAAGCTTTACGATTGTCTGAATGTGAAAATCCGGAAGTTTCGGTGCAGGGAGCTTTGAAGGAATTTCTCCGTAACGGCTTCCGATTGTATCTGTTGTAAGACCTGCATATTTTGAAAGAAGAACGCTTGCCAGTGTTGCAAGAAGAATTACAACAAGGGAAGCAGGCACTTTTGAAGTAACTTTTTTTCCAAAGTGAGGCCAGACAAAAATCACAATAAGACAAAGGGCTGCCATAATAAAACTGTACCAGTTGATATGAGTAATATTCAGAGCATATGTTTGAATTTTTCCAACAAAGGTACCCGGCATTTTTTCAAATCCTTCAGGGAAAACAGAAATATTTAATCCCAGAAAGTCACCAATCTGACCGGCAAAAATTGTTACCGCAATTCCTGCAGTAAAACCTGTGATGATTGTATATGGAATAAATTTGATTAATCCTCCCATCTTGAAAATTCCAAGAAGAATAAGGATTACACCTGCCATGATTGTTGCAGTTGCCAGACCTGAAAGGCCAAACTGTTCTACAACTCCATAAACAATAACGGCAAAAGCTCCGGTTGGTCCACCAATCTGAACTTTACTTCCACCAAAAACTGAAATACAAAGGCCGGCTACAATTGCTGTAAAAAGACCAGCCTCAGGACTAACACCAGAGGCGATTGCAAAAGCTATGGCCAGAGGGAGAGCTACAATTCCTACAATAATTCCTGAAGAAAAATCTGCAAGGAAAGTTTTTAAGGAATAGTGCTTAAGAGAGTTTATTAACTCAGGCTTAATCATAAAAAACCCCGAAACATTAGTTAATTTATTGCGGAATAATGCTACAAATGTGAAAAAATAGCAATATTTTCCATATAATTGTCTGAAATTCCATATATGGGCATTTAATTTAGCCTTTTTTTACTTAAAAAACTTGTTTAATTAAGTAACACGTGGTAATCTTAATCTATGGAAAATTCACGTAAAGTAAGACTGTCTGACATTGCAGAAAAGCTTGGTGTAAGTACCGTAACTGTTTCTAAAGCAATTGCAGATAAAGAAGGTGTAGGTGACGAGCTCAGGGAAAAGATTAAGCAGGTTGCTCAGGAGATGGGCTACAAGCAGAAGAGTTCCCATCAGTCAGGCGCAAAAGGGGATACTTCAACAGGAAACATTGGTATTGTAATTCCCACCCGCTTTTTTGAAAGGGCCACATCCTTTTACTGGAATCTTTACAATGCACTTTCAAAAGAACTCTTATCCAATGGTTATTACACAATAATGGAGCAGCTGGAAGATAACGATGAATTTGATCTTACTATTCCTCACATGATTCAGGATAAGAAAGTTGATGGAGTAATTTTCCTGGGCCAGGTTTCAAATGACTACGCCCACTTCATTACAAAAAAATATTCCAAATTTGTATTTTTAGATTTTTATATTTCTGACGAAGATACAGATTCAGTTACAACAGATAACTTCTATTCTGAATATCTTATGACAGAATATCTTATTTCCCAGGGCCACAAAAAAATCCGCTATGTAGGAAATTTTAATGCAACTACAAGTATTTCTGACCGTTTCATGGGATTTATGAAGGCCATGCTGGAAAATGGTTTATCCGTTCACTTTAACGAAATAATCAATGACCGGGATTCAAAAGGATTTAACAAGGCAATTGAACTTCCTCTGGACAATATGCCTACAGCTTTTGTCTGCAACTGTGATGACTGTGCAGTAAAAGTAATCAAGGAATTGAATCAAAAGGGCTTCAGAGTTCCTGAGGATATTTCAGTTGTTGGATTTGATAACTTTGTTTCCACAGGTCCAAGTTCCCCTGCCCTTACCACAGTGGCTGTTGATCCAAACAGTACTGCAAGAGCCTGCGTTGAACTTCTGATTAAGAAAATTACAGGCCAGCCTTACAATCATGGACATACTGTTGTGGGAGGAAAAATTCTTCTCCGGGATTCAGTAAAAAAAATCAACTGAAACTGAAAAAAAATTATGGCAGATGCAGGTCACTGGGAAAATTTTCTCAGTGGCATTTTTTTATAAACTTTTCTTTATAGAGGACAGCAATGAACAAAAAAATTTATTCGGAACTGAAAGAGGAACTTACAAAAAACATTCTTCCTTACTGGGAGCAATATTCAAAAGATCCGAAGTCAAATGGTTTTTACGGAGCCATTGATAATTCAAATAAGGGAAATGCTAAAGCCTGGCGCAGTATTGTAATGGTCAGCCGCTATCTCTGGTCTTATTCACAGGCAGCCCGTCTTTTGAAAGATAAAAGATATCTGGACATGGCAGACTATGCCTACGCATATATGATGAAGGATTTCAGAGACCCTTACTACGGCGGAGTTTACTGGTCAGTTAAACAGGACGGAAGCCCGGAACTTGCAAGAAAACAGATTTACGGTGAAGCCTTTGCCTGCTATGCCTTAAGTGAATATGCCTGTGCAGTAAAGGAACTGAGGAAATCCCAGCTTTGTGCAGAAAATATTATGTCTGAATGCCTTTCAATTTATGATCTTCTTGAAAAGTATGCCCTGGACAAGGAGCTGGGGGGATATGCAGAAGCCCTGAACAGAGACTGGTCTTTTACAAAAGAAACAAGTCTTTCTGCAAAAGATATTGACTGTGCTAAATCCATGAATACGAATCTTCACGTTATGGAAGCCTACACCAATTTGTACAGAAATCTGCCTGTTGTTTATCCGGAGAATAAAAATCTTTTAAAAGCAGTGGGAAAATCATTAAGCAGTCTGGTAAAGGTTCATCTTGAAAAAATCTTAAACAAAAAGGATTTCCACCTGGATCTTTATTTTAATGATAAGTGGCAGCAGATTGGACCTGATGAAATTTCCTACGGCCATGACATTGAAGCAAGCTGGCTGCTCTGGGAAGCGGCTGAAGTTCTGCAGAATGAAAGCCTCATGAAAAAGGTAAAGGCTCCGGCCCTTAAAATTGCAGAGATTTCTTACAACGAAGGATTTGACCAGGAAACCGGCGCCTTTGACAATACAATGTTAAATGGAAAAAGAGATACTACCAGAGTATGGTGGAATCAGGCAGAAGCAATTAACGGTTTCTACAATGCCTGGCAGCTGACGGGAGATGAAAAATACAGCAAAGCAGTTGAAAGAATCTGGGAATGGGTAAAAACTTACCAGAAAGACAAAAACTGCGGAGAATGGTTTGCCAGTGTTACCAGGGAAGGAAAGCCTGTTGCCAAAGAACTGAAGGGCGGTAACTGGAAAACTTCCTATCACAATGGACGCTGCTGCATGGAACTGTTAAAGAGAAAATAATTTTTCTGCAGGGGGACCTTTTATTTCCAGGTCTCCCACACTTTTGTGTTTAAGCCCACGCTTGCCTTATCTTTTCCGTTGCGGCAAACCGGCTGAACAAGTAACTGCTGATTTTCAAAAAGTTTAGAGGCTTTTTCGCTTTCGTCTAACCAGGCGATTGAGGAATAGTCTTTATTTTTTTTATCAGTCATCTGTTCCAGGGCGGCTTCCCTGCTTCCAGTCTGACGAATCATTACCTGGAGAACAGATTCAAACTCACCTGCACTCATTTCTTTTTCCTTCAAATCAATAAACTGGAAAGGAATTCTTCTTTCCTTAAACCACATCTGAGCTTTTTTACAATCAAAGTTTTTGTTAGTACCAAAAATCTGAATCATCTTTTCTCCTGCTATAATTCAGTCTAAGAATAAAAAAAAATTTTATTAAACTCAACAGTTTATCTGGTAAGCCCGAATGTGGAGTTTTAAAAACTTAATACTTTTACAAAAAACGACGTGAAGGAGTTGTTACGATTAGATAATTAGCAAAAACGAGAAAAGCGTAGTACTCTAGATTGACGGATCTGGAGAGCCGGTGGAAGGCAGTCGTTTCTGGGGAAATTAAAAATCTCGGGAAGGAGTTGTTGTCTAAGCCAGCCATCGTATAACAAAATGCGGCTTGAGGTATAACCCCAAGACCGCGAATAGGAGAACGGTGATTCAACGCACTCGTATAGCTCTCCAGTCCTCATTTTATATCTTGGAGGACAAAAATGGAAGTAGCAGGAAGATTTGTAGGAATCGATTTGGGCAAGCGAACATATGAAATGTGTATCGTAGACCAGAAAGGCAAAATCACGAGAACTGGAGGAAAAACTGATTTTGCAGGAATCGACAGGTTGTGCAAAAAACTGAATGGTGATGATGCAGTTGCAATTGAATCCTGCAACCTGGCATTCAGAATTGAACGTGCAATCAGAAAATCTGTTGGTTGTAAAGTTTGTGTTATGAATGCGGGAAGACTTGCAGTCATTTATATGAGCACAAGAAAAACAGATAAAGAAGATTCCCTGAAACTTGCAAAGCTTCTGAAAAATCACGATGAAGATGAGCTTCCGATAGTCACGCCTCCAAGTGATGAAGAATGGGAGAGACGAAAGCTTTTAAGTGAATACCGTTCGCTTAAATGTCAGAGAACAAAAGAAATAAACAAACTGCATGCAATCTTTGAACACAATGGTTACACACAGTTTGTTAGAAAAGACATGTGCAGTGAAAAGAATAGAGCAAATATTCTTCCGCTGCTCAGAGGATATGAGAAAGAAGAAGCAGAAAGACTTATAGAAAGGCTGACGCTTCTTGAAAAACAAATTGAACAACTTCTGCAGAAAATAAATGCAGAAGTTGAAAGCGATGCGAAAATACAGAAGGTAATGTCTGTACCTGGAATTGGACCTATTACAGCATTGGCTTATGTAGCTTATGTTGGTGATGTAAAACGATTTGATAATGCTCACCAGGTAAGTAATTTTATTGGATTTGTACCTAAAGTTGATAACTCCTGCACAATTTGCAGGTCAGGCCATACAACGAAAAAGGGAAATCCTCTCCTGAGGTCTTTGTTAGTACAGGCTGCATGGGCAACCGTGAAGTCAAAGAATGGGGGAGCCTTAAGAGAAAAATATAAATATATGGCAGAATCTCGTTGCATTGGAAAAGGAAAGTCCATTGTTACGATTGCCAGAAAATTGGGTGAGCTTCTTTACCTGATTTTGAAGACTGATCAGGAATATAAACCGCAAAAGTTTGTAATTCCAGAGTTTAAAATTTCAAAATTAGCAGAAGAAGCTATTAAATGTAGTTAATAAGAGGGCTAGAGAGCCCTAAAAACTAATTGTCCTATTGACAATAATCATAGGAGTGAAACGGCTTGCGAAATCACTCATTTTGTGCTGCCGCGCAAGCGGCAACCGTTTATAATTACAAGCACAAAATGCGTGAAGCAGGCGAGCGGTGCCTTCACAGCATAGCTGTTCGGTGAATCACTCAAAATGCACCACTGGTGCATTTTGCCGGCTTCGCCGTCGTTCCCTA
>JAEEGH010010797.1_pt1 | contig 20855 bp, 16 predicted proteins | sample 9134181 | NCBI WGS metagenome assembly JAEEGH01 (sample SAMN16246544, study PRJNA631951) | gut metagenome | biome: gut microbiome; feature: rumen; material: DP-attached | host: Bos | place: Iran: Karaj | collected 2018-10
GGCATGTCGCTTGGCAATGATGTGAGTCAGCGCCTGATGGCTCGTGAGGGCAGCAGTCTCAGTCCGCTGGTGGCCGAACTGGGACAAATTGTGGCTACTGCTTGTCTGGCTCACGACATGGGCAATCCACCTTTCGGCCATTCAGGTGAGAAAGCCATTCAGACCTTCTTCACCGAAGGCAAGGGCAATTATCTGAAAGAGAAAGTGTCGCCGGCTTTTTGGGATGACATTACTCATTTCGAGGGCAATGCCAATGCCTTCCGACTGCTCACCCATCAGTTCCGTGGACGACGCCCAGGAGGCTTCGTCATGACCTACAGCACACTGGCTTCCATCGTGAAATACCCGTATTCATCATCGCTGGCTGGCAAAAAAGGCAAGTTCGGCTTCTTCAGTAGTGAGGCCGAGACCTATCAACAGATAGCAGAGCAACTGGGAATCGTAAGGATAAGTGAAGAGTCGATAGTGGAAAGTGGAAAGTGTAGAGTGGAAAGTGTAGAGTTTGCTACCGCTCCGCAGGACCCTTCAATTGGAGAAACTGGCGCGGTAGCAAACTCTACACTTTCCACTCTAAACTCTACACTTTCCCTGCATAACTCTAAACTAAGATACGCTCGTCATCCGCTGGTCTATCTCGTTGAGGCTGCCGATGACATCTGCTATGAGATTATGGATTTAGAGGATGCACATAAACTGAAGCTTCTCTCGCTCGATGAAACCATTGAATTGATGATGGGATTCTTCGATGAAGAGAATCAGCAGCGCATACGCCAACGCATTGAACAGGAGCAACTGACAGATGAGAACGAACAGGTGCAGTACTTGAGAGCCTGCGTGATAGGTAAACTGGAAAACGAGTGCGTGCGCACGTTCATGGAGCACGAAGAGGAGATTCTGGCGGGATGCTTCGAAGGGTCACTCATCGACCATATCGCGCCCCTGCAACATGAGGCTTACCAGACCTGCACACGCATCTCGAAGCAGCGCATCTACCGTAGCAAGCCTGTGCTCGACGTGGAACTGTCGGGTTATAAGATTATGGCCACGCTTATGGAGCTCATGATTGAGGCCATTGAACACCCCGAGCGCTACTACTCGCAACAACTCATCGGACGCGTGTCCAGCCAGTACGACATTGAGAGCCCTGACCTAGAGAGCCGACTAATGGCTGTTATCGACTATATCAGCGGCATGACAGATGTCTATGCGCTCGACGTGTATCAGAAGATATGCGGCATATCGCTCCCCATCGTCTAAGACAGAATAACGGTTTTTTAAAGACAGAGTAACTGGGGGTAAGACATAAGAATAATTTTTTAAGACACAATAACATAAGAACAGATAATGGGTTCTTAGGACACAATAACATAAGAACATATTTTTCTGAGACGAGTTTTCCCGTGATATTGTAAGTTTTCCTATTACAATGCAAGTCTTTTTATGACCTTGCTTTGGTTGGGAGATGACCATACTTTGGTCTCATGATGACCGCGCTTCGGTCATTACATGACCAATACTTAGTCGTCGCATGACCAAATATAGATCATCACATGACCAAAGCGCGGTCTCAACAAATATCTGTTCTTATGTTATTATGTCTTTAAAAAATAACTGTTATTATGTCTTTAAAACTCCAGTTACTCTGTCTTAGTACAGGAAGATTCTGAAGTCTTTCACTGATCCGGGTGCTCCTTGTTCTGCACGAGGCAGGTATTCGAATGCCTTGATGGTCTGCACGCTGCCCAGGTCGATAACGAGCAGGTGAGGTGCAGCGGCTCCTTTCTCCGTCTGCCAGTAGGTGGATTCCTGCAGGTCGAACACCTTATCGCCCAGGTGGTTGCCGCCCTCATCCTCGCTATTGGCGTACTTCGTCTTCCAAGGCTCGCGGGAGAGACGCTTTCCGTCGGTTCCTTGTACATAGATCTCAGCAATGGCCACCTTGTCGTTTGCTTTTTGGGTGCTGACGCACTCGATGGCGAGGTAGCGGCCCTTCTGAGGCGCATTGAAGTTGATGGTCTGCCAGCCGTTGCCAGCCTTGAAGTTGCCAGTAGCCACGGGGGTAGCGCTGTTCAGGTCGGGCTTGTCACCGATGTTGTTGTGCTTGTTGCTCTTCTCTAACTGCAGTTTGTTGAGCTCAGGGGAATCCTGACCCCAGACCACAGCCTCCTTCGGGCCTACGATGTCGAGCACAATAATCTCGTTCTTGCCCTTCTTCAGCCAGCAGCCCGGCACGTAGAGCGTCTGCTGCGGGCCAATCGACCAGATGCGGCCCATAGCATGGCCGTTCACATAGACCTGACCCTTGCCCCACGTCTCGAAGTTCAGGAACGTGTCGCCCACCTTCTTCAGTGTGAAGTAGCCACGATGGTAGCCCGGCTTCATGATGTCGGCAAGCTTCTTTGACCCCTCATAGCCCTGTGTGAAGGCGAGTGCAGGAGTACTCCCTTTCACCTTACCTGCAGCGACCTGGTCGTTGACACCTTTCACCATGTCAAGTGCCTTGACAGCAGTCTGATAGTCGTCGGGAATGGCGACGTTCATCCAGTTCTTCGGTGTCAGCACCATCTCCATGTTGTCCGTCTCAGTGGTCAGCGTGACGTTGCCCACGATGCCCTTGAAGTCCTTGATGGCGCGACCGAAGTTGATGCGGCCCATGCCTTCGACGATGATAATCAGTTCGGCACCTTTCTTCACGGCAGGTATGGTGATCGACTTCTCGTTCTTCACACGGTCAATCTTGCCAATGTATTTCTTGTCGATGAACACCTGGGCAAAGTCGTGGAACTCTCCTGTGAGCACGCTCTGCGAGGTGATCTCCGGCAATCGGGTGGAGTACATCATCGTGCCCCAACCCATGTCCATCTCCTCAAAGGTCTTCGGTGTGCCGTTGACGGGCTTTGTAAGGGCTGTCATCATTGGTGCGAACTCCGTCAACTCGAACTTAGGAACAGTGATGATAGGCATAGGGGCTTTGGGGACATTGGGCATCTTCTTCCCGTTGTTGTACTTCTCCATCATCTTGCGCAGCTCCCAGAACTTCGGGGTAGCCAGACCATACTCGTTGATAGGTGCATCGTAGTCGTAAGAGGTCACATCGGGGGCAAAGCCGGGACTGTTGGCACCTGCCCAGTGGCCGAACGAAGTACCTCCGTGAGTCATGTAGAGCGAGAAGGAGATGCCCTTGCTAAGCATTTCATCCATACCTTCAACCATATCCTTGGCAGGGCGTGTCTCATGGCGTGCTCCCCACTTGTCGAACCAGCCGCTCCAGAACTCAGAGCACATCTTTGGGGCGTTGGGGCGCAGTTCGCCGAGACGACGGAACTGCTGATCAATATTGGCACCCGTTCCGAAGTTCATCGTCCAAATGAGGTCGTCAAGACCGTTCTTCTCGAAGTTCGAAGACCAGTCGCACTGGAACAACAGAATGCCAGCCCCCCCTTCAGCCCCCGAGGGGGCTACATTAGACTTGCCTGCTTTAGAGGCCCCCTCGGGGGCGGTAGGGGGGGCTTGGTTATAGATTTCCCTCAGACAATCCCTGATCTCCGAGACGTAGGGCTTGTCTTCACCATACGAGCCGTACTCGTTCTCTACCTGTATCATGATGATGGGGCCGCCCTTCTGAATGGTCAGCGGAGCCAGTTGCTCGCCCACTTTCTGCTCGAAAATCTTCACGCGCTCCATGAAGTAAGGGTCGCGTTCACGCAGACGGATGTCCTTTTTCTTCAGGAGCCACCAGGGCAGACCGCCCATCTCCCATTCAGCACACACGTAGGGGCCGGGGCGAACGATGACGTACATGCTGTTCTTTTGAGCCAGACGGCAGAACTCAGCCACGTCGTTGTTGCCAGTGAAGTCGAATACGCCCTCCTGCTGCTCGTGGATGTTCCAGAAGATGTAGATGCACACGGCGTTCATGCCCAGTGCCTTACACATCTGGATGCGGTGTTCCCAGTAGGGGCGCGGAATACGGGGATAGTGAACCTCGGCAGCCTTCACTACGAAAGGCTGACCGTTCAGAAGGAAAGTCTTGTCGCCCACGGTGAATGTGCCGGGCTTCTGGGCAGCGAACCCAGCGGCTGGGGCTGTCATCAGCATGGCAGCGAGGGCCAACTTGCGAAATAAGTGTTTCATAGAAGGTAATTGTTTGGTTTATATAGTTTCAGTATGTTGCAAAAGTAAGAAAAAAAAGCGAAACCTATGTCCGCTTTATGATTGTTTAAGATTAAAATAGGGCCTTTTGTGGCTAAACTCCTGTGGGTAATGCAGTTGAACAGTGAAAGTCGGTGGGAGAACTGAAATGCAGACGCTCACCCGTGGTGGGATGGTCGAAGGCCAGTTCGGTGGCATGCAGACAGAGCCGGTGGGCTTTCTGTCCGTAGAGGTTGTCGCCTAAAATGGGCAGACCCAGCCCTTCGGGATGAGCACAGTGCACGCGTAACTGATGGGTGCGACCCGTGTGAGGGGTCAAGGAAACAAAAACGCAGGGATAATCGCGATGAAATGGGGTCTTTTCTGATATATTAGGTAGGGAGAGCACTTCGTAGTCGGTGATGGCTTGCTTGCCATGCAGCAAATCGACCACCTGTCGCGGACGGTCAAGCGGATCGGGGCGCAAGGGTAAGGAAATCGTCCCCTTCGTGGGGAGATGGGCTGGCCACGGACCATCGAGCAGTGCTTCGTACCTCTTATATATAGTGCGTGCGTAGAATTGCTGTTGCAGGTTCTTGTAGGCTTCCTCGTTGCGGGCCACTACCATCAGGCCCGAAGTGTCCATATCAAGTCGGTGTGGCATGAACACTTCGCCGTATTCTGCGGTGAGCACTTGTTGCAAGGAAGGAGCCTCAATGCGCCCCGGTACAGAGAGCAGTCCAGAGGGTTTTTCCACTACAAGTAGATCGCCGTCGGTGTAAATAGTCCTCACTGCCTGTGTCTGACGTTCCCACTCGGAGTGAATCATATTCTCTCTCAACAAGCCTTTCATCATGAAGGTGAGGATGGGCAGACACTTGCCTCGGCAGGCAGGATAGAACTGGCCATGATGACGAATCTCACCCCGAGGCGACTCACCATACCAGAACTCTGCCATCGTGACGGGGCGCAGGTTCTGACAGTAGGCATACTGAAGCAGTTTGGGCGCACAGCAGTCACCGCTGCCGCCTGGTGGTAGGGGAAAGCGTTGTTGCAGTTTGGGCGAGGTGTGATAGTCGCGCCAGATTTCGACGAGGTCTTTCTCTTCGCCACATGCGTTCAGCATGCGGTACTGACGGAAGAGCCATAGCTGTAATGCCTCGGAACGGCGTTTGCGCTCGGCTTTGAGGGCGAGTACGGTAGGCTGCGACATCGTCGCAGCAAATGTGGGGGCCGCTCCGGAAGTGGGGGATGGAACCGTGAGGGCAGCTATCTCGGCATTGATGGCAGAGATGTTGCGCTCCTCAGTCTTGAAATGTCCGTTGGGCTGTTGGGCATCGAAGACGGATGGCACGAAGTAAGACCAGTTGTTGCGCCCAGCCAGCAGGCCTGAATAGGCAGCCAGGAAGCCCAGTTGCCCGTCCTTCTCCACGATGAGCACTCCGAACATTTTTCCTCGTTGTGCATCGGCCAGCAGCTCGGGTTGCGACTCCACAAAACACGTAACCTCATCCGCAGCCATGAGGCATAGCGGATGAGGTTCGTAGTCGAATGGATTGTTGAAGCCCGAAGGCTTATCCAGTGTAGTGTCTAAGCGATGAAATGGCACTGTGGCTTATTTCTTGAAGTCGAATCCAATGCGCAGTCCGTCGTAGTTCTTCGAAAAGTCGCCGATGCTCTGCAGAGTGCTGTTGCCTGAAAGCGCGGTAAGCGTCTGCAGTATGCTGAGAAGCTTTGTGGCCTCGAACAGCAAGCCAATGCCGTTGGAGTTCTTCTTGGCATAGCAAGTGATGTTGAACAAAAGGGCGGCCTGAAGCTTCACCTGATAGGTGCTCTCGTCGAAAGTCCATGTTCCGGAAAGAGGCTTTCCTGCCACTGTGGCGCTGTAGGTGCCATCCTCCTTGAAGATGAACTGAGTGCTGGATGAGTTGATGCCCACCTTCTGATAGTAGGGCTGCAATTTATCCTTGATGCTGGTGGCTACGGCTTCACCGCCAGCCTGTGCGAGGAACTTCTCGCTGGTGAAGGCGCATCCGGGCTGACTGTAGGTCCAGGTGCCGATGAGGCTCTGCTTCGTCAGCTTATCCAGTCCGAGTACGCTCTGCAGCACATTGCCAATGGTCTGTCCGTTGGTTGCTGCTGAGAGAACACTCCCGAGCACATTGCCTGCGGCAGCACCAATGCCGGCAGATGAAGCGTTGGCGGTTGTGCTACTGGCGTTTGTGGTGTTGGTGCCTGCTCCTAATCCGCAGCTTGCCAAAATCATTGTGGCAACGGCAACGAAAAAAACTGAAATCTTTCTCATAATTGTTTTGCGTTTAATTTGTTGATTTTATCCTTTATATATGATTTGAACTCTTCGCATCCCACAATCTCAATGTCCTCGAAAAGACCCAATACAAAGCGACCTATGCCTACAAAGGAGCAAACGGGCATCTTTACAACCCAGTGGTCATCGTTCTGCTGTTCTATGTATCGCTCGCTCTTCGGATATTCCTCGCGAAGGATAGAAGCGGAGAGACGTCCCAGGACAAGCGTGACGGTCCATTGCTCATCGCCGCTGAACATGAATATGTCGGTGAGCATCTGCTTGTGAGCATCTTCATGTTCCCATATCACGTCGAGCATCTCAACGTCTTCCATGCGTGAAAGCTTGAATGTCTTGTTCTTGCCAGATGCAATCTCGTAGCAACGCACCTCCTGATTCCCGTTCATGAGCAGGAACGGCTCGACTATTCGGTCAGACTTCGTGTTGCTGTGAGGCGATGAGTAGCCCACCAATCGCACGGTCATGTGCTGTTTGATAGCCGTATAGAGGGCGCTGACATTGTGGGCCAGTTGCGTTTTCAGTTCCACGTCGTCGAGAATGTGCAGGTCGTAGAGGTTGTCAAGCTTGCGCCGCACTTTCTCCACCTCAATGCTCTGATCACCCGTGAGGTCTAAGATACGGCGCATAGTGATGGCCTCGTCTTCCGTAAAATGCACGATTTCATCGAGCTTTCTGAAAAACGGTGAGTCTCTTCTGATGCGATAATAAGGTCTGGAATGTTCAATCTTGAAGCCTACTTGACGAAAGAAATCTATGTAATAATAGAAACTGCGACGCGAAATCTGTAGATTGCTGCAGATGTCAGCTACGGTGAGGTTGTGATTCTCGGTGAGCATCAACAACAGGTTCAGTTCGTGTTCTAGTTTCTCGTGTCTCATGCACTTTGGGCTCGTCTTCCTTTGATGTATTGGGTTGTGGAGACTTTCAGCGTGCAAAATTAGTACAATTCTGCTGAAATGCAAAAAGAAAAAGCACATATCTTTGTGAAATGTGCTTAAAACAATGCTCTGCGGAACTGCTTCCTACATGAGCTTGGCAATCAGTTCGCGCATGCCTTCGGAGGCACCTTTTTGAATTTGTGTGACATGATTGCCGGCGCTGACAGGGTTGGGGTCAATGAGATAGATGGGCACACCTGGACGAACGTAGTGGAGCAGTCCGGCGGCAGGATAGACGTTGAGCGACGTGCCAATCACGATGAAGATGTCGGCCTCCTGTGCTTCCTCAGCAGCTGCGGCAATGAGGGGAACAGCCTCGCCGAAAAACACGATGAAGGGGCGCAGCAGCGAGCCGTCGCCAGCCTTAGTGCCGGGAGCCACTTCGCAGTTGTCCTGCGTCAAAGTGATCTGATAGCGCGGGTCATCGACATCACGGCTCGAACAGACTTTCATCAGCTCGCCGTGCAGATGGATCACTTTCGAAGAACCAGCCTGCTCGTGCAGGTTGTCAACATTCTGAGTGACTACCGTCACGTCGTATTTCTTCTCTAACTCTGCTACCAAGCGATGGCCCTCGTTGGGCTTCACCCCCCAGCACTTCTTGCGTAGCATGTTGTAGAAGTTGGTCACCAACGTGGGGTCGGCCTCCCATCCTTCATGGGTAGCCACCTGCTGAACGGGATATTCCTCCCACAAGCCATCGGCATCGCGGAACGTGCGAAGACCGCTCTCTACCGACATGCCTGCACCTGTCAAGACAACGATTTTCTTTTTCATAATGCGCTGTTTTTTATGATAGTAAACTCTGATTAATAAATGATAAACTATTAAATCTCTACAAAAATAGTGATTTTTAGCGAAATAACAATGGCTGAATCCGAAATAATGCGTAACTTTGCGCGATTTTTTAATTAAGGAAAGAAAAAATGGATAAACTAAGCTATGCCCTCGGACTGGGCATCGGACAACAGTTGGTGCAGATGGGCGCAGCTGCCGACATGAACATCGATGATTTCGCACAATCTATTAAGGATGTGATCTCAGGAAACGAACTGAAGGTCTCTCATCGTGAGGCTCAGCAGATAGTACAGGACTATTTTGCTAAGCAAGAGGCGAAGATGAATGCTGAGCGTGCAGAGAAAGGAAAGGCTGCTCGCGAAGAAGGTGAGAAATATCTGGCTGAGAATGCCAAGAAAGAAGGAGTGAAGACACTGCCCAGCGGCTTGCAGTATCAGGTGCTGCGTGAAGGCAATGGCAAGAAGCCGACAGCTAAGGACTCAGTGAAGTGCCACTACGAGGGCTTCCTGATTGACGGGACAGTGTTTGATTCAAGCGTTCAGCGTGGCGAGCCCGCTGTGTTCGGACTGCAGCAGGTGATTGCTGGATGGACTGAAGGATTGCAGCTCATGCAGGAAGGTGCAAAGTATCGTTTCTTTATTCCCTATCGCCTGGCTTATGGTGAGGGCGGTGCTGGACAGATGATTCCTCCCTACGCTGCTTTGATCTTCGATGTAGAACTGATTGAAGTCGTATAAAGAAACTCTGAGAAATCCGAAAATAATAGAAATTCATTCTAAAAACAATATTATAACAATGAAAAAATCAATGATTCTGGCCGCAATGGCCGTAGTCGCCACAACGATGATTTCTTGTGACGGCGGTACTCCCAAAGCAAATCTGAAGAGTGATGTGGACTCTGTAAGCTATGCCATCGGTATGGCACAGACCCAGGGTCTGAAGGACTATCTCGTCATGCAGCTTGGTGTTGACACTGCTTACATGGGTGAGTTCATCAAGGGATTGAATGATGGTGCCAATGCTGGCGAAAACAAGAAGAAGGCAGCTTACTATGCAGGCATTCAGATTGGTCAGCAGATCTCTAACCAGATGGTGAAGGGCATTAACTATCAGCTCTTTGGTAACGACTCTACCCAGACCATCTCAATGAAGAACTTCATGGCTGGCTTCGTGACTGGTACTACAGGAAAGAAAGGACTCATGACGCTCGAAGAGGCTAACGAGACTGCTCAGCGCCTGATGCAGCAGATTAAGACCCGTGAGACTGAGAAGACTTACGGTGAGAACAAACGCGCCGGTGAAGAGTTCTTGGCTGCAAACGCTAAGAAGGAAGGCGTGGTGACGCTGCCCAGCGGAGTACAGTATAAGATTATCAAGGAAGGAACAGGCAAGGTGCCTGCAGATACATCAACTGTGACCATGCACTATGAGGGTCGTCTGATCAATGACTCTGTATTCGACAGCTCTTACAAGCGCAACCAGCCTTACACCGTTCGTTGCGACCGCAACATCAAGGGCTTCACCGAAGCACTGACACACATGCCTGCTGGTTCTGTCTGGGAGGTCTATATTCCTCAGGAACTGGCCTATGGTGAGCGTCAGGCAGGTGCAATGGTGAATCCTTTCTCAGCACTGATTTTCAAAATCGAGCTGTTGGAGGTGAAGTAAACAGATAATTCATGAAACTAAGCGTAATCATGAAGAAGGTACTATACGTAGCACTCGCCGTTCTGGTGAGTGCTTCTTTTAGCACAGTAAGTGCGAAAGAGAAAAAGGAAAAGAAGCAAAAGGTGGTAACAGTGCAGCCGGTAGAACTCAAGAGCGATGTTGACTCTGTGGCTTATGCTATCGGTATGATGCAGACTAACGGTCTGAAAGACTATCTTGTGTCGCAAATGAAGGTTGACACTGCTTATATGGCCGACTTTATCGAAGGCCTGAAGGAAATGACCTCAGGTAAGATTGATGCACAGAAGACTGCCTTCTATGCTGGTATCCAAATTGGACAGCAGGTGGCAAATCAGATGATGAAAGGCATCAATCAGCAGCTTTTTGGAGCCGATACCACGCAGACCATTTCTCTCGAGAAACTTATGGCTGGTTTTATCACCGCGCTTGTAGGCGATAAAGGACAGATGACAATGGAAGAGGCACAGGGCAATGCCCATCGGCTCACCCAGCAAATTAAAGACCGTGCTACCGATAAACTCTATGGCGCAAACCGCGAAGCAGGACGTAAGTTCTTGGCTGAGAATAAGTTGAAGGAAGGCGTCATCACTACGGCCTCCGGATTGCAATACAAGGTCCTGAAGCAGGGCGAAGGTGCTGTTCCACAGCGCACCGACAAGGTGAAGGTGCACTATGAGGGCCGACTGGTCGATGGCACCGTGTTCGATGCTTCTTCCAAGCATGGCTCCGAGCCTATCAGTTTCCGTGCCGATCAGGTCATCAAGGGATGGACTGAGGCACTCACCATGATGCCTGTAGGTTCCAAGTGGCAGCTCTTCATTCCTTACGAGCTGGCTTATGGCGAGCGCAACAGCGGAATGATCAAGCCATACTCGGCACTCATTTTCGATGTTGAGTTGGTCGATATAGAAAAATAGGATTCTATTTTTTTTCGCAAGTTTACGTTGCATTAAGCATCAAAAGATTCGGGAAATGCAAGCTGAATAGTTCAGCAGGCATTTCCCGAAACTTATTTCATTATAGTGGGAGCAAGCTCCCTAAATGTTCTTTTTCTTTACTCCTCGGGCAGCATGATGACCTCTGCCTTGTCACCGCTCTTGAGCAGTTCCTTCACGAAGGTCATGATGGTCTCAGGAGTCTGAGCCTCCACGGTTTTCTTGTAGTCGGTGTAGAAGTCAACACCGTAGTCGCGCAGGCGGTTAATCTGACGAATCCAGAAGTTGTTGGTCTTGGCTTCGTCGTCGATAGCCTTGAGCATGTACTCCTTCACCTTGTTGAGCTTCTCCACCTCAACGGCCTTGGTCAGTCCCTGCACTTCCTCGTCCATGATCTTCACGGCCACGTCGCCCTTCTCAGGCTTCATGGGGCAATAAACGAGTGCGGTGGCGGTGGTGCGATAGTCGTCGCGAGTGAGTCCTGCCTGTGCCATCACTGAGTAAGCGGCGCTGGCCTCCTCACGAATCTTCTCGGTGTAGAGCATGGTGAGAATCTGTCCAACCATTGATGCGCGGATGCTGTTCTCCAGCGTATAATTCATCTTCTCGTTCTTCCAGAGCATCACGGCGATAGCCTTCGGAGTCTCCATCTTGCGTTTGAAGTTGTTCTTCACGTCGCCCTTGAATGAATCCTCTACGTCCTTACCCTTCTTCACGGTCTTGGCATCACCGGGCAGTGATGCCAGGTACTGCTCGATGAGGGGGCGCAGCTTAGCCTCGTCGTAGTTGCCGATGATGGTGAAGGTGAAGCCGGCAGCGTTGGCAGTCTGCTCCTTAGCCATCTGCAGGATGCGGTCGTAGTTGACCAGCTTCAGGTCATCCACGTTGGCTGGTGCAAAGCGCTTTGAGTGGTTCTGCAAGGTGAGTGTGAGCGAATCGCTGAACACGGCCTCGGGCTGCAGCAGTTTGTTCTTCAGCATCAGTTCAGTGGTCTTCATCGTGTTGTCGAACGACTCCTGGTCTTTGTTGATCTTGGTGAAGTAGAGATAGACGAGTTGCAGCAGGGTCTCCACGTCATTAGGAGTTGATGAGCCGGTGATGTTGGCGCGTTCGGTGCCCAGCATCATGCTGGCGCTGGCAATCTTTCCAGCCAGAGCCTTCTCCAGTTCGGTGTGGCTGAAGTTGCCCAGTCCGCTGGCCTCAATCACATCGTCGAAGAACTTGATGTTGGCAAAGTCCTTCTCGTCGTAGAGTGAGCTTCCTCCGAAGCCTTCGGCAGCGAGGATCACCTGATCCTTCTTCAAGTCAGTCTGCTTGAGCACTACGGTAGCACCGTTCGAGAGCTTCAGCTCCTTATAGTCGAACTTCTTGCCAGCCACTTCCTTCACAATCTTGCCAGCCTTGGGCAGCACGGTGATGAGGGGCTCGTCCTTCACGTTGTCAACGTATGCCTCCAGCTTCTCGGCGCGGGCCTCAGCCATCGCCTTCTTCAGACTCTCGGGAGTGGGATATACGGCACCGTCCTTCTCCTGGTTCATGTTCAGCACCACCATGTTCGAGTCGGTAGCGGTCACGAGCTGCTGCATGAGCTGGTTGATGGCCTCTACGGGCATCATCGGCACAATCTGCTTCATTACCTCATAGTAGTCGTCGAGCGAAGGAATGGGTTCGTTTTCAAGATAGTGGTTGACATACTGGCGGCAGAACTGGTTGTTGTATCGCTTGTCCTTGTTGCTGAACTGCTTGTCCAGTTGGCTCAAGAAGTTCTGCTGATAGCGCTTGTACTCGGTAGCGGTGAATCCGAACTCAGCAGCGCGGCGAGCCTCGATGAAGGCAGCCTTCATGGCAGCTTCGGTCTGGCCCTCCTTAGGCAGGGCATCCACTGAGAAAGCATCCTTGGTCTTCGAGAACAGGTACTTTCCATAGCTGGAGCTGGCCTGCAGGAAGGGACAGTCGGGCTTCTGTGCGAGCTCAGCCATACGGTCGTTGAGCATGCCGATGGCAGCATCCTTCATATAGTCGATGATGAGGTACTGCATGTTAGTCTTGATCTCGTCGGGGATGGGGTCGCTCTTGAAGAACACCTCCACTATGCTGTACTGCATCTCCTTGTCCTTATCGACCACGAAGATGGGCTCAGCATTGTCGGGAACAGCCTCGGCAACGACAGGAGTGGCATTCTCGGGCATCTTGATGGGCGCAAAGAGTTCCTTGATCTTCTGCTCCACCTTGTCCACGTCGAAGTCGCCAACCACGATGACGGCCTGGTTATCGGGGCGATACCACTTCTCGTAGTAGTCGCGCAGCACCTGGGGCTCGAAGTTGTCGACGATCTCCATCAGACCGATGGGCATGCGGTGACCGTACTTTGAATTGGGGTAGAGCTGAGGCAGGTCGCGCTCCAGCATGCGCATGGTGGCACTGGTGCGCAGGCGCCACTCCTCGTGAATCACGCCACGCTCCTTCTGAATCTCGTCAGCTTCGAGCAGCAGTCCGTCGGCCCAGTCGTGCAGGATGAGCAGACAGGAGTCGATGATGCCCTCGCGAGTGGTAGGCACGTTCGAGATGTTATAGACCGTCTGGTCGATAGAGGTGTAAGCATTCAGGTCACGACCGAACTTCACACCGATGGTCTCACACCACTTCACGATGTCGTTGCCCTTGAAGTGCTCTGTTCCGTTGAAGCACATGTGCTCCAGGAAGTGAGCCAGACCGCGCTGCTGGTCGTTCTCCTGAATGGAGCCCACGCGCTGTGCAATGTAGAACTCGGCTCGTTGTTCGGGCCAGTTGTTGAAACGGATGTAGTAAGTCAGTCCGTTTTCCAGTTTTCCCATGCGCACGTCTTTATCGACGGGGATGGGTGGCATCTGTTGTGCCATCGTGGCAGCGGCTCCGGCTATGAGCAGAGCGGCAACTGCCAGCATGTGTTTGAAAAATGTCATAGTTATAAAACTTTTGGTTTGAAAATAAAAATGATTAATGATGTGTATTTTTTTTGAGGTTTCGGAGTTCTCTGAGTTCTCTGAGCTCTCTGAGTTCTCTGAGTTCTCGGAGCCATCCTACATATTATAGAAGGTAGCCATGAAGTTGGGTCGGAAGTTCTTGCTGATGTGCAGCTCGGTGATGCTGTCGAGTGGCGGTCTGAGTCGGCACGTGTTTTCCACCACACCGCTGATGTGCTGCACATTGACAATGTAGCCTTTGTGTATCTGTACGAAGTTGCGCGAATAGGCCAGTATGATGTCGGCTGTGGTGCGATGGCGCAGCTGGTGGCTCTTGCCCTCCTTGGTTACGATTTCCCAGATGCGCCGGTCCCCGTCGAAGCGGAAAAAGGCAATGTCGTCGAAGTGGAGCACGGTGTGCTCATTGAACTGGTTCACCACCATCACGCTGGGCAGGGCCGTGCTTTCTAAGGGGATGGCCTGCTGAATGTTGCTCAACCGGTTCTCGTAGTAGCGTGTCATGATTTTGGCCAGTTCCTGCTTGCTCGCAGGCTTCAGCATGTAGTCGAAGGCTTGCTGGCGCAGTGCCTCCAGCATGTACTTGTCATAACCGGTGTAGAACACCACCTTCATGTCTGGCTTCACCTGTGGGCGAATTGTGGCACAGAAGTCAATGCCCGACATGGATGGCATTTCTACGTCAAGAAACAGCAGGTCGGGTTCTTTCTCTATGATTTCGCCTCTTACCTTCTCGGTGGCATCGGTTCCAGTGCCTATGATTTCCACCGAGTAGCTCTCCAGCATTTTGAGCAGCAGGGCGGTGGAGTTCTGATCGTCATCTACGATAAAGGCTCTTACAAGTCGTCTCGCTTCCATTTTAAAACATTATTTTTTTATCTTCGTGGGGGGGGGTAGCTTTATCTTCTTTCTTTTCCAGAATATAGTCGAAGTCGTTGGGCAGCAGCAGCCAGGCTCGGCATCCGCGCTGTCCGTCGGGGTGGGCATAGTTGGCCAGTCCGTAGTCCATGAGCGGTTTTCCCGTTCGTCGGCCATGCGTCTGCGTGTATTGTTCATTCAGCAGGAAGATGGTCTGTCGCATTACGCGCAGTCCGGTGCGCTCTTTATTCTTTCTTTCTTCGGCCAGTCCCACTCCGTTGTCTATTACCTCAATAAGTGTGGCATCCTTCTGTGGCTTCACGTTCACCCATACGCAGCGTTGTTTGCCCAGTTCGGGCTGGCGTGCCTTCAGTCCGTGCTTGATGGCATTCTCCACCAGTATCTGTACCGCCATCGACGGCAGTTGCACTTGGTCGGTGTCCAGTCCGTCTGGCACGTCGATGCTGAGGTGGAAGTCGGGTCCCACCGATCGGCTCTCTATGCTGCAATAGAACTGTATGAACTCCAGTTCCTTGGTGAGCGATGACTGTTCGATGTCGGTATGTTCAATGCCCCGGTGCAGCAGTTGCACGAGCGAGTCGAGGTTCACCTCCTTTCCGTTCATCTGCGCCATGATCTCGGCAGTGAGGGCATTGCTGATGAAGTGGGGCGTGATGCGGTTGCGCACGGTTTTCATGCGCAGTTCGGCAATGCTGTTGCGCATCTCCGACTCGCGCAATTCTCGCTCCCTGAGTTTCAGCACGTTGATGACGACGAGCAGCACGATGATGAGCGACAAGAGCAGCAGCAGGGCTACGGCCCAGCGGAAGGAGGTCTCCTTCTCTTCCAGCTCGCGCTGTTTATCGAGCAATGATTTCTCGTGCTCATAGTGCATGATTGCTTCCGAGAAGCGCATCTTCATGTTGTTGCTGGCTATGCTGTCGTGCAGCGACTCGTATTTGTTCATCTGCTCGCTGTACTCCTTCCACTGTTCGGTTCGCTCATACAGTCGCATGAGCACCTTGTGTCGCAGCAGTTGCTGTTCGGGAATCATCCATTCTGGGATGGGGTTTTCCTTTACCAGTTGCTTCGCATCGGCTATTCTCCCTTCCTCCAGCGCCACCTCAATGCGCTGGGTGATGAGGTAGAAGAGCGGGATGGGCTGCTTCTGTTCGGTGAAGAAGGGCTGTGTCTCGTCCAATAGGACCTTGCCGCGCTCCAGCTGTCCCAGTTTGATATATACATCGCTCAGGTTGCAGCGCTCGAACATGCATTCCCACAGCTTGTTAGGGTCGTTGGCAATGATGGAGTCGAGCTCCAGGAAACAGCCCAGGCTCTCGCGGTACTTGCCTTGCAGATAGTAGTCGTTGCCTCGGTTGTTCAGGTAGTTGAACAGTTCGATAGGCTCCATGAGCGGCTTCATCTCGGCAGCCATGTCCCACAATTTGGCACTCTGCTCAAAGTTGTGCATGGCGGCCTGGGCCGATGCAATGCCAATGATGAGCGTGGCGCGTGTGGCATTGGCCATGCCCATCGAGTCGCCCAGTTCTATTGCCTCGCGGAAGTAGGTCACGCTCTGGTCGTAACGTCCCTGCTGCTTATACACATCGGCTATGTTGATGAGGATGAGCAGTCGGTAGTTGGGATCACAGCCCAGCTCATTGGCCATCTTGAGTGCCTTCATGTTGTGGTACTGTGCCGAGTCCATGCGTCCAGTCATCTTTGCCTCATACACGCCCATCTGAATTTCACATTCCAGTTCCAGCAGGCGTATCTGACCGTCTTTTCTTCGGTTGTTGCGGTCAATATAGTTACGCAGACGGTGGTGACTGTTCATGAACGAGTCGGTCTGCATGGTGTAGAAGTAGTATTTGGCGTCCAGCACCTCAAAACGGTAGTATTCGTTGCTGTCCTTGGCCTGGGCCTTGCCTTCTTCTATGATGTGTCGTGTGTCTTCCACATTTCCCTTTTTCAGTGCCTCTTCGCCTTGATAGTAAGCCTCGGGGAAATGCAGGGTGGCCAGTTCCGCTGTCGGGGTGAGCGTGAACAGTGCGGCGCAGCGCTTGCCGATGGGTGTCAACAGGAGTGCTGCCGCCAGTATGAGAATGATGGATACGGTTGTAAGTAAGTATTTCTTCATCTATAAGTTACCGGGTTCCAGTTATTTTGTTTTTATTAAGGTGCGTGTCTTGTCACTTTTTTCTGATGAGTGTGAGCCCGTCGCGCAGGGGGAGTATCACTTTTTCTACTCTTGTGTCGCAGGCCACGTGGTCGTTGAACCTCACGATGCCCTGCGTCTGCTGGTCGTGTGCGTAGGCCGGATCGGTCACGTGTCCGTCCCACAGCGTGTTGTCGGCCAGGATGAATCCCCCCTTGTTCAGCACCGAGAGGGTCATCTCGTAGGTCTCCACGTAGGTGCGCTTGTCGCCGTCGATGAAAGCCATGTCGAACGTGATGCCCAGTCGTGGCGCCTCGGTGATGGCATCGCCTATGATGAACGTGATCTTGTCGGCCACGGGCGAGTTCTCAATCCACGGTCGGGTGAAGTCCTCCTGCTCGTCGTTGATCTCGAACGTATAGACGTGTCCGTCTTCGTTCAGTCCCTCAGCCATGCAGATGGCTGAATAGCCGCTGAAGGTGCCCACCTCCAGTATGTTCTTTGGCCGAATCATCTGCACCAGCATTTTCAGCAGTCGTCCTTGCAGGTGTCCGCTGGCCATGCGCCCGTGCAGCAGGTGAATGTTGGTGGCTCTCCATAGCCTGTAGAGGTAGTCCGGCTCAGGGGAGATGTGGGAGAGAAGATACCCACCCCCTACCCCTCCCCAGGGGAGGGGAGTCTGGTTACCTTTGCTATTATCTGGGTTGGAAGAAAGAGCTGCCATTATGAATTCACGTATTATTCGTTAGAGCTATTCAAACTCCCCTCCCCTGGGGAGGGGGTGGGGGTGGGTAGGTGGATAATCGCCTCCACCGCCAGCCTGTAGCTGTCCAGCCCGAATCCGCAGATGACGCCCTTGCAAGCACAGGAGATGTAGCTCTTGTGGCGGAACTCCTCGCGCTGATGCACGTTCGAGATATGGACCTCGATGACGGGTGACTTCAGCGAGCGGATGCAGTCCTGCAGGGCAATGCTGGTGTGGGTGTAGGCCCCGGCGTTCAGCACAATGCCGTCGCACACGGGATCGTTCAGGAAGCCAGCCTCCTGCAGTTTGTTGATCAGTTCGCCCTCGATGTTGCTTTGGTAGTAGTCAATCTGCACATCTGGATATTGCTGTCTCAGTTTGGGCAGATAGTCCTCGAACGAGCTCTTGCCATAGATGCCCGGCTCACGCTGGCCCAGCAAATTCAGGTTCGGTCCGTTTATGATTAATATCTTCATATATATATGATTCTATATAAAATAGGTAGCAAAGGTACGATTAAGTGAACAAAAAGCCAAATTTATTTGAGTTTTTTTCCGACTTATGTAAAAATTAAGAAATAACATGGGAAAATTGATGGTTATGACTCCACCACGGAGTGATGGTTATGACTCCATCTGTCTAAATAAGGAGAGTGAAAAAATGAACGTAAAAAAGTGGAAAGTAGGTTTTTTTAACGCTTTTTTGAACCATTTCTTGGTGATTTTGGGTGTTTGTTTTCGAATCGTACTGTTCCTTTTGTCGTATTTTTATGTTTTTTCTACTTCTATTTTGACCATTTTTCTCTGAAATGACAGTTGGAAGAACACGCTTTTGTGACAAAACCATCATGGTTTACGCCAAAATCACGATGCGATTTTGTTGCAATCACGTTGTGATTTAGGCTATTTCGTGTTACGATCTAACCTAAACGGTGTGACCATCTATGCTAAACCCTGTTGTGAACTAACCTAAATCGTTGGAAGTGCCTGTGTGCGAGCGAGTTGTGAAAGCATTGATTTTCTAACCCCTTGATGCTCAAAGGGTTGCAAAAAGCCCCAAAACTCGCAAATTTTCGGGCGATTGACTGCCTGCTGAATTTTTTGCGAGTTTTGAAGGGTTGTTTGTCTAAATAAGGGCCGTTTTTTTGTTGAAGGTTACAATGTGGAATGCCCTGTCATACAACAGGAAACGATGTATTTTTAGCTACGAAGTCCTTTTTTTTGTCTCTATATTTCAAAAAGAGCGATGAAAAGTAGTAAAAATCCGACTACATTTTGTATCTTTGCACACATGGTATGCCTATTTGGGAGTATCATGTTTTTTGCTGAACGAGGGTTTTATGTACTCAATGTTCAAAATAGGACTGAATCAAGATTGAAGTAAACCTACGAGATGAAGATATTTCGCAATAGAACTGTGATGTTGTGTCTGCTCCTTTTTCTTCTTGCCGGTCAGACATTAATGGCCCAAGATCGCCTCAAACCCACTAAGCAGTTTGAGCTGTTTTGCGGTCTTGATCTGGGCTATGCCGACACCAACTGGCTACGCCTGTACGACATACAACTGAATGCCACACCAGGCGTGAGATGGAACCTGGGCAACGACTGGACCATTGCGGCACAAGGACTCATCCCCGTTGTGAGCGTGGGCTATACCTTCGATTCCACTATCAATAAATATTGGCGTGTCAACATGGCGGTTGTCTCAAAGCAACTGCACTTCAATCGGGCAAAGCAACACCTGAGACTGTCGGCAGGCTGGTTCAACAGAGAACGTTACGGATTAGACGTGCGATGGGCATGGCCCGTCAACAGCTGGCTTATGTTGCATGCACGGGCCGGCTTGACCGCTCACTGGCTATTAGGCTCCGACTTCAAAGACGAATCAGCAGCAGAACTGGACACAGATTTCAGCCTGACGGGTATTGCCGGTGCCAATTTCTATGTGAACCCGTGGGATATAGAGCTGAGAGCCTCGGGCGGGCGCTATGTCAACGGTGATTATGGTACCCAAGTCGATGTGATGCGCCACTTCAAACACTGCACCTTGTTGCTGTTTGCTCAGCTGCGTATAGGCGACAAGATTAAGAACCGGTTTGACAAAAACACCTACACCACCAATGCAGGCTTCAAGGTCATTGTCATGCTGCCCCCCTACAAGAAGAGCACTCGCCGTTTTGTTGTTCGCCCAGCATCGAATTTCCGGCTGACCAACAACATTAATTCCGACGGAATGTCGATGAAGATGTATAATACCGATCCTGAAGAGAACGAGCGTGAATATATGGTAGATGTACCCTGGGGTGTTAATTCAACGATTGAGGAGGGAAAGTGAAATGACAGGTAAGGAACATAGTAAACGGATATTGTCTGCTGTCTGCCGTCTGTTAGTTGTCTGTTGTGTGATGACTTGCTTACCCGTAGGAGCTCAGCAATACACCGGCATGAGTGGATTGATACATGTGCCGTCGGCAGAGATGGAACCGGCCGGCAGCGTGAGAGTAGGCATGCAAGCCTTGCCTAAGAACATGATGCCCGACGGTATGGTCTTTGAAGGCGAGAAGTATGCCTCCACTTCTTGGTATCTGTCAGCTACCCCCTTGCGCTGGTTTGAGATAGGCTACGACTTCACGCTGATGAAGTTCAGGAAGAACATGAAGAAAGGAGCCGAGGTAGGCTACTATTCTAAGGACCGCTACTTTTCGCTTCGCATACAACCACTTTACGAAGGGCGCTACTGGCCTGCCATTGTGGTGGGTGGCAACGATGTGTGGGGACAAAGAGACGGCGATTCGAAAAGCTTTTATTTCCGCAATTTCTACTTGGCAGCTACCAAGCATTTCCAGTTTTCTTTTGGAACGTTAGGCGCGCACCTCGCTTATCGATACTGGACAAAGGACTACAACAGCAAGTGGAAGGGCGTTGTAGGCGGTATCACGTTCCGTCCTTCGTTCTACGACCGTCTTCGCTTTGTAGCAGAGTATGATGGAGCCGGCGTGAATGTGGGTGTCGATTGCACGCTTCTGCGCCATATCCAGTTGCAGGCAGCCCTTGTCAGGGGCACTTCGTTCACGGCAGGTGTGGCATTTACAACAGTGTTAGCACCCAGGAAAAAACAAAAGTAGAATCGTCGGTTCCTTCTCTTCAGTAAGCTTTTTCATCATGCTTGAAGATGGTCTTCACCGTCATCCAGATGATGCGAAGGTCAATCCAGATGGTCCAGTTCTGTATGTACCAGATGTCGCGCTCCACGCGTCCTTCCATCTGCCATTTCTCTTTGGTCTCGCCTCTGAACCCCGTCACTTGAGCCCATCC